>Ga0209056_10003867_pt1 | contig 15841 bp, 10 predicted proteins | sample GraSoiAngelo_114_FD_185876 | JGI IMG/M metagenome (GOLD analysis project Ga0209056, IMG submission 185876) | Grasslands soil microbial communities from the Angelo Coastal Reserve, California, USA - 14_0903_13_40cm (SPAdes) (version 2) | ecosystem: Environmental > Terrestrial > Soil > Grasslands... | reverse complement strand
CGTCACGCGGTGCCGGCCCAGGGGCTCGATTGGGCACGCAGCCAGCTCGCGGCCGCGGTCGCGCGGCATCACGGGTTGGTGCTCGAGGACAAGGGCCTCTCGCTGGCCCTCCATTACCGCCGGGCGCCCCGGCTGGGCGGCTACGCCCACCGGCTGATCCGCTCGCTGGCCGCGCGCATTGGCAGCCAGTACTGTGTGCAGACGGGCAAGCGCATCGTGGAAATGAAGCCGGCCGGAAAGGACAAGGGGGTGGCGGTGCTGGAGTTCATGCAGGAGGAGCCGTTCCGGGGGAGAACACCGGTGTTCATCGGCGATGACACCACCGACGAATACGGCTTTGCGACGGTCAACCGGCTGCACGGCCATTCGGTGAAGGTCGGGCCGGGGCGCACCGTGGCCCAGTGGCGGCTGCGGGACGTCGACGCGGTTCGCGCGTGGCTGGCGCAGCGCCCCGAGGAGGACGCTCCATGACGTCGCTCGACCTCGCCTTGGTCGGGAACGGCACGATCGGCGCGCTGGTAAATCCCCTGAGCGAGGTCGTGTGGGCCTGCTTCCCACGCTTCGACGGCGACCCGGTGTTTTGCTCCCTGTTGCGCGAGCGCGCCCGCGACACGGATTTCGGCTTTTTCGCTGTGGACCTGATCGATGTCGCCAAAGACGAGCAGGCGTACCTCGTCAACACGCCGATCCTCATGACCCGCCTGCACGACCGCCACGGCGGTTGCATCGAGATTACGGACTTCGCGCCGCGGTTCCGCCAGTACGGCCGCCTGTTCTGTCCCATGATGTTGGTTCGGCGGATCAGGCGAATTGCCGGGAATCCCCGGATCCGCGTGCGGCTCCGCCCCGCGTACGGCTACGGCCGCCATCGCACCGACATCACGTGCGGGAGCAACCACATCCGTTACATCGGCACCGATCTGGTGCTGCGCCTCACCACGGACGCCGCGATCACCGCGATCGTCGAGGAGAATTCCTTCTTTCTCGACGACACGGTCACGCTGTTGCTCGGGCCGGACGAGACCGTCCAAGGGGCCGTGGCGGACGTCGGGAGTCATTTCCTCGAGGACACGGCTGGGTACTGGCGAGAATGGGTCCGCTCCCTCGCCATTCCCTTCGAGTGGCAGGATGCGGTCATTCGCGCCGCCATCACCCTGAAGCTGAACGTGTTCGAAGATACCGGCGCGATCATCGCGGCGGTGACGACGTCGATTCCCGAGGCACGGGGGAGCGGGCGCAACTGGGACTACCGCTACTGCTGGCTGCGCGACGCCTACTTCGTGATCAACGCCCTCAATCGGCTGAGCGACACGCACACGATGGAGCGCTATCTCAGCTACATCCTGAACATCGTCGCCGACGGAGACGCCGGACGTCTGCAGCCCGCGTATGGGATCAGCGGGCACTCGGTGACCGACGAGCGGGAAGTCGATTCCCTCCCCGGGTACCGCGGCCTGGGGCCGGTCCGGATCGGGAATCAGGCGTACCAGCAGGTCCAGCACGATGTCTACGGCTCGGCCATCCTGGCCGCCACCCATGTGTTCTTCGACCGCCGGGTGATGCGGCGTGGGGATGAGGTCTTGTTCCATCGCCTCGAAGCACTCGGGGAGCGCGCGGCGAAGCTGTTCGATCAGCCCGACGCCGGAATCTGGGAGCTGCGCGGCGCGGCGCGCGTGCACACGTCGTCGAGCGTGATGTGCTGGGCCGGCTGCGATCGGCTGGCCCGGATCGCCGCGCATCTGGGACTCGCCGACCGCGCCGCCTACTGGCACTCCCGGGCGGCGCACATGCATCAAGTCATCTGCGAGCGGTCCTGGAATCCCGAGATGGACAGTTTCGTAGCCGCCATGGAGGGGAAAACACTCGACGCGAGCCTGCTGCGCCTGGGCGAGCTGGGCTTTCTGGCGGAAGACGACCCCAGGTTCGCCGGCACGGTGCGCGCCATCGAGCGCGAGCTGCGCAGGGGGGACTTCATCTTCCGCTACGTCGAGGCCGACGATTTCGGGAAGCCGGAGAACGCGTTCCTCGTGTGCACGTTCTGGTACATCAACGCGCTCGCCGCACTCGGGCGGCGGGACGAAGCGCGTGGCCTGTTTGAGACCGTGCTCGCCTGCCGCAATCGGCATGGCCTCCTGGCCGAGCACATCGACCCCCGGACCCGCGAGCAGTGGGGCAACTTCGTCCAGACCTACAGCATGGTCGGCCTCATCGGCTCGGCGGTCCGCTTGTCCGTCCGCTGGGATCAGGCGTTTTGATCCCGCTGTTTCCGTTCGTCGAGCAGCTTGCGAATCTGATCCAGCTCCTCCGGCGTGGCCGGCCGGGTAGAGAGAGCACGCAGGATGAGCTCGAGCGCCGCGCCGTTCAACCGAAGGGCCGGCGCCTCGGCGCGCGCGACCGGGTCGGGGCGCGCCGCGAGCTCGGCCAGGCGGGTGGCCTCGGTCAGGAGCGCGTGCGCGCGGTCCAGCCAGTTCTCCTTACGGCGCTCCACCACGTGGACCTTGCCCGCCAGTCGGAGGAGCGCGGCCGCCCGGTGCCAGGCGAGCACACGCTCGTCGAGCAGGCCCGCCGTACCGGCCAGGAGCGCCTGCTCCGCCCGCGCCGCCTCCACAGCCAGAGGCTTATGGTCCAACCCGTAACGCCAGGTGGTGGCCAAGAACATGCCGGCGTCGAGCTCCAGCGGCCCCTGCCCGAAACGCTGCCAGTCGATCACGCCCACTCCATCTGCCTGGTCGAGAACATGACGGGCGTAAAACGTGCCGTGAACGAGGCGCCGCGAGCCGTTCTTGGGCAGCGTCTGCGTCAGTATTCCGGCCAGCCGCCTCGCGGCGCTTCCGAGCCCGCGGTCCGCGGCATCGAGCTGAACCACTTCCTTACCCGCGTTGTAGACCATGTGAGCCGCACCCAGGGGCAGCCCGGCCTTGACCGGCAGCGCCGCGGCGCACCGCAGCCAGCCCCCAGCCAGCTCGCCCGCGCGCGCCCCCCGCCGGCTTTTGAGGAGCTCCTGCGCCGTCGGGCCCTCGAGCCACCCGATGGCCAGAACTTGTAGCGTGCGGTCTCGAGCGAGTAGCGGCGGCACCCGGACCGGCCCTTCGCCCACTAGGCCGACTGTGGCCAGGGCCTCGTACAGCTCGGCCTCGGACTCGGGGTCTTCTGCGTACAGCTTGAGTGCGAAGTGACGGTCTCCGGCCCGGACCTCGAACGTGGCGCGCGACCCTGGCGTGTAGCCCCGCAGCGTGAGCTCGACCGGACGGTCGTCGAGGCCCAGCGCAGGGATCGCCGCGGCCAGGCCCAACGCGCGAATCGCCGCGAGCGCGGGCAGCGCGGGGTCGTCGGGAAGCGTGGTGGTCGGTTTCATCGGTCAGTGGCACGAGCCGTTGCCGGAATCGGTGAACGTCTCTCCCGCCACCGGAAGGAATTCCCAGGCGTACCCGGAGGCGCCGAGCGTCAACTTGAGCACGCCGAACGCCGTCTCATTTCGTGCCTCACTGGTGGGCAGCGCCGTGCCAAACGACGACAGACCCTCTCCACCCGTTCCCACGACGAACTCCCGCACGCCCCGCGCAGGGTCGGCGACGCCGGTGGGCGTTTGCGGCGCGAGACGCTCGTAACTGTGCTCGTGACCGTTGATCAGAACGTCTGCGCCGGCCTCATACAGGGCGTCCCACAGCGGCCCGACGCTGGTATCGTTGCCGTGCTTCGTGCCCGACGTAAAGCGCGGATGGTGCCAGATGGCGACTGTGCATCGCCGGTCGTCGCTCGCAGCGAGATCGGCGCGCAACCACTGCTCCTGCTCCGATCCGGCATCCATCTCAACGTTGCTGTTGAGCACGACGACATGCCAGTCACCGGCGTCGAAGCTGTAATAGCCTCGCGACGGGCTGCCCGCGCCCGTGCCGAAGGAGCCGAAGTAGCCGCCGGCCCCGGACGTTTCGTAGTCATGATTACCGGGAGCAGGACGCGTGCGAGCCTTGTGGCGGCCCCAGCTCGGGTGATAGCACTCAGCGAACTCATTGGGTTTTCCGCCGTCGTACGCGTTGTCTCCGGCCGTGAAGACCACGACTGGCGCGGGGCCCCGGATGACGGCGTCCAGCAATCGCGCGGTCGCCTCGTCCCCGCCAGACGAGCACGACGCGATGTCGCCCGCCCCGACGAGCACTACGGGCCGCCCGGGAGGAACGACGGGCGGCGCTTCGCTCCCGGGCGCTTCGGGGACGAGACAACCGAGCACCGCGGCGGCGATGGTCGACAGCCACGGGGCGAAGCCCGGTACGGTCATCCTCGCCACGCGGACCTCCCTGAGAGGGCGTTGCCGGCCTCCTCGACGGCGGCCATCACCTTGGCCGGCCAATGCGGCTCCTGCCGCTTGAAGATGCCCCCCGCCACCTCGATGAGTGCGCCCGCGCAGTGGAGCGAGAACTGGTTGCGCCACGAGGGTGGGACGTGCGCGAAGTACGACTCGGCGAACGCCGCGGCGGTGGCGCGCGCCCGCTCACGCGACAATGCGTCCAGGCCGACCCGGCCCGCGATGTGGGCAAACAGATGAGCGGGATCTCGAACCGGATCGCCCCGGGCGACCGAATCGAGGTCGATGAAGATCGCGCGATCGCCAGACAAGAAGATGTGATCGGTCTTCAAGTCCCGATGGATCGGCCGTGGCGGGGCCTCCCTCAGGCCGTCAACGACCGCGGCGCTAATCGCCCGGACATCCGCTCGCGCCCGCGGGCAAGCCCACTGCACGAGACTGGCTGCCCGCTTGACGTCGTCCAGCTGGTCGGCGAGGGAATGGGGGGGGCAGTGCGCGATCGGGATGTCATCCTGATTGAACGCAGCCACCGCACGGGCGACCGCGTCGATCCCCGCCGCCGCGTCGCCCTGCAGCAGCACGTGCTGGAGCGCGACGCCGGGTGCCTCCTCCAGCACGAGGGTGCGCAGCTCGCTCAGATAGGCCAGAGGGCAGACCACACCGTAGGGCTTCCGGCCGTCCGCCTCCGCCAGCGCGCGCAGCAGCCGATCCGTCTGCTCCCCGCGCTCGTTGCGATAGACTTTCAGGTAGCAATGCAACGTTTCCAGTCGCCTCGTGAGGGCGTCGCGGGCGTGCGTCGTGTATTTCAGCGCGGCCCCGAGCTCCGTCCGGTAGCGCGTCGGCTCGATGCTCTGGCCCTCCGCGTGCCACCGACCCGCCTCTCGGCGGGCCAGCAGCAGCCGATCGAGGCCGGGCCAGGCGCCGCTCAAGACGAGCGACAGGTTCGGAAGCTTCCGGTCGTACGGGAACACCTGCACCGCCATCTGGAGGTCCGGGATGAAGCCCACCGGTTCGAACGTGCGCCAAGGCTCGGGAATCTCGCGGCGGGGATCGGCGGCTTGCATGTCGTGCCAGAGCCGCTCGGCCGCGCCGGGGCGCGCGTACACGAGGCCCGTCACCCACAGGTCTTGGCGGTCGCCGGTGCGGGGGTCGACGATGCGCAGCGTGTACTGCAGCACGCAGCGAGAGGTCGACTGGCGGCACCGGAACCGGAACGGGACGCAGTCCTCGATGTGGTAGACGGTCCCCGTGGCGGGTCGGAGGTGCGTGCGGAACTGCTCGAGCATCAGCCCGGGATCGGTGGCGGTCGCGAGCTGCGGAAAGTCGGGGTCGTGCGGAAACACCTCACGACAAACGGCAGCCGGCAGCTCCTGCTTTCGCGCCATGTTGGCTCGCTACGCTGAGGCGTTCACGGCCTGCCGCGAGGCATCGAGCTCGTAGAGCTGGCGGTACCGGCGACTGTTGGCGACGAGATCGTCATGCTTCCCGCGCTCGATGATGTGCCCCTCCTCCAGCACGAGGACCTCGTCGGCATCGGCCACGGCCTGCAGGTCGTGGGTGATCATGAGGCACGTCTTGCCGGCCATCAAACGATCGAGCGCTTCCCGCACCTTGGCCTCGCTCTCGACGTCCAGGCCCGTCATCGGCTCGTCGAGGATCAGGATGGGGGCATCACGAATCAGCGCGCGCGCAATGGCGATGCGTTGACGCTGCCCGCCCGACAGCGTCGCGCCCCGCTCGCCGATGACCGTGTCGTACCCATCTTCCAGCTCGCGGATGAACTCGTCGGAATTCGCCGCCTGCGCCGCGGCGACGATCTCTCCCTCGCTCGCCTCAGGCTTGCCGTAGACGATGTTTTCCCGGATGGTGGCGCCGAACAGAATCGACTGCTGCAGCACGAGCCCGATCTGCCGGCGCAGCGACTCGCGCGTGAAGTGCTGAATCTCGATCCCGTCGAGGAAGATGGTTCCCTGCTGGGGCTCGTACAGGCGCAGGATCAAGCTGACGATGGTGGATTTTCCCGCGCCCGACGCTCCCACGAGGGCCAGGCGGCGACCCGGCGGGACGGCGAACGAGACGTCCCGCAAGACGTCCCTGCCGTCGCCATAATCGAACGAGACGCGCTGGAACGCGATCTCGCCCCGGAGGCGCCCCGCATCGATGGCATCGGGCGCGTCCTGGATCTCCGGCTCGATGTCCAGGACTTCAGAGATGCGGTCTGCGCTGGCCATGGCCTTCGACAGGTCGCTCGAGAGTTTGGCCAGCTTGCGGAGCGGCTTGTACATGTTGGTCAGGTATGAGACGACCAGGACGAGCTCACCCGGCATCATCTGGCCGTTCAAGACCTGCATCGCGCCGAACAACACCGCCACCGCTGTGCCCAGCGCCGTGATGAGCTCCGATGAACGCGTCGCGGCGGCTTCCAACCGGGCGATGCGAATGCTCTCCTGGAGGCTCTTCGCGGTCACCGCGTCGAACTGCTCTTCTTCGTACCGCTCGCGCGAAAAGGCTTGCACCAACGGGATCGCCGTGAGCACCTCGCTCATGCGGGACGCGACCTTGCCTTCCTGCTTCTTCTGCTTCTTCGCCGAGGCCTTGGTCTTGCGGTAGAGGTGAAAGAGGCTGTACCCGAGCAACGGGAGCGTCGCCATGGCGATCAGGCTCATCCGCCAGCTCAAGGAGAACATGATGGCGAACATCCCGATGATGGTGAGGGCATAGGAGGCGAACTGCAGAATCGACTCGGCGAAGACGTCCTTCAGCGTGTTGGTATCGCCGGCGATTCTGGTCAAGAGGTCGCCCGACCTCGCATGGTTGTGGAACGACAGCGATAGACTTTGCAGGTGCGCGAACAGCTCGCGCCGCAGCGCGTACACCATCCGGTAGCCGACCGACGAGGTGATGAATATCTGGAAGTACGAGAACACGCCGTCACACAACGCGATCAGCAGGATGCCGGCGGCAGCCACCGCGAGGAACATGACTCGGTCCCCGTCGACGAGGCCCTGGAGAAGGTGCAGCGACCGGGGCAGCGGGTGCTGCAGGATGCCGTGATCGAGCACGATCTTCAGTGGCCAGGGCTTGAGCAGCTCCGTGACCGAGACGCCGAGGGTACACACGGCAGCCAACGCCAGCCGCCCTCTGACCCGACGCAGGTGGCGTCTGAAGATCTGTTGGAACGCCGTCCCGGCCCGGTCCGGCATGGCTACGCCACGCACTCCAGCAGGCGGACGGCTTCCGCCCGCCGCTGCTGCGCTTCGGTGTCCAGGTGGTGGGGCGTATCGAGCGCCAGTGAGTGAATCTTCCGCACCAGCGTCGCCTCCTCGTACCAGGCCACGCGCCGCTCCAAGCCCGGATCGCGCCCAGACCAGCGGCGATAGGCGTCGAGGAGACCCGCACGCACCGCAGTGAAGGGCGGCAGCTTGCCGGGCTTGCGGAGCGTGAGCCGGCGCAGCTGCGTCAGCAGATTGCCGAGGTCCAGGGCCGGATCGCCCCGCGTGCACCGATCGAAATCCAGGACCACGATGCGGCCATCCTGCCAGAGCAGCTGCGCGGGTCCGCAATCGCCATGCAGGAAGGCTTGCCCCGCTGGCCACGACGACGCCTCCCGCTCGAGCTTGAGCAGCAGCCGCGGGAGGGACACCGTCTCGCCGGGAAGCAGGGCACGGAGCTCCGTGATCTTCGACCGGAGCTGGCCCACCACGACGGCGGGAGGCGTCGTCGTGTCGAGCGGAACCGGGGTCGCATGCAGCGCCGCGAGGGCGCGTCCGATGGCCTCCAGCGCCGGCTCGTGGTGCTGCGCGATCGCCGAGATCACCGACGCGCCGGCCTCGTACGTGACCACGAGCAGGCGGAGCGCAGCGTGATACGCGACGAGGCCCGGAATCACCACGGCGCCGCGGGCGCCGCAGTCGGTGGCGGCCAAGGCCCGCAGGACCGTCGCGACCCTGGCGGCCTCGTCGTCCCGATCGTAGTACTTGCCCACCCACTGAAATCGCCGCGCGGGAATCCCGCGGCCCACGCACGCGCCGATGTCGTACCGCACCACGCGCTGCTTCCCACGCTTGGTGAGCGGCTGGGCGATCCAGTCTTCGAGCCGCGCATCCGCGCCGTACGCGTCACGCAGGGCGGCCCCCAGCGCCACCGCGGTCGCCTCCGCGCTCACCGCGGCCGGCAACATTCCAGCTCCTCGAGCGCCGCGCGCGCGCGGATGGCGAGGCGCGGAACGAGCTCCGGTCCCTCGTCCGGCTGCCGCCGGCACACGGTGTACATCTTCCGCACGAGCGTCAGGCCGTGGTAGAAGGAGACGTTGCGCGCCGAGACGCTCGGCATCGCGGCCAGATAGGCGTCGCGAAAGCACTGAAGCCACTGCGCGGCTTGTGCCGGCAGCGTGGTATCCCACACGCAGCGCCGCTCCAGCTGCCCCAGGAAGTGGCCGGCATCGTAGGCGGGGTCGGTGTAACCGAACATGTCGAGATCGAGGAGGACGAGTCGGTCTCCCGTCCACAGGAACTGCCCGGCCGCCATGTCCCCGTGAACCGGGGCGGGATCGACCGGATCGAGAGCGGCTGCCGCCGCCTCGAGCATCGCCATGAGGGGTTCGACGATAGGTGCGACGTCGGGCCAGCGCTTGCGCAGTCGACCGTATCGCGCCCGCGCTTCTTCGAGCAGCATCTCCGGGGTGGTGGGGTGCTCCGGAACCACCGACAGCTGATGAAGGGTCGCCGCCAGTCGGGCGGCCTCGCGCAACAGCGGCGGCTTCCGATCGTCCACGATCTCCGATAGGAAGCGGCCCTCCACCCACGGGAACACGAGCATGCGTTCGTCCGGGATGTAGCGAGTCGGGAGGCACAGGCCGGCGCCATTTGGCCGATGGTGTTGTGCGAGCGCTCGGGCGTGGGCCCACACCCGCTCGCCGAAGTCGTCCGAATACACCTTCAGCGCGAACGCGCGCTCGTCCCCGGCGGCCGACCGTACCTGCGCCCGCATCACGAACCGGTCCGAATGGGCGCTGGGGACGGTGCAGGTGACGCCGGTCGGGTCGAAGTCCGCAGGTAGCGTGGCAGCGAGGATGTCCAGCAGCGCCGCCGGCTGCTGCAAACGCGCCAGCCGCGCCCGCAGGGCGGCGCGCTGGTCGGGCGTGGGCTTGAACCGGAAGCGCATCAGTCACCGCCGAGCCAACGCGACAGATAGACGGTGAGCCGGGCGGCCCCGTCGAACGACGGGAGGGTCTCGCGCACCCGCCGTCCGTGGGCCGCCCGATCGCAGGACAAGGCCCATTCCAGGGCTTCCGCAAGGCGGTCGCCGTTCAAGTCGGCCGGATGGACCCACCGGGCCAAGCCGTGGGCGGCCAGCGTCTCGGCGCGGATCCGCTGCTCGACCTTGTGGGTGGCCCGCGGCACGATCACCAGCGGGCGCTCCGCCACCAAGGCTTCGCACACGCTGTTATAACCGCCCATGCTCAGGATGGCGTCGGCAGCCGCCATCAGCTGGAACGTGTCGGCCCGCGAGAGCACCCGACACGTGTCGGTGGCTCGGGCCTCGAGCATGGCCTGCTGCTCGGGCGGCATGAACGGCCCCGTCACCAGCACGGCGAAGAGATCGGGAAACCTCTTGTGCAACCGCTCCACGGCCGCCTGTGCCGCGTCGAGCACGGGATACCCGTCGCTGCCGCTCCCCACCATGGCCAGAACCAGACGGGCGTGCGCGGGCAGCCGGTACTGCTCGCGTAGCAGGCGCGGGTCGGCCGCGGGGGGATCGCGGACGACGTACCCGCAGTAGTGCAGCTTGGGTCGGACGGACGCCGGGATGGCGTACGCCTCCGCCACGTCGTAGAGCGTGGGCCAACCGTAAACCGCGATACCGTCGTACAGCCCCTCGAGTGCCTCGTAGGCTCCCAGGCTGCGCCACTCCGCCTGAATCCGAGCCGGATCGTCCATGATGTCGCGCAGGCCGAATACGAACCTCGTGTCGGGACGGTGCGCCTTGAGGGCGTACAGACCCTCGCGGAATTCTCCCTTGGAGCCGAGCGGCTCGTGGTCCACCAGGACCAGGTCAGGAGCCAACCCCAGCGCTGCCTCGCGGAGCATCTGCCCGCGGATCCGCCGGAAGTGTTGTTTGGCTGCTTCCTCCTCCTGCCCGGTGCGCCGGCTTCCCGTCGCGCTCAGGAGCGTCGGCAGTTTGACGTAGTCGCACCGCTCCGGCAGCGTGAAATTGCTCGTGAGGGGCGATTTGGTGGCGATGTACGCGACGCAGCGGGGATAGGCAGCCAGGATACGACGGGCAAGGGTCAGCGCCCGTGTGACATGTCCCAGCCCCTGGTTGTCCTGTGCGTACAATAGGAGCGTGCGGGCCGGCGCCGATCCTGGTTCCATCACACGAGCGAACCTAACCCGGCGGCCGTCCGAGCACCCAGCAGCTCTTCCATAAGGCTCGGAATGCGTGTCAGCCCGCCCACGTCGATGCGACTGCGGCTGGCGGGCGGCGGCCCCAGATCGCGGGCGAGCCATGCCGACAGCGCCGCAGGGCTGAGCTCGTCGGGATGCAGCACGTGGATCAAGCCCAGGTCCCGTAGGCGTTGCGCGCGAATCCACTGTTCGGGCTCGGGATGTACCCGCGGCACGATCAGCGCGTGCTTCTCGAAGGAGAGCACTTCGCAGATGGTGTTGTAGCCTCCCATGGCGACGACCCGGTCGGCCCGATCGACCAGCGGCAGCGGGTCGGGGACGAACTCAAGCACGTCGCAGCGAGGGTGGCGTTGGGCTCGCTGGGAGAGGCGCTCCCGCTGGGGCGCCGGCATGTACGGCCCCGTCACCACCAGACCGGTGGTATCCGGGGGCAACTCGGCCTCGATGAACGCCTCGGCCAGCGCATGACCGTCGACCCCGCCGCCGACGACGCACAGGGCAAGCTTGCCCGGGGGCAGGTTCGCGAGGAGCTGGGCCGCCTGGGGCCCGGCGAATTCGAGGCGCGGGCGCTGGTCGAGGTAGCCCGTGTAGCGCACCTTTTCCGCCACCTCATCGAACACCGCGTACTCGCGCACGGGGTCGAACACGGCGGGATCACCGTAGATCCAAATGGCGTCGTAGTACTCCCGCATGGCGTCCACGTTGCCCTGATCCGACCAGGTTCGCTCCACGGTCTCGCGGTCCTGCAACACCTCGCGCAGGCCCAGCACGCAGCGCGTGTCCCCGCCGCGACGCAGGCGCGCCAGCGTCCGCTTGAGTTCACCACCGGCACCGAGCGGAAGGTGATCCACGATCAGTACGTCGGGCTCAAAGGCCTTGACTGCATTACGGATGACCTTGGCGCGCAGCGCGATGAGCTCTTGGTCGGAGACATCCAGGAAGCGGGGGTTCAAAGCCCCGTCGGCCTCCTTGCGCAGCCCCGGGAGGGTGACGCAGTCCACTCCCCCCGGCATCGGGATCGCGCCTGCCTGCCAGGCCTCGGCGATCATGAGGATGACCGGCTGCAGCGCGGACGCGCGCAGCGCGTGCGCAATCGTCGCGTTGCGGCGAATGTGGCCGAACCCATGCATCCCCTGTGAGTACGCCGTCACCCGGGGGAACGGCGGCTCGCCGGCGTGGAGCGGGCGCGGCCGGCGACGCTCCGGGGTGACCTGCTGCGACGATCGCGCGGCCTCCGAGCGGACCCTGATATCGTCGAGCAGTTTCCGGATCTGGTCCAGCTCCGCCGGCACTGCCGGAGTGGTGGACAGCGCCTGGACCACGAGCTCGAGCGCGGAACCCCTAGGCGCGTCCTGCGCGGGCAGCGCGTTCCCTCCGTTCCGACCCGGGACGGGAGCGCGGCTCGCTGCCGACGCTTCGGAAGCCACGATCGGGTCGCCCCGGGCCACGCGCTGGGCGGCGGTGTAGATGTACTCCGCGAGCCGCCGCGGCGCGTCGGGCACGCCTTTGAAGCCGGGAAAGCTCGACATGTCGACGACATAGGTCCGGCCGGCGCTCTCCACGATGTCCACGCTGAAGAGGTCGATGCCGAACGCACCACCGCAGCGCTGCGCGATGTCCACGAGCTGGGGTGAGAGTGTGAAGGAGGTGCGAGCCGGCCGACCGCGGAGCACACCGAAGAGCTCGTTGCCGATCGAGTAAATCTTTCGGTCAGGCCCGTCCGGCTGATGGTAGCGCTGGGCGAACATCGGCTCCTCGATCGGGCCCAATGCCCCAAGCTCGGCCGCGTCCCGAACCACCTCGATGCCCCACCTCCAGGGGCGACGATACGGCTTCACGATCAAGGGGCCGCGGTCCAGCGCCGGCAGCAGCTGGCTGATGTGAGACGCGACGAACGTCTCCGGGACAGGGACCCCCGCAGCCCGGAGTACGCGGAATGTCACGATCCGGTCGCGGAGCATCGCCGAGACGGGGTATGGATTGAGGAGCGCGGCACCGGCGCTGTAGAGGTCCGCCGCCACGCTCATCGCCAGGTCGCTCTTATTCTTCAGGACGTAGAGGTCGTAGTCGAGGCGCTCCTCCGCGACATCAAAGAGGTTGTCGCCGAGATGCACCGGGTTCGCCGTCGCGCCCAACGCCCCGAGCGCTCGCACGATCTCGGATATGTTGCCCTCGTCGGTGAACGATCGCCCTAGCAGGAAGCCAATCCGCACCCCACCCCCCTTTCCCAGACCCAACTACAAGCGCCAGAGGTAGTTCAACTTCACGAAGAGCTGCCGGGCCGTGGAGAGATCCGGCCGCCGGGTCCGCTCCACGGAGCCGGCGATCAGGGCCAGATTCTCGTACTGGTCGGTATAGCCGACCTGGAGCGCCGTGCCGGGATTGACGAGGTACGTCAGGAGCACGTCCGCGCTCCAGCGCTTCTTGTCTTCGATGTCCGCGAGCGACGTATCGCCGAACTCCGCCTTGTAGTCGACGATGGCGCGGAGGGACAGGAACCGGCTGAACTGGTAGTTGATCTTGCTGCGCCACAGGCGCTCGGTGAGCACGGGCGACCCCGCCCGCGTGTTCAGGCGGCTGTGGATGAAGGTCTGGCCCACCCATAGCCGGGGCGTCGCGCGGAGCGTGACACCGAGCTCGGCCTCGGCGGCGCGACCCAGGAAGGGAGCGAGCCCGTCGGCGGGATCGTGATTCACCGCGCCGCCCCACTTGTAAGACCCGTCGAAAGCCAGCCACTTGAGCCACTCCGTCTTGAGCGAGACCTTGGTCTCGTCGGGTCGGAAGGGCACGCCGTCGAACAGCTCGAAGAACTCCGCGCGCTTGAGCTTCACCTCGGTCTCGCCCACGAGCTCGACCAGAAACTCGGCTGCAAGCTCGCGGTCGAGCTGCCGACCGTCCGGATCCCAGACGTAGCTCACCGAGGCGGTCGGACCGTACGCCAGCACGGCCCGGCCCTTCGGCCGCCACTTGTGCTGCACCTCCTGCTCCAGTTGCCGGATCCCGACACGCTTGACGAAGCCGAGCGGCACGGAGAATTGCGGGTCGAAGTGGACGTAGCTGCCCTTGTAGTCGAGGTGACGTCCTTCGCGCTCCAGTGCAGCGAATGCACCGAAGCCGGACACGGTCGCGTCGGTCAACCCGCGGGTATCGCTGCGCATGAGCTGGCTGGAGAGCGCCCAGTTCTTGCCCAGCTTCAGCCGGCTGTCGAGCGAGAGCATGCGGGCGAAGCTGCGATCCAGCTCGCGGTCGGTCGCGACGATGCCGATCGTCGACTCCTCCCCGAGCTCGCGCTGGACGCGCAGTGCGCCGACCCCTGCCCGGCGTCCGGCCAGGAGCACCGGCTCGTCCTCCCGCTCGACCGGCGCCCGGTCGTTCATGGCGAGGGCGCCCAGGGCCCAGCGCCCGGCTTTCCCGCTCAGCCGCAGGCCGGCACCGGGGTCCACAATGCGACGCGAGAAGAACAGGTTCACCGGCGTCTGGAAATAGCCCGAGTTCTCGATGAAGAACGGTCGCTTCTCGGGGAAGAACACCTCGAAGCGCTCGTTGACGGTCACCTGCGGATCGTCCGTCTCGACCTGGCTGAAGTCCGGGTTGATCGTTCCGTCGACGGTGAGAGCGTCACGCACCACCAGCTTGGCATCCACTCCCACCCGCTGATCACCCGCAGACCGGATGTCGGCGGCATCTTCGTCGAGAAAGCGCGCACGCGCGAACATGGTGTATGGGTTGAACTGCACGTTGCGGCCGGGAGAGATGTTGGGGAGGCCCTGGACCACGTTGAACTGCGGCACGAAGCCCTTGACACGCTTCGTGAGGTGCGGCCAATAGGCTTCCTCGCTATTGCGTCGGATGATGCGTCCCAGCGCGACGCCCCACGTCTGCGTGGACGCGCGCGGGAACCGAAGGCTCCGGAACGGGATGACGATGCGTACCACGTAGCCGTCCGCCGTGAGCCGGCCTTCGGACTGCCACACGGCGTCGAAGCTCAGGTCCTCGTCTTGTCCCTCGGTGAAGATGCCGTCGAGCTGCACGCCGAGCGGATTGGTCATGAACATGTAGGCCCGCTCGCGGTCGCGGAACGTATCCAGGTACACGACGACGGCGTCGTCGCCGTCGGTGTCCTCTCGCCGGGCGATCCTCGCTCGCACCTTCGCCGGGTCGTCGTGGCACACGAACACGACGTAGAGACTCCGGTCGTCGTGAGCGAGGTAGGCAGCGGTGCGCTGGCTCACGGGATTGCCGTCTCCGGGGTCCCGCTGGCGGAAATCCGTGGTCCAGGCGTCCGGCAGAGGGCCTTTGAGGAAGTCTTCGAGTTGGGGCGGCCGATCCACCCGCGGAATCGTGAACTCTGTGCGAGGCACCTTGACGATCTCTGCCGCGCTCTGCGCCGACAGGCAGGCGGGCGCCCACGTGAGGAGCAGCGCAGCGAAGATCAGTGACGGAGTGGCCGCCTTCCAGGGCGACCGGGATATTTCTCGGGATACTTGTGACGGTGACACGTCCCCCTCCCGTGGTGACGACCCTGCTCGCGACTCGGCAGAGCGAGGAGAGGGCGGGCAAGTGCCGTGCCAATTTAAGGAGCGTGCGCGCGGTCACACGACCACGGGCCGGCGCCCCGGCGAAGGTGGAACGAGCCGTCAATCAGTCACGAAACAGTCACGAAAATCGCAGTCGTGGCGACGCTACGGCGCGCTCGCGAGGTGTTGCGGACGTTCCTCGTTGGCCACAGGCCACAGGGGCACCGCAACAATAGACCGACGTCTAGGGTCATCTTCCACGCCAGTCCTCAACGCGCGACACAGGGTGAGGACCCTCCGCTTTCTGCGCCGCAAGCGCCAGCGCCACCCCGTTCGTCCACCCGAACCCATCCTGCGTCGGGTACTCCCCGCCCCCGGCCCGCCGCTGCACGTCGACGACGTCGTACTTCTCCGTCATCTTGCCGGTCGCGCGATAGGTGCGCCGGTTGAGGGCAAGCCAGCGGTCGCGGGCCGTATCGGCCAGGTGGGCGCGGCCGTAGCGGCGCACGCCCTCGATCGTCAACCATTCGAGGGGCGGCCAGCCGTTGGGAGCATCCCACTGTTGACCCGAGGGGATCAACGTCGTGACGAATCCGCCGGCCTTCAAGAACTCC
>Ga0209056_10003866_pt1 | contig 15841 bp, 8 predicted proteins | sample GraSoiAngelo_114_FD_185876 | JGI IMG/M metagenome (GOLD analysis project Ga0209056, IMG submission 185876) | Grasslands soil microbial communities from the Angelo Coastal Reserve, California, USA - 14_0903_13_40cm (SPAdes) (version 2) | ecosystem: Environmental > Terrestrial > Soil > Grasslands ... | reverse complement strand
GCTCGCGCTGGAGGAAACGGCGTGCGGTGGTGTCGCGAGAGTGCTGCCCTCGCGCGTCTCGGCGAGTCTTGCGGGTCAGGGTGCTCCGGGACGTCGGAGGAACGCGGCGCGCGGCCGGCCGCGCGCGAGCACCGCACGCGCGCGCGCAAGGAGGGGAGGCCGACACCGAGAGGTGTCGAGCGGGCCGACGGGGTGCGGGGGCATCGGAGCAGCGCAGCGCGCGGCTCCGCCGCGCGCGAGCAGCGGACGGGCCCCCGCGATTTTTGGTTGTTTCTCTTGGAGCGCGGTGCGTATAATCGACGGACTACGCGTGGAATGGGGGCGGTCGTGCAGGGCTCGGAGACAGCGCGCACACTTGGAGAGCTCAAGGCGTCCGGATATCGAGTAGTGCCCGTCCGTGAGGAGATGCGCCGGAACCTCCTCGCCCGACTCGGCCGGAAGGAACGTATCCTGCCGGGCATCATCGGCTACGACGACACGGTCATTCCGGACATCGAGAACGCCGTGCTCGCCGGGCACCACATGGTCTTCCTCGGGGAGCGCGGGCAGGCGAAGAGCCGGATCATCCGCGGGCTGACGTCGCTGCTCGACCCCGCAGTTCCGGCGGTCGAGGGCTGCCCGATCAACGACTCGCCGTTCGACCCGATCTGCCGCACGTGCCGACGGCGCCTGACGCTCGAGGGTGACACGCTGCCGATCGCGTGGATCGGTCCCGACGACCGCTACGGCGAGAAGCTCGCCACGCCCGACGTGTCGATGGCGGACCTCATCGGCGAGATCGATCCGGTCAAGGTGGCCGAAGGCCGCTATCTCGCTGACGAAGAGACGATCCACTACGGCCTCGTGCCGCGGACCAACCGCGGCCTCTTCGCCATCAACGAGCTGCCCGACCTCACCGAGAAGGTGCAGGTGGGACTCTTCAACCTGATGGAGGAGAAGGATGTCCAGATCAAGGGATACAAGATCCGGCTGCCGCTGGACATCATCATCGTCGCGAGCGCCAACCCGGAGGACTACACGAGCCGCGGGCGGATCATCACGCCACTGAAGGACCGCTTCGACGTCCAGATCCGCACCCACTATCCGCACACGCTCGACGACGAGATCACGATCATGGAACAGGAGACGCCGGTGCTCGATCGCGGCGTGCGCGAAGTGCGGGTGCCATTCTTCATCAAGGAGATCGTCGCGCAGATCACCTTCGAGGCGCGCGGCTCGAACGAGATCAACCAGGCTTCGGGCGTGAGCGTGCGCGTCACCATCAACAACTACGAGAGCCTCCTCTCGAATGCCGAGAAGCGCGCCGTCCGCACCACGGAACGCGAGATCGTGCCGCGCATCACCGACCTCCCTTCGGTCCTCGCCTCGACGGCCGGCAAGATCGAGCTCGAGTACGTCGGCGAGGACAAGAAGGACGGGGACCTGATCGACCGGCTGATCAACCGTGCCATCCTGAAGGTCTGGGACAAGTACCTGAAGGTCGAGGCGCTGAAGAAGGTGACCGACCACTTCGAGGCGGGGTGGGGCGTCGAGGTATCGGATGAGATGCCGTCGCACGAGTACCTCGAAGGGATCCGCCATATCCCCGGCCTCCGGGAGGGTGTGGGTCTGCTCGGCGCCTTCGAGACTCCGGCGCTGATGGCGACCGCGACCGAATTCGTGCTCGAAGGGCTGCACCTCCACCAGAAGCTGAACAAGGATCGCTCCGGCGGGCGGTACGCCTACCGGGCCTGACCTCTCCACCCCGCATGCACGGCGTCCGCTACACCGCCTGGGACGGGACGCAGCAGGTCCGGCTCTCCGCGGACGACGTCTTCGAGAAGCTCTCGGAGTACCTCTCCTTCACCGACGACGTGCAGCAGGCGCTCGATTGGCTGCTGCACCAGGGCCTCGAGTGGCAGCAGGGCATGCGCGTCATGGGGCTCGACGACTTCCTCGAGCAGCTGCGCGAGGAGATGCGGTCTCGCTATCGCGACGTGAACCTGCGCCACGCACTCGCCGAGATCCGCGAGAAGCTCGGGGGACTGCTCGACCTCGAACGCGACACCCTCGACGGGCTCGAGGACCGGGCGCAGGCGGCTCGCAAGCACGACCTCCTCGATCGGCTGCCGCATCGCCTGTCGGAAGCGCTCGGCCGGTTGCGCGACTACGACTTCGAGGAGCGCGACGCGGCCAACGCGCTCGAGAGCCTGCTCGACGAGCTCGACGACATCCGCGATCTCGAGGACTTCACGCGTCGCTACGGCGACCTCTTCCACGGGCCGCGGTCGCTCTCCTACGAGGAAGCGCTGGCGCTGATGCGCGAGATGGAGCGCTTGAAGCGCCTCGAAGAGCAGCTCCTCTCGGGCGACCTCGACGCCGTCGACCCCGAGAGCCTGCGCGAGCTCCTTGGGCTGGAAGCGGGACAGAACTTCCAGCTCCTGAAGGACGTCATGATGCTGCTGGTGAAGGCGGGCTACCTGACCCAGCGGGAGGGGCGGGCGCGTCTGTCGCCGAAGGGCATCCGGAAGATCGGCCAGCTCGCGCTGCGCGACATCTACCAGGGCCTGCTGCGCGATCGCTCCGGTGGCCATCAGACGGATCACCGCGGCCTCGTGCAGCTCCGCCCCGAGGAGACCAAGCCTTATCGCCATGGCGAGCCGCTCGAGATCGACCTCGTCGCGACGCTGAAGAAGACCCTCACGCGCCGCCCGGGCCTGCCGCTCGATCTCCAGCCCGACGACTTCGAGGTCTACACCGCGTCGCACAGCACGACGACGTCCACCGTGCTCCTCCTCGACATGAGCTGGTCGATGTCGTGGGAGGGACGCTTCGCGGCTGCCAAGAAGGTCGCGATGGCGATGGAGAGTCTGATCCGCGCACGCTACCCGCGTGACTACTTCGCGATCGTCGGCTTCTTCACGCGCGCGGTCGAGCTGAAGCTCCGCGACCTGCCCGAGGCGAGCTGGAACATGGGCGACCCCTTCACGAACCTGCAGGATGGCCTCCGGGTCGCCGCGGAGCTGCTCGCGCGTCACCCGAGCAACAACCAGCACATCATCGTCATCACCGATGGCCAGCCGACCGCCTACTTCCTCCGCGGCCGGCTGTACTGCGAGTGGCCGCTGTCCTTCGGCGGCATCAGCATGCGTGCCGCCCAGGAGACGCTCCGCGAGGTCGAGCGCGTCACCCGCCGCGGCATCACCATCAACACCTTCATGCTCGACGACAGCCCGAGTCTCCGGGCGTTCGTCGAGGGCATGACGCGGATCAACAAGGGCCGCGCGCTCTACACGCGGCCCGACCGCCTCGGCGAGTACCTGCTCGTCGATTACGTGGCGAAGAAGCGTCGGCGCGTCTGACGTGGCGCCCTGGCGCGATGGACGGCCGATCGGGTAAGAAGGCCGTTCGACCATGGCGGCGGAGGTGGAGCGGCGGCCGAGCGCGCTGATCGCGCAGTACCTTCGCATCAAGGCGCAGCACCAGGCCGCGATCCTGCTGTTCCGGCTCGGCGACTTCTACGAGATGTTCTTCGAGGACGCCGAGACGGCGGCGCCCGTGCTCGACCTGACGCTCACCGCGCGCAATCGCGGCGATCCCGATGAGGTCCCGCTCTGCGGCTTCCCGGCGCACGCCGCGCAGCCATACGTCGCCCGGCTGCTGGCGGCGGGCCATCCGGTCGCGATCTGCGAGCAGACGGAGGCGCGCGGAGGCGGGCTCCTCGAGCGCGAGGTCGTCCGCGTCGTCACGCCGGGAACGATCCTCGAGGAGGAGAGCCTCGATCCGGCGGCGCCGAGCCTGCTCGCGGCGCTCGCGACGGACGGCGCGCGCTATGGCCTCGCCGCGATCGACTTCGCGACCGGTGCCTTCCGGGCGACCGAGATGGAGAGCTGGGATGCGGCGCGCGAGGAGCTCGAGCGGCTCGCGCCGCGCGAGCTGCTCCTGGCGGGGGATCTTCCCGATGACGTCGGCGCCGCATGTCGTGCCGACCGCCCGTGGGCGACCGCTGCGCTGCCCGAGCCCGCGGCGCTCGATGGTGTACTGCCGCCGCTCGCGGCGCGGGCGGCCGGTGGAGCGCTGGCGTACGTCGATGCGGTCTACCGCCGCCGCCCCGCACACCTCCGCGCTCCGGAGTCCTACGCGCCCGCGGGGTTCCTGCAGCTCGACGGCGCCACGCGCCGGAACCTCGAGCTGCTCGAGACGCTCGGCGGCGACCGCCGCGGGAGCCTCCTCTGGGTGCTCGACCAGACGGCGTCGCCGATGGGCGCGCGCGGCCTGCGCGATTGGCTCCTCTACCCGCTGCTCGACGCAGCGGCGATCGGCCGGCGACTCGACGCGGTCGAGGAGCTGGTCGACGCCGTGGAGCTGCGCGCGTCGGTGCGCGCGGGTCTGGCGGGCATCGGCGACCTCGAGCGGCTTGCCGGCCGCGTCGGCGCGCGCACCGCGGGGCCGCGCGACCTCGCGCATCTGGCGGTCGCGCTCGACCGCGTGGCTGACGTGCGCACGGCGCTCGGCGCCGCTCGCGCCGAGGCGTTTGCGACGATCACCGCCGCACTCGACGCGTTGCCCGACGTGTCGGCCGAGATCGTCCGGACGCTCGTCGACGCGCCACCGCCCCACACCCGGCTTCCGGGCTTCATCCGGGCGGGATGCTCGACCGAGGTCGACGCCCTGCGCGACGCCGCGCGCGACGGCAAGGGCTGGCTCGCGCGGTTCGAGGCGGCCGAGCGCGCGCGGACCGGGATCACGTCGCTCAAGGTCCGGCACAACCGTGTATTCGGCTACTACGTCGAGGTGACGCGACCGAACCTGGCCCTCGTGCCGTTGGACTACGAGCGGAAGCAGACGCTGGTCGGGGCCGAGCGGTTCGTGACGCCGGCGCTCAAGGAGCACGAGGCGCGCGTCCTCGGCGCGGAGGAGCGTCTCCGCGGTCTCGAGGCCCACCTTTTCGAAGCGCTTCTCGATACGGTCGCGCTCCATCAGCCCTCGCTGGCACGCACGGCCGGCGCGCTCGCGCAGGTCGACGCGCTCGCGGCACTCGGCGAGGTGGCGCACCGGCGCGCCTACGTCCGGCCGCGGATCTCCGAGGCTCCCGTGCTCCGCATCCGCGGCGGACGGCATCCGGTGGTGGAGGCCGTCGCCGGAACGCGCTTCGTTCCGAACGACACGACGCTCGACCCCGACAGCGAGCAGGTCCTCGTCGTCACCGGCCCCAACATGGGCGGCAAGTCGACGTATCTCCGCCAGGTCGCGCTGATCGCGTTGCTCGCCCAGATGGGGAGCTTCGTGCCGGCGACCGAGGCCGAAGTCGGGCTCGCGGACCGCCTCTTCACGCGCGTCGGCGCGAGCGACAACCTCGTCGGCGGCGAGTCCACGTTCATGGTCGAGATGCGCGAGACGGCCTACATCCTCGCGAACCTCACGCCGCGGAGCGTGGTCGTGCTCGACGAGATCGGGCGCGGAACGAGCACCTTCGACGGCATCTCGATCGCGTGGGCCGTCGCCGAGCACCTGCACGACACGGCCGAGCGGCCGCGGACGCTGTTCGCCACCCACTACCACGAGCTGACGGCGCTGGCCGCCGAGCATCCGCGGGTACGCAACCTGTCGGTCGCGGTGGCGGAGTGGAAGGGCGAGATCGTGTTCCTCCGGCAGATCGTTCCCGGGCCGGCGTCGCGCAGCTACGGCGTCGAGGTGGCGCGGCTCGCGGGTGTGCCGCCTGCGGTCGTCGCCCGGGCGCGCGCGCTGCTCGCCGAGCTCGAGGCCGGGGAGGGACCGGCGTCCCGGCAACCGCACGCGGCGACGCCGCAGCTATCGCTGTTCGCGGCACCGGAGGCGCGCCTCAGGCGGGAGCGCGACGATCGACCCGGAGCGGCTCACCCCCCTCGAGGCGCTGGCGGTCCTGGCACGCTTCGTCGATGCGGCGCGGCAGGGAGGGTGAGTACGATCACCAAGCTTGCGAAACGGACCCGCACGGTGCTCGGGAAGCAGGGTGCAAAAGTGGCCGGACGTAAGCGGAGACCGGGTGAGCGTTGCTGGCCCCGGCCAACCTACCGGCGACCCTCCGGGGTGCGATTTTGAATTTTTGATGAACTCCCGCTGACTGCCTTCCGGTGGGCTTCGCGTTCACCCGTGGTTGAGCCATTGTGAGGGCCGATGCGGCGGCCGGGGGAGCGGAGTGATGTGGATGTGGCGCCCGTCCGACCCGTGCTGCTGCACGGCGCGGTTCGTGGGCGGGCCCGGTTTCGCATCGCCGAGCTGCGGCACGATCCTCATCTCGGAAGGGACGTCCAGAAGCGGCTGACCCGCCGTCCGACGATCCGGACGGTCGAGGTGAATGCGGTGATCGGTACGCTGCTCGTGCAGTTCGACGCCGATCGACCGCTCGGTGAGATCGTCAGCGTCGTCGAGCAGGAGCTCACGAGGCTCACCGCGGGGGGCGGGGGCGACGCCGCTGCGCCGGACTCGCTGCTGCCGCTCCCGGAGACCGGCCCGACGACGCCGGCGTGGCATGTGATGACCGCGCAGGCAGTTCTCGAGGCGCTCGGCGCCTCGAGCGCCGGCCTCGCGCCGGCGGAGGCCGCGAGCCGGCTCGCACGGGACGGCGCCAACAGCCTGCCTCGACCCGAGGGCCGATCGCCGCTCGGGATGCTGCTCGATCAATTCGCGACCCTTCCGGTCGGCGTGCTGGCTGCCTCGGCGGCTCTGTCGCTGGCGACCGGCGGGTTGGCGGACGCGGCGCTGATTGCCGGCGTCCTCGTCCTGAACGGCGTCATCGGCTTCTTCACCGAGCTGCACGCCGAGCGGACCATCAACACGCTCGAGACGACGAGCGTTCAGCCGGCCACCATCATGCGGGACGGCGTGCGGCTGGACGTCCCGGCCGAGCAGCTCGTGGCGGGCGACGTCGTCGTGCTGGCTCCCGGCTCGTACGTCCCGGCGGACGTCCGGGTGCTGGAGGCCCGACATCTGACGATCGACGAATCGACGCTGACCGGCGAAAGCATGCCGGTCTCCAAGTCCGCCGTCGCCATCCATCGTGAGGCGACGGCGCTGGCCGACCGGACCGGCATCGCCTTCATGGGCACGCTCGTTACCGGCGGCAGCGGCCGGGGAGTCGTCGTCGCGACGGGGCCCCGGACGGAGCTCGGGGCGATCCACGCGCTGCTCGGCACGGCGCGCGCGCCGCAGACGCCGCTCCAGCGACACCTCGACACCATGGGGACGCAGCTCGTGCTCCTCGGCACGGCGGCATGTGCCGGTGTGTTCGGCATCGGCGTCCTGCACGGCTACGGCGTGCTCGAGATGCTCCTCGTCTCGACCTCGCTCGCCGTTGCGGCCGTGCCCGAGGGGCTCCCGACGGTCGCTACCACGACGCTCGCCCTCGGCATCCGCGACATGCGACGGCAGCGCGTCCTCATCCGGCGCCTCGATGCCGTCGAGAACCTCGGTGCGATCCAGATGGTCTGTCTCGACAAGACGGGGACGCTGACGCGGAACGAGATGAGCGTCACGGCCGTGCACGCCGATGGGACCGATTTCGAGGTGGCCGACGGTCGCTGGTCGCACGGCACGCCCGGCGCCCCTCATCTCCGCCGCCTTCTCGAGGTGGGGGGGCTCTGCAACGAGTCCGAGCTCCGCGAGGAGAACGGAACCCTCGTGCCGAGCGGCTCCGCGACCGAGAACGCGCTCATCACGCTCGCGCTCGATGCTGGCCTGAACGTCACGAGCCTCCGCCGCCGCCACCCGCTCGTCGACGTCAAGTACCGGACGGAGAAGCACCGCTTCATGGCGACGCTGCACCGTGCCGGCGACGTCCAGCTGCGCGCCGTCAAGGGCAGCCCGGGCGAGGTGCTGGCGCTCTGTCACAGCTATGCCGGGGCCGACGGGCCGAGCCCGCTCACGGACGCGGTCCGCACGGCCATCATGCAGGCGAACGAGCGGATGGCCGGCCGCGCGCTCCGCGTGCTCGGGATCGCCTACGCCGAGGGCTCGTCCACGAGCCCTCCCGCGCTCGCCGACCTCACCTGGCTCGGGCTCGTCGGACTGACCGATCCGCTCCGTCCCGGGATGCCCGCCCTGATCAGGCGGTTCCACGCCGCCGGGATCGAGACCGTGATGATCACCGGCGATCAGAGCGCGACGGCGTACGCCGTCGCCCGGCAGCTGCGGCTCGCCAACGGCCAGCCGCTCGAGATCCTCGATTCGGAGAGCCTCGAGCAGCTCGATCCCCAGCTGCTGTCGGGTCTCGCCCAGCGCGTCCGCGTGTTCGCGCGCGTGAGCCCCGCACACAAGCTGCAGATCGTCCGGGCGCTCCAGGACGCAGGGAAGGTCGTCGCCATGACCGGCGACGGCGTCAACGACGGTCCCGCACTGCGCGCGGCGGACATCGGTCTCGTCGTCGGCGACGGCAGCACGGAGCTCGCCCGGTCCGTGGCCGACGTCGTCATCGACGGCGACGACCTCCATCACATGCTCGTCGCCGTCCGCGAGGGCCGGACGATCCGCGACAACGTCCGGAAGGCGCTCCACTTCCTCGTCGCGACGAATTTGAGCGAGATCGAGCTCGTGTTCGGAGCGGTGGCGCTCGGGGTCGGCTCGCCGCTGAACGCCATGCAGCTGCTCTGGATCAACCTCCTGACCGACGTGATCCCCGGCGTCGCGCTCGCGGTCGAGCCACCGGAGCCCGACGTGCTCGAGCGGCCACCGCGCGACCCCCACGAGCCGATCCTCGGGCGGGAGCAGTGGAAGCGGATGGGTTTCGAGTCCGGGGTGATGGCGAGCGGCGCGCTCGCGAGCTACCTCTATGGTCTCGGGCGCTACGGCGCCGGCGCCCAGGCGAGCACCTGCGGCTTCATGAGCCTGACCCTCACCCAGCTCCTGCACGCGCTCAGCTGCCGGACCCCGGACCGCAGCGTGCTGACGGGGCCGCAGCCGCCGGCCAACAACTATCTGACCGCCGGCCTCGCCGTCTGCCTGGGGCTGCAGGCCCTCGCCGCGTTCCTGCCGCCGCTGCGTGGCCTCCTCGGTCTCGCGCCGATCGGGGCCGCCGACGCGCTGGCGATCGGTCTCGGCGCTGCGGTCCCGTTCGTGGTGAACGAGGCGACGAAGCCGGGCCGCCCGACCGCGCCGGCGCTGCCCGTCGCGGCACGGGAGGAGACCGTCCTCGCGCCGATCGCCGCCGAAGCGTCGGTGGAGGCGTCGATATGAAGTCGAACTTCGTGCTGACGTCGGAATCGGTGACGCAGGGACACCCCGACAAGCTCTGCGATCAGATCAGCGACGCGATCGTCGACCGCTTCCTGGAGCACGATCCGCTCTCCCGGATCCGCGCCGAGTGCGCCATCGCCACGGGCGTCGTGTTCATCGCCGCCCGCTTTGCGAGCGATGCGCAGGTCGACATTCCGGACGTCGCGCGGCGCATCATCCGCCAGGTCGGGTACGAGCAGGGCGAGTTCGATGCCACACGCTGCACCATCATGACGAGCCTGAGCGAGTACCCGCTGAACCCGTTGCATCGCCAGGACGAGCGTCGCTTCACCGACGACCAGATCGAGGCCTTCACGGTCGACAACCAGGCGACGGCCTTCGGCTTCGCCTGCAGGCAGACTCCAGCCTTGATGCCGCTGCCGATCTGGCTCGCGCACCGCGTCGCGCGGCGGCTCGCCGAGGTCCGCCAGGACCGGGGGCTCGTCTACCTCTCGCCCGATGGGAAAACGCAGGTCGGCGTCGAGTATCGCGACCGCAAGCCGCAGCGTATCCACAGCATCGCGTTGATGGCGAGCCAGCGAGAACCGGGCCGCCCTCGTCCCGAGGAGCTCCGGCGCGACCTGATCGACTCGGTCATCACGCCCGTTTTCGCCGAGGAAGCCGTGCGGCCCGACGCCCAGACGCGCATCTTCGTCAACCCGGAGGGCACGCTCGTGGGCGGCGGCCCGGCGGTGCACGCCGGTCTCACGGGGCGAAAGAACGCCGTCGACACCTACGGCGAGTACTCGCGCAACAGTGGCGACGCGCTCAGCGGCAAGGACCCGCTGCGTATCGACCGGGTCGGCGCGTACGCGGCGCGCCACGCGGCCAAGAACGTCGTCGCCGCCGGACTCGCCCCGGAGTGCGAGGTCCAGCTGAGCTACTCGATCGGGCTCTCGCGCCCCGTGAGCGTCCAGGTGGAGACCTTCGGCACCGGGACCGTCGACGATGCGACCCTCGCGCACCGTCTGGAGCATCGCTTCGATTTCCGTCTCGGTGGCATCGTGCGGCGGTTCGACCTGCGGCGTCTCCCTGCCGCACGGCAGGGCATCTTCTATCGCCAGCTCGCGGCGTACGGACAGGTCGGGAGGGTCGACCTCGACCTGCCCTGGGAGTCCGTCGACCAGGCGGATTCCTTGCGCGGCTGACGCCGCCTTGATTCCCCCACGGCCGTTCCCTATCCTGCGGCCCCGTGGAGGGGTGGGGGCGGAGGGCCGCGCTCGCGTGGCTGGTCTTCGCCGGGAGCGCCGGCGGGGCCGAGCTGACCGCGCTGCGGGCGGAATCGACAGCGGGCGGCACCACCGTACGTCTGGTCCTGTCGCAACCGGTCCGTGCGGCCGTCCACGACGTGGGGCTCGCTTCGGGGGCCGTCGCGCGCATCTACGTCGACCTGCCGCGCGGCACCGCCCTCGGGCTCGGCGTCCGGCGGGTCGCGACGGTCGGCGGACCGGTCACCACCGTTCGCATCGGTCGCGGCGAGCGCGGGATCGTGCGCATCGTCGTCGACCTCGGTGACGTGGCCGGCTATCGCGTCCAGCGGTCCGCGCGCGGTCGCGAGCTCCTGCTCGCGGTTGCTTCGCCACCGCGCGACGTCCCGCGCGCCGAGCCGCCCGCCCGCGTCGCGACGCGCGCGGGGGAGCCCCATCGGCCGAAGGTCGTGATCGACCCGGGTCACGGCGGACACGATCCCGGCGCGCAGGGCTACGCCGTCGAGAAGGACGTGACGCTCGCCATCGCGCGGCGGCTCGCGGCGCTACTCGAGGAGCGGCTCGGTGCCGAGACGCTGCTCACCCGCACCGACGACACGACGCTGTCGCTCTCGGACCGCACCGCGCGGGCAAACAGCGAAGGGGCCGACCTCTTCGTCTCGATCCACGCCAACGCGAACCCGACCGGACGGCTGCACGGCATCGAGACCTACTACCTCGACAACGCCGCGGACCACGCGACGAGCCGGCTCGCCGCCATGGAGAACGGCCTCGACCTCCTGCGCCCGCGCGGCGAGGGGAGCGATCTCCGCTACATCCTGAGCGATCTCGTGCAGGTCGGGAAGATGGACGAGTCGATCGCGCTTGCGCGCGCCGTGCAGCGCGCCGTGGTGGCGACCACGCGCTCGCGATATCCGTACGTCACCGACCTCGGCGTCAAGCGCGGGCCGTTCTACGTGCTGGTCGGCGCGTACATGCCGTGCGTGCTCGTCGAGACCTCCTTCCTGACGCATCCGATGGAGGGACGGCGGCTCGCGCGGGACGAGTACCAGGCGACGCTCGCCGAGGGCATCGCCTCGGGGGTCGCACGCTTTCTCGCCGATGCGCGCCGCGCCCGGACGCTCTGATCCCGGGTTCCGGTAGAGTTGCGCGCGCAAAGCGGCTAGGTTGAGCCACTCCATGGTGCTCGCGCGGACGCCGGCATTCACGCCGCTCGCGGCGGTGACGACGCTGCCGGCCGTCACCGGCGAGCACGCGAGCCGCCCCGGCCACCTCGCGCGCGACTTCCTCGTCCGGGTCCGTGCCGAGCTGCAGACACGCCACGAGGCCGGCGAGGGCGGGCTCGCGCTGGTCGCCGCGTACACGGACGCGGTCGATCATCTCGTGCGCTTCCTGGCCGCGGAGGCGACGGCGCATTATGCGTCGCGCTACGCGCGCATCAACCAGCGCTGCGCCGTGGTCGGCCAGGGCGGCTACGGGCGCGGCGAGCTGAACCCGTCGTCCGACATCGATCTCCTCTTCCTCTTTCCGTGGAAGGTGAACCCGTTCGTCGAGACCGTCGGCGAGGTGATCCTCTACGGCCTGTGGGACGGGGGGCTCGTGGTCGGCCATGCGCTGCGCAACATCCGCGAGTGCGGCCGCCTGGCGCAGCGGGACATGAAGGTGAAGACTGCACTGCTCGACGCGCGCTACCTCGCCGGCGACGAGGCGCTCTACGCCGAGTTCGAGACGAAGATGTTCGAGGAGGTCTGGAGCCACAACCCGACCGCCTTCTTCAAGGAGAAGCTGGCCGAGAACACCGAGCGGCACGCGCGCGCCGGCGACTCCGTCTACCTGCTCCAGCCGCAGCTGAAGGAGGGGCAGGGCGGGCTCCGCGACCTCCACACCGCGCTCTGGATGGCGAAGGTCAGGTTCAAGATACGGTCCTTTCGCGAGCTCGTGACGCTCGGCCAGATGGCCGAGCGGGACGTCGTCGAGCTCGAGGAGGCGCTCGATTTCCTCTGGCGCATCCGGAACGCGCTGCACCTCGCGAGCGACCGCCACCAGGACTTCCTGGGCTTCGAGCAGCAGGAGCGTCTGGCCCCCGCGCTCGGCTTCCCGCCCGAGCGCCCCGGCGTCGAAGCCTTCATGCGGGCGTACTACGGCCGCGCGGCCGTGGTGAACCGCTTCAGCGAGGCGGTGATCGCGCGCTGCGTGCAGGCCGAGCCTTATCGGCGCTCCCCGGGGGTCCGCGTGATCCGGCCGGGCGTTCGCGTGCAAGGCCGTACGCTCTCGGTCGTGAACCGCGCCATCTTCGAGCGCGACCCGTCGGTCGTCGTGCAGGTGTTCGCCGACGCGCAGCGCCACGGCGTGACGCTCGCGCCCGCGACGCGCGAGCTGATCCGCGACTGCCTCGCGCTCCTCGCCGCGCACCACGACCAGGCGGCGGTCGCCGCCGCCTTCCTCGACATCCTGCGTGCGAAGGGTCACGTCGACGAGACGCTCTTCGAGATGCACAAGCTCGGCGTCCTGAAGACGGTGATCCCGGAGTTCGGGAACCTCGACTGCCTGATCGCCCACGATCCGTTCCACATCTACACGGTCGACCACCACTCGCTGATGGGGGTGCGCGAGCTCGAGCGCTTGCGGGCCGGCGAATTCGCCACGAGCCTGCCGCACGTCACCCACGTGATGCGCGAGGTCGATCGCCCGGAGCTCCTGTTTCTGGGCATGATGTTCCACGACGTCGGCAAGGGGCAGGGCCACGATCATTCGGGCCGCGGCGCGCGCATGATGCGCGACATCGCCACCCGCCTCGGGCTCAACGAGGACGAGACGGCGGCCTGCGAGTTCCTGGTACAGCACCACCTGCTCATGTCGCACCTCGCGCAGCGGCGCGACATGCACGACGACCAGCTCGTCATCGACTTCTGCCGGACCGTCGGCACGCTCGAGAACCTCCATCGGCTCTACCTCCTGACCTACGCCGACATGCGCGCGGTCGGGCCCGGGGTGTGGACCACGTGGCGCGACTCGCTCGTCACCGAGCTCTACGTGCGGGCGCGCGAGTTCTTCGCGCGAGGCGTGTTCGAGGCGGAGGAGCCCGCCTCGCGGGCGGGGCGGCTCCAGCAGCGCGTCCGCGAGGCGGCGCCGGCGGCCACGATCCCGGCGCTCGAGGCGCTCTTCCGGACCATGCCCGACAGCTACTTCCTCTCGACCCGCGAGGAGAGCATCGTGCCGCACGCCGAGCTGCGCCGCCAGTTCGGCGAGCGCGAAGCGGCGCGCGAGCAGCCGCCGGTCGCGACGCAGCTCGAGCACTTCCCGGAGCGTGAGTACACCGAGTTCGCCGTCTGCACGCGCGACCGGCCGGGTCTCTTCGCCATGCTGTCGGGCGTGCTCGCCGCGCATGGGTTGAACATCGTCGCCGCGCGCATCACGACGAGCCGCGACGGCGTGGCGCTCGATGTCTTCCGCCTCTCGCACGAGGGCTCGGACATCGCCCTCGACGCGGAGCGGTGGGAACGGGTGGAGCATACGCTGCGCGGCGTGCTGCGCGGCGAGATCGACGTCGAGGCGCTGGTCGAGAGCTCGCGGCGCCCCTCGCGCTTCGCGCGGCCCCGGCGGCCGGTGCCCACCCGGGTGGAGATCGACAACACGGTGTCGCGCGAGCACACGGTGCTCGACGTCTTTACCGCCGACCGGGTCGGGCTGCTCTTCAGCATCACCAACTGCCTCTACCACCTCTGGCTGGAGATCCATCTCGCCAAGATCACGACCATGGTCGATCAGGTGCTCGACGTCTTCTACGTCACCGATCATCAGGGCCGGAAGATCGAGGATGCGGCCCGGCTCGACGCGATCCGGGAGGAGCTCACGCGAGCGCTCGAGGCCGACGGCGCCGCGGCCGCGGCACAGGCGGCCGGCGGCTGAGCGGACGGCCGATGCGGCGGGGCGGGGCGGGGGACATCGACGCGGCGATCGACGGCTATCTCGACCACCTGACGAGCGAGCGCGGCGTCGCGCGCAACACGATGGAGTCGTACGCGCGGGACCTCGGCGGGTTTGCCGCCTTCCTCGCGGCGCGCCGCGTGCGGACCGTCGCCGGCATCGGGCCGGCGGACGTCCGCGGCCACGTCGCCCGTCTCGCCGAGCGCGGCCTGTCGGCGCGGAGCCAGGCACGGGCGCTCGCGGCGACGCGCGGCTTCGTCCGCTTTCTCGTCCGCGAGCGGCGGCTGGCGGATGACCCGGCGGCGAAGCTGCGCCTCCGGCGGCCCCCGCCGCGGCTGCCGCGCGCCCTCGGGAAGGGCGAAGCGGCGACGCTCGTCATGTCACCGGGCGAGGAGGAGCGGACCGGGCTCCGCGACCGCGCGCTGCTCGAGCTGCTCTATGCGTGCGGCCTCCGGGTGTCGGAGCTGGCCGCGCTGCGCGGCGAGCAGCTGAACCTGCAGGCGGGGTTCGTCACCGTGGCGGGCAAGGGCGGGAAGGAGCGCGTCGTCCCCGTCGGCGGGGCGGCGAGGAAAGCGCTCGAGGCGTACCTCGGCACGGCGCGCGGCCGCCAGCTTCGCGGCCGGGTGAGCCCCTTCGTCTTCGTCGGCCGCGGCGGCCGCGCCCTGACGCGCCAGGCGATCTGGAAGATCGTCCGGCGGCGTGCGCTCGCCGCGGGCCTCGGCGCGCGCGTCTTCCCGCACATGCTCCGCCATACGTTCGCGACCCATCTGCTGACCGGCGGCGCCGACCTGCGCGTCGTCCAGGCGCTCCTCGGCCACGCCGAGGTCGCGACGACCCAGATCTACACGCATGTGACGCCGGTCCGGCTGCGCGAGGTGCACCGCCGCCATCATCCACGTGCCTAAAGTCGCGGAATAGCCAGGTCGGCTATCGGCGCAAGGGTTCTCCCTAGCCGAGCGAGAAGCGAAACTCGGGTCGTCCGACCGCCCCGACGTCATCGACCGCGACCAGCCAGGCGGCCTCAGGCGGCGGCGTGATGCCCTCGCCGAGATCGAACGCGATCGATGTCACGAAGAGGCGATCGAGCGCCGGGCCGCCGAAGGCGACGTCGCTCGGGTTCGGCATGGGAAGGTCGAGCACCCGGTCGAGCCCCGCCGCGGTGAACCGCGCCAGCTTTCCGCTGCCCAGCACGCAGCTCCACACGCCGCCGTCGGCGTCGGCCGTCGCGCCATCGGGCGCGCCGCCGAGCGCGCGGTGGTCCGCGAACAGGCGTCGCGGACCGACGGTGCCCGTGCGGCCGTCGTAGGCGTACGCGTAGACGGCCCGGGCGAGCGTGTCTCCGAAGACGAGCGTCGACTGTCCGTCGACGTCGATCACCGCCGGGCCGTTCGCGTTCCCAATACCCTCGTCGAGCAGCCGCCAGCCGTCCGTGGCGGAGAACCACCAGAACCCGCCAGGGCCGGGCGCGAGGTTCAGCG
>Ga0209056_10003865_pt1 | contig 15842 bp, 18 predicted proteins | sample GraSoiAngelo_114_FD_185876 | JGI IMG/M metagenome (GOLD analysis project Ga0209056, IMG submission 185876) | Grasslands soil microbial communities from the Angelo Coastal Reserve, California, USA - 14_0903_13_40cm (SPAdes) (version 2) | ecosystem: Environmental > Terrestrial > Soil > Grasslands... | reverse complement strand
GCCGCCGTGGGGTTGATCAGCGGGCGATAGAGGTAGCGCAGCAGCCAGCCGGGGAACCACTGTCCACGCTCTTCGGCCGCGACCCGGGCTCGCGGGTGCGCCATGAAGCGCAAGCCCACGGGACGATAGCTCGCGCTGCTGCGCCAGAACTCGATGCGGCGGACATGCTTGACGCTCTTGTAGCCGTAATGCGCCGGCGCGACGAGGCGCAGCGGCGCGCCATGGGCGATCGACAGCGGCGCTCCGTTGAGCCGATCGGCGAGCAACACGTCGGAGGCGAGCAGGTCCGCGAGCGGCAGGCTGGCTCGATAGCCGTCCTGACCGCGCAGCACCACGAACTCGGCGCCCGCAGCGGGCTCGGCGAGCGGCTGGACCTCGACCCGCTCTGTCTGGGTCGGAAATCGGCCATCGAACGGCGGCGCACCGAAGCGCGGGAAGTCGTCGCGAGCGACTTGCCCCGGCGGCAGGCAGGTCGCGGACTCAGTTCGTGATATCGCGATGGGCATCTAGCGCCTCCTGATGCAACCAGTCGACGAACGCGCGGACGGCCTTCTGCTCGTTCGAGCTCACTGCGGTGACCACATGCCAGCCGCCGGCTGCGACCCGATGCTCCGGAAACGGCACCACCAGCCGGCCCTCGCGCAGCAGCGGGGCGATCAGCGAGAAGCGGCCGAGCGCGACACCGCTGCCATCGAGCGCCGACTGGATCAACTGGTCGTAGTGAGAGAAGTTCATGCTGCCGGCGGGTCGCAGCTTCGACAGGCCCGTGGCTTGCAGCCAGCGCACCCAATCGACACGGCGGCGGCCCGCGATCAAGGTCTCGAGTCGCAGCAGCACATGGTGCGCGAGGTCCTGCGGGTGCCGCAGCGGCTTCGCCGGATTCTTCAGCAAGGCCGGCGCACACACCGGCGAGACCTCGTCAGGGGCGAGACGGCGTGCTGACGCTGGCGCGCTGCCGGCGCGGTAGTGCAGGATCGCCACGTCGACGCCATCGCGCTCGAACTCGCCTGGGTTGTTGGTGGCGACGACTCGAACATCGCAGCTCGAATGCGCTGCGGCGAAGCGGTGCAAGCGCGGCGCAAGCCAGAACGACGCGAACGGCACGGCGGTGGTCACGGTGACCGACGTGCGCCCCTTCGCGCCGAGCAGCTTGTCGGTCGCATCGTCGATCAGTGCCGAAGCTGCGCTGACGGCCCCGTACAGCGTGTGGCCCGCAGCGGTCAGCTCGAGCCCGCGATTGACGCGCCGAAACAGCGGCAACCCGAGCTGATCCTCCAAGGTCTTCACCTGGCGGCTGATCGCCGATTGCGTCACGAACATCTCTTCGGCGGCCAGCGTGAAGCTCAGGCGCCGGGCCGCCGCTTCGAAGCCCTTCAGCATGTCCAGCGACAAGCGGGGACGCGCGTGTTTGTCCATGCTTTCAACGCATGCGAACCATGAGGAGAGATCGTTTGAGCGCGCAGCGTGCGCTCGCCAGAATGAATTCGAATCGGCAGGAGTTTCGCATGCACACCTACACTCGCCAACTTGTCATCACGCTGCCGCGGCGCGAGCTGATCACGCTGGAGGTCGTGCCGCCGACGCGGCTCGTCTGCGTGGACGGCGCGCTGTGGATTACGCTGCAGGATCAATCGATCGACATCGTGCTGCAAGCCGGCGAGGTGGTCGACCTCGGACCGCGAGGCACGGCCGCAGTGCAGGCCTTGCGCAGTGCGCGATTCGCCGTCTGGCGCTATGCCGGCTGGCGATCCGGCGTCGGTTGCGATACGAGCCGTCTCTCGATCCAGCGGCTGTAGCGCGACATCGCGAAGCAGAACGCCCAGTAAACGAAGGCAATGAACAAATAGCCTTCGAGGTAGAACGGCCGCCAGGTCGGGTCGCCGCCGAGGGCGAGCGTTAGCGCGCCGGTCAGTTCGTAGAGGCTCACGATGACGACGAGCGACGAGTCTTTGAAGTTGCCGATGAACGTATTCATCAATGCCGGCACCACCGACCGCAGCGCTTGCGGCAACACGATGTAGCGCTGCACCTGCCACGCCCGCAGGCCCATCGCGCGCGCCGCGAGCAGCTGGCCGACCGGCACCGCCTGCAGCCCGCCGCGCACCACTTCGGCGAGGTAGGCGGCCGAGAACAGCGTGATGCCGACGAGCACCCGCAACAGCACGTCGAGCTGCCAGCCTTGCGGCAGCAGCAGCGGCAGCATGAACGACGCCATGAACAGCACCGAGATCAGCGGCACGCCGCGAATCAGCTCGATGTAGGTGATGCACACCGAGCGAACCACCGGCCATGGCGAGCGGCGGCCGAGCGCGAGCAGCACGCCGAGCGGGAACGCGACGCCGAGGCTGAACAGCGACAGCAGCAAGGTCAGCGGCAAGCCGCCCCAGCGCGAGCTCGGCACGATCTCCAAGCCCGCGACGCCGCCACGCATCAACGCGACGAAGAGCAAGAGGCCGATGATCCAAAGCAGCGCGAGCCAGCGGCTCCACATCCGCGGCACCGCACTCACGAAGCTCATTGCCGCGAGCAGCAGCAGGCCGACGCCGGGGCGCCATTGCAGCGCGTACGGGTAGCGCCCGAACAGAATCGCGCGCAACTTCTCGGCGATGACGCCCCAACAGGCGCCGGCATGCTCGATCGCGCGGCAGGCCTGCGCGTCGGCGTTGAACACCGCGTGCAGCAGCGCCCAGTTCGCGAGCTTCGGCAGCGCCCACGCGAGCGCCGCGGCGACGAGCAGGGTGAGCAGCGTGTTGGCCGGGCTGCTGAAGAATTCGTCGCGGGTCCATTTAATTGCGCTGCGACGCGCGACGACCGGTGCCGAACTCATCCACCACCCCGCAGTGCCACCCGTGCGTTGTATCGATTCATCAGCGCCGACGTCAGCAGCGACAGCAGCAAATACACCGCCATGATCACCGCGATGCATTCGAAGGCTCTGCCGGTCTGGTTCAGCGCGGTGTTCGCGACCGACACCAGATCGGGGTAGCCGATCGCGACCGCGAGCGACGAGTTCTTCGTCAGGTTCAGGTACTGGTTCGTCATCGACGGCACGATCACCCGCAAGGCCTGCGGCATCACGATGTAGCGCAGCGACTGGCGCGGCGTGAGCCCCATCGACAGCGCGGCATGGACCTGGCCGGAGCTCACCGATTGCACACCGGCGCGCACCGTCTCGGCGACGAACGCTGCGGTGTAAGTCGCGAGACCCAGAAGCACGGCGAGAAACTCGGGCGTGACCGACGCGCCACCCGAGATGGTGATCTCGCTCGCCACCGGCCACTCGAAGGCGCCGGCTTCCCACCATGGAAACGACAGGCCGCTCTTGCTCAAGAACACGCCCGGCGCGAGCTGCAGCGCGTCGCTCGACGCCGGCAGCAATTCGGTCAGCGCGAAATACCACATCAGCAATTGCACCAGCAGCGGTACGTTGCGCAGCAGCTCGACATACGCCGTGCTGAGCGCGCGCAGCAGCAGGTTGTGCGACAGCCGGGCCAGGCCGATCAGCGTGCCGAGCAGCGTCGCCAGCACGATGCCCGGCACAGCGACGCGCACCGTGTTCGCGAGGCCGACGACAAAGGCGCGCCAGAACGGCTGACTCGACTCGTAGCTGAGCCAGCTCTCGCCGATTTCGAAGCCCGCCGGCTGCCACAGAAAGTCGAAGCCGGCGTGGATGCCGCGCTCGCGCAGATGGGCGAGCGTGTTCGAGACCATCCACGCGATCGCTGCAACGAGCGCGAGCAGCAGCAGCGCTTGGAACAGCCAAGCGACGATTGCAACGCGCGATCGCGGGGATGTTGGCCCCTCGCCCGACGCACTCGTCGGGCGAGGGGCCGACATCCCCCCGCCTTCGCTCATCGCACCGGCGGTGCGTAGATGAGGCCGCCCTTGCTCCACAGGTTGTTGGCGCCGCGCGGCAGCTTCAGCACCGACTTCGGGCCGACGTTGCGCTCGAAGATCTCGCCATAGTTGCCGACCGCCTTGATCGCGCGATACGCCCAATCCTTGTCGAGACCGAGCAGCTTGCCGGTGTCTTCCGACGTGCCGAGGATGCGCTGCACGACCGGGTCCTTGCTGTTCGCCTTCTGCTCGTCGACGTTGGCTTGCGTGAGGCCGTTTTCCTCGGCTTCGATCAGCGCGTAAATGACCCACTTGACGTCGGCAAACCACTCGTCGTCGCCGCGCCGCACCAGCGGGCCGAGCGGCTCCTTGGAGATCAGGTCGGGCAGGATCACGTAGTCGTCGGGGTTCTTGGCTTCCTTGTTGCGCAAGCCCGCGAGGCCGGACACGTCGGTCGTGTAGGCCTGGCAGCGGCCGGCGAAGAAGGCCTTGAACGACGCCTCGAAGCCCTCGAACACGACGGTCTTCACCTTGATGTTTTGCGCGCGGAAATAGTCGGCGACGTTTTTCTCGTTGGTCGTGCCCGACTGCACGCAGACCTCGGCGTTTTTCAATTGCTTGGGCGACGTGATCTTCAGCTTCTTCGGCACCAGAAAGCCCTGGCCGTCGTAGTAGGTCACGGTCGTGAAGTGGAAGCCGAGCGACGCATCGCGCGTCAGCGTCCAGGTCGTGTTGCGCGCCAGCAGATCGACCTCGCCCGACTGCAGCGCGGCGAAGCGCTGCTGCGCGTTCAGCGGAACGAAGTTGACCTTCTTCGCGTCACCGAGCACCGCGGCGGCGAGCGCATGGCAGGTGTCGGCATCGAGCCCCGACCAGTTGCCCTGGCTGTCGGGCGCGGAGAAGCCGGCGACGCCGGTCGACACGCCGCAGTTGATCGTGCCGCGCTGCTTGATAGTGTCGAGCGTCTTGCCGGCGAAGGCCGGCGCAGCAAGAACGAAGGCGAGCAGCGCTGCGGCAAGCCGAAATGGAAAGCGACTCATTGTTGACCTCCTTCGATGAAAGGGATCAGTCTAAGCAAATGAAGGTCGGCGCGCTCGCGAGTCGGGAACGTCGATTGCCGAATGGTCATCATGCGAGTTCAGGTCGCTCTTGTGCTCTGCGCGGCGCTCATCCCTCCTGGCGTCGCGAAGGAAGCTGCGCTGACCTCCATCGCGAGCTGCGTCAGCGATGCGCGCATCAGCTTCGGCCCCGGCGACCACAGCGCCGTTCTCGACGACACCGATGCGCGCGCGGTCAGCGCAGCGATCACCCGGCTCTACCCGGTCGTCGAGCGCGATGGCGCGCTGCCGTCGCGTGTGCTCTTGTGGCAGCCGCGCAGCGGCGAGATGCTGTATGTCGCGCTGCTCGCGAACCCCGACCGGCCGACCGAGCAGTGCTTCACTGCGACCTTCGCCGCGAGCAAGTTCGATGCGACGCTGCTGCTGCGCCGCAAGTATTTCTTCTCGGGTGCGGATAAGCCCTAGTTCACTCGCCCTCGGGCCGATGCAGCCGAAATGCTCGCCACAGCGCGAGGTCGTAGCCGATCTTCAACAGCCCGCAAGCGACCAGCGGCGCGGAGAACCAGCCGGCGGCGAACAACGCGCCGCCGAGCGTCGGGCTGAGTGCCGCGGCCAAGCTGCGCGGCACCGCGGTGAAGCTCGCGGCCGCCGCGCGCTCGGCCGGCGTCACGACGGCCATCACGTATGCGGTGCGGGTCGGCACGTCCATCTGCGACAGCGTGCTGCGAACGAACAGCAGCGTGAGCGCGACGGGCAAGCTCGGCGCGAGCGCGGCGAGGATCAGGCAGATGTTGGCCGGGATGTGGGTGAAGACCATCGTGTTGAGCAGACCGATGCGCTGCGCGACGAGCGGTGCGGCGAATTGCGACAGCGCGCTCAACAGGCCGGCCCAGAAGAAAAACGCCCCCGCTTGCGCCAGCGACAGGCCGAAGCGCTGCAGCAGCCACAGCGACAGCAAGGCGTTGACGATCAAGCCGCCGGCAAACGCGTCGACGCAGAACAGCGCGGCGAGCTTGACGACGATGGCGCGCGACGCGGCGAGCGGCGCGCTCGCCGCCGGCGCGCTGTCTGACGAATGCTCGGGCACGCGGCGGTACAAAAGCCACACGGCGACGCCGATCGCGCCATACAAGCCGAACAGCGCGCGCAATGCATCGAGCCGCGCCAGGCCGGCATGCACACTCAGCCAGTCTGGCAGCGCGGCAGCAAGCGCGCCGACCGCGGCGCACAGCGCGCCGAGCACGCTGTAGCGCGCGAACAGGGCCGTGCGCGCCTCGCCGCGCGCCGCCTCGGCGAGGCGCGCATGCTCGAGCGGCAGGAACACGCTGACGTCGCCCGAGCTCGGGTTCAGCGTGCCGACGAAGGCGACGACGAGCAGCGGCCAGAACGACGACAGCCCGGCGAAGCCGGCACCGGTGGCCGCCATCAGCAGCGCCGCGCCGCGCAACAACGCGCGCGGCGCGAAGCGATGCCCCCACGCACCGACCGCGAGCGTCGCGAACGCCGAGCCGAGCAGCGTCGCGGTGCTGATCAGCCCGACCTCGAGCTGGCCGAGTCCGAGCGCGAGCAAGTAGGCCGGCAGCAGCACCGCCATGTAGCCGTCGCCGAACGCACGCAGCCCGCGCGCGACGAGCATCGGCAACGCGCTGGTCGCCGCGCCGCGCGGAACGAGCAGCCGCGCGAGCAGAGGAGGCCGGGGCTGCGCGGCGGCGTCGGTCATGCAGTGATGCTAATCCGGCTCGCTCTCTTCAAGCCGCGAAAACATCACCGGCAAGACCTCGCGCGTCGACACGGTGCCGCTCGCGTCGGTCTGCAGCAAGATGAGCTGCTGCGCTTCGGCGAGGCCGGCGGGGATCACCATCTTGCCGCCGGGCTTGAGCTGGTAGATGAGGGTCGGCGGGATCAGCTCGGGCGCCGCGGTGACGATGATCTTGTCGAACGGCGCGTGCGCGGGCCAGCCGTGCAGCCCGTTGCCGTGCTGGACCTCGACGTTCGTGTGACCCTCCCGAGCCAGCCGATGACGCGCCTCGTCGGCGAGCTCTTCGATGATCTCGATGCTGTAAACGCGTTGCGCGAGCTCGGCGAGGATCGCCGACTGATAGCCGAGGCCGGTGCCGATCTCCAGAACCACGTCGCTTGCTTGGACGTCGAGCAGATCGGTCATCAGCGCGACGATGAAGGGCTGCGAAATCGTCTTGCCGAAGCCGATCGGCAACGGCGAGTCGACGTAGGCCAGAGGCCGCAGCTCGAACGGCACGAACTCGTGCCGCGGCACCTCGGCCATCGCGTCCATCACGCGCCGGCCGAGCGCCGCCTTACCCAGTTGCGCACACACGAAGATCGTCTTGGCGGCGATCTCCGCGAGCATGCGCTGGCGCAAGGCGGTGAAATCGAGTTCGGCCATCGGACCCGCAAGCGGCTGATCAGGGAACTTTCTTCAGGATGCGCGCGAACTCGTCTTGCGAGAATGCACGCAAGGTCTGGGTGCGCACGTTGCCGAGCGTCCCGAGCTTCAGCAACGCCGCGGTGACCGCTTCGTCGGACCCTTCCAGCGTCGTCACGATGTCGTACTTCCCGACGGTCCAGTAGACGCTCTTGACCTGGACTTCGAGCCGCTCAGCGAGGGTCTTGAACGCCTCGTAGCGCTTCGGCGACTCGTTGACCGTGCGGATGCCTTGGTCGGTGAAGTTGACCAGAACGATGTAGCTCGCCATGGTTTTTCTCCTCGAATTCGGCCGCGGCGCATCGACGGTCGTGGCACGCGGTCAGCTTGACACACCGGGAGGGCCGTCACCCCCGCCACCGACTAAAGATAGTCCACGCAGCGCCCGAGCAGCGGCGAATATGCGGTTTTCTGCCGGCCGCGTCGTGACGCCGGCGAAACATTTGTCTTCGATCAACAGATCGTCAACACTGCGCCCATGCTGAATTCGCCCACCATCTCTGCGCTCGCACGCGCGCTGCACGAGGCGGAGCGCACGCGAACGCAGATCGAGCAGTTTTCGAAGCGGCACGACGGCATGACGATCGCCGACAGCTACGCGATCCAGCGTGCCTGGGTCGCGTTGAAGCTCGCCGAGGGGCGCGTCGTCAAGGGCCACAAGATCGGCCTCACCTCGCGCGCGATGCAGATCGCGTCGCAGATCACCGAGCCGGACTTCGGCACGCTGCTCGACGACATGTTCTTTCGCGACGGCGCCGAGATTCCGGCAGCGCGCTTCATCGTGCCGCGGCTCGAAGTCGAGCTCGCTTTCGTGCTCGCAAAGCCGCTGCGCGGGCCGAACATCACCCTCTTCGACGTGCTCAACGCGACCGACCACGTGACGCCGGCGCTCGAGCTGATCGACGCGCGCATCGAGCAGTTCGACCGCACGACCCAGGCGCCGCGCAAGGTGCTCGACACGATCGCCGACAACGCGGCCAACGCCGGCGTCGTGCTCGGCGGCCGGCCGGTCAAGCCCGACGCGATCGACCTGCGCTGGGCCGGCGCGCTGCTGTACAAGAACGGCGTCATCGAGGAGTCGGGCCTCGCCGCCGCGGTGCTGAACCATCCGGCCAACGGCGTCGCCTGGCTTGCCAACAAGCTCGCCGAGCACGACGAGGGCCTGCACGCCGGCGAGGTCGTTCTCGGCGGCTCGTTCACGCGGCCGGTCGCCTGCAGCGCCGGCGACGTGTTCCACGCCGACTACGGCCGGCTCGGCGCGATCGCGGTTCGCTTCGTCTGAGCATCGAAGAGGTGTGCGCGTGATCAATCCCTTGCTCGACGTCGCCGGCATCGCCGTCTCGCCCGACCATTTCATCGACGGCCGGCGCGCCGCGTCGGCGCAGAGTTTCGAGCTGCGCTCGCCGATCGATGAGCGCGTGCTTGGCCGCATCGGCGAAGCGCGCGCCGACGAGGTCGATGCGGCGATCGTCGCGGCGCAGCGCGCGTTTCCCGCCTGGGCCGCGTTGACGGCGCGGGAGCGGCGGCCGCTGCTCGATCGCTTCGCCGACGAGATCGGTCGCCGTGCCGACGCTTTCTGCGTGCTCGAAGCGAACGACGCCGGCGTGCTGCTCTCGCGGATGCGCCACGGCGTCGTGCCGCGCGCGATGCAGAACATCCGCTGGTTCGCCGAGCATGCGCTGACGCTGCAAGACCGTGCGATCGACACCGAGCAGGCGCACCACCTCGTTCGCCACGACCCGGCCGGCGTGGTCGCGATCATCACGCCATGGAACGCGCCGCTGATGCTCGCGACCTGGAAGCTCGGGCCGGCGCTCGCAGCCGGCAACACGGTCGTGCTGAAGCCGCCCGAGTGGGCGCCGCTGACGAGCTCGCTGCTCGCCGATTGCGCTGCCGCGGCCGGCCTGCCGGCGGGGGTGTTCAACGTCGTCCAAGGCAGCGGCGCGGCCACCGGCGCCACGCTCGTCGCCGACCCGCGGCTCGCGCGCATTTCGTTCACCGGCTCGGTGCCGACTGCGAAGTCGATCGCGCAGGCGGCCGGCGCGAACCTCGTGGCCTGCAGCCTCGAGCTCGGCGGCAAGTCGCCGTTCATCGTGTTGGACGACGCGGACCTCGCCAACGCAGCAGCGACCGCTGCGCTGATGTACCGCAACGCCGGCCAGGTCTGCCTCGCCGGCACGCGGCTGCTGGTGCACGCCAGCGTCGCTGATCGCTTCATCGACCTCTTGCGTGGCCATGTCGAGCGGCTCGTCGTCGGCGATCCGCGCGATGAAGCGACCGAGGTCGGGCCGATCATCCATCCGCGCCAGGTCGAGCGCGTCAACGGTTTCGTGCAGCGCGCGCTCGCCGCCGGCGCGACGCTCGTGTGGGGCGGTGCGCCGCATCGCTACGGCGCGCAGTACTACCAGCCGACGCTGCTCGCCAACGTCGCGCAAGACAGCGAGATCGTGCAGAGCGAAGTCTTCGGCCCGGTGCTGACGCTGCAGACCTTCGATGGCGACGATGAGGCGGTCACGCTCGCCAACGGCACCGACTACGGCCTCGGCGGCGTCTGCTACGGCGCGACCGAGCACGCGACCGACGTCGCGCAGCGCGTGTGCAGCGGCTTCGTCTGGGTCAACAGCTTCGGCATCCGCGATCTGGCCGCGCCGTTCGGCGGCATCAAGCGATCGGGGATCGGCCGCGAAGGCGGCGACTGGAGCTTCGATTTTTTCTGCGACGTGAAGGACGTGATCGTGCCGAAGCGGCCGTTTCGCGCGAGCTTCAGTCAACGATAGGAGGGAGCGCGACATGGGCCAAATCGTCGGCGCGGCCATCGTGTCGCATCACCCGGGGCTGATGCAATGCGAGGAGTTCCGCGTGCTGATGGGCGCCGGTGCGGACTCGGACTTGATCGCCGGCTACGAGCGGCTGCGCGCGCGCATCGCGGCGGCGCAGCCCGATGTGGTGCTGATCTTCGACACCCATTGGTTCACGACCGGCTACCACCTCGTCGACGCCGGCCAACATTACGCGGGCATGTACGTGTCCGACGAGATGCCGTGGTACCTGCACGGCGTGCCATACGACTACGACGGCTGTCCCGAGCTCGCTTATGCGGTCGAGGCGGTGGCGCGCGAGCGCAAGGTGGCGTCGCGCGCGATCAATCATCCGGCCCTCGCGCGCCACTACCCGACGATCAACGTCGTCCACAAGCTGCGCCTCGCGCAACCGGTGGTCAGCGTCAGCTCGTGCCAGAACTGCCGCAGCGAGCATTTCTTGCAATCGGGCGCGGTGATCGGCGAAGCGATTGCGCGCAGCGGCCGGCGCGTCTTGCTGCTCGCGTCGGGTGCGCTGAGCCACAGGTTCAATGCGATCGACTGGGTGCCGGCGCATCCGCGAATCTTTCATGAAGACAACGTGTCGAGCCGCCGCAATGTCGAGCTCGACAAGCAAGCGATCGCGCTGATGGCCGAGGGCCGGCACGACCGCATCGTCGACGACTGGGATTCGACTTACCGGCCGGTCTACTGGGAAGCGGCCGGCGCACATTATTTGCAGATGCTCGGCGCACTCGGCGGCCGCGACTGTCGTGCGAAGGGAACGCCGATGTCGGACTACGAGAACGCGCGCGGCACCGGCAACATTCATGTCTGGTTCGATGTTTGAGGCGCCGCGATGACGACGAGCTTCGAGTTTCCGTTCAATGAATTACCGGCCGTGCTGCGCGGTCCGCGCGTCGAGCGGCGGCGCGTGCTGATCGGCGGCAGCGCGTTGTGGGGCACGATCGTCGAAGACGGTGCCGAGCAAGGCCAGCTTCGCCTCGACGACGGCCGCGTCATCGATCCGAGCCGCCTGCCGCATCTTCCGCCGGTCACGCCGAGCAAGATCATCGCAGTGCACATCGCCTACAGCTCGCGCTGCATCGAGACGCGCAACCAACCGCGGCCGACCGCTGCGCCGACCTATTTCACCAAGCCGACCACGGCGTTGAACGGTCACGGCGGGCAAATCGTGAAGCCGATCGATTGCCGCTACCTCAACTACGAAGGCGAGATCGCGCTCGTCATCGGCACGACCTGCCGCAATGTGACGCCCGACGAGGCGTGGGAGCACATCGCCGGCTTCTGCCCCGCGCTCGACATGGGGCTGCAGGACTTTCGCGACACCGACCAGGGATCGATGCTGCGCGTCAAAGGCGCCGACACGCTGCTGCCGATCGGGCCCGGCATCGTTCGCGGCGTCAATATCTTCGAGCAGACGCTGCGCACCTATCGCAACGGCCGCGTCGTGCAGGAGGCGCAGGTCGGTGACGAGATGATCTGGGGGCCGCATTACCTCGTCGCCGACATCGCGCGCCACATCACGCTGCTCGCCGGCGACGTGATCCTCACCGGCACGCCAGGCCACTCGCGCTCGCTCGACCCGGGCGATGTCGTCGAGTGCGAAGTGACCGGACTCGGGCGGCTCGCCGGCAACGTGGTCGCGGTTCCCGCGCCGCGCGCGTCGGCGCTCGGCGTCGGCCATGCGCCGACCGACAGCGACGAGGTGCGCCGCATCGCGCTCGGCTGCGACGATCGCGTGCCCGAGCGGCTGAAGCAGAACTACCGCCAAGCATCGCGCAAGGAGCCCACATGAAGGTCTGCATCGTCGGCGCCGGTGCGATCGGCGGCTTCATCGGCACCCGGCTCGCGCTGGCGGGACGCGCGCAAGTCAGCGCGATCGCGCGCGGCGCGACGCTCGCCGCGCTGCGCGAGCATGGCTGGCGCTTGCAGCAGGGCGCAGAGCTCGTGCGCTCGTCGGCGCGAGCGGTCGAGCGCGCGAGCGAGCTCGGCGTGCAGGACCTCGTCGTCATCGCCGTCAAGAGCCCGGCATTGCCGGCAGTGGCGCTAGCGATCGGGCCCTTGCTCGGCCCCGACACGATCGTGCTGCCGGCGATGAACGGCGTGCCGTGGTGGTTCGGCGACGGTGTCGCCGCGCTCGGCAGCGAGCCGCTGCGCAGCGTCGATGCGCTCGGCACGATTGCCGCGGCGATCCCCATCCATCACGTCGTCGGCTGCGTCGTCCATGCCGGATGCGCGTCGCCCGAGCCGGGGCTGGTGCTCCACAAGATGGGCCAAGGCCTCATCGTCGGCGAGCCTGCAGGCGGGCAAAGCGATCGCGTGCAGCGTGTCGCCGACCTGCTCGCGCACGCCGGTTTCGACGTCACCCATTCGAGCCGCGTGCGCTACGACATTTGGTACAAGCTGTGGGGCAACCTGACGATGAACCCGGTGTCGGCGATCACCGGCGCGACGATGGATCGCATGCTCGGCGACCCGCTGGTGCGCGCGTTCTGCTCGGCGGCGATGCGCGAAGCGGCCGCGATCGGCGCGCTGATCGGTTGCGCCATCGAGCAAAGCCCCGAGGACCGCCACGCGATCACCGCCAAGCTTGGGGCCATAAAGACCTCGATGCTGCAAGACGTCGAAGCCGGCCGCGCGATCGAGCTCGACGCGATCGTCGCCGCGGTGCAGGAGATCGGGCAACGCCTGCGGATCGCCACCCCGAACATCGACGCGCTGCTCGGCCTCACCCGCTTGTTCGCGCGAGTGCACGGTCTGTACCCCGACGCGCCATAAATTCTTATCGTTGCAGCTTCTGCGCCAGCGTTTCGAACAAGCCCACCGTCCAGCAGATCGGGCAACCGCGGAATGCGATCAGCGCCCCGACTCCGGCGAGCAAGGCCAGGCCGGGGTCCGCGCCCTGGTGCCGAATCGCCCACGCCAGTAACGCGATCGCGAGCGTGCCGCGCGCGACATGGGCCAGCAGGCTTTCGCTCGCGAACAGGCCTCGCGCACTACGCCTGAACATCGTCGTCGCCACGGTTCGCGGGCATCAAGTACTCGCGCACCAACAGGCGGGCGCGGTGCAGCCGGCTCTTCGCCGCTTCGCGCGTGATGTTCAGACGATCGGCAATTTCGCCGATCGTCAGCTCTTCGAAATCGCGCAGCAAAATGATCTGGCGATGCGTGGCGGGCAAGGATTCGAGCGCGCGCGTGAGGTCGATGCGAAGGTCGTCGACCGGCATCCGAGCGAAGTGCGCCGACTCTTCGATGCTGCTCAGTTCCTCGACCCCGCGCATCAGCGTCAGCGCCGGCAGCGCGCACAGCCGAGCGACGACACGGCCCAGCCAGACGCCGAGCGTCGCCACGTTGCGCACCGTGCCGATGCGACGGTAGACGACGATCAAGGCCTCTTGCACGACGTCGTCGATGACCGATGCGCGATGACATTGAAACCGCGCATAGCGGCGGATGTCGGGCCGCAACTGCGTGAGCAGGACCTGCAGCGCCGCGCGATCGCCGGTTTGCGCGGCGGCCCAGACTTCGGTGTGAATCTGCATGCTCACAGCGGCTTGCGCCCGGCCATCGCGCAGGCCGGGCAGAAGCCGATCAGGCCGGTGCCGGCGCTGACGACCCCCGAGACCGCGAGCAAGATGCCCAGTGGCGACGCGTGGAAGGCGACCAGTCCGCACAGCAGCATCACGCCGCCGCCGACCAGCCGCGCCACGCGTTCCTTGGCGCCGACGTTCTTCCGATAAAACATCACGAATTCCTTTCAAGCCATCGATGAAGCGGAACGAGCCGCGCCCGTTCTCGCAGACAAAGAGGGCCGAAATGTCGCAACGGATTCTCCGGCGAAGAAATATTTCCGGCAGACAATCGATCCCGGGTCGATCGGAGGTGGCGGATGGGCGTGAAGCGGGCTGACTTGCAGGCCGTGTTTCTGGATGTCGATGGCGTGCTGCTCGATTCGCTGCCGCAGCACTTGCAGATTTGCCGCGACAAGGCGCGCGAGTACGGTCTGCATGCGCTGCGGATTCCCGACGTCGACGCGTTTCGGCAGATGGTCGCGAGCGGCGTGCGAGTGAGCCCGATGCTGGACTTCTTTCTGGCGCTTGGCTTTCCGAGCGCGCTCGCGGTTCGCGCGGTGGCCGACTACGAGCACGAGTTCATGCAGCGCTATCGTCCTGCGCCGTTTCCTGGCGTCGACGCGATGCTGCAGCGGCTGCACGATGCGGGCTACACGCTCGGGCTGGTCACGTCGAACACGGCGGCCAACGTCGAGCCGGCACTCGGCGCGGCGATGCGCCACTTCGATCCGCGCTGCCTCTTCTACTTCGACCGCAGCCCCGAGGCCAAGAGCAAGGCGTGGTGCCTGAGCGAAGGCGCACGCGTGCTGGGACTGGCCGCCGGCCAATGTGTTTTTGTCGGTGACCAGCCGGCAGACGCCGCCGCAGCGCGCGCCGCCGGTGTCGAGTTTCTCGGCGTGTCGTATGGCTGGGGGCTGCCGAGCGGCAGCTCGGGCATTCACATGGTCGACAGCGTCGACGCCATCGCCGAGGCGCTGACGACGGCCGGATAGCAAGCCGAGGGGAGGATTCACGATGGACGACGACACGCCACTGCCGACGCCAGCTCCGCCGCCGTCGCCGCTGTCGAAGGAGCCGACTGAGCTGCAGAAATTGCGCTTCGACTACGCGTGGAAATGGTTCAACTTCCATGCCGAGCAGCGCACCAAGATGTTCAACTTCATGCTTGTCGGCCTGGGCATCCTCGCCACTGCACTGGTCGGCGCGATCGAGAAGAAGCTGTTGCTCGAAGCCGCGGTGGTCGGCACCGCCGCGACGATGGTGGCGCTGGTGTTCTCGCTGCTCGACGCGCGCAACCGCCAGCTCTACATCGCGGCGATGGACGTCTTGATCGACGCCGAGAAGAACCTCGTGTTCGGCGATGGCGTCAAGTTCAAGGACCACAATGGACAGGACAAGGATTTCGGCATTTCGCGTCGCATTGCGCTGGAAGAAGGCGCCGACAAGTCGAAATGGAGGGGCTGGCGCGAAGGGCGACACCGCCACTGGATGCCGGCTCTCGCCTACGCGTTCGCACTCTTGTTTGCATTGGCGGCGCTTCGCGCCTGGTGGGTCTACTTCGACAGCGTCGGCAAGCCGCCGGAAGCGTCAGCGCAAGTCTGTTGCCAATGGATCGCGCCGACGCCTGCCACGCCTGCGTCAGCCGTCGCTGTGAGTGTCCCGGCGTCGGGATCATCGGACGGCGTGACGCTGGACGGCACGGCGCGGATGCAGACCCGGCACTGGGCCGCGATGTGGATCGGCCTGGCGCTCGTCGGCGCGGGCGTTGCGGCCCTTGCGCTCGGCCACAGGCTCGCAGGCGGCGCGGCCGTGGCGGGCGGCATCGGCGTCAGCTTGCTGTCCGGCCTCTCGATCCCGCTGTCGTTCCACGTCGACCCCAAGTTCGAAGCCAAGCTCGCCGATCGGATCGAGCTGCGCGTCGAGTCGCTGCTCAAGATCGCGCGCGGCGCTGAGCCCGGGCTGCTCGCCGCCGAACGGTTCGGCGGATTCGACCCTGGCGGCGAGCGCTTCGAGTGCGACGCCCAGCCGAATTCGAAGGCGCTCGCCGGCATCAAGGCCGGCATCTCGTTGGCGCGCGAACGCCAGCAGGGTGCGGTGGTACTGCTGGTCG
>Ga0209056_10003863_pt1 | contig 15846 bp, 16 predicted proteins | sample GraSoiAngelo_114_FD_185876 | JGI IMG/M metagenome (GOLD analysis project Ga0209056, IMG submission 185876) | Grasslands soil microbial communities from the Angelo Coastal Reserve, California, USA - 14_0903_13_40cm (SPAdes) (version 2) | ecosystem: Environmental > Terrestrial > Soil > Grasslands... | reverse complement strand
CGCTTGGAAATCCCGCAAAAACCGCGGGATTCCCACTTTCCCACAGCCCCGACTGCTGCTGGTTCATTAACTCAAACCGGACATGTCACGTGCTAAGAAAACCGGACATTTTAACTTGCTAACAACACGGATTATTCCGGCTTTCATCCGGTGGCGGGACACCGGTGGAAGTGACCAAGCCGGATGCGGCTCGCCTCGAATCAAGCCACCGCTGGCCCCTTTTTCTTCCCGACGGACAACACTTCCTGTATTTGGCGGGCAATTTCTCGGGACATTTCGAAGCGAACCAGATTTTTCTGGGCTCGCTGGATTCGGGCGAGAAACGACCCATTGTCAGCGCTAGCTCGAACGCTGCTTATGCCGACCCAGGCTACCTGCTGTATATGCGGGACAATGTTTTGGTGGCGCAGCGATTTGATTCCCGAAAATATGTGCTTAGCGGAGAGCCCCGCACGATTAGCGATGAAGTGCAGTACTTTCCCCAGACCGACCTTGCCCTTTTCGGTGTAGCGGGCAAGGAGGCCCTGGTCACGCAAACGGGAAGAGGCGCGGACAAGTCGCAATTGACATGGTTCAACAGGAATGGCGGGACGACGGGCGCCATCGGAACACCGGGAGCATTCGCCAACCCGAGCATCTCGCAGGACGGACGGAGGTTGGCCTTTGAGCAGCCGAGCGGACGGCGTGTAAGCGCCGCCGGCGAGGCGTCCGGGTTGAGCGAAAGATTACGCGTCATTAGCCTTCAGTCAAGGTACTTCCATGTGGACGCGCCGTCGAGCAGACGGATAGGGACGGCCGCCACATAGACATCTGGATTCACGAATTGGCAACAAATGGGACGACTCGTTTCACATTCGGCCCCGGGCTAAACGAAATCCCCGTCTGGAGTCCGGATCGCAAGCGGATCGTGTATGGCTCTAGCCGAAAGCTCAACTTCAGTATGTACCAAAAGAACGCAGATGGGTCGGGGTCGGAGCATGAGATAGCCGACTTGGGCGGCCAGGCAGAAGGCGTCTGGGATTGGTCGCGCGACGATAAATACGTTCTCGCTGGGAAGGACAACGAGCTGTGGTACTTGGCATTACCCGATTTCCAGGCCAAGCCGTACCTGCAACCGAAGTGGATCGTGCGCAATGCGCAGTTTTCACCGGATACGAAATGGGTGGCGTATTCATCGAATGAAACAGGAAACTGGGAGGTCTATGTTTCGCCTTTTCCGAGCGGAACCAGCAAATGGCAAGTGTCCAGGGGAGGAGGCGAGCCGCGATGGAGGCGGGACGGGAAGGAGCTGTTTTACTTATCCGCGGAAGGGAAAATGATGGCCGTGCCGGTGAGATTGGGAACCAGCTTCGAAGCCGGTTCGCCTGTGGTGTTGTTTCAGACGCATCTGCGACAACCAATTTCTGCGCAGGACGTGTTTTCCTATGATGTAAGCAGCGACGGCCAGCGGTTTCTGGTCAACACAAAAGTGGACGAGCCCTATGCAGCACCGTTGTCGATCATCCTCCACTGGGCTTCCGAGATGGAGAAGTAGAACTCGCCGCGTGATCGCAACGAATTTCTTGAAGCAACTTCGGGTCGATATTTCCTCCGCTGATGACGCCCACGTTCATCTTTGTCTTGGGCAGTTCATTGCGGTGGAAGAGGAATGCGGCTACGGCCACGGCTCCGCTGGGCTCCGCCACTGTGTTCGGATTTGATGCAAGCAGTTTTACGGCTTCGCGAATTTCGTCTTCTTTGACAGTGACGATGTCGTCGACGTAGCGGCGGATGTGCTCGAAGGTGATGGAGCCGAGACTCTGGGTGCGGAGTCCATCAGCGATGGTGCGTGACACCTGTTTGGCAGGGAAGTCGATGATTTTTCCTGCACGCAGGCTGGCTTGTGCGTCAGCCGCCAGTTCCGGTTCCACACCGATTACTTTTACTGAAGGCTTGCTCAGCTTAATTGCGGTTGCAATGCCGGAGATCATCCCACCGCCACCGACCGGCACGAGAATGGTTTCAACGTCGGGCAGATCTTCCAAAATCTCCAAGCCCATCGTGCCCTGGCCGGCGATGATTTTCTCGTCGTTGTAGGGAGGCACGATTATGTATGCGTGCTGCACCGCAAGTTCTTCGGCTTTGAGTTGCCGTTCGGTGCTGCCGGGGCCGACCAGGACGATGTCCGCTCCGAGGGCGGCTGTGGCCTGGCGTTTGATGGCCGGAGCGTTGTTGGGCATCACGATGACAGCGTTCACGCCGAGGGCACGCGCGGCGTAGGCTACGCCTTGCGCGTGGTTGCCGCTGGAGTAGGAGATTACTCCGCGTTTGCGTTCTTCGGCAGACAGTGAGGCGATCTTGTTGTAGGCGCCACGGAGTTTGAAGGCTCCGATGGGTTGCTGATTTTCGGGTTTGAGGAAAAGGCGGCGCTCGTCCGCCGTGTGATCTTCGGGACGACTGAATTCGATCAGATGAGTCCGGGTGGCGACGCTTCGGATGCGGACACGAGCGGTGAAGATATCATTCAGGGTAACGATAAGAAATCCCTCGCAGTGAATTCTATCGTTTTCTCTGAACTTTGCTTACCAGCCGCGAGGATGTCAGCGGCAGCCCGCTCACCGGAGCGAATGGCGCCTTCGATGTACCCCGTCCAAATCGGAGATGAACACGTTGCGCCGGGAAAATGAAACTCTATGGTCAGACTTCTTGCGAACCATGATCGCGCCTTTCGCGGGCCATTCGAGACTTAAGTGGCTGGAATCGTAACCTCCACGAGGTGGAAAGCGGGAGGCTCGGGTACGCCTGGGGAGGAAATCGAAGAGAACGAGCGAGAGCTAAATCTCCAGGATCACCGGCATGATCAGTGGTCGCTTTTGTGTCTGTTTTGAAATGTAGCGTTTGAGGTCGGCGCGGATCTTTTCTTTAATCACTCCGTAGTCGCCCTTTTCTTCTTCACTCGACTGCTCCAGCGTCTGCATCACTACCTGGCGAGCGCCGTCCATGAGTCCGTTGTCTCCGACTGCGAAGCCTCGGGTCACGATTTCGGGGGTGCTTTCTACGCGACCTGACAGTTTGTTGATGGCGATGATAGGCAGCACGATGCCGTCTTCGCTGAGATGGCGACGGTCTCTGATTACCAAATCCTCGACCACATCTGTGCGCGAGCCGGAATCGATGCAGACTCGGCCCACGTTCACGCGGCCTGCTTTGCGGGCGCCGAGTTCGTCGAATTCGAGGACGTCGCCACTCTCGATCAGCATGACTTTGCCGACCGAGCCGTGCATCGCTCCCGCCATTTCGGCATGAAGCTTGAGTTGGCGGTATTCACCATGGATGGGAATGAAATATTTCGGCTTCACCAGGTTGATGATTAGTTTGAGCTCTTCCTGGCTGGCGTGTCCGCTTACGTGAATGGGCGGAGATGAGCCGTCGTCATAAATGACGTGCGCTTCCCGGCGGAAAAGGTGGTCGATCATGCGATAGATCGTCTTCTCATTGCCGGGGATGATGCGCGATGAAAGCACGACCGTGTCGTCCTTTTCGATCTTGGCGTGCTTGTGATTGTCGACCGCGGCGCGGGAGAGCGCCGACATGGGTTCGCCCTGGGTTCCGCTAATCAGAACGCAAACCTTCTCCGGCGGGAAATTCTTCATGTCGCCGGGATGGATCACCAGTCCATCGGGAATCTCGATGTAGCCAAGATCCTCGGCAATCTCGGCTGAATTGTTCATGGAGCGGCCGATGAATGCGACCTTGCGCCCGTGTTCATAGGCAAGATCCACGGCCAGCTTGATGCGGTGGATGGATGACGAAAAACAGGAAATAAAGAGGCGGCGTCGAGTGTGGGCGAATACTTCGTCAAACTTGCGGCGTATAGCGCGTTCGCTGGGGGTGTATCCCTTGCGCTCGACGTTGGTTGAATCTTGGAACAGCGCTAATACGCCCTGTTTGCCATATTCGGCAAAGGCGTGCAGGTCGAATAATCTGTTATCGGTAGGCGTGGGATCGACCTTGAAGTCGCCGGTGTGAATGACGGTGCCCTGCGGGGTATGGATGGCGAGTGCGACACAATCGACCAGGCTGTGGGTTACGCGGATGGGGTGGACGGTGAAGATGCCGACCTTGAATCCTTCTCCGGCTCGCATCTCTCGCAAGTCGGCATTGTCGAGCAAGCCATGCTCATCGAGCTTGTCTTCGATGTACGCAAGCGTGAACTCGGTGCCCCAGACTGGGACATTCAGCTCAGAGAGGATCCAAGGCAGGGCTCCGATATGATCTTCATGACCGTGGGTGAGGATAATCCCTCTGACGCGCTGACGATTTTCGATGAGATAGGAAATGTCGGGTACAACGATGTCGACGCCCAAAAGTTCGGCCTCGGGGAACATTAGGCCGGCGTCGATTACGATGATGTCATCCCCCCAGCGGACGGCCATGCAGTTCATACCGAACTCGCCCAGGCCCCCAAGAGGGACAATCTGCAATTTTCCAGTTGGCATCGGAAGTAATGATGCTAGCACAGACGGCTTTAGTACCGAGTGTCTGAGTACCCGTGCGGAGGAGCGAGCGGCGAGTACGGCGATCCCTTAGCAACTGGCAGTGAATAAATGGACGCTAACCCATCGGTTGATCTTCTTGCATGGCTTTCGCGGGACGCTTCGGCTAACCTGAATGTAGATGATCGAGATTCAACGCAAGTCCTGGTTTCGCGGCCGCGTCGAGACAGCGCTGGTGAAAGGGCTGACGCGTGCTTACTCCACGGTACAGGTGGATCACGACAGATTTCTTCTACAGGTCCGGGCTGCATATCGGTTGCCCATTAGCAGCTATCAGGGAGTGTACTCGCTGGACGTAAATGAACTGGATGCCGTTGCCGACTCCATCGTGCGCAGTGGTATGAAAATTGCGGCGGTGGAAGGGGCAGGATTTGGCCTGGGCGGACTGCTCACAATTATTCCCGACCTCGGAATTCTGTCGACAATCACCATGCGAACCATCCAGAAGCTGAGCCTGGTTTACGGTTTTCAATTCAATACTGACGATGAAATTGCCGAGCTTTGGATTGCAGCCGCCAGTGCCGCGGGAGTAGACATCAGCCGGGAGCTTCTGGAGAAAGAAGTCGTCAACAAATTTGTGCCGCGGATGATCCAGCGAATTGCCGCACGGGCCAGCGCTGAAGTTGTGGAAAAGTGGGCGGGACGGCTGATCCCGCTGGCCAGCTCCGCCATTGGCGCTGCCTTGAACTACTGGTTCGTGCGGGCCTGGGGCGAGCGCGCCAAGGCACACTTCCGCCAGCGGCATTTGGAGATCCGAGATCAAATGAGTCGGGACCGGGAAGCGTTGCCTGTTTCTACCGCTCCTGCCTGTCGTCCTGACAAGGATTAAGGACCGATGCACCACTGGCTGCGCAGTTTGCGCCGCGCTGTGTTAAAACACTTCTGATAGATGCTCACTCTAAACTGCTCTGCCATTCTCTTTGATCTCGACGGTGTCCTGGTAGACTCCACGGGTTCGGTTGACCGCCAATGGCGTGCCTGGGCGCGTGAGCATGGAATTGACGAGCAGAACGTGATTGATGTTGCCCATGGCGTGCGGACAATCGAAGTCATACGGCGTGTGGCGCCTCATATAGATGCGGAAACTGAAGTGCTGAGGCTCGAGCAGCGAGAGGCAGAGGACCACGATGGGGTTTTTGTGATGCCAGGCGCGGTTGAGTTGGTACGTTCGATCCCCGAAGGACAATGGGGCGTGGTTACATCGGGAACCCGCTTGCTGGCGAGCGCTCGATTGCAGTGGGCGGGGCTGCCCTTGCCGCGAGTTTTGGTGACGGCTGAAGATGTGACGAATGGAAAGCCCCACCCAGAGCCGTATTTGAGGGGAGCGCAACTAATGGGAGCGAAGCCTGAGGATTGTTTGGTGATTGAAGACGCCCCGGCGGGAATTCAGTCGGCGCAGGCCGGCGGCATGAAAGTTGTGGGACTCACAAGCACGTATGGAGCGCCCCAACTGCAAGCAGCTGATGCTGTGGTCAAGAAACTGGCTCTGGTGCAGGTTCGAAAGGATGGTCCGGGAAGGTTGGCCGTCAGCTTTCAGGGTCCTGAATAGCAGGCAGAACTCACCGCAACCAATCTTCCAGTTCAATTCCTCGGTCGGTTTTCTGGTCACGATATTTCACGATGACTGGAGTGTAGAGCGCGAGACCCCATTCGTCCGCTGCGCCCTTTTTCACTGTGCGCTGTTCTGCTGCGCGCGAGCTTGCCGAGCTAGAGCTCACTTCGCGAGAGCTTACTGCACGAGAGCCGGGCACGACTACGGCATTTTCGGGAACTTCGAGTGGAGTGTCGAGAGTTGCACGGTAGATTTCGCCGCGCACAAGGTCATAAAGCGGCGTGGACCGAGTCAAGATCGTCCCCGCACCGAGGACGGCGCGGGCGCGCACCAGCGTGCCTTCGTAGACTCCGCAATTGCCGCCCACCAGCACGTCATCTTCGATAATCACCGGCGCGGCGTTGATAGGTTCAAGCACGCCGCCGATTTGCGCCGCTGCGCTGAGATGAACGCGCTTGCCGATTTGCGCGCACGAACCTACCAGCGCATGCGAATCGACCAGAGTTCCTTCGTCCACATAGGCGCCCACATTGATGAACATGGGCGGCATGCCAATGACTGAAGGCGCAACGTAAGCTCCCTCGCGCACGGAGGAACCGCCCGGAACGATACGGACTTGATCGGCAGTGGTGAATTGGCGGGCTGGGAAGGTATCTTTGTCCACAAACGAAAGGCAGGCACCACTTCCCATTTCGACCAGTTCTCCGAGACGGAATCCCAGCAGAATGCCCTTCTTCACCCAGGCGTTGACGGTCCAGCGGCCCTTGAGCTTTTCGGCGGCGCGGATTTTCCCCTGGGTGAGGGCGGCGCGGAACTCGAGGAAGGTTGCCCGTGCCGACGGGTCATGCTCGACTTCTCCCAGGGCAGCGAGGCGCTCGATGGAGGATTTGAGAGAGTGCATAGAATTGTTGATTGTTGATTCTTGATTGTTGATTTGTCAAAAGGGCGGAGGTTGGTAGTGTGCGCCCTCACCGATGGCAGTGACGATACACGCAAGATCCTTGACTTTGCCTGAAAAACGGCTGCGCTCAGGATGACGCCAGCCGTGATACAGAACGGAAATTCATCTAAACGCATTTGCACTCGCTGCGGATCAGCACGCCGGTCATGCCGTGCGCGGCCTCGCGCGCGGCGGCCACGGTCGCGTAGGGTCCGTGCCAGCGGGCGTGATTAACGTCGTGGCCGGCAGGACGTCCCTTGCCGTGGCTGCACTGGCCGCAGGATGCGCGATGCAGGACGATTTTGTGCGGGCCTGCTGCCCAGTTCTCGTAAATATAGAACTCCGGGACTTGTGCCGCGGCCGCGGCAGGCTTGGCGATCAATCCAGCTTCGGCGGCCACCTTCTGGAGGCGGTTGCGAGTGTCGCGCCGCATGGGCACCAGAGGTAGCCGATAGACTTCTTCGATGCGTCCCATCATGGCTAACACGGCTTTCACCGGCATCGGGCTCGACTCGGTGAAGTTGGCCTGCATCAGCGGCAGATATTTGCGATGAAGACTGCGGGCGGTGGTCCAATCGTTGTTGAGCGCAGCTCGTGTCATGGCTGACATTTCGTGTGGGATTGCATTTGATGCCACGGAAATAATTCCCACGCCGCCGAGGGAGATTACTGGAAGAGTGACAGCATCGTCGCCTGAGAACACCAAAAATCTTTCGGGCACAACGTTGATGACCTCGGCGATCTGCGTCATGCTGCCGCTGGCTTCCTTTACCCCCACGATGTTGGGGATCTCCGCCAGGCGTTCCAGCGTGCCCGGCTCGATATTTGCCCCCGTGCGGCCTGGTACGTTGTAAACGATGATGGGCTTCTCTCCTACCGCTTCGGCGATGGCTTTGAAGTGCCGATACTGGCCTTCCTGCGTGGGCTTGTTGTAGTACGGGGAAGCGGTGAGGATCGCATTCACTCCGGACCGCGCGGCAATCTCTTTCGCCTTCTCGACTGCATCGTGAGTTGAATTTGAGGTGGCGCCCGCGACGATAGGCACGCGTCCTGCCGCAATCTCTATCGTGGTGTCAATTACGTAGAGCCATTCATCGTGCGTGAGAGTAGGCGTTTCGCCGGTCGTGCCGCAGGGAACTAGAAAATCAATGCCTGATTCCACTTGCCATGCGACCAGGTTGCGCAGGGCAGTATCGTCGATGGAGCCGTCCTGACGAAAAGGGGTTACGAGCGCCGTACCACAGCCACGGAGTTGCATACGAATAAGATAGCGCGAATAGGGATAGAGGGAAACTCAGCCCAAGGCAAGCGCAGAATCGATTTGCCAGGCGAATCTACAACTCCCGCCACATGTCTTTGAAATCGTAGAAGCCCTTTTTGCCCGCGAGCCATTCCGCCGCGCGCACCGCACCTTCCGCGAAGCCGCGGCGGGAGGTGGCGTCGTGGCAGAGATACACATTGTCGTTGGCGGACTCGAGGACTAGCTCGTGCATGCCTATGACGTCTCCCTCGCGGAATGAAATGATTTCGATTTCTTCGTCCCGGCCACTGGCTTCGCGGATCACGCGCTGGATCGCTATTGCCGTGCCGGAGGGGGCGTCCTTCTTGTGGGCATGATGGCGCTCGAAGATTTGACCTGTGTATTCGTGCTGCAGCGCTGCGGCCGCGGTGCGGGCGATGTCAAAGAACAGATTTACTCCTAGGGAGAAATTTGCTGCGTAAACGAATCCCGTGTCGTGAAGCCTAACTAGTTCGCGAATTCGGTCCAGTTCCTGGTACCAACCGGTGGTGCCGACGACCATGTTCTTGCCCGGCTTAACGGCGGCTTCAATGTTAGCGATCACGCACTCGGGGGCGGTGAAATCGATGACAACATCTACGTCGCGAAGGGTCTCGGGAGTTAGGGCGGCGCAGGCTTCGTTCTCTTTTGCACCGGCGATCTGGATGTGATGTTTGCGTTCTCGCGCTACCTTGGCGACCAGGGTGCCCGTTTTTCCCCGTCCTAAGATAAGCAGGTTCATGACTTCGAGAAAGTCGAATGCAAACAGCTTACCTCAGGAGTCTGCAGTCATGCCGGAATAGGTTTGGTGTAATGACCTGATGGCGTCTGACAGCGTCGGCGTAAACAACATGCGGGCCACAATTGCAAAAATCCTTCTCGACAACATCCTTGCTGGCACTCGTATCCCATAGCAACACATTGTTGAACCGGAGGGGCATGAATCAGACTCAACTCCTGGTTGTAATTGTCGTCGTCGCTGTAATCGCCGTGGCTGGAATCCTGTTTTTCGCAATGCGACAGGCGCCGCACCCAAAAATTGCGGGAGCGCTTTGGACCGGAATACGATCGGGTTGTAAAGCAGGAAGGAGATCCTCGCAAGGCAGAAGGGGTACTGGAATTTCGCGAGCAACGCAGAGAAGTTCAAAATCCGCCCACTGTCGGCCACCGCCCGATCCAGTTTTGCGGTTCGTTGGAAAGAAGTCCAAAACGGGTTTGTAGACGATCCCCGGGCAGCGGTGACCATTGTGGAGAGTCTGGTCAGCGAGGTGATGCAGGCCCGCGGATATCCAATCGGCGAATTTGAGCAGCGCGCCGCCGATATTTCGGTGGATTATCCGGTAGTTGTGGAAAATTATCGTGCGGCACATACGATCGCGCTGCGCCACAGTGCTGGCCAGACCAGCACGGAGGACCTGCGACAGGCGATGGTGCATTACCACAAGTTATTTCAAGAACTGCTCGATGAGCGTGAAGCGCAAAGAAATGGAGCATAACCATGGCCATACCGTTGAGAAAAGACGAGCCCCAAGAAATCGTCGACCAGAAACTCACAACTGCCGATCTCGCCAAAGGACAGCGTGCCGCCACAGAACCGAAGGGTCCGAGACCTGTTATGGGTGAACGGATGCCGGCTGAACAAGATCTTGAGCAGGCTGCCAGAGAGCCAAAGCAGAGTGCAAGCGGAGCGCAGCGCCACTGTTCCCCAACAATGAGTTGGAAGCTTTGCGCAGTCGCTGGAAAGAAGTTCAAACTACATTCGTGGACGAGCCACGCAAGGCCGTCGAAGAAGCCGATGGCTTGGTGGCTTCTGCGATGAAGCGGTTAGCTGAAGTGTTCGCGGAGGAACGCTCGAACCTTGAGCAGCAATGGGATCGCGGAGACAGTGTCTCGACGGAGGATTTGCGCATCGCATTGCAGCGATACCGCACGTTCTTTCAGCGGTTGTTATCGGTTTAAGTTTAAGGAAGACAAAGAGAAAGGCCGGCGGACTCGCGGATCCACGCGGGTCCCGGCCATGCTGCTACGCGAACACTTCCGGATCCAGTTCTGCAAAAAATGTTTTGTGCAGACGCTGAATGACATCGGGTACTTCGTCTTCTTCGATTACGAAGGTCAGGTTAATCTCGGAAGCTCCCTGCGAAATCATGCGAATCTTCTTGTCCGCCAGTTCGCGAAATACCAGCGCGGCGATTCCCGGCTTTTCCCGCAGATTCTCGCCGACCAGGCAGACGATTGCCTTGCGTCCTTCATACTTTACGTCAGCCAACTTGGACAGGTCGGCCGCGAGGGCGGGTATGGAGTGATTCGAGTCCACGGTGAGGGAGACGCTGACTTCAGAAGTGGAAACCACATCGACCGCCACCTTGTGCCGATCAAAGGCTTCAAAGATCGCGCGCAGAAAACCGTGGGCCAGCAGCATGCGGGGCGCAGCCACCTGGATGATCGTAATGTGTTTCTTGGCCGCGATGGCCTTGAAGATGTTTTGTCCCTGGGGAGCGTGCGTGGTGATACGCGTTCCTTCGCAGGAAGGATTTAGAGAGTTCAAAACATATACCGGGATATTCTTCTGGATGGCGGGCAGAACCGTTGCCGGGTGTAGTACTTTCGCGCCGAAATAAGCCAGTTCGGCAGCTTCGTCGAAGCCGATGACTTTGATGCGGCGTGCGTCGGGGCAGATTCTGGGGTCGGTGGTGAGGATGCCGTCAACGTCAGTCCAAATCTCGATACGCTCCGCGCCAAGGCCGGCTCCCACGATGGCGGCAGAAAAATCTGAACCGCCTCGGCCGATGGTCGTGGTAATGCCCGCGCGACTCGCGCCCATAAATCCTCCCATGACCGGTACTTGGCTTTCATCGAGGAGTGGTTGCACGTTGGTCTTCAAGCGTTCATTGGTTTCATCATATTGCGGAACTGCCTGCATGTAGTTGCTGTCAGTGACCAGGATGTCGCGGGAGTCCACGTGGCTGCCGTTTAAGCCGCGTGCTGAGAAAGCTGCCGCCACGATTTTGCTGGAGAGTACTTCACCGAAGGCGGCCACGTGGTCGGTGGTACGCGGCGTCAACTCACCGACGGCTGAGATGCCGCGCAGCAATTCGTCGAGGGCCTCGAAGTCGGCTCCCAGTTCCGCATGGAATTGAGTGAAGAGCGCAGTTCCCAGCAATTCGCTGGCGGTGTTGTAGTGGCGTTCTTGAAGCGAGCGGCAGAGCTTGAGCGCGGCCTTGCGCTCTCCGGCTCCGGCGGCGCGTGCCATGGTGAGCAGTGTGTCGGTCACCTTGGACATGGCGCTGACCACGACCACGGGTCGTTGCGTCAGTCGCCCTTGCACGATGGAAGCAACGCGGTCGATGGCCCTCGCGTCTCCGACCGAAGTGCCGCCGAACTTCATCACGATCATCGGCGTGACTTCCTTATGCCCTGCGGGAGCGCGTCTGGGTGTGGATTCATCCCAGATATCCCTTAGCTTTTAGCAGCTCGGCGTTCAGCACTGCCGCCCCGGCTGCTCCGCGGATTGTATTGTGCGATAGGACGGTGAACTTCCAGTCGAGCACTCCGCAAGGACGGAGCCGACCCACGGCCGTGGTCATGCCTGCGCCTAGATCGATATCGAAACGGGGTTGGGGCCGGTCGGGAGCGCCGAAATACACTACAGGATTTTTCGGGGCGCTGGGCAATTGCAGTTCCTGAGGCTCGGCGCGAAAACTATTCCACGCAGCGATCATTTCTTCCGGCTTCGCCTTGCGCTTGAGGCGAATGGAAACCGACTCGGTGTGGCCGTCCTCGACCGCCACACGGTTGCATTGCGCGCTCATGGCGAATGTGGCCGACACAACTTTGGTTCCATTCATCTGTCCGAGCAGCTTCCGCGTTTCTTCCTCCATCTTTTCTTCTTCTTTGGCGATGTAGGGAATCACGTTGCCCAAGATGTCGAGTGACGCCACTCCGGGGTAGCCCGCCCCGCTGACAGCCTGCATAGTGACGGCCATGACGGTTTCCAGGCCGAAACGTTGCTGCAAGGGTGCCAGAGCCAGCACCAGGCCGATGGCCGAGCAGTTCGGGTTGGTTACGACGTAGCCGCCGGATTTCTTGCGCCAGGATTGCCCATCGATCAGCTTAATGTGGTCAGCATTGACTTCCGGAATCACGAGCGGCACATCTTGCTGCATGCGCAGAGCACTGGAGTTTGAGACCACCGCGCAGCCGGCATCGGCAAAGCGAGGCTCGAGCTCGGCTGCAATACCGGCGTCCAGCGCGGCAAAGATGACCCTAGGCGCGCCGTCGGGTATCGCCGGAGAAACGCGCATCGCCGCGACAGCGGCGGGAATAGGCGTCTTCAGGCGCCAGCGTGCAGCCTCGGCATAGGACTTGCCTTCGGAACGATCCGAAGCTGCCAGCCAAGCCACCTCGAACCAGGGATGACGTTCCAGCATTTGGATGAAGCGCTGTCCCACAACTCCGGTAGCGCCCAGAATTCCTACGGGGATTTTGGTGCTCATAGGTTGCTCACAATTTCTGCATGAAGGTTAATTCGGATTCTACAACAGCGCTTAGATCTAACCGGATGTGGAGTGGGTTCTTGACCCCACTGCCGCGGAATCTCTGCGGAAGGAGAAGCCGAAATCGGCTGCAGTGACGCCTAGAATCGCGGAAGAACTGCAGACTTCAATCTTTACTTCCGGGGCACGATTTCGCTTCCGAAGGAGTACTGGTTGAGCGGGCCAAACTTTCGCTTCTCCACGTATAAGCGCCAGCGGCGGAAAACAATCCGCAAGCTGGCCATCACCGGAATGGAAAGGAAGATGCCAAGAATACCAGCGATTTCTCCTCCCGCCATTACGCCGAAAATCGCTGCCAAGGGATGGAGTTCCATACTCTTCCCCATGATGCGCGGGGAAGTCACGTAATCCTGAAGCAATCGCCACAGTCCCAGAAATACCAGGAGAACAATCCAATGCTTATAAGACAACAACAGCGCGACGCTCATAATGATGATTGCGGCGGCCAGCGGTCCCACCACAGGGATGAATTCGAGCAGGCCGCCGGTTGTGCCCAATACCAGCGCGTAAGGCACGCGTATGGCGCCAAGAAATGCCGAGTATGCGACGAGAGTGAGTGCCGCGAGCGTCAGTTGCGCGCGAATGAAGTGAGCCAGCATCTGATTCAAATCGTTGAGCACTCCCTCCAAAAGCTCGCGCTGAGGCCGCGATTGCACCAGCGAAAGGAGTAGCTCACCAAATGCGCGGCCATCTTTAAGGAAGAATATAGACAGGATGGGTACGACAATAAAAAGCCATGCCTGCTTGGCCAAATCCGCAACGCGCAGACCAACACGCTGGGCGACTCGAGTGATCTCGCCGCTGTGATTCGTCAGAAGTTCTCTCAGGAGTTCGGTGGTCCTATAGTTCCAGCCATGCTCTTCGCCGAGTTGCTCTGCAATTTTGCCAGAACTAAGCTGCGTTAGCACATCAGGCAAAGTCTGCCCCAGCCGCGTCCCTTCGCGGCCGATTCGCGGCCCCATGGAAACGAAGAATAACACTACGAGCGATAGCAAGAGAGCATAGATGACCGCAATCGCGCGGCCGCGACCGTGCAGAAGCCGTTCCAAATACGAAACGACGGGACTCATGAGATAAGCAAAGAAAATGGCGAACAGGAATGCAATCAGAGTCTGCCGCGCTGCATACAGAAAACCGAAGCCCAGCGCAAACAACAGCACCGTCACCAGTACCCGCGCCGTGCGTGTGTCAATCACCGACAAAGGTTCTTTCCGAACGATCTCAAATCGGACGCGAAGATCGATCCCCCCTAGTCCCGAACAACTTCCGTATTATCGGCAGGGATCGCTACTCGCATCAGCTTGAATTGATCGTGGTCATCGACCCAAAGCGCCCAGGTGAAACCTTCCCCGCTCAGATTCAAACGCAGAAGGTCCCTCTCCGCACCGCGGATGTTTACTTTTTCCTTGCCTACCAACTCGAGCCGGACTCGCAGGGAAGAGCGATCTTGCGGCACCAAAACGCCGAATTCCACAGGTCCCTTCTGGCATTGCAAATTTCCACTCTCCGGGTGGCAGTCCGCAGCCAGGTAACGCCACAAGAGCACCTCACGATGAACGAAGAAATTATTGTCCAGGATCATGGACGTGTTGGGCATCAAGAATGGCTGTTCCGCGGGTTTGGCGGAGGTGGAAGTGGAAATTTTCTCAATTAGAAATTCGTTGCTTGGAGTGACGACCAACGAACTCACGGCCGGGATGGTTTCGTCCCACTCGTAGCGAACCAACTGCGCATCGGGCATGATCTGCAGTTCCGAGCTTTGATCGTAGTTAGCCGTGCCGCTAGCGTCTTTAAGACGCGACTTGATGATGCTGAGGCCACGCTCCTGCTGGACGCTGAAGCTCTCCGTTACTACCCGCTGTCCTTTTATGAAAACACCGAATGAACCCGAGTCCACGGTCTGCGCAGCGGGCTGTTTGGCCTTGTCTTTATCCTTGTCCTTATCCTGCTTCTGGTCCCGGGCCTGGGCCGCAAGGGCGCACACCAACACAATCGCTATCCGCCACCGGGCATCAGTGGTCCATTTCAACATGCTAATCCTAGGCAATTTCAAACTCCCTTTCTCCGGTCCAGATCAAAGGCTCTGGCGACCTCCGCGGCAACCGCTGCCGCATCTTTGCCACTGGTTTCCATCCGCAGCGATGCTTTCAGGTAACCCGGCCGCCGAGCATCGTAGAGCCCTTGGAAGCCCTGGGCATCTATGAGCAGGGGACGATCGACCTGCTTGCTGCTTCTCTGTTGCTGGCAGCGCCCCCACAGTTCGGCAACGGGCGCGTCCAAAAAGACCGTGGGAACTCCGATGCTTTTAATTCCCGCAGCGTTTTCTTTTTGCACGAATGCACCGCCTCCAAGGGCGACGATCATCGCCGATCCAGTTTGTAGCTCTTTCAGCAACTCGCGCAGAGCTGCTCGCTCGGCACGCCGAAATTTCTGCTCTCCCGAGGTCCGGAAGAGTTCCGCGACCGTCCGTCCCTCGCGCCGTTCGATACGCTCGTCCAGATCCACAAACGTCCACCCCAAGCGTTCTCCCAAGGCCCGCCCAACGCTGCTCTTGCCTGCGCCCATGAAGCCGACCAGGAAGAGAGCTCGCACGGACACGTCGCCCGGGTGCGAACGCTTCTTCTTTGGGCGGCGTAGACCTGATCGCTTCTGCATGCGTACCGGGCTCTGAGTACGCCCTCTCGCCCGAATCGGTTTTCGTATCGAGTCTATTTTTCTGAGCGTTTCTTGAGGTGGATTTTACCACTGAAGGTACGCAGCACTACCGAGGATGCTGCCTTGTTGATGGTGCCGGAGAAGGCACTCCCCACCTTGGTAGGGAACCAGTTGTGATTCTTGGGTTGGAGGGGGATGTCATCATGGACCTCTCCGCGGACGGAGCGAGCGCTCACGTCGGCAGAAGTCCACTCGGGAATAATGGCATCGATATTTCCGCTGTGGCTGGTCAGGCGGTATTCTCCGCTATTGCCGAAGTCCCCGCTGTA
>Ga0209056_10003859_pt1 | contig 15863 bp, 13 predicted proteins | sample GraSoiAngelo_114_FD_185876 | JGI IMG/M metagenome (GOLD analysis project Ga0209056, IMG submission 185876) | Grasslands soil microbial communities from the Angelo Coastal Reserve, California, USA - 14_0903_13_40cm (SPAdes) (version 2) | ecosystem: Environmental > Terrestrial > Soil > Grasslands... | reverse complement strand
TTTTGCCCGATGTCGGCCCCTGGGCAGTTGTACGGTTTCCGCGTCGCCGGTCCGTACGATCCAGAACACGGACTGCGTTTCAACAGCTCGAAACTTCTCCTCGACCCTTACGCGAAAGCTATCGCCGGAGAAGTGATTTGGGCAGATGAAATGTTCGGTTACGCGGTCGGCGACAAGAAGGAGGATTTGACGCAGGACTTCCGCGACGATGCATGGGGCGTGGCGAAGTCGGTGGTCATCGACACCGGATTCGATTGGCAGGGTGACCGGAGACCCGGCGTACCACTGCACAATTCAGTGATTTACGAAGTGCACGTGAAAGGCTTTAGCAAACTCTGGCAGGAAGTTCCGGAGCGGTTGCGTGGTACGTACGCGGCGCTCGGTAGCCCGGCAGCCATTGATTATTTGAAAAAACTTGGAGTGACCGCAGTCGACCTGCTGCCAGTGCATGCGCACATCGACGACAAAATTTTAGTTGATCGCGGGCTGACGAATTACTGGGGCTACAACACGATCGGATTTTTCGCGCCGCATGCGCAGTACTCCAGCAGCGGGCAAACGGGGGCACAGGTCTCCGAGTTCAAGTCGATGGTGCGCAACCTGCACGCGGCAGGGATCGAAGTGATTCTCGATGTGGTTTACAACCATACTGCCGAGGGAAATCACCTCGGCCCAACGCTTTGCTTTCGCGGGATCGACAACCTCGCTTACTACCGTGTGCATACCGAGAATCCGCGTTTGTATGTGGATTTCACCGGCACCGGCAACACTTTCAATCTGTTGCATCCCCATACGCTTCAGCTCGTGATGGACAGCCTGCGTTATTGGGTTCTGGAAATGCACGTGGACGGATTCCGCTTTGATCTGGCCGTTAGTCTGACCCGTAATCATGGGGGTTTTAACAAGCTGCACCCTTTCTTTGAAATTATTCAACAGGACCCCGTTCTCTCGCGGGTAAAACTAATCGCGGAACCATGGGACGTGGGCGTGGGCGGCTACCAGGTGGGAAACTTTCCGGCGCCGTGGTCGGAATGGAATGGCAAATATCGCGACGCTGCTCGCGGTTTTTGGAAAGGTGATGAGGGGCGCATTGGCGAGATGGGCTACCGGCTCACGGGGAGCCCCGACCTCTATCAACACAATGGTCGGCGCCCATCTGCCGGCATCAATTTCGTCACGTCACACGACGGTTTGACGCTGAACGATCTGGTCAGCTATAACGAAAAGCACAATGAACTAAACGGCGACGGGAACAATGACGGCGACAACAACAATCTTTCCTGGAATTGCGGCGTCGAAGGTCCAACCGACGACCCACAGATCAACGCGCTGCGCGAACGGCAGCGGCGGAATTTTCTGACCACACTTTTTCTTTCGCAAGGCGTGCCGATGCTTTTGGGTGGCGACGAGTGGGGACGAACGCAGAAGGGCATCAACAACGCTTATTGTCAGGACAACGAGATCAGCTGGTTCGATTGGAGGCACGACGAAAAGCAGAACCAATTTCTGGAATTCACGCGAAAGCTGATCTGGTTTCGCGAAGCGCATCCGGTATTTCGGCGTCCAAAATTTTTTCAAGGCCGCCGGATACGCGGCTCCGAAATTCGGGATGTGATGTGGTTCAATCCCGGCGGGAGCGAGATGAGCGACAAGGAATGGGCGTCGCCGTTCGTTCGCTGTGTCGGCATGCTGCTCAGTGGCGACACGGTCGATGTTGTTAATTTTGAAGGCGAACCCATTCGCGACGACACGTTTCTACTGCTGATTAATGCCCACAATGAGGCGATTCCTTTTGTGCTTCCAGGCCAGGAGAATCTCGAGTGGGCACTGATTCTCGACACGATGGATCCGAACGGTTTTTTGGCGGAGCCGGGAAAATTCGCATCCGGCGAAGACGTCGACCTTCGGGGGCGCGCCTGTTGTTTGCTGCAACTTGTGCGCGGCGCACAAGCTCAGGCACGTGCGGAATCCTGGAAAAAACGGCCTGTGGAATTTCCGCCGCTTAGTGCAGAGGAAGAACGCGCTCGCCGCAAATAGCGCGCTCGCCAGGGAGGCAAAATTCAGGCAACGCAATCTTGTTGCCAAAAACGAATTAGTTTATAGAGATACGAAGCGCGTGTTATCACGCGCGGCCCAATTTTTTGGTCAGTGAGTGTTCATGACAGCGAGTTCTCTTATAATCGTCACTGATCGCGGCAGTTTGAAAGCATACCGGGTGAACGAGACGCCGATGCGTGGCCCGAGCCTGCAATTAGTACAGGCCTTCAACATCACCGACGCGCACGGAAGGCTGGTCGATAAAGTGAGCGATTTTGCCGGTCGCTTCCCAGTGAGCGACGGCGCGGGCGCTCATCATGGGGCGGCTTCCATTGCGGAACGGACACAGATCGAGGTGGAAACCGATCGCCGCATTCACAAAGAACTCGCCGATCAAATTACGAAAATCGTCTCGAGCAACGGAAAGGAAGGCTGGTCGTTTGCCGCGCCTGCTGAAATTCATTCGGCGATTGTTGAGCTTTTGCCTCCCGCAGTGCGCGACCGGATCGTCGAACACGTGAAATCGGATTTGGTGAAAATGGAATCGGCGAAACTGATTTCGCGGTTTCGCTCGCTGCAACAAATTTGATGGCTCCATGCTGGAATATTTTTTGTTCCCTCAACGTCTGGGGATTCGCTACTATCTAATTAATTATGCAACTGCCTGTTAAGCTCTCGTACCGGGGTCTGGAAAAATCTGACCAGATCGACAATCTCGTTTTTGAATATGCAGCGCGACTTGAGAAATTTTGCGACCACATCAACCGCTGCGACGTAGCGATCGAGCAACGAAACCACGCCCATCAAAAGGGAAATCCTTATCACGTCCGCATCGATGTGACGGTGAGACCACGGCACGAACTGGTTGCCAGAGAAGAGCAGATGGATAACGGCTCGCATGCGCCGTTGGCCAAAGCCATTCACGACGCGTTCAAAACAATGGAGCGCGAGCTGCGCCGCGTCGTAGACAAGCAACGGCGCGACGTCAAAACACACGCCGACACCCGCTCGCCGAAGTAAGTGCATGTGTGGCACAGCCATCCTGGCTGTGGGGCCGACCTATCTCTGGATCCCACTGGTGGACACCCTGATCTCGACGACATCGCCGTCCTGCAAGCCGAACTGATCTCTCAGATTGACGTCAGAGACGACCTCCACGACCCAGGGATCTCGTCGATCTCTTGCCGCAGTCGTCGGCGTCCATAAGAACGCCCTTCGATGGTCGAGACTCACCAGTTCGCAGGGAAGCAGTAGTATGTCGCGCTCGCCGCAATACTCTTCTCTGCCGAACCAAATTCTGTGCGCTTCGTAGCGCGCATCAAACCAATCAAACACCTGATCTAGTGCGATGTTCAGCGAGCCGGGAAACACAGAGATCCCTAGCTTCTCGCTGTAGGCCACATTGAAGAGATTCAACCAATGAGAAGCCTTGCCGAAGCCAGCCTGAACCTTCCCCGTGAGAAGTTCACTCATGCCGCCCAACGAAATGGAGCTGAGACATCCACTTTAACAATTTGGCACCGCATGAATCGAGAGCTTACAACAAGTGCTGGGTTGGCTGGAGCGATTAGTAAATCTTGTTGCCTTACAGCTTCTCGACTTTGAATTTTATTATCGATTTCAGAATCTTGGCTTTGTCGGATCGATCGAAGCCGAGCACCACCGTGCGGGTCGCAGTGGCTGAGAAGCCTTCGTCATTACCATCCTCGATCGTTTCGATCTCCACAACGAGCGAACCATCCTTTTGCCATCGCTTCGCGCTCTGCGCATTCAGTTCGGAGACATGCGGGAAACTTTTGCCTTTCTTGATCTCGTCTGGGATTTCCGCCAGCAGCTCCGGTATTTCGATGGGACGAAACGTAGAGCCGTTTCGCAAATAGACCTCGACGTTACTTCCCCGCTTCCACAGCGTGGCCGTGAGCGCAAACGCCTTGGAGTCCGGTTTCCACAGCACCTTCATGTAGAACCGTGCGCTTGGGCCGAGATCAGGATCGGACTCGGCGACACTCGTCAGCACTTTTCCCGATCGCTTATCGATGAGATCGTACGTTTGCTTTTCTTCTGAGTCCGATTCCCCTGTGTAACGAAAAGCAAATTGCCCGTCAGGCGAACGCGCTTCGATCTTCTTTTTTGTCCCTTCCGAAGTTTCCTGTCCGCAGACCGCCTGCGAGCAGGTCACAAGAATCGACAAGACCATCAAAGTTCTTTGTAAATGCGCCATGCTGGCATGTAACGAGAAAGAGATGCTCGCGCCCAGCTATTTTCGCAAAAGCAGCTGTGGTAAGCAACGGCAGAAGGCGGCCATGGCATATACACTGAACTTATTTCGAGGTGCGGCCAGCCTCCTCGCGAATGCTTTCGGAGTTGGTTTCATCGATTGGTTAGGCGTCAGCGATGCCATCGTTTGCTTGATGATAAGTAGGAGCACAGCAGGCAGATCGCGGCAGTGCTGATCACAATGGCAGCTAACACCGCCTCAATTCCACCATCCCAAGCTCTCACGAAGAGAACAGGAACCACCACAATGGCGAGCGTAAGCAACATTACGGGGATGGCGCTGGGACGGGCAAAGTTGATCGTCCAACCCATCCACTTCAAATGCTTCGGCACAATCACCCGTGGATCGGCCTTGCAATAATACACGCCGCACCTTCGATTCCCCGGGTCTTTCCAACAAGCTTCGAATTCTTCGGGTGTCATAATATATCCCCCCCGCTGACGCCTAACGAGAAGGAGATAAGCCACCCAGCACTTTGGGAATTGGAGTGCGCATGGTTCGAAAGCTTACAACAAAGTGCTGGGTTGGCTTCATCGATTGCTTAGGCGGCCAGAGTGGACGCGGCTTTGGTGACGATAACGATGCCCGGCGTAATAAGGACATTTTTGAACTTTGATTTTCGCCAACCGACTTTGCTTCCCATTGCGATGCTAGCGGCCCCTTGTTCATCTACCAATTCCTTAACGAAGCCGACCATCCCATAAGAATGACAAGGGAAAGGAACCTTCATCTTCGTGCCTATGCGCTGCGGTAGGAGTGACCGAACTCGCCGCAGAATTGGCGTCCTGGGGTTGAATTGCTTGCCGTCAGGGAAATCATCCAAGTAGCCGGTGCCCCAGTCCTCAATGGCGTACAATCCGCCTGGCTTCAAATGATGATGGAACAGGTACCAAAACGCTCTTTTAGCCTTTTCGCCGATGTGCGAAGCGTCGTCTATTATGATGTCAAATCCATCCGGAGCGGTTTTACTAGCGACTTCGGATAGGAACTTCTTATCTCCGTGGTGCCCCTCGAAGACCTGAATACGCTCTCCGGGCCGAAAGTCCGGTGGCAGCTTGCGATCGGTGCCAACGATAGTCCCGCGAGGGAAATAATCACGCCATAATTTGAGTGAGCCTCCCCGATAAACACCAAGCTCCAAGAGCGTAATCTCTTCGTTGACCCATGGTGCCAGAATTGGCTCGTACACGTCCAAATAGCCATTCTTTATCTTATCAGTGTCGTAGGCATCCAAATTTAACAGCTTACTTCGCATAGGACCAGCCTGTAGGTGTGGGCAACTCAGCTAAGGCAACTACTGCATCTTTTGCGTCAAGAGGATCCGCCACGGCGTTTCGGTCTAACGAGAACAAGATCAGCTACAGGCGGAGCGCGGCGCGCTGGCTGCCGGTGGGTCTGCGGGTTTGTAGCAGCCAGCGTGACGCGCGGAGCCTATAGCTGCATCGCATGGTTAGGCGACATGGTTGGATTCATGTAGGACGGCCATAAAAGAGTCTGCATCGAGATAGTCAGCGAAGACACGATGCGCTCCCTCGACATAAAGCCTCTCAACTCTGGCTGGTTCGTGGGAAATGCCAATGAAGCCAAAGCCAAGGTTGCGTGCTGCGCGTGCGTCCCAGACGCCGTCCCCAACGTACATGACGGCATCAAATGAGTCTCGTAAACGGGACTGTGCTGCTCTACCCAGCGACGCCTGCATGATGGCTTCGCGTGCGTGGGCATCATCCGAAAATGCCGCTGGAATCTGTGAAAGTCCTAAACCTGCGCTCGCAAGCTTGAATCGGCCGGAACACTCCCACGCGCCGCTGGCGAGCGAAACAGCAAAAGCCGAACTGCTGGTGAGACTGCAAAGGAAGTCCCTCGCACCTGCAATCGGGTTGAACGGCTGGATAGCAGTTGCGGCAGTGAGCAGCGATACGAAATGAATCTGAAAAATGGAAATCTCGTCTGGCAGTGGCGAACGTCCGAACCGTATCTGGAATAACACTTCCAGAATGCCTGAGTCGCTGCAATGTGGATAGCTCGCCCAATCCGTGTTGAGGTCAGTAAAACCAAAAACTTCTCGCAGAGCTTGGACAAAGCACGTTTCGTCAGCTTGGGAGGTCTGAGTGAGAGTGCCGTCTATGTCAAACATTACGAGTTTCATGGAAAGTGCGAATGACGCCTAACGACCTCAAGCTCAGCGATTGCGGAGCGCGGCGCGCTCTGGTTGCGGGCGAAGGCGGTGAGGGTCAGGATGGGCGCAGGCGGCGGGATGGCCGGCGGCAACCAGCGTGACGCGCGGAGCAGTTCGCTGCAGCGCATGGTTAGGCCATTTCTCCAAGTTTGTTAAGTGAAGAGAATCACCGCGGATATCAGAAAGGCTACGGCCCAATTCAGCAGCGTGAAACTCACGACCGTAAACGGTTGAATCCGCCTCATCCGAAAGTATTCGGTCGGCATATATCCAAGTTCGGACAATTGCGCATATGCAAGAAGTGACCGCCGATAGAATTTCCAAATCGAAATTAAGAGAAGGGCTGCATAGAGGAGAACTACAACGCAGGCACAGTAAGCAATTCCTCGATGAGTGTGAAGAAAGCTTCGGGCATCGTTTGAAGCGAGGGTCCATCCCAGCAGGAGCGTTAGCACAGTTACGTTTTTGAACTCGAAATCAAAAAGGCCGGCGTAATGGTCCTTTAAAAGGCCGAAGAGTGTATCGAACTTTTCTTTGGGTGATGCTTCTAATGGTGGCTCGATATTCATCGACGGTAATTGGCGTAACAAGAATTGGACGAAAATTCGTCTAACTCGGAACCGAGTGCCGCCTCCTCGTCGGGATAGCCACCTTCAAGCAGATGCGTGGCAAAGCGGTTGTCGAAACGTCTGGCCGCACCTACGCTGGAGCCCCGCCGAGGGCGCCGGGGAGCGGCGGGGCGGCGTCGGGCGCGGCTACGACTTGCTTGGGCGGTTTTTCGGCTGGCATTTTTTCACCCGGCGGCGGAGAAACGCCTGGCGGCGGATTAATCAGGCGGCCGTGCTCGACGATTTCTTTGATTTGCGAGCCGTCGAGCGTTTCGTACTCGAGCAAGGCTTTCGCGATGACTTCGAGTTTATCGCGGTTCGCGGTAAGAGTTTTCTTCGCGAGTTGATACGCCTCATCGAGCAGTTTTCGCACTTCCTGATCGATTTGCTCGGCGGTCGCTTCGCTGTAATCGCGCGCGCGAGATATGTCGCGGCCCAGGAAAACGTAATCTTCGTGGTCGCCGTATTCGACCATGCCCATTTTCTCGCTCATGCCCCATTCGCAAACCATCCGGCGCGCAATTGCCGTAGCCATTTTGATGTCGCCACGCGCCCCATTTGTGATGTCGCCAAAGATGATTTCCTCCGCAACGCGGCCACCCATGCTGACGGCCAGACCGGCAAGCAATTCGTTTTTGCGATTGGTATATTTGTCTTCTTCCGGCAACCACATTGTCGATCCAAGCGATGGTCCGCGCGGGATGATCGTGACTTTGTGCAGCGGCTCGGTGTGAGGAAGAAGTTCGAGCAGCAGCGCGTGGCCCGCCTCGTGATACGCAGTGTTTTGTTTTTCTTTTTCGCTGAGCGCGAGGCTCCGGCGTTCTTTGCCCCAGCGAACTTTGTCGCGCGCTTCTTCCAGTTCGGCGAGCGTAATCCCTTTTAATCCGCGCCGCGCGGCGAGCAATGCCGCTTCGTTAATCACATTGGCCAGCTCAGCGCCTGAGTAACCGGGCGTGCCGCGCGCGACCACGGCGAGATCGACGCCTTCGGCAAGTTTCACTTTCTTGGCGTGGACGCGCAAAATTTCTTCGCGCCCTTTCACGTCGGGCAAGTTAACGGTGATCTGGCGATCGAAGCGGCCGGGACGCAACAACGCGGGATCAAGTACATCGGGGCGGTTCGTGGCGGCGATGATGATCACGCCTTCCTGCGTATCGAAACCGTCCATCTCCACGAGCAACGCATTCAATGTTTGTTCGCGCTCGTCGTGGCCGCCGCCCACGCCGTGGCCGCGGTGACGCCCGACGGCGTCGATCTCGTCGATGAAGATGATGCACGGCGCGGATTTCTTGCCCTGCTCAAACATGTCGCGCACACGGCTTGCGCCGACGCCAACAAACATTTCAACAAAGTCCGAGCCACTGATGGAAAAGAACGGAACATCCGCTTCGCCTGCAATGGCGCGCGCCAGCAGCGTCTTGCCCGTGCCCGGCGGGCCGACCATCAACACGCCTTTGGGAATGCGGCCACCGAGTTTTTGAAATTTTTTCGGGTCACGCAAGAATTCGACCAACTCTTGCACTTCATCCTTGGCTTCCTCGACCCCGGCGACGTCGCGAAATGTGAGCTTATTTTTGTCCCGGGCGAGCATTCGCGCTTTCGATTTACCGAAATTAAGCGCGCCTTTGCCTGCCATGCGGATTTGCTGTCGAAACAGGAAATAAAGCACGAGCAGGAACAGGGCGATCGGCAAAAAACCAACCACCGTTTGCGCGAGCATGTTTGATTCCGTTTTGATGGCGGGCTGCATGCCGGCGGCAGCGAGTTTCTCCTGCAAATTATTGGTGAAAGTCAAATAGACTGTGGTTCGAAACGGCATCGGCTGCGCTGGCGCCGAGCCTATTCCCTGGCGGATGTACGCACCGCGTAAGGTTTGAGTCGGGCGGCCGTCCTCAACCACCAGCTGGAGCGGATAGTTTTTGTCGTTAACGATCTGCTTGTTTTCCAGCAGCTCGAGAAAACGATTATACGGCACGTCTTCGACCGGCTGCATGCCGCCGCGATAAAAGAGCATCGCCATCGCAATCAGACTGAAAGCGATCACGATGAGAATGACGCCGCGCCAATTAAAATTAGGCTCGCTTCCGCGCGACCTATTGTCCTTTTGCGAGTTACGATCAAACTGGGGCATAACAAATGTTAACGATGTTAAAAATTATCATGAACAAATTGGCAATGCAAAATGCGGGGTGGCAGTGCGTATATGAGGTAATCATTGGTCATCACATTAGTCATTTCATAATGTCATTCTGAGCGTAGCGAAGAATCTCGGATCAGTCTCTGGGACCATGGGGTTAGACCAGAGATGTTTCGCTTCGCTCAACATGACAGCATGGTTCGTCGTTCGGATTTCGTCATTTCTTTTCACCTTATATTCGTGGCCGCGCATTGCGTCGCTTGCCGGTTTCGGTTAAAATTCGCACTCGACAACCGACATGACCGAACTCGTTTCATCCGTCGCAGATAAGATCGACCGCGCTGTGCAGCGGGTCACCCCGCTTGCGTATCGGGTGCGACGTACTGGCCGCCGATGGATGCGCCGGGCGTTGCGCAAGCCCCGCAGCGTTTCGGAGGGACCAAATCTGTTGCCGTTGTTGATCCAGGTGCTGGCCGGTTTCACGAAAGCCGACGGCGTCATAATGGAGGAAGAGATCGATTCGAGCCTGGGCTTCCTGCGTTACGATTATCCCGAGGCGGTTTACTCGGAGCTACGGCAGTTGTTCCGGCAGGCGCTTTACGAGCAGCAGGATCTTGCTGTGATGGCCCAGAAACTCGGCGCGCAACTGAGCACCGAACGCAAGATCATGCTCGGAGTGCAGCTCTACGACCTGATCTCGCAGGCCGGTTTAAAACAAGAACAGGTGGTGGCGTTCTATTCGTTCATGTCGCAGATGGGCATGGCTGCGCAGGCGATCGACATCGTTTATCAACTCAACGCGTCCGAGGACTCGGACCCGTCAATCTATCAGCACGGCGCGTCGCCCCTGGAGTCACTCTCGTTCGGCGCTGACGGCAAGGCCGACATCATACTCAAGAACCTCGGCGAAACCGATCGGCTGATGGCCTTTCGTTATCACGATCTCATTTTGCTAAAAAATTATAGCAACCAAAACATCTCGGTTCGCGGAAGACCTTTGGTGCGCGGCGGCTTCTGCCGGATTTATCCTGGCCAACGCATTTTGGCAGGCGACCAGGTGCTCACCTACCAGGAGCTAGCCCAATATTTCAACGCTAAGAAAAACGTCTCACTCCCACAGATTTTCATCCGGGTAAACAGAGACTCGGATGAAGTGCAGTTGGAACGGTCGCGAACACGCGAAAGCGCGCTCCGCGTGACGTTTGGATTGAACGTGCGCGTGAAAGCGTTGCGCGATGTGAATGCCGAACTCAAAGGAGTCAAGTTGAAAGCCGGCACACAGGTCGAGGCAGCACTGGAGGACAAAATCGTTTTCCACAATGACAGCGAACTGGATTTGAACGATCTGCGCCGGCGCGCTCGCGCACTTGGCGGCCGATTTCAACTCAAGGCGTCTAAATCGGAGTATTTGGTTTCAAACGATCCGAGCCGGCTCGAAGCTGACGATATTCTGCTTTCGCCAGGCACGAGCGGCGACGTGGTGCTGAAGATTTTTTGCGATTACGATCAGCGAGTCGGTGTTCTTGAAGTGATCGAAGCCGATCGGCCGATCATGGTCGGCGGCGAGCCGGTGCGCACAACCGCGCAGCTTAAAGATGGCGATACGATTCGAATCGACGTTGGACAGATTCTGCGGTGCAACTTCTCGGAACGGATCATCGAGGAAGAGCGGAATATCATTCGTAGTCTTGAGCTAAACGAAGTCACCCATCGTTTTAGCAAAGGTGAGATTGGTCTGGAGGGAATCTCATTTAGCGTCATGCGGGGCGAGCTTGTTTGCGTGATGGGTGCCAGCGGTTGTGGAAAAAGCACGCTGATGCGAGTGCTCGCCGGTCAGTTGCAGCCCTCCAGCGGCGACGTCTTTCTCAACGGACAGTCCGTTTACCAGAATCTCGATGCTTTGAAGCAGTACATCAGTTATATGCCTCAGCAGGACGCCTTCGATGAACATCTCACGATCGGCGAAAATCTGCTGTTTGCGGCGGCGATCCGCGCGCCACACCTCTCACGGCGCGATCGCAGCCGGCGCCTGGACGCGAAACTGGTCGAGTTGGGATTGGGCGAACGCCGCGACGCGGTTGTCGGCAGTCCTGAGAGTAAGACGCTGAGCGGTGGCGAACGGAAACGCCTTAACATCGGGCTCGATATGATCGGGATGTCGGACGTTTATCTGTTCGACGAACCGACTTCCGGCCTTTCTTCAAAGGACTCCGAGCACGTCATGGAAATCATTCGGAGCATGGCGCACAACAAGATCGTCATTGTCACTATTCACCAGCCAAGCTCGAAAATTTTCCAGATGTTTCACAAAGCAATCCTGCTCGACAAAGGCGGACGGCTTGTCTTTTTCGGAACGCCTTCGGACATGCTGCGCTATTTTGCGGAGGCGGAGCATCAACATCAGTTCGGCGCTGAATTGGGCGCGTGTCCATCGTGCGGAACGACGCGGCCGGAATTCATTTTCGATGTGCTGGAGACACCGTTGCGCGACTTGAGTGGCGATATCATTTACGAAGAAAACAGCCGTGGTCAGCTTGTGGCGGCCCGCCGTTACTCTCCGGAATTCTGGCGCGACAAGTACGAGGCGTTCCGCCTAATTCAGGACGTCAAGCAAGTTTCCCTTCTTCAGGAACCGGTCGCGCCGTTGCCTGCCGCGCCGATCGAGAGAAAGCGGCTCCCAGTTCGCTGGCATGATGAATGGACGCAATTTCGCACGCTGCTGCGCCGTTCTTTTCTAAGCAAATTACGCAACCGCGCCAACATGGTGATTACGATTGGCGTTTCGCCTGTGCTGGCGCTGCTGATCGCGACCATCCTGCGCTACTCTGAAAACGGCACGTACGACTTCGCTTCTGCGTATCACATTCCGACATTCCTGTTTCTCGGCCTGATAGTGGCAATGTTTCTTGGGCTAACCAACAGCGCCGATGACATCATTCGTGATCGGCCTGTGCTGCAACGTGAGCGCAATATCAAGGTTCGCCTGTCGTACTACGTCATCTCCAAAACCCTCACGCTCGGCGTATTTGCCTTTATTCAGTGCGTCCTGTTTGTCCTTATCGGCAATTCCTTCCTGCAAATCCGCGGAATGTTTTGGTTAGACTTGGGGATCATGTTCATGACTGCGATGAGTGGCGTCGCACTGGGCCTGCTCATCTCTTCCCTCGTGGCCGACCCGAAGACGGCGGCCAATATCGTCCCGCTGGTTTTGATTCCACAGATCATCATGGGTGGCGCTCTTATTAAATATGAGGATATGAACCGCAACCTTGCGTTGCTCTATTCGCTCTCACATTGGATCTCCGAACATCCGAGTACCGACAAAACGGTGAAGACGGAGAGCAAGCTGCAGGTGCCCTTTGTCTGTCAATTCATCGCCATGCGCTGGTCTTACGAAGAGATGATTGTCGCTCAAGCCAAACTCAATCCGCTCACGCGGCGGCAGGATCGCGCGAATGACGAGATCCAAAAGCTCGCACCCAAAGCGAACACACCGGGGCTACGTGCACGCCTTAACGACTTGAAGGATGTCCTGGCGTTGCTCTCGGGCCTGGAAGGGCGTTCGACTCGAGATGTAGATCGTTATCTGAAGCTGGTGGACCCTGTGTTGGCCGGAAAGCAGAAGTTCGATGCCTCGCTCTCTAAAGACGCGAAGGGTCCGGTCACAGCCGAACAAATCTACGTCAACCAGAAGGTGTCCGACCTGATCTCAAAGGCGGAGATGGAACAGAACGATTATCGCCGCGGCAAAAAGCCGAACGTGTTCTTTGGCCTGAAGAAACGTTATTTTGGAACGCAATTCGGCGTGTTTACCTTCAACACGATTGTGCTGATTGCGTCCACGCTTGGACTGCTTGTGCTCCTACATTGGATTTTGCGAAAACAACTTGAAGTGAGACGAAGCTAAATGAAAACAAAAACCCGAAATCCGAAATCCGAAATCCGAGATGGCCAAACCCGCCTCATCGTCGCGGCCAGCGAAACCGACCCGGATATGCTTTACGCGACGAAGTTTTGGGCGCCCGATCCGTTCATTTTTTTGCAGCGCAACGGCAAACGCACGTTGGTCCTGAGCGATTTGGAAATCGATCGCGGTCGCAAACAGGCCAAAGCGGATGAATTCTTCATGTTCAGCCAGTTCGAGCGCGAGGTGCAGGGAAAATCTAAGAAGGCGCCGCCGTATGAAAAAGTTCTGGCGCATTTTCTAAAGAAACGCGGCGTACGATCGGCAATTGTTCCGGCAAATTTCCCGCTTCGCTACGCGGAGGAACTAGCCGCGAACAGAATCCGTGTACGTGCGACGAACGGATTGTTTTGGCCGGAGCGCGAAGCCAAATCGCAAAAAGAAGTCGAAATGATGGAGCAGGCCTTGAGGATCACGGAAAAAGGCCTCAAACGCGCGATCGAAGTTTTGAAAGAATCCAAACCGGGTTCGGGCAAACGATTGCGCTGGCGCGGTAGAATCCTGACTTCGGAAATGCTCCGGGCCGAAATTGATTCCACGATTTTGCGCGCGGGCGGTGTCCCGCTAGGCACGATTGTCGCAGGTGGAGATCAAGCGTGTGATCCACATGAGCGCGGGTTCGGACCGCTTTACGCGGACTCGCTGATTATCCTTGACGTCTTTCCGCGCGACGCGAAGACCGGATACTTTGGCGACATGACGCGCACCGTTTTGCGTGGGCGCGCAAGCGACGCGCAACGAAGACTTTGGGACGCAGTCAAAGCCGGACAAGCACTGGCGTTAAGAAGAATCAAAGCTGGCGTTGACGGGATGACGATTCACAAGGCGATCCAGGAACTTTTCGCCAGCCGCGGTTTCCCGACCGAGATTCGCAAAGGCAGACGCGTGGGATTTTTTCATGGCACTGGTCATGGGCTTGGGTTGGAAATTCACGAGTATCCGCGTCTGCAAAAAGTGACGCTGAAAGATCGCCAGGTGCTAACGGTTGAGCCCGGCTTGTACTATCCCGGATTAGGTGGAGTACGCTTGGAAGACGTGGTTTTGGTAACCAAAACGGGGTGCAGAATTCTGTCCCGTTTTCCAAAGCAATTGGAGATTTGATCAATTTGGCAGGGTCGGCGCGCTGCGGTCGCCGCGGCGACACATCGCAGCGGGATGTCCCCACACGAAATGAACGCGCAACGCGCTCGGGCGTCTAATTTCCCACCGGCAAAGTGACAAGTGGCTTTGCGGCACTAAATTCAATTCAACATGTTTTACCCATACGGTTTTGGTCTTGGATCGCACTGGCTGCTCTACGTCGGTGTCCCATTGATCCTCGGAATTTGGGCGCAGATTCGTGTGACCAGCGCGTTCCGAAAATGGGGCGAGGTGCGGGCAAGCGCGAACGTCACGGGAGCAGAGTGCGCGCAGGAAATTTTGCGGGCCGCCCAAATTCATGATGTGGAGGTTGTCGAAACGAACGATTTTCTTGGGGATCATTACGACCCGCGCGACAAGAAACTCCACCTGTCGAGCAATGTTTATCATACGCCTTCGGTGGCGGCGCTGGGTATCGCTGCGCACGAGACTGGTCACGCGATTCAACACGCCCGGGCTTATGCGCCCCTGAAAGCACGAATGGCCATTGTGCCGGTGACGATGGTCGCTTCGCAGATGCTGCCGTTCATCATTATCGGGGGCCTTTTCTTCCACGTCACGGGTCTGATTACGCTCGGCATTTACTGCTATCTCGTGCTGGTGGGTTTCCAATTGGTTACGTTGCCGGTGGAATTCGATGCTTCGCGCCGGGCGAAAATTATTTTGCGCGAAATGGGCATCGTGCAGCCGGGCGAGGAAACCGCGGGTGTGAACAGCGTCTTGAACGCGGCCGCGCTTACGTACGTGGCTGCGTTTATCGCTGCGTTGGGGAATTTGCTCTGGTTGATGTCGCTCCGCGATCGTCGGTGATCCGGATCATTGCGTTTGAAGAAAGATGAATCCCTCAGTCGCATTACCTGCTCGCCGGATCTCGGATTTGTTATCGTCGGGTTTGCCGGCTCGTGCTAAGTCTAAGCGCGAGGCGATGGACCAGCCAAGAACTGACCCAGATCAGGAGTTGGTGAAACGCACGCAGTCGGGCGCGGCTGCTGCTTTCGACGAACTGGTGATCAAATACACGCCGCGTCTGTACGGCCTCGTTTACAACATGACCTCAAATCACGAGGACACGAATGACCTTTTGCAGGACATTTTCGCCAAAGCATACAAAGCGATCCGCGGGTTCCGGGGCAAATCGTCCTTCTACACCTGGATTCATTCCATCGCAGTGAACATGACGCTGAATTTTCTCAAAAAACGCGGGCGGCGGTTTCAATTGAGTCTGGATGATGTCGACGCGAGCGTTCAAAACGACAAGGAATTCCTGGAACTAACAGCGACGAGCAGTCCGGTGCGCGAGGCGGATCTCTCTGAGCTGCAGCGAAGATTGAACGAGGCCATGATGAAATTGTCTGATGAACACAGAGCAGTGGTCACCATGTTCCATATCCAGGGGATGCCCCATGCGGAGATTAGTAAGATCTTGCGCGTCTCGGAAGGAACGGTACGTTCGAGGCTCTTTTACGCGAACCGGCAGTTGCAAAATTATTTGGATGAATTTCGGAAGAACCCCGTTTCTTAAT
>Ga0209056_10003857_pt1 | contig 15868 bp, 13 predicted proteins | sample GraSoiAngelo_114_FD_185876 | JGI IMG/M metagenome (GOLD analysis project Ga0209056, IMG submission 185876) | Grasslands soil microbial communities from the Angelo Coastal Reserve, California, USA - 14_0903_13_40cm (SPAdes) (version 2) | ecosystem: Environmental > Terrestrial > Soil > Grasslands... | reverse complement strand
AGTGTCTTTTACGCTATAATCCGCAAAGCGAAAGTCAAACACAAATCTGGGAAGACCCGGGTGGAGTTGACATAATCGCCGTTCTGGAAGCATCGGGGACCGAATTCTCGCCCGGAAGATGGGTCATATTTTGCCCATCAGCCTGGAGAGTCGTGGCACGGGTGTCCCGCCCGTGGGAAGTGACGATCTAACCTGGGCATGGCCGAGACGGCCATGCCACGAAGACCCTCTGGCTCCCCAATGAAGAAGATCGCCGTGCTGAGATAAAGGATTTATCAGTTTTCGTTGTGTTAGATAATTCTTAAGAGAGTGTCGAATGCCTGTGAGCGGGGCAGGCTTTCTGTGGCGATCCCTTTAGTCTCCCTCATACGTGATAAGCTGGCCCACAGCGTCGTGCGCACGCTCCAGCGCCAATACCTGATGCGGGTTTGGAAAATGGACATAGGGGAAGGAGCCATTATTTCTCGCAGTGCCAAGCTCGACAAGACCAATCCCCGCGGAATCCACATCGGGAAGTACTCAGTTGTGGCATTCGGCGCCGCAATCCTGACGCATGATTGGGTCAACGATCGTAATCGTGACGTACGTATCGGCGATAATTGTTTCATTGGCGCACACGCTATAATCCTGCCGGGGGTGACTATCGGGGACAATTGCATCGTTTCAGCGGCGAGCGTCGTTGCGCGGGATATACCAGCGGGATCGCTGGTGGCTGGAAATCCCGCTCGTGTTGTCGAAAGCAATGTCAAGACCACCCACTACGGTATCCGGGTTCGCGAGCGAATTGAACCACCAGAGTCCCATTATGTTGAATCTCGTAACCCTGCTGAACCGCGGCAGCGATAGAAAACGCCAGCCTTGACCCGGATCGTCACATGGACGTGACCTGGCATGAGGAAAAATTGTAGCCCCAATGCAAATCGAGGAGGAATGAATGTCAATAAGACTAGCCGTAATTTCGCAGATCCAGCAGATTGGAGAGGAGGGAAAGAAGAGTCTGCCCCCTCTGACGGATGACTTGGTCTTGCTGGAATCGGGGCTCGATTCCCTTGCTATTGCGATCCTCGTCGCCCGGCTCGAAGAAACACTGGGATTAGATCCGTTCACTGAATCCGACGATATTTACTATCCTGTGACCCTTGGTGACTTCATCAGGTTCTATGAAAATGCTGCCAAATCACGCGAAGTCGATTCGGGACGAGCTGGGTAAGGCTTCAGACCATTCGGGCCGCTTTCTGTGGGGTCCCAAAGCCGGCGTTTCACTGAGCGATCTCCTGAGGGGCACAAGCCTTGGCGGTCGTCTCCTGGATCTCTCGGGCCGGTCGGTCCTCCTCGCAACTCAGGATCAGCTTGCGGCGGCATTGGCCCTTATCGACCTGGACGGGGTCGCGCGTCGATTGACCATTTGCCCGCCTGATTTGTCTTCCGAACATCTTTCGTCGGTGATCGAGAGGGCCGGCGTGGATGCGATCGTGTCCGATCGCGATCTGCACGATCAGGGCGGCCTTGGCGTTCGTTTGCACGTTCTGTGCAGCCTAGCCATCGCCCCGGCAGAAGGTGCGCAAACCGACCGCCACGCGACCGAATGGGTGCTTCTCACATCGGGCACTACAGGTGTGCCCAAAATGCTGATTCACAGCCTGCCAGGCCTGACGGCGCCTATCAAAAGTGGTCAGAACCAGGGATCCGACGTCATCTGGGGCACCTTTTATGATATCCGTCGCTATGGCGGTCTTCAGATCTTCTTACGGGCCGTGCTCGGTCGTGGGTCATTCGTACTTTCCGGCGCCGATGAATCGCCCGGGGATTATCTCTTGCGGCTCGGCGCGCATGGGGTCACGCACATTTCGGGCACGCCGTCGCATTGGCGCCGTGCGCTGATGAGCCCGTCGGCCCGCGCGATTGCGCCACGCTATGTTCGTTTGTCAGGAGAGATCGCAGATCAGGGGATCCTGAATACGCTCCGTTCATTCTACCCGCAGGCCGCCGTCGGGCACGCCTATGCTTCGACGGAAGCGGGCGTTGGGTTTGAAGTCAATGACGGTCGAGAGGGCTTTCCAGCGAGCATGGTGGGCGGGCTCGGCGACGTAGAAATGAAGGTCGAGGACGGTTCGCTTCGGATCCGTTCCGCCCGGATCGCGATCGGCTACATCGGCGAGGAAAGCGCGGCGCTCATGGACGACGAGGGCTTCGTGGACACAGGCGACATCGTGGAACTACGCGGTGACCGCTACTACTTCCTTGGTCGAAGAAGCGGAGTCATCAATGTCGGAGGGCTGAAGGTACACCCCGAGGAAGTTGAGACGGTGATCAACCGCCACCCGGCGATACGAATGTCATTGGTTCGGTCAAGGCGAAGTCCCATCACGGGTTCGGTGGTGGTCGCCGACGTGGTTCTGAAAGGAGATCAGAGCGATACAAGCAGTCAGATCGCGGACCTCAAGCGCGAGATCCTGCAACTCTGTCATGACAGCCTGGCCGCATACAAGATCCCTGCGACGATCCGTGTTGTACCTGCGCTGGATGTTGCCCCTGCAGGCAAACTGGCTCGTGATCATGCGTAATGTTATCGTGACGGGTGGAAGCCGCGGACTGGGTCTGGGTATCGTCCGCAGGCTTACAGCAGAGGGCTACCGCGCGTTCGCCGTGGCGCGGCAAATGAACGACCAGCTAGCGTCCACGATGGAACAGGCTGAACAAGCGCGTCCGGGGTCGCTTCACTTCATCCCGTTCGATCTCGGCAACATTCAAGACATACCTGATTTGGTCAAGAAGCTGCGCAAAGGCTTTGGGCCGATCTACGGGTTGGTCAACAATGCGGCCCTGGGCTTGGACGGCGCTCTCGCTATCATGCACAATTCGCAGATCGAGCGCCTGATTCGCGTGAACACGCTATCCCCGATCGTCCTTACCAAATATGTCGTCCGTCACATGATGGCTGATGGTGGCGGGCGCGTCGTGAACGTCTCGTCGATCATCGGCTTCACCGGATACAGTGGTCTTTCGGTTTACGGTGCGACTAAGGCCTCGATGATTGGTTTTACCCGATCCCTCGCGCGCGAAGTCGGCCGGCTGGGAGTAAACGTGAACGCAATCGCGCCTGGCTTCATGGAAACGGACATGACTCAAGGCCTGGAAGGCGAGCGCCGGGAACAAGTCGCGCGACGCAGCGCACTTCGCCGATTTCCTGACGTCGAAGACGTCGCAGACGCTGTCGAGTTTCTTCTCGGGGCCAAAGCGAAAAGCATCACCGGCACAGTACTCACTGTCGATGCCGGCGCCACGGCATAGCCGCTAATTTGGCAATGTATCAGCGATGAGTTTACGCGAAGGCGATGCACCCGCGACACCGGCCGGCAGCAATCGTTCCGCTGCCAAGGCGTGGTTGCGCGCGCTCGAGTTGACGGCGCCAATCGCCAATAATCCTCGTCGCATTTTTTCAACCGTGATCGACAAGCTCGCTGAAAAATTCGGCGAGGCGCCGGCCCTCCTCTCCGACCGCGAGCGCCTGACCTATCGCGCGCTCGCGGAGCGCTCGAACAGATATGCCCGCTGGGCCCTCGACCAGGGTCTCGCCAAGGGCGACGCCGTCTGTCTGTTCATGCCGAACCGGCCTGAATACATGGCAATCTGGCTTGGCATCACCCGCGTCGGCGGTGTCGTTTCGCTGCTCAATACCAATCTGGCCGGCCCCTCGCTCGCGCATTGCATCAATATTGTCGCGCCCAAGCACATCATCGTGGCCACGGAGCTCATTGATCCGTTGACCGCCGCGCTGCAGGACCTTGCGGGCGCGGCATCGATCTGGGCCCACGGCGCCGGCGGCGGCGAATTCCCGCGCATCGATCGCGACATCGAGCGCCGGGGGGACGAAAAGATGAGCGATGCCGAGTGCCGGCCGCCGACTATCGAAGATCGGGCGCTCTACATTTATACCTCCGGCACAACCGGGCTGCCCAAGGCCGCCAACGTTAGCCATGCTCGGTTGATGCAATGGAGCCACTGGTTTGCCGGCATGATGAACACTTGCTCAAACGACCGGATGTACAATTGCCTGCCGATGTATCACAGCGTCGGCGGCGTGCTGGCGACCGGCGCGGTTCTGGCCGGTGGCGGCTCGGTGGTGATCCGCGAAAAATTTTCTGCGCGCGAATTCTGGAGTGACGTTATCCGCTGGGACTGCACGCTATTCCAATATATCGGCGAGCTTTGCCGCTACCTGCTGCACACAGAGCCCTTTCCGCATGAGACGGAGCACCGGATCAGGATGTGCTGCGGCAACGGGCTGAGGGCCGATGTGTGGAACGACTTTCAGAGCCGGTTCCGCATTCCACAGATTTTGGAGTTCTACGCCGCGACCGAAGGCAACGTTTCGCTGTTCAATATCGAAGGCAAGCCCGGCGCCATCGGCCGCATCCCGTCGTTTCTCGCGCATCGATTCCCGGCGACGCTGGTGAAATTCGATGTTGAAAACGACACGCCGACCCGCAATGAGCAGGGATTTTGCATGCGCTGTGCGCCGAACGAAGTCGGAGAAGCGATCGGCAAGCTCCTCAAGGACCCGTCGAACGTCGGCAGCCGATTCGAGGGCTACACCAGCAAGGAGGCCTCCGAGAAAAAGATCCTCCGCAACGTGTTCGAGCCGGGAGACGCCTGGTTTCGCACCGGCGATCTGATGCGTAAGGACGAGAAAGGCTATTTCTATTTCGTCGACCGTATCGGCGACACGTTCCGCTGGAAGGGTGAGAATGTCGCGACCTCCGAGGTGTCCGAGGCGATCTGTACGTTCCCCGGTGTCAAGGAGGCCAACGTCTACGGCGTGGCAATTCCCGGCACGGACGGCCGGGCCGGCATGGCCGCGCTCGTCACGGACCATGAGCTGGACCTCGGGGCATTCCGGACACACCTGGTCGACCGTCTGCCCGAGTATGCGCGTCCGTTGTTCCTGCGCATCCGGAACGAGATGGAAGTGACCGCCACCTTCAAGCACACAAAGAATGATTTCGTGCGCCAAGGCTGCGATCCGGAGGCGACCGCCGACGTCATCTACTTTAACGACGCGGAAAGCCGAGCATTCGTCCGGCTCGACAAGCCTCTCTACGACCGCATCCAGACCGGCCAGATCCGTCTATGATCCGCATTGCCGTCCCGCGCACCGTGCACCCCAGCGTTGGCTCATTCCCCTCATGAAACAGCGAGCCGTCGGGTAGCTCGAAGGACAAGCCGAAGGCGATTAACCCCACGGGCTAGTACAAAGGGCCGTCTCCGATGGGCTAAGCCATCTGTGGAATTGAAAGACGTCGCTGGATGCCTGATGATAGGGAGCTTACAGATCAAATGTAAAGCAAACTTGAGCTAGAACTTCTTATGAGTCCCGGACAATCGAGCACAGCACCAATCCAAGAACACATGGCCGGCGCAATCCATGACCTCACGTTTCCGCATTGCCGTCCCGCGCACCGTGCGCCCCATCGTTGGCTCATCCGCCTTGTGAGGCCGTGAGCCGTGGCGTAGCTCGAAGGACAAACCTAACCCCGCGGGCTAATCCAAACAGCCGCTTCCGATGGGCTAAGCCATCTGTAGAATTGAAAGATGTTGACAGATGCCTGATGATACCAAGCTTACAAATCAAATATAAAGGAAACTTGAGGCAGAACCTTCTTATGACTCCCAGACAATCGTGTACAGCACCGATCCAAGAACACATAGATGGCGTAATCCATGACCTCCTAGTTTCTTTCCCAGACCCTGAACAGCTCTCCCCCGACGAGCGGCGGGGGATCATCGCTCGCTACACCGCGGTGCTTGAAGGGAATTTTATTTACTGGATGACGGCCGCATATCTCTCTGTAGCGTCAGAAGAAGCCCACTCGGTTATCCGAGACAACCTCCTCGAGGAAGTGCGCGACAACCATCCGGGGATGATGCGAAAGTTCGCGATGGCTGCGGACGCCTTTCCGACGGATTCGGATGCGCTTGCGGTCCATCGGAATCTGCACAATGTCCGCCTGTTCGTGGGACGACTCTCGGGGGTGAAGATCCTGCTCATGATGGCGTTCTTCGAAGGCTTCATTTCAAGGTTCATGCCCTATTTGGCGGAACTCGGCAGAAGGCAGGGCTCGGCGGAGCAAGAATATACGGAGGTGCACGGCGTCTGCGATGTCGCCCATACGCAAGGACTCTTCCGCGCCCTCGAAGCGGAGGCGGCGCTCATGGACTACCCTCTTACTCCGGCGACGAACCCCCTTGAGGGAGTTGAGGTCCTTCTGGCGCTGATCCAAAACATCGTTCATCCTCGCATCGCGGACCAGATCCACCTTCAGGTCAACCGATGAGAAGCGAGACGATCGCCATTCACGGCGGCTACGACGTCGATCCGACGACGAAGGCCGTGGCGGTTCCGATCTATCAGACCGTCGCGTATGCCTTCGACAGCGCCGACCATGCCGCGGCACTGTTCAATCTCGAAGTCGAGGGATTTCGCTACAGCCGCATCAGCAACCCGACCAATGCGGTGCTGGAGCGGCGCGTCGCCGCGCTCGAGGGAGGACTGGAAGCGCTGTGCGTGAGCACGGGGCAATCGGCGATCAATTATGCGATGCTCAACCTCACCGAGCTAGGCAGCAACATCGTTTCGACTCCGCAGCTTTACGGCACCACGCACACACTGTTCGCTCACGTTCTGCCAAGTCAGGGGGTCAATGTCCGCTTTGCGGAGTCGGATCAGCCCGACGCCATCGAAAGGTTGATCGATGACAAAACACGCGGCGTCTTTTGCGAAAGCGTCGCTAATCCGGCGGGAAACATTTGCGACCTCGAGGCGTTCGCGCGCGTGGCCCACAATCACGGCGTTCCGCTTATCGTCGACAATACGGTCGCAACGCCCATCTTGCTGCGGCCGATCGAATACGGCGCAGACATTGTGGTGCATTCGCTGACGAAGTTCATGGGCGGGCACGGCACGACGCTCGGCGGAATCATCGTCGATAGCGGCAGGTTCCCCTGGATGGAGCACGCTCAACGTTTCCCGATGTTCACTCAGCCGGACCTCTCGTATCACAATCTGGTCTATGCCGAACATTTCAAGGAGGCGGCGTACATCGCGCGCTGCCGCAGTGTTTACCTGCGGGCCACGGGTTCCGTTTTGTCGCCCATGAGCGCTTTCCTGCTGCTGCAGGGCATCGAGACGGTTGCGCTGCGGATCGAGCGCCATGTGGAGAACGGCAGACGCGTCGCCGAATTTTTGCGCAACGATCGCCGGGTTGAGTGGGTCAACTACGCGGGATTCCCGGACAGTCCCTTTCGCACGCTGGCGCAGAAATATCTCGGCGGCCGGGCCTGCTCTCTGATGACCTTCGGGGTCAAGGGAGGTTTCGAGGCTGGCAAGAAGTTCTACGACGCGCTCAAGCTGTTCAAGCGTCTCGTCAATCTGGGTGATGCCAAATCATTAGCCTGCCATCCGGCCTCGACCACCCATCGGCAGATGCCGGTTGAAGAACAACGCAAGGCCGGGGTGGGACCGGAGACGATTCGGCTCAGCGTCGGCATCGAACACATCGACGACATCATCGCCGACCTCGATCAGGCTCTCGATGCGACGGAATCAGATGAGCGGAGCAAGCTGCTGAGTTGCCGTTCACTGATCTCCTTCGAGGAACGCTGATGCCCGTCTGTTTGGATCAGGATTCGTCCGCGCGTAACCTGGTGGCGGGAGCGGAATGCCCGCGCGAGAAGTCGCCGGTCGAGTTCCATGAGTCGGACGCCGGCTGCATCGATATCGGCCTCATCAACAACATGCCGGACGCGGCGCTGGAAGCGACCGAACGCCAGTTTCTCTCGCTGCTCGACGCGGCGGCTGAGGGCATGGTGGTGCGCCTGACGCTTTACGCGTTGCCGGATGTTCCTCGATCGGATTCGGGCCGACGCCGTGTGAGCAGCGTCTATTCCGGTATCGGCGATCTGTGGGACAGCCATCTCGACGGCCTCATCGTGACCGGGACGGAGCCGCGGGCGCCAAATCTAGAGGACGAACCATACTGGGGAAGCCTGACAACAGTTCTGGATTGGGCTGAGCGCAACACTCACTCGACGGTCTGGTCCTGCCTGGCCGCGCATGCAGCTGTTCTCCACCTCGACGGCATCGGCCGGCGTATGCTCAGCGACAAACGCTTCGGCATATTCGAGTGCGCGCGAGTCTCAGATCACGAATTGACGGCCGGCGCTCCGTCTCGACTGAAGATGCCGCATTCCAGATGGAACGATATACCGGAGGACGCACTGACGTCGTGCGGTTACCGCGTTCTCACGCGGTCGAATGATGCGGGCATCGACGCGTTCGTGAAGCAGGGAAAAAGCTTGTTCGTCTTTTTCCAAGGTCATCCGGAATATGAAGCGAATACTTTGCTGCTCGAATATCGCAGAGATATCAGGCGCTTCCTCAGGCGGGAGAGAGAGACCTATCCGCCAATGCCGCAGGGCTACTTCGACGACGACACCGTCGACGCATTGACGGCCGTGCGAGAGCGAGCCCTGTCGGATCGGCGCGAGGAGCTGTTCGAAGAGTTCCCGACTGCTCTCGCGGCGGAAAAATTAACGAACACGTGGCGTCCGGCAGCGACGCGCGTCTATCGCAATTGGCTGCTGTACATGTGCGCGCAGAAGAGTCGACGGCTGCAGGCGAGGCAAGGTCGACAGGAGTGTGACGTGGCACGACCCTGAACGCCGGAGTTGAGGCGTTCCCGCTCCACGACCGGCGGCTGTCACCCGACGCCGCAGAATCAGGGTTCCGCATAAACGTTTCCATTGCCATTTCTGTGTCTCCTCCGCGACTCTCCGTAATTTCTTCACATCCTCTTCCTCTTGTCATATGCTCCTCTACGAGGGTCTCGGACACCTGCCGCCTGACTACCAAAGAGGTTTAGTCACACATGGCTTTTGATGAAATCCGGAGTGTTGCGGCAAAGCTCGAGGCCGAGATCGCCAGCGGTCCCATTGTCCCGACGGTGACGCCGCAGGAGATTCGCGACTATCTGGCCTCGCGCTATGACTTCACGAAGCCGCTGGCCCTGGACGATGTCATCGCAGATGTCGAGCGGATGTTGCGAACGTGGCAGGTGCAGGTAACCCATCCCCGCTACTTCGGCCTCTTCAACCCGAGCGTGACGCTTGCGTCGATCATCGCGGAGACGATCGTCGCGATGTACAACCCACAGTTGGCGGCCTGGCGCACCTCGCCGGCGGCGAACGAGGTCGAACGGCACACTCTCGTGTGGCTGACGGGTAAGTTCGGCTTCCCGGCCGGCGCCATTGCGAACTTCACGAACGGCGGAGCGGAGGCGAATCTCTCAGCGGTCATCGTCGCCTTGACCCGGGCATTCCCGGACTATGGCGAACACGGGCTTCGACGCCTTTCCGCTTCGCCGACGATCTACCTGACGGGCGAAGCCCACGCCACGTTCAACAAGATTGCGCACATGACCGGGCTCGGGCGCCGGGCGATCCGCACGGTGGCGACGGACCGGCATCTGAAGATGGACCCCGGCGATCTCGCAAGACAAGTAACCGAAGATCGCAAAGCCGGGTTCGCGCCATTCATGGTGGTCGGCACGGCCGGGACAACGGCAGCCGGAGTCATCGACCCATTGCCGGAGCTGGCGCGTTTCTGCCGGTCACAGGATCTGTGGTTTCATGTCGATGCTGCGTGGGGCGGCGCTGCCATCATCTCGCCGCGCCTCAGGGGCCATCTCGCCGGAATCGAAGCCGCGGATTCGATCACGTGCGACGCGCACAAATGGTTCTCGGTGCCGATGGCAGCCGGGATGTTCTTCTGCCGGCATCCCGCCGCCGCCGCCGAGGCCTTCCGCGCGGAGACTTCCTACATGCCTGGGAAAACGGCCGGGCCGGTCCATGATCCGTACACGTCGTCAGTGCAGTGGTCCCGGCGGTTTATCGGCCTGAAGCTCTTCCTCGCGCTCGCGCACCTCGGCGAACCGGGGTACGTCGAGATGATCGAGCGCCAGGCTCACATGGGCGACGTGCTGCGGGAGTCGCTAAAGCGCGCCGGGTGGCGTGTCGTCAACACGACGCCCCTGCCGTTGGTGTGTTTCACCCGGGAAGGCCTCGTCACCGCCAAGTTCCTGCAGGCCCTCTACCAGCGCCAGATCGCGTGGATGTCGGAAGTCCAGCTCGGCGACGGCCCCCCGGTCGTGCGGGCGTGCATCACAAGTTTCCGGACAACCGAGTCGGACATTGAGTGGGTCGTGCGCGAAATGGGCCGGCTCACGTAGTGGGAGGCCTGATCTAGGCGGCCGTTTCGGTCTCCTGGCAATCTGGACTTTGAAGCCAGGGCTTACCTGGGCTTGCCTGCCGGACCACTTTGGAGTCCTTGGTTTTGCGGCCGAAACCTGCTTACGTCGATGGCGAAGGTAGCCTCACTAGGTCCACTTGCCGCGCACAAAGTTCAGAAAACGGTCGAGGTTTGCCTCATAGCCGGGACGGCCATGCCACGAGGCTAGCGTGGCATGAGCGTCTCGCCCGTCAACGACCGGGCGGTGTGGAAGACTCACTCGGTATCACCAGCCGGCCTTACGAGGAAGGAGCTAGCCAGGTATCCGGTCGAAAATGTGATTACCGTACCGATCAAGACATACCAGGTCCAGGCTACATGAAGGTTGAGGCGCTCATTGAAGTACCAGACGCCCAGCATCGAGGCTAAACCCACAGCCATGCCCACGATCGATCCCTTCTCATTTGCTCTCCTCGTTAAGACCCCCAATAAAAAAACCCCCAGCATACTGCCATAGGTGATCGACGCGATCGTCAAACCGGTCTCCAAGACCGATTTGATGCCGCGCGACAGGATGGCCAGAAAGACCAAAATTATTCCCCAAAACACCGTCATCCATCGGGACATGCGAAGTTGTTGCGCAGATGTGGCATCGTCCTTGATGAAAGGGAGGTAGAAATCCATGAGCGTGGTAGACGCCAGGGAATTCAGAGAACTGCTCAGATTGGACATCGCAGCAGCCAGAATGGCGGCGATCATGAGCCCCGAAAAGCCGTGCGGGAAGTGCTGGACGATGAAGGTAGGAAAGATCCGATCGCGAACTGCAGGAGCCGGTTCCCCGGGATGGTACAGGTAGTAGCTGAAAAGCATGACCCCGATGACCAGGAAGAGTGTGAACTGGAGAAAGATCACCAGGCCGCTGGAGATCAGAGCCACTTTGCTTCCGTTCTCGCTTTTTGCTGCCAATAGTCGCTGAACAATCAGCTGGTCCACGCCGTGACTGGCCGTATTCAGGAAAGCTCCGCCGATGACGCCAGCCCAAAAAGTGTACGGAACGCGGTAGTCGGTGGAGAAATTCAAGAGCGTGAATTTGTGTCCGGCGTTGGCCAGCACTCCGTCCCAGCCACCGGGTATGTAGCCCAGGATTATGAAAAAGCCCAACACGGCCCCGCTTATATAAATGAATAGCTGCACTACGTCGGTCCAGATCACCGCCGTCAACCCTCCCTCGAACGTGTATATCAATGTCAGGCAGGAGATGAGGAGTATCGAGGCGATCTCGCCCGTGCCGAGGACTATGCTTACCACGGTGGCAATGGCAAGCACCCGAACTCCCTCGGCAAGGCCGCGAGTAATGAGGAACATGGCAGCGGTGGCATGCTTGATCTGGCTTCCGAAACGGCGCTGCATCAGCTCATAAGCAGTGTACATCTCGCCCTTGAAGTAGGCCGGAATCAGGACGAGGCAGATAAAGACCCGTCCTACCATATAGCCCATGACGAGTTGAAGGAACGAGAGGTCGCCGTCGAATGCAATACCGGGGGTCCCGATGATCGTCAGGGTGCTGGTTTCAGTGGCGACAATCGACAGCGAAAGGGCCCACGTGGGAATGGACTTGCCGCCGAGAAAGTACGTGTGGATGGACTGCTGCTTCTTGCGGAACCGGACGCCGAACAGAGTGATGGCAATCAGGTAGACAATTACGATCAGCCCATCGATCCAGTTGAATCCCGCCATTTCGATTTCGGATTTCGGATTGCAGATTTCGGATTGCGGATTGGAAGAGTGGGCTTCAAATCCGCAATCCGAAATCCGAAATCCGCCCTACAGCTTCATCCCGCCATCCGCGAAAATTGCCTGGCCCGTCATGTACTTGGAATCGTCCGAGGCCAGAAATAACGCCAGGGCTGCAATCTCCTCGGGCAATCCGAGTCTTCCCATAGGCTGCCGCGCGAGGAAAGCCTTGTGCGCCTCTTTCGGATCGGGAGAATTTGCAATTCTTTTGCGCAGGGAAGGCGTGTCCACGGTGCCCGGACAAATGCAGTTGACCCGTATGCCTTCTTTTATAAAGTCCATCGCCAGGCTCTTCGTCAGCCCGAGGACCCCTGCCTTCGACACGGAGTAAGCGCCTCGATTGGCAACTCCTGTGGGCCCTGCGACCGATGACATGTTGATAATGCTCCCCCCTCCGTGGGCCCCCATTACCGGAACTGCCCCGCGGCACAGCAGGTACATGGATTTGAGGTTCACGTCCATCGTTTTCTGCCAGTCTTCTTCGGTGCACTCCACGAGAGTTCCACTAAGAACAATCCCGGCATTATTGAACAGAACGTCCAAACGGCCGAATCGAGCCATGGTCCGGTCGATGACGGACTCGCATACTGAGGGAGCCGAAATGTCTCCTGCAATATCCAGGACCACGCGCGAAAGCGCTTCCAGTTCACTCGTGAGTTTTTCGAGCGGCTCCGTCTCGAGATCGACCAGGACCAGTCGCGCTCCCTCCCTGGCGAAGAGACGTGCCGACGCCTCCCCGATCCCGGCGGCGGCTCCGGTAATGATGGCGACTTTGCGATCGAGCTTCACTTCCTTCCTCCCGCGAATGATGGCATGCGACTGTTGCGTGTCCGTAAGAAGTCAATCAACCGTAGGGGCGACACTGTGTGGGCACCGCTAAAGCCTGATCTCCGAACGGGCCCTCCATAATTTTTTCACAGCTTCTGACGGATTGCGACGCCATGTTATATCATTGGCGCTGAATTGAGGAGTCAGGAGCCAGAATGTTGGCAATGACTAATGCAGGGGGGCGATCATTCAATCGGGGGCGACATCCATGAAATTGGGGACTTTGTCGAAAGAGGGGCAGCCGCATCTGGGAATCGTACTTGGGGACAAGGTGCTGGACCTCACGGAACTGGGGCGAGCGCGACCGGCAAGCTGTGGATTGCTTGCCGGCGCGATCGATGTCTCGCCGCTCTGGTCCTTGCCGGCGAGGTCCCTTGTGGATTCCATCTGTAAGAGAGTCCCCGAGTATGGGCTTCCGCAGGACTGGGAAGGTTTTTGCGAAGCCGCGGACGCCTGCACGTGGCTCCCGCCGGTGGCGGCCCCGGAGAAAATTATCTGCATCGGCCTGAATTACCGGGACCACGCCGCGGAATCGAAGATGGAAATCCCGAAGGAACCGGTCATCTTCAACAAGTACAATAACGCTCTCGTCGGCGCTTCGGGCCCTGTGAGACTCCCGGCCAATTCCGGGCAGGTGGACTACGAGGCTGAACTGGCTGTGGTCCTGGGGAGAAAGGCCAAGAGAGTCTCCGTGGAAGAGGCCGTCTCCTGCGTCGGGGGCTACACCATGATGCACGACGTAAGCGCGCGCGACTGGCAGTTCCGCACAGGACAGTGGGTATCCGGTAAGACCTTCGATACCTTCGGCCCCTGCGGTCCTTACCTCGTGACTCCTGACGAAGTGCCTGATCCTCACAATCTCGACATACGTCTGACGCTGAACGGCCGGATTATGCAGAATTCCAACACGCGAAACCTGATTTTCAACGTGCCCACGCTGATCAGTTATCTCTCGCACATGTTCACGCTCGCGCCCGGGGACATCATCTCGACCGGGACTCCCCCAGGTGTGGGATTTGCGCGCAAGCCGCAGGTGTTTCTGAAAAACGGGGATGTGGTGGAAATCACGGTCGAAGGATTGGGTGTCATGCGCCATACCTGTGTTGCTGAAGTCAGTTGATTCGTCGCGCCTCGAGGCGGATACATTTGTCTGACGACGAATGACGAGTGAAATGAACAAGCAGGCCAACGAATGGCGGTCATTCGGAGGCGGGCACAGCAAGATCCAGAAAGGAAACTGGAGTATGAGGGAGCTGTGAAGCGCGAATCCCAGAGACGATACAGCCTTGACGAATACTTTGCCGTCGAAGAAACTTCGCAGGTCAAGAATGAGTATTACGATGGCCAGATATTTGCGATGGCCGGGGCATCGCTTCAGCACAACCGTATCACAGCGAATCTCCTGAGCTTCATCGGACCGGCCCTGCGAGACCGCGGATGCGAAGTGTTTGGCAGCGACTTTCGAGTACAGGCGCCGGGAGGTCTCTTCACGTATCCCGATCTGAGTGCCGTCTGTGGCGAACCCTTGCTCATCCAGGGGAGGCCGGATACGCTGACCAACCCCATCGTGCTCGTGGAAGTGCTCTCCGACGCCACTCGCGAATACGATCGGGGCCAGAAGTTCACCCTTTACAAAGAAATCCCTGCCCTCCGCGAATACGTACTCGTCGAACAAGACCAGGTTCTGGTGGAAACGTTCCGATTGACGACCGGGGCTCCTGGGAGCCTCGAAGCTCTGAGACCCTCGACGCGGCCATTCTTCTAGAATCCGTGAACGTATCGATTCCGCTCCGCGACATCTACCGCCTCGTTTTCGCTTAGGGTGCGCGCAGGCTCCGAACCAAAGAGACGGGGTCCTGGGAGCGCAAGCTTATAGCGAGCGAGCCTCATACCGCCGACATGGGAACCGCCGATGCACGCCGATTAACGCCGATGGAACCGGTGAATATCCGCGTTCATCGGCGGTTTCAAACTCTCAACTGCCCGTCTCATAACCATCGAAGACAGAAGCCGCGCCCTAGAGCCCACCACTCTTCCGGTGTTAGACACGTTCCCACAGGCCGCGCCGGATTTGTCGAATCCAGCCAAGCTTTTTGGCCCTACAAATTGCAAACCGGATTACGTTCTTGTACTTCTCGTCGTGAGGATATTTCCGTTCAAAGTCTGGCGTACTAATCCGATCGCATGTTTCTGGATCAATCTCTCCAGGCTTTGTATAACTGCCGTGTTTGGAACTGCCGCCCAGGCGGCATTTCATGAATCGCTGCGAAAGTTAAGTCCTCAATCATGAATCCTCCTTAAGTTGATCATAGTGTTAATAACAAAAACGCGCCTTACTGTGCATCGATGCTGTCGTCGAAAGATCATCCGATGCATTGAGCATCCGAGCAAAATGCAATGGTTTGCCCGTATGAAGGCAGGTCCCCAAGGATGATAAAGAAAGGGATATCGATGGAAGGAACCGCCGGCGGCAGGTCATCCACCGTAGCGATCTACACGGTCGTTGTGATTCTCGCTTTTTACGTCCTGTCGGGGCTGCGGGTGTCGGTCATTTTGTGCAGCCAATCAGAATTTGATCCCGATCACCAGGGGAGGGAGGCGTCAAGCGTGATGCGCCGTCCGGCGCCGCGGTCCTCGATCACGAGCTTGCCCTGTTCGAGACTCACGTCGTCGACCCGGGCAAAGCCCTCTGGCGCGCGGGTGTAGAACAGGATGAAGCTCGTCCGGATCTTTGACTTCGCCGGGAGCCAGCGGTAGACGGGAGTGTCAAAAAGCGATCCGGTTTGGATAACCTCCCGGCGTGGCAGGTCGAACGGCTGCGTGCCGAACTCCAGACCGCGCGCCATCTTCAAGTCGGCCGGGTAATGCTCCCAGTTCTGGACCCAGGGATACTCTTCGCGCTTGAAAAGATAGCCGAGCAGGAGCCGCTTGCCGGTGTGAAGCGCTGTCACGAAGACGAGC
>Ga0209056_10003856_pt1 | contig 15872 bp, 9 predicted proteins | sample GraSoiAngelo_114_FD_185876 | JGI IMG/M metagenome (GOLD analysis project Ga0209056, IMG submission 185876) | Grasslands soil microbial communities from the Angelo Coastal Reserve, California, USA - 14_0903_13_40cm (SPAdes) (version 2) | ecosystem: Environmental > Terrestrial > Soil > Grasslands ... | reverse complement strand
GCGGGCGCGGCGCCGGCCCCTCGAAGTTGACGCCGGTCTTGTAAAAGCCGCTCCCGTGGCACGGGCACTTGAACTTGTTCTCGGCCGCGAGCCAGCGCGGCGTGCAGCCGAGATGCGTGCACTTGGCGAAGAGCGCGTAGAGCCCGGCCTCGGTGCGGATGATCCAGACGCGCTGGTCCTTCTTGTACTTCTCGCTCACCTCGCCGATCGCGTAGTCGGTCGCCAACCCGGCCCTGAACGTCGACGGCGGCGTGAACAGCACGCGGGGGAACGCCGAGCGGATGGCGGCGAGGAGCGTGACGCCGGAGAAGGCCGTGAAGATGCTCCAGCCGAAGCGTCCGAACACGTCGCGCCGCGACCACAGGCCGCCGAGCTGCGCCCGCTCGCGTGCGCGCTTCTCGCGCTCGCGCTGCTGCTCGACGCGCCGCCGCGCGGCGAGCGCCTCCTGGTCCTCCGCCTGCGCCTCCGCCTTCGCCATCAGTGGCAGTTCCCCCTCACCTCGATCATGCCGCCGGGCGTACGCTGTGCCAAATCAAATCGCCTTGAAAAAGACATTAGCTCAAGTCGAAACGCGAGCAAGCGGCGGTAGGAGCGCGACCCGGCGGGAGGCGGGAGGGGGCGCCGCCTCGGCGACCTCCGCAGCTCCCGCGCGCGCCCGCAGCTTCGGGGGGACGCCCCAGCTCCAAGGCGCGCGTGGAGCGAGGACCGGGAGCCGAGGCGGCGCCCCCTCCCGCCTCCCGCCGCGCATCGCTCAACGACGACGCACCAGCGTCTCGACAAGGCCCCATACGACCATCACCCCCGCCAGCATGAGCATGACGAGGCCGAAGGGCGCAAAGAGGAGCAGCAGCGGGAGCGAGACCAGGCCGAGCAGGAGGCCGAGGGCGAGGGGGTTGAACGGGGCTGCGCGCGCTCCGGGAGCCTCCGCAGGCGGCGCCTCCGCGAATTCCGTCTCCTCTCTGAGCAAGCCGATCGCATACTCGCGGAGATCTTGCCGGTGCTCGGGGCCCGCACGGCTCACAACCTCCGCGAGGCGCCGCGTGAGGTCCTCGACTTCGGCGTCGAGCTCGCGCTGTCGCTCCTCCGCGGCGTCCGGCGTGCGCCGATCATCCGTCAAAATCTTTCTGCTTCTAGGACGCGCCGCCGGGCGTTGTCAAACGAGGAACGGCGCGGAGCTGGCGTTCCGCGAGCCAGCCGACGGGGCGCGATGTCGGCCCCGTGCCCTTCCGAGCCGACCCTACGAGTGCGTCAGGGCGCCACGCACGGCGCTCCCGAGCACACGTCGACGACCGCGCCGCCGGTCTGCAAGAAGTCCGACTTCTGGGTCCGCGCATCGGGTGAGTTGCGGGGGTCCGAGTGCGGATCGGGGCCGGTCGATGGCGCCGTGTTCGTCGTCGGCGGGGTGTTGGCGCCGCTGTCCCAGACGATCAGCGCGGAGCCGTCGAAAGGATCCGTCGGGATGGCGGGGATGCCGTAATAGGGCGTGACCTCGTAGCTCCGGCCCGACACGATCGCGGGCTGATGGATCGACAGACCGAGGGTGCGCGCCTCGATCTCGGTTGCGACGTTGGCGACCTGGTGGTCGCCGAACGCCTCGTGGAGGAGGACCTTGTGCGCGGGCGTGCTGGGCAGCGGATCGCTCGTGATGTGATGCGCGTAGCCGTTCGGGTCGGAGCGGTCCCACAGCATCTGGATGAGCGCGAGGAGCAGTGGGCGCTGGAGCTGCTGCGGGTACGCCGGATAGAGGAACGTCGAGTAGAGGGCGAAGTCGCTGCTGCGCGTGAGCAGCAGCGAGTAATTCATTGCCGGCACGCCGAGCACGCCGCGAGTGATGTCCTGGGCGATCGCCATGACCGTCCCGCCGAAGATTCCGCCCTGACTGTTGCCGTCGAAGAACACGTCGCTCGGGTCGATGACCGGGTTGCCGCCGGAATCCTGGAAGGCCGGATCGGCGACGAAGCCCGCGGGGTGGATCATGAGCCGGGCGAGGAACAGCTGATCCAGCATCGCCTGTTGCAGGCGATCGGTCAGCGACGGGAACTTCGCGAGGTTCTGAAGAATCGCAATGGCGTTCCCGACGTCCTCGTTCGACATCCCGATCCACTTGGTGGCGCAGAAGACGAAGTTGTGCTCGTTCGCCATGTCCTCGACGTTGCCCGAGCTCACCTCGGTGTTCGACCCGAGGAGGCCGTGCCCGTAGATCGACGCGCGGGCCGGCACCGCGGGGCCGGCACCCGTCGGAAGCGCTGCCCGCGGAATGTTGCAGACGAAGGATGCGGGCTGGGGCGTCGCCTGGTGGGTCGGCAGACCGTTCGTGTCGAGGACGAACTTCGCGGGCGGTGTCGTGCTGTCGACGTAGCGCTCGACGTTGTACGTGCCGACGACGCGACGGAAGATCCTCGTGTCGACGCCGACGGCGCCCGTGTTGCAGGAGCCTGCGCCACCGCCCACACAGTCGGCGTCGGTGCTGCAGGCGCCGTACGGCGGGTTGCCCGCGGTGCAGGGGTGCTCGAGGACGTTCGTCACCGTGAAGCTGGGCGCGTTCGTCCCGAGGCGCGAGAAGCCGTCGTCGCGCATGAACAGCATGCGCTCGGTGATGCTCCGCCGGCTCGCCACGGTGAAGTCCCAGGCGAGGTAGAGGTCGTTCCGCCCGACCCCCGCGCCGTTGAGGGTCGTGAAGATGTCCTCCATGTGCGGCCGGCGCGCCTCCTTGACGGGGTCGCCGGTCGGGATGTTGTCGCGGTAGGCGAGGAAGTCGGCGTTGGGCGCGATCAGCGCGCCAGTCCCGTCCTTCATGCTCCTGAGCGCCACGATGTAGGTGGTCCCCTCGTCGAGGTTCACCGCGGGCCGGATGATGAGCGAGCGGTTCGCCTCGGTGGTGGCGTTCGCATCGAGCTCGACGAACATGAGGTGGTGGGCGAGCGTCGAGGTATTCACGAGCACCACCGGTGCATCGGCATCGAGCGAGCGCGCGATGTCGGTGATCGGCGCCGCGCCGGTCATGGCGAGATCGACGCCGGGCACGCGGGTGAGAATGCTGACGCCCGGGCTGAAGCCGTCGTTCAGGTTGTAGTCGCTCGCGGTCATCGACACGCCCGAGGCGTTCTTCGGCATGGCGACGGTGGGGAAATTGACCCGCTTCCCGGAATCCGTCGTTGCGTCGTCGACGGTGAAGAAGTCGCTGGGGAACGGGTAGAGGCACACGCTCGGATCGAGGAAGTCACAAGGGCAGCCGCTGAGATCGCAGGGGCAGGTGCAGTCCGACTGGCAGACCGCGCTCCCGCCGCACGAGGACCCGGGTGGATCACACTGCTCGCCCGGATCGACCGAGTTGTTCCCGCAGAGAATCGTGGTCGTCGTCGTGCTCGTGCTAGTGGTGGTGGTGGTCGTCGTCGTGGTCGTCGGGCAGATCCCGATGACGTTGCCGCCGCCATCGACCACGACCTGCTGATTCACACACTCGGCGTCGACCAGGTTCTCGACTGCGCCATCCTGTCCGTCCCCCGTGCAGGCGGTGACCTTGTCGAAGGCGTTCATGAAATGCGCGCCCGCCTTGTCGAGGCAACCGTCCGGCGCGTTGTCCACGGCCACGTCCTTGGTGGCCGCCTTCGCATAGCAGCCAAGCTTGCTCGACGCCTTCTTGCCTGCCGCCTTGAGCCGGGCGGACTCGCACTTGCTCTTCGTCGCCTCGGAGGTGCCGTCCGGAAGGGCGGCACGGACCTGGTCCCGGCAGTCGTCCGCGATCGCCTCGCAGTCGCCAAGCACGCCCGAACACGCGCCCAGCTTTGCCGCGATGTTGGCGAACGTGTCCGCGAACTTAGCGACGACCTTGGCGTCGCAAGCGGACTGGAGCGATGCGTCGCCCGTCGCCGCCACCTTCGCCTGACATGCGAGGAGGCCCTTTTCCTTCTTGGCGATGGCCTTCAGCTTCGCCGCCGTGCACTTGTCCGCCATCGCCGTGCCCGCCGTCAGCGCCAAGGAGACGGCGACGGTCAATCCGAGCGCAAACCGCTGGGTCGGGGAATGGAGCATGGAGCGGGTCTCCTCTTCGTGCTCGCCCGACAACCCGCCAAGCGAGGATCGAGGGGCTTTACCGCTTTGGCAGCCGACGCGTCAATTGAAAATTTGTATCAGCGAGCCGGGAAGCTGATCGTCAGCTCGCGGGCGCCGCGCCGGAGGGACAGCCGCACCGGCTTGCTCGCCGCGTGCGCGCCCGCGCGGTCGGCGAGCTCGACCACGGAACGGACGGGTTCGCCATCGAGCGCCGTGATGACGTCGCCGCGGAGGGCCTCGTGCGCGGCTGCATCGTCGCCGACGTCGGAGACGAGGACCCCCCTCGCCTCGGCCGCCTTGAAGAAGGCGGCGATCTCGGGGGTCAGGTCCTGGACCGTGAGGCCCCACAGGTGCGCCGCGGCGGGTGCAGCATGCGCCGCGCTCGACTTGGCGAACACCTCGTCGGCCACCAGGATCGGCCCGTGCAGCCGGAGCGCCAAGGCGATGGCGTCGCTCGGCCGCGCGTCGATCGAGATCTCCTTCCCGTCGGCGCCGGCGAGATGGAGGGTCGCGAAGTAGGTGTTGTCGTGCAGGTCCCCGATGACGACGCGGTCGAGCCGGCCGCCGAGGCTCTCGACGAGCCGCTTCATCAGGTCGTGCGTGAGCGGCCGCGGCAGCGGCACGCCCTGCATCTCGGCGGCGATCGCCTGCGCCTCGAAGGGGCCGATCCAGATCGGCAGCTCGCGCGCGCCCTTGCCCTTCTCGACGAGCTGCACGACCGGCGAGCCGGTCGTCGGATCGAGCCGGACCCCGCGCACCTCGACCTCGACCGGTGCCGCAGCGGCCCACGCGAGGCCGGCCACCGCCAAGCCGAGCAGGCCGGAGCGCCCGAGCATTTCGCTGCATTCTACAGGCGCCCGGCGCTGCGGCAATACCATTTTCAAGTCGGCGGGACGGCGTGCCGAGATCCCGACCGGAGCACCGATGCGGACCGACCCGAAACGACAACCCCGCCATGCCCTCGTGCTGGCGGGAGGCGGCATCGTCGGGGGCCTCTACGAGGTGGGGGCGCTGCTCGCGCTCGACGCCCTGCTCGAGGGGTTCACCGTTTGCGACTTCGACCTCTACGTCGGGTCGAGCGCCGGCGCCTTCGTGGCCGCGCTCCTCGCGAACCGCGTGACGCCCGAGCGCCTGCGCGAGACGCTCGAGCACGATCGGCGCACCCTGCCCCGTCTCTCGGGCTCGCAGTTCCTCTCGCTCCCCTGGCGGAGCTACCTCGCCACCCTGCCGCGGCTGGCGGCGACGCTGCCGCGCGTCGCCATCGGGCTCTGCATCAACTGGCGGGAAGCCCTCGTGCTCGACACGCTCGCCTCCCTCGTCGGGCTCCTGCCGCACGGCATCTTCAGCCTCGACGGCCTCGAGGCGTACGTGCGCGACGTGCTGACGCGCCCCGGGCGCACGAACGACTTCCGGCGCCTCCGGCGCCGCCTCTACATCCCCGCCACCGTGCTCAACACCGGCGAGGTCCACGTGTTCGGCGCCACCCCGCGCGAGCGCACGCCGATCTCGGCCGCGGTCGCCGCGTCGGCCGCCGTGCCGCTCCTCTTCGAGCCCGTGCGTATCGACGGCATCGACTACGTCGACGCGGCCGTCACCAAGACCGCGCACGCCGGGCTCGCCGTCGAATGCGGGGCGCGCCTGGTCGTCATCGTGAACCCCGTCCGGCCCCTGGTGCTCGAGAGCGCCGGCCGCGGATCGATCCGCGACGGCGGGCCGCTCGCCATTGCGGGCCAGGGGCTCCGCGTCGTCCTCCACCGCCGGCTGCGCGACGGGCTGCGCCGCCACGCGCGCGAGCACGCCGATACCGACCTCGTGCTGCTCGAGCCCTACGAGCGGGACATGCGGCTCTTCGACTATCACCTGATGACGTACGGGCACCGCCACGAGGTCATCCGCCGCGGCTACCGGACCACCGTCAAGACCATCCTCGCCGACTTCGACCGCTACCAGGCGCTCTTCGCCAAGCACGGCATCACGATGGCGTCGCGGGCAGACATCGAGCGGCGAGCGCGGCGGTGGAGCAGCGCGGCGCGGCGCGCGGCGTAGCACCGCGGGTGACGCGCCCGCGGCGCGGATGTGCTACCCGGCGCAAGGCTCGCGCCGGCCCCGGGCCGACGGCCCCACGGATTCGCTAGCCTGAAGCGGTCCGTCCACGCAGGCCCGTTCCGCTCGACCTACGACGGTCGACCGTGCCCGGCGACCGAAAGTACCAGTCCTCGCGTACGAACGTCCGAGTAGCTGCACCGCAGATTTTTTATTTTTTTTCTTGACTTTCGACGCTGGGCGGGCGTATGTTCTCCCCGCGTCTTCGGAGCGAGGTCTCCATGTGGCAGCGGGCGCCGCCCGATCGAGGCCTGGGAACATCCAGGCAACTCCCTGCGTGATCAGTGAAGGCACGCAGCAGCGGACGGCAAGGAGGCCCAATGAGACCGATGACGGTCGGATTCTGGGGGGCGATCGTGGCGCTGGCGCTCGTCGCCTCCCCCGTAAGCGCGCAGTTCAACATCCCCACCACGATCACCAACCTGTCCGGGTTCGGGATCCCGTTGGACGGCATCCTCGTCGAGGCGGCCCAGGGACACAACGACGACCTCGCGACGTTCGCCGACGGCCAGCTCACCTTCACCGAGGTGGACAGCCTCCCCGAGCTCGGACCGATCTTCAACAGCCGATCGTGCGGCGCATGCCACTTCCAGCCCGCGCTCGGCGGCTCGGGACAGTTCATCAACGAGGTTCGCGTGCGCAACAACACGGCCGGCGGACCCCTCCACATCTTCGCGAGCGACAGCATCCTCCGCGCGGGGCCCCAGAAGCAGGGCACCACGACGATCTTCCCGGCGGGGCTCGAGTCGACGCCCCTCGGCTGCCAGATCACCTCACCGAGGTGCACCCAGTCGACCTGCCAGACCGAGGAGGCGAACCGGACGACGTTCGCCACGACGCTCAAGATCTGCGATCCGACGAGCAGCGCGTTCCTGTCCGGCACGAACTGCACAGCCGAGCGGCAGTCGACGCCGCTGTTCGGGTTCGGCCTGGTCGAGGCGGTCGCGAACTCGACCTTCGTCGCGATTGCGAACGGCCAACCGCCGGCCATCCGCGGCACGGTGAAGACGGTCGTCGAGCTCGGCGCGACTCGCGTCGCGCGCTTCGGATGGAAGGACGACGTCGCGACGCTGCGCGGCTTCGCGGCGGACGCCTACCTGAACGAGATCGGTATCACGAACCCCGACGCGCCGAACGAGCGCAGCAGCTGCGCCCTCGGCGTCACCAAGTTCGGCGTGCTGCTCGACGCGGCCGACGACCCCGAGGACACGATCCAGAGCGACGGGCGCGCCGACATCGACCGCTTCGCCGACTTCATGCGGGGACTGGCACCGCCGCCGACTCTCAACCAGAGCAACTCCGCCCAGGCGGGGCACACGCTCTTCAACCAGATCGGGTGCGGCGGCTGCCACGTCGAGAGCATCACGACCGCCGCGAACCCCGCCGCCTTCGTTCCGCCGACCAGCGGGGGCGTCCCCATCACCTCGAGCCTGAACAACATCCTCGCCAACCAGACCTTCCACCCGTTCAGCGACTTCCTGCTGCACGACATGGGCTCGCTCGGCGACGGGATCACGTCCGGGGCGGCAGGGCCGCGCATGATGCGCACCGCCCCGCTCTGGGGCGTACGCGGCAAGTCGCGGCTCCTGCACGACGGGCGTGCGGAGGAGATTGAGGACGCGATCAACCTGCACGACGGCCAGGCCGCGGCGGCCGCGGCCCAGTTCCAGGGCCTGACCGACGGCCAGCGGCAGGCGATCCTCGACTTCCTGAACACGATCTAGGGTCGAAGCCCCGTCGCGCGGCGCGGTGCCGCGCGACGGGGCGATCCCACGGTGAAGGTTCCCGTCGAGCTCCTGTCCATCCTCTTCGCGGCCGCGCTCGGGCCGGTGGCCGCCCGCGCCGGCGGCGCGGGCTCGGTCGCTTTCTACGTCGCCGGCGAGCTCGATCAGCAGGGCAAGCTCACCGAGGCCCTCCCGCTCTACCGGTCGCGCGCCGAGGAGACACGCACCCAGGCCGACCGGGTTCGCTACGCGACGGCGCTGCTGCGTGCCGGGCAGCGCGAGGCCGCCGAGGCCGTCCTCGGCGCGCTTCGTCACGAGGGCGCCCACGGGGAGAGCGCCGCGATCGTCGCCTCGAGCCTGCTCGCCGCCGGGTTCCCGGCGCTCGCCGTCCCCCACGCGCGGGCCGCTCACGAGGCCGCGCCGCGCGACCCCGGGAGGACGCTGCTCCTCGTCCGCGCCCTCACGGCGGCCGGCGACCGTGAGTCCGCGCACGCGCTGATCGCCAAGACCCGCGGCGAGGCGGCCCGGTGGGCCGACGGGGAGCGGCTCGAGCTCGCACGCTGGCAGATCCGGATGGGCGACGTGCGACCGGCCCGCACGCTCCTCGACCGCGAGCCGCCCGAAGTCGTCGGGCAGATGTTCCGCGACTCGATCCGTGCGGATGTCGCGCTCGGGCAGCGCGACTGGCCGGCCGTCTCGGAGCTCCTGGGGCGTGCGGAGCGCCGCGTCCCCACAGGCCTGACGGGCAAGCGCGTCGCCCGGGCGTGGCGCAACGCGCAGCGCGAGCTCTACAGCGTGCAGCTCCGGCGCGCCCTTGCCCTCTGGCGCGAGGGCCAACGCGACCGAGCGGTCCCGGGGGCGCGCAGCGCGCAGGCGAGCGACGAGGAGTACGTCCGCTCGGCGGCGATCCTCCTCCTCGCCGCGTCGGACTTCGCCGGGGGTCACCGCACCGAGGCGCAGGCCCGGCTCGACGCGCTCGCCGGCCACGACCACCGCTTCGCCGAACCGGTCGCGCACCTCCGGACGGCACCGGCAGGCGACGCCTCTTGGGGCCACGCTCGCCGGCGAGGATCGCTCCCTCGATTTCGTGACCGCGCCGCTGGTCCAGAGCCTACGCGAGTCGATGATCAGCCCATGAGCCATCCGCCGTTCACGTCGAGGCTCTGCCCGGTGATGAAACGCGCCCGGTCCGAGAGGAGGAAGTGAACGGCATGCGCAACGTCCTCGGGGGTGCCGCGGAACTTGAGCGACTGGCGCTCGATCACCCGGCGCGCGTAGCCCTCGGGGTCGGGATGCACCTTCTCGGCGTCGGTCGGGATGGCGCCGGGGCTGACCGCGTTCACGCGGATATTGTCGGGGCCGAGCTCGCGCGCGAGCGCACGCGTCATGCCGAGCAGCGCGCCTTTGGAGGCGACGTAGGGCACGAAGTTCGCCCACTCGCCCCCGAGCGTGATGCTGCAGACGTTGACCACGGCGCCGCCGCCGCGCGCGCGCATCGACGGGGCGAGCGCCTGCACGAGCGCGAAGGCCGCGTGCGCGTTCACCCGCTGGATGCGCTCGTACTCCTCGAGCGTGTACTCGGCGATCGGCTTGAGCGGCACCACCGCGGCGTTGTTGACGAGACCGTAGAAGCCATTCACCTCGCGATCGAGCGCCAGCGCCTGGCCGCGGGCGCCGGCGAGATCCGCGAGATCACCTTCCACGAAATGCACCGGCGCCCCCGTTCCTTCTGCGTTCAGCGCGCCGGCGACGGCCCGACCGCGTTCGGCGTTGACGTCATGGATCACCACCCGCGCCCCCGCCGCCCGCAGCCGCCTCGCCATGGCCGAGCCGAGACCCCCCGCGCCTCCGGTGATGAGCACCGCGCGTCCTTCCATGTCCATGGCTACTCGATCCGCACTTCCGTCGGGACGATCGCCGCCTGGCGGTGCTCGGTGATCGGTCCCCCGAGATCGAGGCTCGCCGACCCACGGATGTCCGCCGACGACGCGCCCACCATGAACGTCAGCACGCCGGGCTCGGTCACGAACCGCATCTGCGGGTCGTAGAAGGCGAGACGGCTCGGATGCACGGTGAAGTGGACGGTGTGCCGTTCGCCCGGTGCGAGCGAGACCCACGCGAAGCCCACGAGCTGCCGGTTCGGGCGTGCCACGGATGCCACCTCGTCGCGCACGTAGAGCTGGATCACCTCGTCGCCGGCATGCACGCCGTCGTTGGCCACGCGGACCGACACCTCGACGGGCTCGCTCGTGCTCGTGCCGCGCACGGCGAGCTGATCGTAGGCAAACGTCGTGTAGCCGAGACCGTGGCCGAAGGGGAAGAGCGGCGTCGCCGGCGAGTCGGTGTAGTCGCCGTGAAACGTCGAGCGTCCGCCGCCCGCGCGATACCGGTAGTAGACCGGCACCTGGCCCACCGCGCGCGGCAGCGACACGGGCAGCCGTCCGGAGGGATTCACCGTACCGAAGAGCACGTCCGCGATCGCGTGGCCTCCCTCCTCCCCGGGAAGCCAGGCGTAGAGCAGTGCGGCCGCATGCTCCGCGATCCAGGGAAGCGCAAATACCCGGCCGCCGATCACGACGACGACGGTCGGCGTACCGGTCGCCACGATGCGTTCGACGAGCTCGGGCTGCGCGCCGGTGAGTCCCAGGTCGGTCGCGTCGCGCGCCTCGCCGACCGTACAGTCCCCCGTGAGCCCCGAGCGTCCGCCGACGCACACGATCGCCACGTCCGCGTCCCGCGCCGCCGCCAGGGCGTCGGCGATGCCGCTCGTGTCGGGATCGCGGACGTCGCAGCCGCGGGCATAGCGGAGGCGCGTCCGCGGTCCAACCGCGTCACGGATTGCGGCGAGCGGAGTCACGTGAGGCGTGCAATGCGCTTCCGCCGGGAGGTGCATGATCTCGAGGTGCGCCGGGTAGTGATAGTCACCCTGCAGGAGACGCGGGTCGTCGGCGGTGGGACCGACAACGGCGATCGTCCGCAGATCCGCGCCGAGGGGCAGGACCCCCGAGTTCGTGAGCAGGCAGCACGAGCGCGCGGCCACCGTTCGCGCCAGCGCCCGTTGCTCGGCCGTGTCGTACACCCGGGCCGCCGCGCCGGCGTCGACGTAGGGCCGCTCGAAGAGTCCCAGCTGGAGCTTCTGCCGCAGCACGCGACGCACCGAGCGGTCGACGAGGGCTTCGGTCACCTCGCCCGAGGCGACCAGCGCCGCGAGCTCGCGATAGCAGTCGAGGATGGGCAGCTCGAGGTCGAGCCCCGCCTCGAGCGCCTGGCGCGCCGCCTCCCGCTTGCTGCTGGCCGTCCGATGCGCGACCTCGAGCAGGGCCACCGCGAAGTAATCGGCCACCACGACGCCGTCGAAGCCGAGCTCGTCGCGCAGGAGACGGGTGAGGATCTCGGCCGAGCCCGCGCAGGGTAGGCCGTCGATCGAGCTGTAGGAGTTCATGATGCTGGCGAGCCCCGCGTCGCGGATCGCGGCGGCAAACGGCTCGGCGAACACCTCGCGCAGCTCGCGTGGGCCGAGCTGCACCGGGGCGTGGTTCATCCCACCTTCGGAAAGACCATAGGCGAGGAAGTGCTTGCCCGTGCAGACGACGCCGCGGCCGAGGTCGTCGGTCTGGAGGCCACGCACGTAGGCCGTCCCGAGTACGCCCGCGAGGTAGGGGTCCTCACCGTAGGTCTCCTCCACGCGGCCCCAGCGGGGGTCGCGCGCCACGTCGAGCACCGGCGAGAGCGTGTGTCGCGCGCCGACCGCCAGCATCTGCTCGCGAATCACGCCCGCGACGGCCTCCACGAGGTCCGGGTCCCACGTGGCGGCGAGCCCGATCGCCTGCGGGAACACGGTGGCGTCACGCGCACAGAAGCCGCCCACCGACTCCTCGTGCACGATCGCCGGGATGCCGAGCCGCGTGTCCTCGACCAGCACGCGCTGGATGTCGTTCAGGAGCCGCGCCCTCGCCGCGGGACCAAGCCCCGTCGAGGCGCCGATGCGGGTCACGTGTCCCGTGCCGTCCCGCAGCCGGACCCGAGCACGCTCGACGTCGAGGCGGTCGTCCGTCATGAGCTCGGTCACCCACACGCCGCCCAGCTGCGCGACCTTCTCGTCGGGCGTCATGCGGCGCAGGAGATCCTCGACGCGGGCGTCGAGGGATGCGCTCGGGTCGCGGTAGAGCGGGGTGGCGCCCACGACGACGTCCGTGTCCTATGGCGCGGCGGTCCCGTCGAAGTACGTGACCGCCTTGTTGAACGCGGCGATGCCCACCTGGTCGCCGACGCGACGCCCCGTGAAGTCGTCCGCCTCGACGTGGATGCCGCCCCACAGGCGCGACTGCCCGGCCTGGTCGGCGGCGTCGAAGTAGCGCGCCCACTCGAGCGTCACGTCCTCGGACGGCCCGGCCTCGAACTGGAGGAACCCATTCTGCCGCACGACGAACTCGCCGAGCCCGCCGGGGAAGAACTCGCTGCCCGTGAGCAGCGTCAGCACCTCGGCCGCGGAGCGACTGTACGTGCTGTGGCCCGAGAAGTAGCCGGGGAAGGCTGGCGTGACGAACGTGGCGCGTTGATACGGCACCCAGCCCTTCGCCAGCACCCACCTCGTGCCGCTGTGCTGCGTCTTCGGATCCGCCGGCCCGCCGGGCCAGGCGAGGATCGCGATGTCGCCGAGCTGCGCGCCCGCGGCGACGAGGTCGGCGTGGCGCTGGCCGGGCGCGGCGCTCTCGGGCGTGATGACCTCGATGACCCCCGGCTCGGGCTCGAGCGGCAGTCCCATGGGGTCGAACGACGCCTGCCCCGAGTCGGACGACTGGCCCTTCTTGCCCATGTAGCGGATCATGGTGATCGGCCGCACGCCGTCGTACTTGCGCTTCGCTCCCCAGCAGGCGATCGCCGCGTCGTGCAGCGCGCCGTTGATCGCGAAGTAGGTCTTCACGTCCCACTCGAGCGGATCCAGCACGGGCCCGGTGCCGCGGAACCGCCGCTCGAATCCCGGCGTGTCGGCGACCGAGTTCGCGAGCACGTTCCAGTGTCCGGGCGGCGTCTCCGACGTCGGGCCGTCGGCCCAGTACTCGGCGATCAGACGGCCGAAGTCGCCGCGCTTCACGAGCTGCGACGTGTAGGGCTGCCCGGTGACCGGGTTCACGGGGTAGCCGTGGCCGTCGTTCGTACCCAGGGGGTTGTTGCCGAGGGACGCCGGCGAGATGTCGATCATCGTCGGATCGTCGGGCGTCAGGCGGCTGCTCAGCTCGATCACCTGCTGCACCTGCGCCTTGAACGTGAGGTCCGTGGCGTCGCCGAGCCCGGTGAGCCGCGGCTGCGGGCCCGGGTCGAGGTAGAGGTCGGTCGGGTTCGCGCGCGTCAGCGCAAACGGCGTCACGTCGCCCCACTGGGAGCCGACGGACGTCTGGACCTTGCCGGGGAGCGGCACGCCGTTCTGGCCGATCATCTTGTCGAGCGCGAGCGGCTGCCAGCGGTTCGGGTCGGCGACGGTCGCGAAGTCGATGTCCGGCGTCTTCACGATCAACGGCTGGTTCACCGGCTTATAGGTCGGATCGGCGTAGTTCTCGTCCTCCTTCGAGCCATCGGTCTTGCCGAAGGCGATCACGGCCGCCGCGATGCGGTTGCCGAGGGCAGCCGGGCCCGAGCCGGTCGTGTCGGTGTAGGTCTTGTCGAAACCGAGCGCGTTCATGCGGGCGTCGAAGCTCACCTGCGACGCACCGGCGTTGAGCGCGAGATCGGGCGAGTAGCGCTCCGAGAGGACGCGGTAGGCCGCGAAGCTGATCGCGATGGCGCGGTCGCGTTCGACGTCGGTCGAGGCGGCGCGCTCGTGCGTCAGGTAGGGCTTGGCAGTGGCATCGTACGCGGCCCAGGCATCGTACATCGCCAGGGAGACGTGAAAGAGATTGCGCGCGTGGACCGGGGGACGGGGGTTGTCGCGGCGGATGGCCGCCAGCGTCTCCTCGTCCCATTGGCGGGCCACCGACTGGGTGGTGACGGGGCGGTCACCACAGTATCGCGTCGCAATCCCGACGTCGTTGAACTGGTGGCAGGCTCTGCCGACATGATCGGCGGCGTTCACGGCGTTGCACGTCCCGCAGGCGGCCTGAAAGCCGACGCAGGCGAAGAGGTCCGGCAGTGCGTCGGCAGCGCACTCGCCCGGCGCGGCGGCAGCGAGCGCGACGCCGGCGCATTTCCTGCTCACCAGCGCCTGGGCGGCCTTCCGTGCCCGCCCGAGCCGGCCCGTGTCGACCCCCACGCAGGTCTGGAGCGCGAGGGCCGACATCGCGTGGTGCCGGAGCTTGAAGCGCTTGCAGCGGTTGAACTCCCCGAGCTCGGCCAGGGTCACGAGCGCGAGCCCCTTCGCGATCGCGACCTGGCAGCCGGCCGCGGCGCGATCGGTGGCCGTGGTCTTGAGCACCGCGGCCAGCTCCGGGCCGAAGACCGCCCGCAGGCGCAGCGGCGCCGCGAAGGCGTCGTTCACCTCCTGCGCGTTCTGCGGGCCGAAGGGAGGCGCCTCCCGACACTTGCGGCCGGCGATCGCGACGGTCCGCTCTTTCGCGCGGCCCACGGCGCCGCCGCGGTCGGCCGCCAGGCACTGGTCGGCCGTCTCGCCTCCTGGAAGCTTGTCGCCGCACGCATCGCGCACGCAGCGCGTGGCCGCGGCAACGCTGACGGCTGCGACGTGCGCCCCCGCCGCGTTGAGCGCGAGCATGCAGGCGACCTGCTTCCTCGTCGGCCCATCGGCCTGAGCGGCCGGGACCAGGAAGAGACCGACGGCTGCGAGGATTCCCGGGTATTGGAAGCGGCGCGGCACGGAAGTTCTCTGGCCGTTCAGGTGGGTACCAGATCGAGAGGAACGACTCCATCCGGCTGACAAAGGTATCCATCCAGCGAGCGTTGACCCGCGCCTCACTCTGAGGTCCAATGATGGGCGGCGAATCAAGGATGGAGGCGGCGCGGCGGCACAGCATCCTCGTCATCGACGACGAGCCCGACGTGGTGGAGAGCGTTCGCGATCTCCTCCGGCTCGATTACCGCGTCCTCGGCGCCACGCGCGCCCGCGAGGGCATCGGCATCCTCGCGCAGGAGCCGGTCGACGTGGTGATGACCGACCAGCGGATGCCGGAGATGACGGGCGTCGAGCTGCTCCATCACGTGCGCGAGACCCATCCCGATGCCATTCGCCTGCTCTTCACCGGCTACGCCGACATCCGCGCCGTCATCGACGCCATCAACCGCGGCAGCGTCTACCGCTACATCACCAAGCCGTGGGACCCGGACGAGCTGCAATCGATCATCCGGGACGCGGTCGAGCGCCACGACCTCATCGAGGAGCGCCAGCGGTTGCTTGCCGAGCTCGAGCGCAGCAACGAGGAGCTCCGGGCGGCCAACGCCGCGCTCGCCCAGGCAAACGAGCTGAAGTCGAGCTTCATCCAGGTGGCGAGCCACGAGCTGCGTACGCCGATCTCGATCCTCCTCCCCCTCACCTACCTGGTGAAGCGCGCCCCCAGCGTCCCGGAGCCGCTGAACAGCTGGCTCAGGGGCATCGTGAACGCGACCGATCGGCTTCATCACCTAGTCGACCAGCTCACCACGATGCTGTCCCTCGAGCGCTTCGAGCGGCCGCTCGTCCGGCGGCCCGCGTCGCTCTCGGCGTTGCTGCAGGAGGCGGCGAGCGACGTGCGGCCGTTCGTCGATCTGCGCGGCCAGACGCTGGTCTGCGACTTCGACGACACGCTCGGAACGATCGACGTGGAGGCGCCGAAGATCCGCGACGCCCTCAACCACCTGCTGCTGAACGCCATCAAGTTCACCCCCGACGCGGGGCGCATCACGCTGCGGGCCCGCCGGACGCCGGAGCGGGGCGCCGAGATCGAGGTCGTCGACAGCGGCGCCGGGATCGACGAGGCGAGCCTGCCCCGCATCTTCGAGCCGTTCTTCACCGCCTTCGACGTCTCGCGGCACGCCTCGGGCGTGTTCGAGTACGACCGCCGCGGGCTG
>Ga0209056_10003854_pt1 | contig 15877 bp, 11 predicted proteins | sample GraSoiAngelo_114_FD_185876 | JGI IMG/M metagenome (GOLD analysis project Ga0209056, IMG submission 185876) | Grasslands soil microbial communities from the Angelo Coastal Reserve, California, USA - 14_0903_13_40cm (SPAdes) (version 2) | ecosystem: Environmental > Terrestrial > Soil > Grasslands... | reverse complement strand
TCCGCCCTTCCCAAGAAGCCCGGTCGGTGACAGCCGCGAACTATACCCGGGCCGTAAGGGCCTGTCAACCCGAGGGTTCCGGGCTCGCGAGGGTCACGAGCGAGGCACCTTTTTCGACCGCCTGCCCCACGGCGACATGGACCGTCTGGACCATCCCCGGCCGCGGCGCGCGCAGCTCGTTCTCCATTTTCATCGCCTCGACGACCACGAGACCGGCTCCCGCATCCACCCGCTGCCCTTCCGCCACCTCGATCCGCACCACCAGGCCGGGCATCGGCGCGCGTACCGTGCCTCCGCCGCCCGACCGCTTGCTCTTGCCGCTCGCCGCCTCGATCCCGCGGCTGCGTTCGTCCTGCACCGCGACCTCCACTCGCTCGCCCACCAACCCCAACGTCCACCGCCCGGGACCCTCGAGCGGCTCGGCGGCTACGGTCCACGACGCTCCAGCGAGCAGCAGGTGATAGAGCGGCGTTCCCGATACGGGGGCGAGGTCGGTCTCGAGCCCCACCCCATCCACGGTTACACGGGTCCCCTCCACCTCCACTTCGAGGGTTTGGGTTCCGATGGTGACGAAATACTTCACCGCGCACCTCCCCCCTCCAATTGCGGATTGCGGATTGGTGATTGCGGATTCGAACTGAGCGCCGATGTGCCAATCCGCAATCCGAAATCCACAATCCACAATTGTTTCACGCCGCCTCCATCGCTACCACGGTCTCCACATGCGCCGTCTGAGGGAAGAGATCGAACGCACGCACGGCCGTGACGCGGTAGGTCGCGCTCAGCCGGTGCAGGTCGCGGGCCAGCGTGGCCGGGTCGCCCGAGACGTAGATCAGCCGGTTGACGGGTTGTCCCGTGAGCCGCAGGGTGACGTTCCAGTGCAGGCCCGCCCTGGGGGGACTCACCACCACCGCACTGGGCTCGGGCAGTGTGGGCAGCACGTCTTCCGCCCTGCCCGCGATGAACCGCACCGGACGCGGGACTTCGCGCCGGCGCGCCCAGTCGATCGCCTTCTCGTCCGCGTCCACGCTGACCACCTGCGCCCCGCGCTCCGCCAGCGCGACGGCAGTGTCCCCGATTCCTCCATACAAATCCCACACCACCGCACCGCGCACGTCGCCCAGCTGCTCGACTGCCCAGCCGCGCGCGATCGTGCCCATCTCCGGGTTGACCTGCTCGAACGCGGTCGCGGGGAATCCCGTGGCCGGGCCCGCGACCACGCGCGCGGCGCCATCCACGGGTTGCCACCAGCAAATCACGTTTGCGCCGTCGGGGAGCGCCGCGCGCAGCGCCTCCGGGTTCAGCCACGGCTCACCGCTCGATTCTGCGATGACGTGCCGCCGGCCCTCTCGATCCAGGCGGAGGATCAGCTGCGTGAGCCGCGCGGGTAGCAGTTCGAGCCGCTGTTTCAGTTCCCGCCACAGGGCCATCAGCTTGAAGTCCGCGATGTGACAATCCTTCAAGGGGAACACCGCTGCGGGCCGGTCATAGGGATGGAGACCGACCGCCCTCCCCCGCCCTCTACCGCCCTTCACCGCGAGGCTGATCTTCGCTCGATACCGCCACTCCTCGACCGCCTCGACGATCTCGGGGTCGCCGACGTCGAGCTTGGCGATCCGCCGCAACGCCTCCCCCACGATCGCCTGCTTGGCAGCGAGTTGCGCTTCGTAGGTGACGTGCTGCAGCTGGCAGCCGCCGCAGTGATCCTGCACGTAGTGGGGGCACGCTGCGGTAACGCGGGCCGCGCCGGGCGCGACGATCTCCGCCAGCTCCCCGCGGGCGAAGCTCTTGTGCAGCTTCACACCCTCGCGCAACCGGATCCGCTCGCCCGGAGCGGTGCGGGCGACGAACACGGCGCGGCCGTCCGCCAGCCGGCCCACGCCCTCCCCACCCGCGGCGATCGCCGTGATCGCCACGACGGCGCTCATTGGCCCAACGCTTCCCGGCGCGCCGCGAGCAGCCAGGCTGACGGGCGGTCGGGCGGTCGGGCGGTCGGCTGTTCGGGCGGTGCCGTGGCCCGCTGGTCCTCGGCGAGGAGCGCGGCCGCCACGGCGAGCGGCCGCGTCAGCTCGGCAGGTACCTCGCCGACCCGGAGACGCGCGCCGGCGCGCTCGAGATAGGTGACGTCCAGGTCCCCCCGTTGGAACTCCGGGTCGTCCATCACCCGGAGGTGAAACGCCTGAGACGACGGGATGCCGACGATCGTGAGCTCGCGCAGGGCGCGCCGCATGCGCTCGAGTGCCACGACGCGCGTCTCTCCCCACACGATGAGCTTCGCGATGAGCGGGTCGTAATGCAGTGTGACCTCGTTGCCCTCCTCGATCCCGCCATCCCAGCGGACACCTGGCCCGCCGGGCACGCGGAGGTAGCGCACCACGCCCGTCGCGGGGAGAAAGTCGTTGACCGGGTCCTCCGCCGTGATGCGACACTCGATGGCGTGGCCCCGCGGCTGCAGCGTGCCCGCGTGCACGCGCAGCGGCTGGCCCATCGCCACGCGCAGCTGCTCGCGCACGATGTCCACCCCGTATACGAGCTCGGTCACCGGGTGCTCGACCTGCAGCCGGGTGTTCATCTCCAGGAAGTAGAACTCCCCGCCCGGCGCGAGCAGGAATTCGATCGTGCCCGCGCCGAGGTAGCCCACCGCGCTTGCGGCGGCGGTGGCCGCCTCGCTCATACGGCGGCGCAGCGGCGGCGTCACCGCCACGGAGGGCGCCTCCTCGATGAGCTTCTGGTGACGTCGCTGGATGCTGCACTCGCGCTCCCCCAGCGCGACCACCCGGCCGAAGGAATCCGCCAGGATCTGGATCTCGATGTGGCGCGGCCGCTCGAGGTACTTCTCGAGATAGATGTCATCCGCCCCGAACGCCTTGCGCGCTTCGCTCGACGCCGCCTCGAATCCCGCCTCGAGCTCGGCTTCCTCTCGTACCAACCGCATGCCCTTGCCGCCGCCCCCCGCGGCCGCCTTGAGGAACACCGGATACCCGAGCCGGGCCGCCTCCGGTCGAGCCTGCACATGGTCGGCGAGCGGTCGCGTGGAGCCAGGCACAATGGGAACGCCCGCTTGCTGCATGCGGCGCCGCGCTTCGGTTTTGTCCCCCATGGCCCGAATGGCCGCCGCCGGCGGCCCGATGAACTCGAGCGACGCCGCGGCCACCGCTTCCGCAAACGGCGCGCGCTCCGACAGGAACCCGTACCCGGGGTGTACCGCCTGGCACCCCGAGCTCTGCGCCGCCGCCACGAGCTTCCCGATGTCGAGATAGGACTCGGCTGCCGTCGGAGGCCCGAGCGAAACCGCCAGATCAGCCGCGCGCACATGCGGCGACAGGCGATCGACCTCCGAATAGACCGCCACCGCCTCGAGGCCCTCCTCGTGGCAGGCGCGGATGATGCGCAAGGCGATCTCGCCGCGGTTGGCGACCAGTACGCGCTTGATGGTCGGTGACATTATTTCCGGCACGTCGGCACGTCGGCGGCCACCTTGAACGTCGCCATCGCATCGCACAGCGTGGGAGTGGCGCGCGCGGCCCGGGTGTAGGCCGCGAGCGCGGGCTCGGCCCACGGGTCGCTGCTGTCGAGCGCCAGGCGCAGCGCCCCGAACACGAAGTCGCGCGGGGGGACCCGCGGGCTCTTCCCTTCTCCTGCCACCCACACGAGCGGCCGCGTCTCCCACCTGATGCGCGGCCGCGTCTCCGGTGGCCGTTCGAACGCCATGCTCACACACACCGGACGTCGCCGCACCAGCTCGGTGAGCCAGGCATCGGCGCCCCCGCGACGCCCGAGCTTCAAGTCCGCTATGAGTCGCGCCCGCAGTACCGCATCGGAGCGCCAGGCCACGAGCGGGAGCACCAGCAGATCCGGCCGCAGACCGCGGGCGAATCGCATGTACCAGGCCGCGTAGAAATCGGCATCCCCCGCCGTCAGCAGCACGCCTCCCGCCGGGCAGGCGCGCAGCAGGTTCTCACCCAGCTCGTCCAGCACCGGTGGAACACGCAGGTCCATGGGCAGCGGTCCCCACGCTTCGACGCCGGCCTTCACCCCACCGGCCTCCCATCCGAGCCACGAGCGGGCCGCCCACGCGCCCACCCGAAACACGCGGGCACTGTCGCCCACCGCGCTCGACCCCAACGGCCCGGCGAGCGCCGCCGCGCGCCCCAATGCCTCTTCCGCGGTGTCGAGCACGGCGCGGGTCCATACGCTGTCCTCGCTCGAGCGATGGGTCGCGCCGTGCGCCTCCACGCCCAGTCCCAGGTACGCGCGCCCCATCAGCAGCCAGAGCTGGGCATCGGAGGAGTCCTGCGCGGCCCGGCCGCGCAGCGTGGCGAGCGAATCGGTCGGGGCGACCGGGAGGGGGGGCGCCTGCGACAGGGTCACCAGGACCAATGCGCTACAGAGGGATGTTGCCATGCTTCTTCGGCGGATTCCGATCGCGCTTGGTGGCAAGGGTGGCGAGCGCGTCGATCAGCCGCGGCCGGGTGTCACGCGGATCGATGATGTCGTCCACGTAGCCGCGCGCGGCCGCGAGGTACGGGTGTGCGAACTTCTCGCGATACTCGGTCTCGCGCGCCTCGGTGGCGTCGTCCTTGTAGAGGATTTCCACCGCGCCCTTCGGGCCCATGACGGCGATCTCCGCCGTCGGCCAGGCGACGTTGTAGTCCCCCCGCACGTGCTTCGAGTTCATGACGTCGTAGGCGCCGCCGTACGCCTTGCGGGTGATCACCGTGACCTTGGGGACCGTCGCCTCACAGTAGGCGAACAGCAGTTTGGCGCCGTGCTTGATGATCCCGCCGTGCTCCTGGGCCACCCCGGGGAGGAAGCCGGGCACGTCCTCGAACGTGACGAGGGGAACGTTGAACGCGTCGCAGAACCGGATGAACCGCGCGCCTTTGAGCGAGGCATTGATATCGAGCACGCCGGCGAGCACCGCGGGCTGGTTCGCGACGACGCCCACCGGGCGGCCGCCCAGCCGCGCGAAGCCCACCAGCAGGTTGCCCGCGAAATCCCGATGCACCTCGAAAAAGACGCCGTCGTCCACCACGCGACGGATCACGTCGTGCATGTCGTACGGCTTGGCCGGCTCGTCCGGAACCACGTCCAGCAGCTCTTCGTCGCGCCGGTCCGCCGGATCCGTGGAGGGACGGATCGGCGGATCATCGAGATTGTTGGACGGGAGGTAGGACAAGAGCGTGCGGATCGCGGCGAGGCTGTCGCGCTCCGAGTCGTGCACGAAGTGCGCCACGCCGGACGTCCCGCCGTGGGCGTCCGCGCCGCCGAGGCCCTCGAAGTCCACCTCTTCGTGAGTCACGGTCTTCACGACGCTCGGCCCGGTGACGAACATGTAGGAAATGCCGCGCACCATGAAGACGAAGTCGGTGATCGCCGGGCTGTACACCGCGCCGCCGGCGCACGGACCCAGGATGGCGCTGATCTGCGGTACCACGCCCGAGGCGAGCGTGTTGCGCAGGAAGATGTCGGCGTAGCCGCCGAGGGACGCGACGCCCTCCTGAATGCGCGCGCCACCCGAGTCGTTGAGCCCGATCATCGGCGCGCCGTTCTTGAGCGCCAGATCCATCACCTTGCAGACCTTTTCCGCGTGCGCCTCGGAGAGCGAGCCCCCGAACACGGTGAAGTCCTGGGAGAACGCGTACACCAGCCGTCCGTCGATCCGCCCGTAGCCCGTCACCACGCCGTCGCCCAGGTATTTCTCGTCCGCCAGCCCGAAGTCGGTGGAGCGATGCGTGACGAACCGGTCCAGCTCCACGAACGTCCCGGCGTCGAGCAGCACGTCGAGCCGTTCCCGAGCCGTCATCTTGCCCTTGTCGTGTTGCGCCGCGATACGCTCGGCGCCGCCGCCGAGCTCGGACTCGGCCCGCTTTTTCTGGAGGAGCTCCAACTTCTCGCGCATGGTCATGAGCAGAGAATTTAGAGGAGACCGAGAACTGGAAACAGGACCGCTAATACTAGATGCACAGACGCGCAGCCGTAAACAGCAAGAGGGGGCAGGAAACCTCGCCCCCTCCCAACCTGTTCACCTCTGTGCGCCTACGCGTCTAGCTTTGGCGTGTCCTGCTGGCCGGCTTCCTGTGCACCGTCCTCCTTAGGCCAGCCCGTGGCCGCCAGCACGATCCGATGGTGTATCGGGTCCACCTCCAGCACCTTGAGCTCGACCGCCTGTCCCTCTTTCACCGCGTCGCCCGGATTCTGGATGTCGGGGATGCCGAGCTGCGACATCGGGACAAAGCCCTCGATGTCGCTCCCCAGATCCACCACCACGCCCTTGTCCATGAGGCGCAGCACCCGGCCCCGCAGGTCGGTGCCCACGGGATACGTCTCGCCGATGCGAAGCCACGGATCTTCCTGCGCCTGCTTCAGGCCCAGCGAGATCCGCTTGTTCTCCGCGTCCACGTTCAGGATCAACACCTCGACCTCGTCGCCCTTCTTCACGACTTCGGAGGGATGCTGCACCCGCTTGGTCCACGACATGTCGGAGATGTGAATCAGGCCGTCGATGCCGGGCTCGATCTCCACGAACGCGCCGAACGAGGTCAGGTTGCGCACCTTCCCCTTGATCCGCATGCCGACGGGATACTTCTGCGGCAGCGCCATCCAGGGGTCTTCCTCGGTCTGCTTCATGCCGAGCGAGACCTTCTCTTCCGTCTCGTCGACCTTCAATACCACGGCTTCAATCGTCTCGCCGATCGACACGATCTTCGATGGGTGGCGCACGTTGCGCGTCCAGCTCATCTCGGAGATGTGGACCAGGCCCTCGATCCCCGGCTCGAGCTCGACGAACGCGCCGTAGTTCGTGATCGACACCACTTTGCCCTGCACGCGCGTGCCCACCGGGTACTTCGCGGCCACGTTCTTCCAGGGGTACGGCTGCAGCTGCTTCAGGCCGAGGCTGATGCGCTCGCGCTCCCAGTCGATGTCGAGGACCTTGACCTCGACCTCCTGCCCGATGTGCACCATCTCGGACGGGTGCGACACGCGGCCATAGCTCATGTCCGTGATGTGGAGCAGTCCGTCCACGCCGCCCAGATCGATGAAGGCGCCGAAGTCGGTGATGTTCTTGACGATGCCCTTCCGCACCTGACCGACCTGCAGCTCTTTCATGAGGACGTCGCGCTTGGTCTTACGCTCGGCTTCGAGCAGCACGCGACGGCTCACCACGATGTTGCGGCGTCGCTTGTTCAGCTTGATGATCTTGAACTCGAAGCTCTGACCCAGGAGCTCGTCGATGTTGGGCACGCGCCGCAGGGCGATCTGGCTGCCCGGGAGGAACGCGTCCACCCCCATCAGGTCCACCACCACTCCGCCTTTGATCTTCTTGACCAGCGTGCCCGACACCGCCTCGTCCTTCTCGTGGGCTTCGCGGATCCGCTCCCAGACCCGCATGAAGTCGGCCTTCTTCTTCGAGAGGACGACCGCGCCTTCTTGATCCTCGAGATGCTCGAGGAACACCTCGACCACGTCCCCTTCTTTGAGCGAGCGCGCGTCCTTGAACTCGTCGATCGGCACGGCGCCTTCCGACTTGAAGCCGACGTCGAGGATGACGGCGGTGTCGGTCACGCGCAGTACCTTCGATTTGACGATCTCGCCTTCCTCGATATTGGAGAGCGTTCCCTCGTACAGCTCCGTCATCTTCGCGATTTCGTCCGACGAATACTCTTCGTGCAGGTCGGAGCGGACGCGGAGGTGGGAGTGAGCGGGAGCGGGGGCGGCAGCTTCGGGCTTCGACTCGGGCGGGTTTTCCGTATCTACCAGCATTCAGGACACCGGTTCGGTTGCGGGTTTGGACCAATGGGCCCGGGGAGGATACCCGAGCTCCGGAACACAAGCAGCCAAACCTAGCCGGGCAGCCGCGTCCGCGCCAGCGCTACGACCGCCTGGACCTGCTGCTCGAGCGAGAGCCGCGTGGTGTCGAGTACCACCGCGTCGGCGGCGGCTCTGAGCGGCGCCACCGCCCGCGTGGAATCGGCGCGGTCCCGCGCCTCCAGCACATCGGCCTCGCGCCGCAGCTCGGCGTCCCCGCCCCCGCCCCCGGTCCCGCCGCGCTCGGCCAGGCGGCGCCGTGCCCGCTCCTCGGGACTCGCCGTGAGAAACACCTTCAGCGGGGCATCCGGGAACACCACCGTCCCGATGTCCCGGCCGTCCACCACCACTCCCCGGGGGTGGCCCTCCACCGCCTCCCGCTGCTGCACATTCACCCAGTGGCGCACTTCAGGTATTGCGGCGATCTCGGAGACCCGTTGGGTCACCCGCTCGGAGCGGATCGCCTGCGCCACGTCCACGCCCGCCACCTCGGGGCGGAACACGTCGTCCACGAGGACCAGGCGGACCGGCAGGCCTTCCGCGAGCGACACGACCTGCTGTGCGCCCCACGTTTCCCCTTTCCCCTTTCCCGCGACCGTCAGGGAGTCCTTTAGGGTTTCCCCTAGGTTGTCCAACACCGCGAGTGTAATCGCCCGATAGAGTGCCCCCGAGTCGAGGTGCGCCCATCCGAGCCGTCGGGCGACCAGCGCGGCGGTGGAGCTCTTGCCAGACGCCGCGGGACCGTCGATCGCGATGACGCGGAGGGTCACCGTTTCCCCTTTCCCCTTTCCCCTTTCCCGATGTGACGCAAGTCGGCAAAGAACCGAGGGTAGCTGATCGCTACCGAGGCACGCTCGGAGAGCCGGACGTCCGCGCCGGGAAGGGTGCCGAGCACGGCGAACGCCATGGCCAAGCGATGATCGCGCGCCGTCTCGATCCGGCCGCTGGGGCGTCGTGTCGTCCCGCACACGAACAGGTCATTGGCGCGCGCCTCGGCCTCCACGCCCACCGCGCGCAGATTGGCGGCGATCAGCTCGAGCCGGTTGCTCTCCTTCACCCGGAGCTCGCCCACCTCGCGGAACACCGTCTCGCTCCCCGCCGCGGCCCGGCTCGCGAGGACCGCCAGTACCGGTACCTCGTCCACCAGGGTCGGCACCTCCGCCGCGCTCACCTCCGTCCCGCGGAGCGCGGCCGGCCGGGCCACCAGGTCGGCCACCGGCTCGCCGCCCTCGTCCCGCAGATTCACCCGTTCCACGTGCACGCCCATGCGCTCGAGGACCACCAGGAAGCCGGTCCGGGTCGGATTGACGCCGACGTGTTCGATCACCAGCTCGCCGCCTTCGGCCAGCACGGCAGCCGCGACGAGAAACGCCGCCGAGGAGGCGTCACCCGGGATGGAAAGACGAAACGGCGGAACGACGCTACGATCAGACGGCTCGTACACGATCGCTCCCGCGCGCTCGTGCAACCCCAATCCCAGATGCACGAAGAGGCGTTCCGTATGGTCGCGCGAGCGATACGGCTCGCGAATCGTAACCGCCACGTTCCCCGTGAGTCCGGCAAGCAACAACGCGCTCTTGATCTGCGCGCTCGCGACGGGCGTCGTGTAGGTGAGCGCGTGCAGCCGGCCGCCGCGAATCGTCAGCGGGAGCGCGTCGCCGCCCTTCTCCTGGATGTCGGCTCCCATGGCGCGCAGCGGCTCGGTCACCCGCCGCATGGGTCGGCGCCGCAGTGAGGCGTCGCCCGTGAGGGTCGCAGCGAACCGCTGGCCGGCGAGGATGCCGAGCATGAGCCGGGCGGTCGTGCCGGAATTGCCACAGTTGAGGCGGGATGCGGGATGCGAGATGCGGGAGGCGTGGACCGTCACGTTGCCGCCCTCCCGAACGGAAGAGACTCGCGCGCCGAGCTGCCGCAGCACCCGGGCAGTGCTCTTCACATCGGCGCCGGTCAGCAAGCCTTCGAGCTCGCTCGCGCCGCGGGCGAGCCCCGCCAGCATCACGGCGCGGTGCGAGATGCTCTTGTCGCCCGGCGGCCGGACGACCCCCTGTACCTTCATGCGTCGGCCTGCCGGCGCCACTGCGCCGCGCGCCTGAGCCACGCGGTCACGGCTCGGGCGTTCCCCGTCTCGAGCGCACGCTCGAGCTCGCCCAGCGGCTCTTCGAGGGAGCGGAGGGCCGGAAGCAATTCGTCCCGGTTCATGAGGAAGATCTCGGTCCAGAGCGCCGGCTCCGAAGCGGCGAGCCGCGTGGCGTCGCGCGCCCCGGGGCCGAACGTCGCGCCGGGCGGCGCGGCAAGCGCGAGGCAGTGGGCCAGGAGGGACGCCACCGCTTGCGGCAGATGGCTCGTCAGCGCGAGCTGGTGGTCGTGCTGCGCGGCGTCGATGCGCACCGGATGCGCCTCGAGCACGCTCTCCCAGAAGTCCGAGATCTCGCGCGCCGCCCCGTCCCCGTTTCGGGTCGCCGTGATGTACACGATCGCCCCTTTGAAGAGGTCGACCCGCGCGGCGGCGAAGCCATGCGCGTGCGTGCCCGCGAGCGGGTGGCCGCCGGCGAAGCGGGGCCCGAGCCTCAGCCCGTCCGCCCGGGCGACGATCGCCCGCTTCACGGAGCCCACATCGGTGACCAGCGCGCCGGCGCCGATGTGCGGCTCGAGGCTGACGAGCAGCTGGAGATTGGCGGCGGGCGGTGCCGCGAGCACCAGGAGCTCGACGGCGCGTGCCACGTCCACCGCACGGGGCGGCGCGTCGTCGATCGCGCCCTGGCGCGCCGCGGCCACCCGCTCGGCGGGCTCGGGAGACCAGCCGAGCACGGTCGCGATCCCGGCGCGCTTCGCCTGGAGGGCGAGCGAGCCGCCGATCGCACCGAGGCCGATGATGCCGAGTTTGGAGGGGCGCACGGAAGGAAACTAGCGGTAACTTGTGGTGGCGTAAACGAGAAGGGCGGCTCGGAGAGGAGCCGCCCGTTCGCTCGAATGCTCCAGCGCGTCGTCAGGGGCTCGTGATCGTCAGCGGCATGAAGGACCCGAAGCCCGGACCGGGCACGTACGTGTCGGCGAACACACTGCCTCCGCCGGCGACATGAACGTTCAAGTTCATCCCGATCACGTTGCCGCCCACCAGCGCGAAGTCATGTCCGGCGTCGCCACTGTTCAAGGGGTGCGACACCTCGAAGACCAAGACCGTGCCCTCCTGGCGGAAGGCCCCGACGCCATCGTTGCTCCCTCCATAGTCCACGTCGCGGAACGCGCAACTGGCTGGCGCGCTTTCGACCGCGCAGGGTGGAAGATTCGTCCGGAAGTCGTCCACGAACTGGCCGTCCGTACCGAACAAGAACACATCATCGCCGTTCTGTTGGGGAGGGTTGTTGTCCCCGTCGAACTCGAAGATCACCTGGCTACCCACGTCTCGAATGCCGCGGTCGAATCGCACCGCGAAATAGAGGTTTGTCGCGTCATTCCGAATGAAAAGTTGCCCGGGCGTCGTGCCGCCCTCCGGCAAGCTGACGGAGAACGAGATCGGGGTCACCCCGTCCCACTCTCCGGGACAGAGAACTCCATCTACGGCACCTGGCTGGCAAGCGGTGGCCGAGAACGTCACGGGGCTTCCGCCCGCTCCCGTGAGGCTCCCCGTCAGGGCGTAGGTCCCCCCCGCAGCGGGCAGTGTCCAACTACCCACGCGCGCGATTCCATCGGCACCGGTCGTGACGACAGCTCCCGTAATCGTACCGTTCCCGGCTGCCACCGAGAACGTGACCGTCACTCCCGCGACGGCGCCGCCCCCTGAGTCCTTCACGATGACCGACGGCGCAGTCGGCAGCGTACTGCCCGGGGCCACCGTCTGGTTGTTCCCGTCGTTGATCTGCACGTCCGCCGGCAGACCCCACGTGAAATAGCTGAAGCAGCAGGAGCTCCCGCCCAGACCCAGATGGGTCATTGCCGATGACGCGTACGCCGTCTGTGGCCCAAAGAGCGCGTGCCACACGACGTCCCAGCTCCGGCGCAGTACCCCCCCGAAGCCTCCCGGGCTGCCCAATCCTCCCGTATCACAGGGGAGGAACGTCGCGGGTGCGTCGGGAAGGGACGTCACCCGTGGCATGCCTTCGGGCGGCGTCTGATCGAACCGGAAGATGTCCAGGTGCCGGGCCTGATCGACGGTGAGGCTGCCAACCTCCACGCACATTCCCACGGTCACGGGGTTCCGAAATTGGAAAAACGGGTTGAACTCGCCCTCGGCCGCCGCCCGACCAATCGAGCGCAGGTCCTCGGATCCACCCAGCGGCACCGCGAGGTACCGGTAGCAATCGTCGAACTGGGGGACCGCCAGTTCGACGGTGGGAATGCAGGGCCGAGTAGTGCGCTGCTCGATGGTGACCGCGATCTGGTCACTCGCGAGCAGCGCGTTGGCGGGAATGAATACGCCGGCGAGCTTTTGATCGGTGAGCACGGTGGCGTCCTGGCCGCCGGTCAGGATGGCCTCGGCGCAGTCCCGCCCCGCCCGGCACGCGTCATCGCCCGTGGCCGCGTAGAAAACGGCTCCCTCTTCAATCCGCAGCTTGATCGCGAGCGTACGGTCGTCCAGCAGCGGCACAAATTCGCCGGTGTCGACCCGCTTCAACGCCGCACCGCTCGAGACTACGTCCACGTCCGCGATCGCTAACGGCTGCGACAGGCCGGAGATCAACGCCCTGATCCGATAGTTGCAGTCGACGTTGAGCGGAAAGTCCTTCGTGTGCCAGTTCACTGTGTACTTCTGGCCCGCGACGTCCACGCCGACCTTCTCACCACCGGGCCCGGTGGAGGTCGTGAACGTGGCGATGATGCCCTGAGCGCCGCAGGTCGCATTAGCCGCGTTTGGGAGTTCACTGATTTCGATGACGGGAGACAACGTGCCGCTGAATGTGCCGGTGAACGTGGGCTGGGCTTCCATCGGCGGCAGCCAGTAGACGTGTGGGTTGCCGCCGCTGTGCGCGGCGTCCTGAATCAAAAAAGAAGGAGGCGAGGTCAGCGGGCGATGATCCTGGCACGCGAGGGCGAGCAGCGCCGTCGCGGCCCACCTGGATAACCGGCTGGGTTTCATGGGGTACCCTCTTTCACACACCGAGGCGGACGCCGAACACACCTATGAGGGGGGAAGGGGGCAAGAAACGCGCCCTGGTACCACGTAGCGCCATCCGGTGCAACACTATGTCCAGTCGTTCGTTGCCTGGGCGGGGAGGGCGGCAACCGGGCGGTATTGTCAGGACTTGGCAACACATTCGGTGCTATGGCTTGGCCCGCTCCAGCTGGGCGAAGCGGGGGTCCTTCCGCAGCTCTCGCCACCACCAGAATATGTCCCCCCCTCGCTGGAAGGAGTGCGTAGGGTTGGCGGCCACGTAGCGCTTCAGCAGGTCGATCGCTTGATCGGGCTCGCCCAAGAGGGTGCGCCCAAACGCCTCTAACGACAGCAGCTCCTGCTCCGGGTCTACGTCGCGCCCTCCCCGCGCTGCGACGAGTACGTGACTCGCACTGTCCTTCAGTCCCGCTCGTGCCAGCGCCGCTCCCACAAACATCTGAGCGCGATGATGCTCCGCCAGCCGGTGCGGCAGGGGCGTCGTCGAGTCCAGCCGCGCCAACAAACGCCACGCCTCCGGGATGTCCACCGGCGCGACGTCTGTCGTCATGAGCAGCAACCGGCACTCCGCGAATCGATAATCGTGAGGAAACCGACGATCCCCTTCCAAACACCAGCGCTGAGCTTGCGTGAACTGCTCGAGGTCGTAGGAGCCAATGAACAGCCGTGCGACAATATCCGGCGCTGCCGCGAGGTATCCGTCCTGCTCGTAGGCTTTGCGCGCGGCCAGCAGTGCCGCGGGAACATCCTCGGTCTGGTAGTACAGGTAGCTCAGCACATTATAGGCGCTCGCCCGGGCGGGATCGGTCTCCACGGCAGCCTCGAGGTCCTTGCGAGCGCCCGCCAGGAGCTGGGAGGCTTGCGCCGGCTCGCTCGCGAGCTGATGAAGGAAGGCGTACAACCGCACGGTCCCTCGCAGCTCCAGGCTCGCGGCGTCAGTGGGAGCCCGAGCGAGCGCGCGCTCTGCGTGACCGGTCGCCACACCGACCCAGCGGGTCACGTCAGGACGGTTGCGCGCGAGTCGGGCGCGCTGGTAGGCGATTTGCCCGCGGAGCACGATAGGATCCACCCACTGGCGATCGGCGACCTCGGCCAGGGCGCCCAGGGAATCGGCCCGCTGGAACGCGGCATCGCCGCCGGAAACGTCGTCGCGCCCATGGAGCGACTCTGCGTCCTTTCGCGCTCGTTCCGCCTGCTGCAGCAGGGACCAAGCGGCAGCGTTGCTCGTCCCCAGTCGCTCCGCTCGAAGTTTGACCTCCTCACCAAGGCGCTGGCGCAGGAAGTCTGCCACCCGGCCCGCCAAGCTGTCTCTTGCGAGCAAGAGATCTCCCACGGGCTGCTCGAAGCTGGCCCTCTTGTAGTCCGCACCGCTCGCGCCGTCGATGAGTCGCACTGACACCCGCACACGGCCGCCCACGTCGTTCACCGCTCCTTGCACGAGAGTGCCCGCATCGAGGGCCCGAGCAATGCTGTCCGGCGCAATCGAGTCCTGGCGAAACTGGGCGACTCCGTTACGTGAGGTGACGACAAGTGGCTGGATGCGACTGAGCTCGGCGATCAACGCTTCGGTCAGCCCATCCGCGAGGTAGCCGAGCGTCTTTCCGTTACTTTCGTCCTCGAAGTACAGCACCGCGACGTGCCGCGGGTCGAGCCCGCCCGCCGCGGCCCCGCGCCCGGCGCGCGCCGACCGGATGGCAAGGTATGCGGCGAGCGCCACCACGACGGCAGCCACCGGCGCGATGCGCCACAGCGCGATGCGCCACAGCGCGCTGCGCGGACGCCTGACCGCGCGGTCCAGTGTGGCCCGACGATGGGCCCCGGTCGCGGCCGACGGCATGTTCAACGCTTCGGCGAACAGCGCGGTGGTCGGATAGCGGTCGGCCGGGACCTTCGCGAGCGCGCGCAGCACCGCGCCCTCCACCGCGTCGGGAATCGTGCTCCGCACGATCGACGGCGGCGACACCATGTCGAGCGAATGGCGCGCGAGCACCGCCTGCGCCGTCGGCCCGGTGAACGGCGGCTCCCCCACCAACATCTCGTACACGACGCACGCGAGACTGTATTGATCGCTCCGGCCGTCGATCTCCTCCGAGCCGGTTGCCTGCTCGGGGCTCATGTACGCCGGCGTTCCGATGATCGTGCCGGTCTCGGTGAGGTGCCGGCTCTGGCCCGCCGCGCTCACCGCGCGCGCGATACCGAAGTCCGTCACCACCGCCGTCCCGCCCGAGAGCATGATGTTTTCAGGCTTGATGTCGCGGTGCACGATCCCATGGCTGTGCGCATAGGCGAGGGCGCCCGCGACTTCAGTGGCAATTCGCAATGCATCGTCCTGGGGCAGCTGCTTTTCGCGCGTCAGGCGGTCGCGCAGGGATTCCCCTTCGACGTACGGCATGACGTAATAGAGGAAGCCCGCTGCCGCGCCGGAATCGTACAACGGCAGGATATGGGGGTGTTGCAGCCGGGCGGCGATTTCGATCTCGCGCAGGAAGCGCTCGGCTCCGAGTGCCGCCGTGAGCTCCGCGTGGAGCACCTTGATCGCCACCGACCGATGGTGTTTCCGGTCTTCAGCGAGGAACACCGTCGCCATGCCCCCCCGACCCAGCTCACGCTCGACCGCGTAGCGGTCAGCGAGAGCGGCACGGAGAGACTCGAGCAGATCGGGCACGAGATGTCGGGGCCTAGCTTACAACGCGCCCCAGCCCCCCGCCAGCATGGCGGCGCTGCGCCGCCGCTCTTGTCCTGCCACGGCTCGTTCCCCTATTTGTAGCGGTCGCATGACCCAACCAGCGCCGCTTCGCCCTTCGCCCGTTCCGAGCATCAGCCGGCTCTTCGCGGCGGCGTTCCTCGCCATCGCCGTCGCCGGTCTGGCGGAGCGCGTCGCCATCTGGCGGAGCGCGCGACGCACCCAGGCCGACATGATCGAGCTGAGCCAGCGCCTCGAGCAATTGGCCCGCGTCTCGG
>Ga0209056_10003850_pt1 | contig 15882 bp, 13 predicted proteins | sample GraSoiAngelo_114_FD_185876 | JGI IMG/M metagenome (GOLD analysis project Ga0209056, IMG submission 185876) | Grasslands soil microbial communities from the Angelo Coastal Reserve, California, USA - 14_0903_13_40cm (SPAdes) (version 2) | ecosystem: Environmental > Terrestrial > Soil > Grasslands... | reverse complement strand
CATGAGGCTCAACACTTTGCCCCAACCTGGCGTTATCAGCGTATCGAGGAGAGATCCAGACCCGGCAGTGTATTTGCGATAAGCCACTACTGCCCTGTAGAAGTCTGAGATCCATCCCGGCAAAACGTACTGCGCGGCTCCAAGCAGAGTCATCAATGTGATGGCGAATCCCCAGATCAGTCCCTTGCGTTGCTGCCAATCGCCCAGCCCCCAGAGAATCAGCCACCCGGCTAGGGGGGCAGCGAGTTGCGGCTTGATTGTCGCCAAGGCGAGCAAAACTCCCGCTGCCACCAGATGCCCGGCTGCAATTGAAGCCATACATGCTGCGATTAGCGCAGCTACCAGCAAGCTTAATTGCTGAAGCTTGATCCCCTGGACGATGGGGAAGCTGCCCATGGCAAGGACAACCACTGCCGTAAACACCATGGGCGAAGAGCGCCAGCGCAGAGCAGCCAACCAGAGTGGGACTGACGCGACGGTTAGACCAACCAACACCCAGCGGAAGCCTTCCTGCACCGCCGGAAACGGCAAGTGCACGGTAGGAGCAAGAAGAAAAACGACGTACACGGGATACGCAAATCCTTGCTGATCGCGTGGATCCTCCACCCGGCCTGGATCAAGCGTGCGGCCGTAATACCCAGTCTCAATTTCGCGTGTGACTTCTGGGCTGTAGGGATTGCGATGGTGCAGCAGGAACTCGCGTGCGCCTAACCACCGCGGGTATAGGTCGGAGAGATTGCCACGCGGACGCCCATGAGCCGCGGCGTCGGCACGCTGATAAGGGATCAGCAAATTTTGTACGTACCACAACATGCTTGCGGCCAGAAGCACAGCAATCAGTAGACCGAATATGGAATATCCGGATGATGGTCTAGCAGGCTCCGGAGAAACTCTGGTTTGGAACCTATTTGGCAACGGCATGAGTTTACTGGTACCGCCTAAACCTTTTACTTTTTGTCATTCCGAACCGCTTTAGCGGTGAGGAATCTGCTTTCGCGAGTTTTTCCGCAACCTGCTAAGAGAGTAAATGCGCACCCATGTTACAACTTATGCGGACCACGCCTATGCGGTTGCGGATCCTCATCTCCGTCGTAATTGGAGTTGCGAGTGCCGTGTTCTGCTGGGCCGTCCTCACGCGGCTGCATCAGGGAGCGGCAGACTTCACTTGGGCGATCCGTGCCGCGCAGCATCTCCTAGCGGGGAAGAATCCATACGATACGCCTCTCGAGCAATATCCGCTCACGGCTGCGTTGTTTGGATTGCCTTTCGTTTGGTTGCGTCCTGAGGTCGCAGCGGCCCTGTTTTATGGAATCAGTTCCGCGCTGCTGGCACTCGGGCTGACGCGACAGGGTTATGCCCGCCTGCTGATTTTTCTCGCTTACCCCTATTGGGCTGGAATGCTCACCGCGCAGTGGACGCCGCTCATTGCTGCCAGCGCTTTTTTCCCAATGCTTCTTCCAGCTACGCTGGCTAAGCCGCAAATCGGGCTTCCGGTCGCGCTCACGCACGTGAGCTGGCGCGGTGTGCTGGCGTGCTTAGTCTTTCTCCTGTTAACTCTGATCGCCTTGCCAAGCTGGCCACTGCTTTGGATTCATCAATTCGGCTATTATGAGCACTTCATCCCGCTGCTGGTCTTACCAGGCCCTCTCCTGATACTCGCCCTATGGCGCTATCGCGATAGGGATGCATGGTTACTGCTCTTGGCTGCCATCATGCCTCAGCGCTGGTTTTTCGACGCATTCATTCTCTGGCTCATCCCGAAAACTCGGCGCGAGATTTTGTTTACGGCGTTCTTCAGTTGGGGAGCCGGCATCTGGCGCTGGTACCAGTACCCGCACAGCTTTAGCCAAGTCGGAAGATGGGCAGTGCTGGTCATTTATCTTCCGATGTTTGTCGTTGTACTGGCGCGGATACCCGCGAAACCCACCACATGCGGCTCAAGCGGCTGACTTCTCCATAGCGCGCAGATTTTGGCAGGAAATCTCGCGACTGATTGCCCAAATCCAGAACAGCATTACAATCGCCATTAAGTTATAGTGCCCATTTCGCATCAATAGAAAAGCCTGCAGCGGAGTAAAGAACAGCAGCAACATCGGCGCGAACAGAATGACGCGGCTCTGCTTGACCTCCTCGGCATGCCGCAGGAGATGGTTTGCGATTAACGTAAGAGGCAGGAGAAGCAAGCTTAACTCGTACGGCAGCGTGTGATACCCGACGAGAACAGTGACTACCACGCACAAGGAAAATCCGAGATCGAATTCGGCCGAACTTGAACCCTTCCATCGCCGGGAGCCCCAGACAATCAATGCCAGCGATACGGCGGCGATTACCACGTCACTCGCAAGTTTCGACGTGTCCGGCAAGAGCGCGCTGTCCAGGAGACCTCGCACATTTGCCATGCGGATCGGAACAATCGTCCCACGCCGCTCCATTGATTGCTCCAAGCGCCAGACATGAGCCGGATACTGCACCGCCTGCCGCCAGCCCACGATCCCAACTGAGAGCAACGCGAGAAGCAACGCGGAACCGATGAAGCCCATGATGGCCTTATAGCGCTTTTGAAGAAGCAGGATGAGCACGAGCGCCGCAACGAGATGGAAACGGAACAAACCAAGACTCAGAAGGCAGCCCGCAGCTAGATCGCGCTTTTGTTTCAGCGCCACGAACGCCGATGCAAATAACAATAAAAGGACAAAGATGTCCTGGCCTTGCAGCAATCCGAAAAACACGGGGAAAAATGCCAACCAGATAAATGTCCACGCGGGCGCAGAGATGGCATTCAGGCTGGATATGTGCGGTCGCAGCACCCACATCGTCGCGATCAGGATGAGAACGCTGATGCAGTCCCAGACCAGAAATGCCGCCGGATAAGAGAGCCAAGTAAAGGGAACAAAGAGCAGTGCCTCGAACGGAGGGTGAATATATGGCAGGGGGCCATGCCGGATGATGACGTCTCGAGCAAATTCCTGTTGCAAGCGATATTGTGTCTGTTCGTCATAGAGTTGTGCCCCTAAGTGGTCGCGGAGGGTGATCCCGCCGGTGTAAAACATCGTGAAGTCAGGGTAGCCCAGATACACGAACCGCCGCGCGTTCCAGGCGATTACCAGATGCGTGGACAGCATTGCGGCCAGGAAAAGAAGCAGGGCTTTCGTGGCCTTCGGTTTGGTCATAACATCGCGGGCGTCGGGTGCCACGATATCATCTGGTGGCACCGTGAAGCGACTCTTCGAAACCTCGCGCGTGTTCGCCATCACATTTTCTCTTGGGCTGTTCACAATGAGCGCCCGTGGGGTGGCCGACCCTGATTTTTGGTGGCACCTGCGCAGCGGAGAACTGATTGTTCGGTCGCACACATTTCTTCGCACCGACCCTTTCTCTTTCACGCGCTTCGGCCATCCGTGGGTCAATCACGAGTGGTTATCCGACGTTCTGATTTTCTCCGTGTATCGGGTGGCTGGTTTTGGAGGATTGATCGTGAGCTTTGCCGCGATCAGCGCGGCCACGCTACTGCTCGTCTACCTGCGCTGTCCGGGCCGGCCTTATGTCGCAGCAGTTTTTACGGTATGTGGCGCCATCGCCTCAACCTTGATGTGGGGCGTCCGCCCTCAAATGTTCACGCTGCTGTTTGCAGCGATTTTTCTCCTGATTCTCGACAGAGCCCGCGGTGAACCCAAAATTCTGTGGTGGACTGTCCCCTTAATGCTGCTGTGGGCAAATCTGCACGCCGGATATGCGCTCGGAATAGCACTGTTGGCATTATCTATAGTTGGCACTGTTCTGGACATTGCCTTCGGCCGCGAAAGCTGGACAAGCCGAGCCACCGGCCTAAGAAACCTTGGGCTTGCGCTGGTTGCTTGCGTGGCGGTGGTTGCGGTGAATCCGAATGGCGTGCGCCTCTACACGTATCCGTTTGAGACTCTCGGCTCCAAGGCAATGCAGAGCTATATCCACGAGTGGTTCTCTCCGAATTTCCATGATCCCGAGTACGCGCCGCTGCTTCTGATTATTCTGGGTATTCTGGTTGGTTTCGCGATCTCCCCAAAAAGAGTGTCTCCCCGCGACCTGGTTTTATTGTGTCCCGCCACTCTCGCCGGACTGCGTTCGGTCCGGCACATACCAGTGTTCGTGCTGATCGCCGTGCCGATTCTGACACAACTCTGGGAGGCATGGCTTCAGAGCGTAGGAGCGACGATCCGGACGAACCGGGGTTCCGTGCACCGCCTATTTGAGAAACGGCTGCTGAACGCGGTCATTCTGGGAACATTTGCAGCTTTTAGCATTGTGCGTGTGGCGCTTGTCATTCATCGCCAACCACAGACAGAAGCGCAGCATTTCCCGGCGGGGGCAACGGCATTCATTTCTACCCAGCGCCCTCCGGCCCCGGTGCTGAACCACTACAACTGGGGTGGTTATTTCATCTGGAAGTTGTACCCCGATTATCGGGTATTCATCGACGGTCGCGCAGACCTCTACGGCGATTCCTTCATGAACGAGTTCGCCGCCAGCTACTACCTTGCTGGCGACTGGCGCAAGTCGCTGCGAACATGGGGGATCCGGACCATCGTTCTCCCTCCTGACGCGCCGTTGGTTACAGCGCTGCAGTCCCAACCGGGCTGGAGGCGAACTTACGCTGATTCTCAGGCTGTGGTGCTGATTCAAGCCAGCAGCTCAGGCCGAAGTGATTGAAAATTAAGTCTTTATATAATGCAAAACGAGAGTCAGGCGCTAAATACCCACTTCAAACCCCTTAAAGTTGAGGTATGATATTTGGCAGTCTCTCGAAGGATAGGGGAGCGTTCTTAGATCCCGCATCTGAATTGATGATGTAATGCGATGCCCGGGCCGTGGTAGGGACGATCTGGTTGATCGGTTCCAATGCCAACAAGGTGTCCTCACAGGTCGCGAGCACAGTCCGATAGGGCGGGTTTATTGAGCCGCAGTTTGCAAGAAATTTCGCCCGTTTCGCCGGATCGCGGGTATTATTGGGCGAGGGATTCGAGACACTCTCCTTTCCCCTCGCAACTCTTTGCTTTGGGAAACACAAAAAATTGTTGCTCCGGGCTGAATTGCGCAGACAATTGCACAAGATCAGGAAGGGGTTTGTGCCCGCCTGATTCCATGGGAGGTCCAGAAAATGAAAAACATTCTTTGTCAGTTATGGAGAGAACAGAAAGGACAAGACATTGCGGAATACGCGGTCATGCTGGCAGTGATACTGGTGATCGTGGTGGGCACGATTCGGCTGATTGGCTCTAACGCCAACAATGTTTTCTCCTCAGTTGCCAGTTCTGTTCAGTAATTTCATTGTGGCAAGGAGTGCGCGGGTGCCAAGCGGCGCCTCTGCGCGATATGTCGGAAAAAAATAATGCCGTCGTTGGGATCGGTATGCAGTTAATTACACTGCTGCCAAACGCCAGCCTAAGATTGCCGAACGCGATAAATTTTGAGAATTCGCCGGCTGTCAGGATTCGATTTTAGCCGGAACCAGCGGCCCGCACGACTTTGAGGCCCTGAGGAGTACGCATGAACCGCACCCGTCTGCTGATGATCGGATTTGTTGCTCTGGCACTAGCCGCCTTTGTCAGCTTTACCGTTTATCGCCGGCTGAATGCTCCAGGCGCAGCCAATGTTCCCCCCGGCGACAATATTATTATCGCAGCCGCTAATATCTCCCTGGGGGCAAAAATCGAGGACAAGGACGTTAAAGTTGTCCAGCTCCCCGCCGCCGATCTGCCCCCGCGCCACTTCCGGCAAAAATCGCAGGTGCTGGGACGCGGGGTAATCGTGCCCATTGCCCAGGGGGAATATGTGCTTCCTGAAAAGCTGGCGGGCGAAAATGCCGGCTACGGCCTTCCTGCACTGATCCCCACGGGAATGCGAGCCGTATCGGTGCGCGTAAATGAAGTGATTGGGGTAGCCGGATTCGTAGTGCCGGGCACCAGAGTGGACGTGCTGCTGACCGGCAGCCCGTCCGGGAGCGGCGGCGAACGTACCACTACTGTTCTGGAGGATATCGCCGTCATTGCCTCAGGCCAAAGGTTGGAGCGAAGCTTAGCTGGCGAGGCGCAGACGGCTCCGGTGATTACGTTGCTCGTCTCCCCCGATGATGCGCAGAAGCTTGCGCTTGCCCAAAGCCAGGGCAAGATTCAATTATCCTTACGCAATCCGCTCGATACCAAACAGCAAGAATTGTTGTCAGTGCAGGAAAACGCCTTGTATAGGGGGGTGTCTGCGCCAGCAAAGCCCATGCAGCACTCGAAAGCTCCCAAGCAAATTATACTCACCGCTCCCGCACCCAGCTCTGGATATCAAGTGGAAATCTATCGGGGAGAGAAGAAGGACGTGACCAAATTTGATTCGCAATAATTGCCCTCGGCTCTGAGGTTTCATACATGCCCATTTGCTCCCAGTGGTGGGAACTAGAAATCAAAGTTGGAAAATGGCAGAGAGTGGTACTGGCCATCACGTGTCTGCTTTGCTCCGCTGTGGCCGGTCAGCAGCAGCAGCCGCCGCCTCCGGTCCAGGCGGCTCCAGCTGCGACGACACCGGTACCGGCGAAGGCCCAGATCCCTCCTGCAAATTCGCAGGCGCCGCAGGCTGAAGGGCAGGGGGCCGCGCCGCTTCGCGTAATGGTTGGTAAATCTTTGCTCATCAATACTACAGAACGGCTGAAGCGGGTCTCCGTGACCGATCCCACCGTGGCCGACGCCTTAGTTGTCACGCCAACGCAAATTCTTGTGCACGGCCGCTCACCTGGAGAAGTGTCGTTGCTGATTTGGGATGAGTTGGAGCGTTCCCGCAGCTTCGATTTACGCGTGGATGTTGACGTCAGCGCCGCCTCTGAAGAAGAAAGACGGATCTTCCCCGACGAGCAGATTTCTGTTAGCCCGTCCCGTTCTGCCATCGTGCTCTCCGGGCACGTTTCTACAGAGGATGTTGCTAAGCGCGCCGGAATGATTGCGGAAGCGTACTCCAAGAATGTGGTGAACGTCTTGACGTTCGGTCCAGTGGGAGCTCAGGAAGTCCTGCTCGAAGTAAAGTTTGCGGAAGTTGACCGCTCCGCAGTGACGCAGCTAGGGGTCAACATTCTTAATACCGGCGCAGGAAACTTTGTCGGCAACACCACCACAGGCCAATTTGGCGGTACCAGGATTGGGGACGTCACTGACACGTTCCCACGGCCTCCAATAACACCGCCATTCAGCAGCACCGAAACTATAAATGACCTGTTGAATGTATTTCTGTTCCGGCCAGATATTCATCTTGGGGCGGTGATTCGCGCCTTGCAGACGAGGAATCTTCTGCAGATCCTCGCCGAGCCCAACCTTATTGCTGTAAATGGCAAAGAATCGAGCTTCCTGGCGGGGGGCGAGTTTCCCTTTCCCATCGTCCAGCCGGGGCAAGGTTTTACCGCGGTTACTATTTCGTTCAAAGAGTTCGGCGTGAAACTGAAGTTCACGCCGGTAATCATGCCGAATGGCAACATTCATTTGCGGGTAGTGCCGGAAGTAAGCACGCTGGATTTCGCGAATTCGCTGACCATCTCCGGCTTCACTGTACCTGCGATAAGCACACGTCGCGCAGATACTGAATTTGAATTGCAGGACGGTCAAAGCTTCGTGATCGCGGGCTTGATGGATAATCGCGTCACCAATCTCAGCAACAAGATTCCCGGGTTGGGTGATATCCCGATTCTGGGTAATTTCTTCAAAAGCAAGAGCGCACAAAAGAGCAATTCAGAGTTGATGGTTCTTTGCACTGCCCGGCGGGTCGCTGCCGGCAATCAGCCGCCTTCGGGGCCGAAGTACCCTAAGCCATTTCTGGATAACAACCAGTTTGATGGAAAGAAACCATCAGGCGGGTCAAAGTAGACGATGTTTTGTAGAGGGGGCAGCAGCACATGCCCGAACTGTCTGTAGTCATAGTCGCGCAAGATAGCGAACAGCGCGCGATCTTGCAGGTTCTGGTAGACGGGACCAGCGTGGCGCGCACGGTACACAGTTGCGCTACCTTTCCGGTAGTTGCCACTGATCCCGTCGTGCGGCGTATCCAAACCGCCACTCCGGACGTGGTTTTGGTCGACGTTCCCGGCGATAACCCGACGCTGGCTTTGCGAGCAATCGAAATCGTCCACCAGGAGTTGCCTGAAACCCCTTTGTTCGCCATTGGCAGCATGGCCCAGCCGCAGGCAATCGTGAACGCGATGCGCTCGGGCGCGCGCGAGTACATTGAGCGCCCAACGACTACAACGGATCTACTCGAGGCTTTCGTTCGGCTCACTACGGCCCAGAGAAAAGTGAGCCGCGAAGGTTCACGCGGTAAGGTCTTTACCATTGTGAACGCAAAAGGTGGAAGCGGGGCAACAACGGTCGCCGTCAATCTTGCGCTCGCTTTGCAGTCGGCTCACGGCAACGTGGCCCTGGTGGATATTGCTACACTCGGCCACACTGCCCTGCATATGAACCTAAAGCCACTGTTCACGGTAGCTGACGCCATCCGCAACCTCCACCGGCTGGATAGCTCTTTGCTGGAAAGTTTTATGACCCGCCACAACGGCGGTTTACAGCTACTCGCAGGACCCAATGCGCCGGCTGCTGTAGAGCCTTCGACCGCCGAGTTCGCGCGTCTTTTTGATCTGCTAGTGAGCCACTTTCGTTATGTGGTTGTGGACGCTTCCACGCGCATGGACGCAACGACGCGCCTGGTATGTAACCTCTCTGAACGCGTTCTGCTGGTCGCACACGCAGATGTCGCCTCGCTATGGAGTGCTGCGCGCTTGCAACAATATCTCGGCGAAACCGGAGGCCGCGAGCGTGTGCAACTCGTGCTGAATCGGTTCCGCAAAATTCCGGGTTTCAGCGAGTCTGACGCCGAAGCGGCGGCAGGAATCAAGCTGCTCTGGAAGATTCCTAATCAGTATTTTGCAGTCTCTGCGGCGATCGACAGGGGCATTCCTCTGATGCATCAGAATCATACGGAGATTGCGCGTTCGTTTACTGGACTTGCCGGACGCTTGACAGAAAACGACGTTGACGTGAAACGACGTGCCTGGTCGCTGTTCAAAACGGTTTAGCACGTTGCGGAAAAACTCTGATTTTGGGTGGCGCAGCGCTTCAGCGCTGCCTTAAGTGGCTTGTTTTCATGGCGGCTTTAGCCGCTGATGTGGCTGCATAACATTTTTCCGCAACCTGTTAGGAATTTATGTAGGCGCGGGCGTCCTCGCCCGTGCAGGTAAGCAGAGACTCTGAGTTTATCGATGCCGAATTTGCAGACCTTTGAACGGGCCGAGTACCAGCAGGTTAAAGCGGATCTCCACCGCAAAATCCTTGACCGGCTCGATCTTGAAAAACTGGGCCGCACGCCGAGTGATGCCGCGCGCGAAGAGGTGCTGCTGCTCATCCGCAATACTGTTAACAGTGAAGCCGTACCTCTCAGCTTCGCCGAGCGTGAGCGCCTTTCGCGGGAAATTCTGGATGAAATCTTCGGCCTGGGCCCGCTCGAGCCGCTTCTGAAAGATCCCAGCATCTCCGACATCCTGGTCAATCGCTTCGATAAGGTCTACGTAGAACGTGGCGGGAAACTCGAGCGAACCGGGCTGAGCTTTAAAGATAACGCTCATTTGATGCAAATCATCGATCGGATCGTCTCTCGCGTTGGTCGACGCGTGGATGAGTCTTCGCCGATGGTAGACGCGCGCCTTGCGGATGGCTCGCGTGTGAATGCGATTATTCCGCCTTTAGCAATCGATGGGGCATGCCTTTCGATTCGCCGTTTCGGCCGCGATCCTGTCACCGCCCGCAACATGCTAGAGAACAAGACCATGACCGAGCCCATGCTGGAATTGCTCTCGTCTATGGTGAAAGGCCGCTTGAATCTCTTGATTTCTGGTGGCACCGGCGCCGGCAAAACCACGCTGCTCAATGTGCTCTCGGGCTACATCCCAAATTCTGAGCGAATCGTTACCATCGAAGACGCGGCTGAACTTCTGATGAAACAGGAGCACGTTGTACGCCTCGAAACCCGCCCGCCGAATATTGAGGGCAAAGGTGCCGTGCGCCAGCGGCAGCTCGTTATCAACAGCCTGCGTATGCGCCCTGACCGCATTGTGGTTGGGGAGGTCCGCGGCGAAGAAGCGTTTGACATGCTCCAGGCCATGAATACGGGTCACGACGGGTCATTGACTACCGTCCACGCTAATTCTCAACGCGACGCGCTGGCCCGAGTCGAGAGCATGTTCTCCATGGCTAATCTCAATATTCCGGAGCGTGCGGTACGCCAACAAATTGCATCCGCGATCCATGGCGTTGTGCAAATCGCGCGTCTCTCGGACGGTTCGCGCAAGGTAATCGCAGTTTCAGAAGTCACCGGCGTGGAAGGGGAGATTATCTGCATGCAGGATATTTTCATCTTCGACCGGCACGGGCTCGATGAAACGGGCAAAGTGCGCGGTGCATTTCGCGCTACCGGTATCAGGCCCAAGTTCGCCGACAGGCTGGCGACAGCCGGTTGCCGGCTGCGCCCTGCAATATTCGATTCGAGCATGGAGGTTTGAGTTCTGAAAGCTAGGCTGATAGCTGAATAGCTTGTAAACATATGCCAATCTTAATTGCCATCGCGGTCTTCTTCCTAGTTGCGCTGCTGATCTTTATGCTCGGCTGGGCGCTTGATCAGCGCAGTGCCAAGGCTAGGCTGCTACGTGAGCGTTTGGAAACAGTAGAGAAGACGGCGGAGCGCAAGCCTGGCGAGGAACTCGCGCTGGTTCGAGACGAGATGTTGAGCAGATTCCCGGCGCTCGACAACCTGCTGCGCCGTTCCGAGCGGATCTCTGATTTGCAGACATTGCTCTCCCAAGCGGATATGGGGATACGCGCCGGCAATGTTTTGGGGCTGTGTGCGGTCAGCGCGCTCGCCCTTGGATTCGCGGCCTTTCTCGTAAGCAGGCCGCTCTCAGGAAACGAGTCTTTGTTGTTTACAGTTGTCGGTGTGATGCTTGGCGCAATCATGCCTTACTCGTTCGCTTCCTACCGTCGCAGCAAGCGCTTTCAAAAGTTCGAGGAACTGTTTCCCGAAGCGATCGATACCTTGGCGCGCGCAGTACGCGCTGGCCACGCGTTCACCAGTGCGCTGGAGCTGATCGCCAACGAAGTTGGCGAGCCAGTCTCATCCGAATTCCGCAAGCTTTTCGAAGAGCAGAAATTTGGCCTGCCTGTGCGCGATGCGCTGCTGAACTTCACCGAACGCGTTCCCCTGGTGGACGTGAAGTTCTTTGTCACGGCGGTAATGTTGCAGCGCGAAACTGGCGGCAATCTGGCCGAAATTCTTGATAACCTCTCCTACATGATTCGTGAGCGCTTCAAGATTATGCGCCAGGTGCGTGTGCATACGGCACAGGGACGCCTCACCATGATGCTGCTGATGGGATTACCCCCCATTATCGTGGTCAGCATGCAGGTCTTGAATCCCAGCTTCATTCATCCTTTATTCGCAGACCCCATCGGACACATTCTGGTCGTGGCCGGCATCACCTTGCAGACGATTGGATATTTCGTTATCCGAAAGGTGATTCAGATTCAGGTTTAAGTTATGGCGCTGGCGCTGACAATCATTCTGTTTCTCACCGTCGCACTCGGGGTGTTTTCCTTTGGCGCAGCCGCGTATGCTCCGTCATCAGTGCTGGGCGCCCGCTTGCGTGCGCTGGGCTGGCAGAAGTCCCAGCCGCGTGAAAAGCCTGCATTTAGGGAGAGGTTGGAGCATGCGCTCGATCCCTTCAGCAAGGCTCTGCCTCTCTCGCCAAGTGAAGTCTCGCGCACGCGTAAATGGCTCATTCAGGCGGGCTACCGCGAGCCGCGCCACCTCACTATGTACGTTGGCAGCCGCATGCTGCTTGCCTTAGTCGGGATGCTGGGCGTGGTCGCAGTCGAGCAAGGCTTCGACCTCCTGCTGATGATCGGGGTTGGTGGCTTTGGTTTTTTTGTCCCCCGTTTCGTGCTGAAGCGCATGATCAAAGACCGCCAGCGTCGCATCACGATCGCATTGCCCGATGCGCTTGATCTAACGGTCATCTGCGTGGAGGTCGGTCTCGCCCTCGATCAGGCGCTTATGCGCGTCGGGGAAGATCTCAAGTACTCGCATCCCGATTTGAGCGATGAATTTTATCTTGTGAATCTCGAGATGCGGGCCGGCAAGCCGCGCTCGGAGGCGTTGCGCAATCTCAGCGATCGCACCGGCGTTGACGATGTTCGGGCTTTGGTCACTACGCTCATCCAGACTGACCGCTTCGGCACAAGCATCGCTACGGCGCTGCGCATGCACTCGGAAACCCTGCGAACGGAACGCCGTCAGCGCGCGGAGGAGCAGGCGGCCAAAACTACGATTAAAATGGTAGTCCCCCTGGCAGTATTTATTCTGCCATCCATCATCTTTGTGACCCTCGGGCCGGCGATGATCCAGCTATTTCGTCAGCTAAGCCAGGGCCGCTGAAGTTTGCAAGTTTGGCTGCGCATTCAGGAGCAGTAATGTCAGTTCCGGGCCCCACAGCATACGCTTTCAACCGCACGCGCGAAGCTTATCTGGCCACTCAGTTGCGCATCGCGGGAACACACTGGTCGCGCTTTCGCGGTCTTATGTGTGCCGATGCTTCCAGCTTCCATGCTGGCCGAGGGCTGTGGCTCGTCCCATCGCGCGGCGTGCATACCTTCGCCATGCGCTTTCCGATTGATGTGCTTTATCTCGATCGCGACAAAACCGTGGTTCATCTCGAGCAAAATCTCAAACCGTGGCGAATGGCGCCGGTTCGCATAAACGCGGTTTCCGTTCTGGAGCTCCCCGAAAACACACTATATTCAACGCGCACTGCTGTTGGCGACCAGATCGAGATTGCTTCAGGATCGGAGGCGCATCCGCTGTGAGCGACGCCCCCAAGCTTCTTGTCGAGTGGTCATCGCCCTGGGAGGAGTTCCGGACTGCGATCCGTCCCGCTTTCAGACGCTCGCCCGGACGTCTCGCCGGCGAAGCTAAGACCGGACTGTTTCCCTATCGTGGCATGCTGGCTTCGTGGGTGCTGGAAGCCGCTGTACTGGTCGCAGTCATTGTGCTGCCGGAGAGATTCGCGGCCATGCAGCCGTATCAGCCGCCGCCGATGCCCAAATACGACGTGATCTACTATTCGGGCGACGAACTTCCGCGCACAGAAGATGCTGGCGGCGCGGAGACCGGCCGCTCAGGTCGCGCTGGAGGCCAGGAAGCTTACCACCGCACCCAGGCGATTCGCGTAGCGCGCGGTATTTCTCTCCGCGACAAAGTGGTGGACGCCCCCAAGCTCGACTTGCCTCGTTCCGATTCCGCCGTGGCAAACCTGCTGGCTTATAGAGGCGTCCCTGGCCCTCCTCCCGCCGAAGGTTTGCAATCTTCACTGCGAACTCCGGCCATGCTGTTTGCGCCTATTGCCCCCGCGTCCAATGTGCAACGCGACAGATTGCAGGCGGCGCCGTCACTTAATTCTTCGGTTGTTCCGCCGAGCTCGAATGTACAACGCGACAAATTTCAGAATGCCCCAAGCCTACTCGCAAACGTGATTGCGCCGAGTCCAGATATTCAGCGCGACAGAATAATGTCCGCGCCGGCGCTGAACACTGGAGTCATCGTGCCGCCTCCCACGGGTCCTCAGCGGGATGCGACTATGCTCCGCTTGCCTGGCTCGCAGAGCATTCAGGTCATCCCGCCTCCAGTTTCAGCACCGGTCCAGGCCGCGAATTCCAATCCACGTCTCGCACTGCCGGCAAACGTGGTCGCCCCGCCGCCAACTCAGATTACTCGCGATATCGCCTCCGCAGGCCCAGGCTTCGGCTCCGGTGAACTGCACAAGCAAATTGTTCCTCCGCCGGCGCAATTGGGCGGAGGCTCGGACGAACATCGCGCGATCGGCGGATTGGGAGATGGCACAGTTGTGCCTCCTCCCGGCCAGTTGAGCAGCGGTGGAGGAGTGCAGCGCCAATCCGGCAGCGGCTTTGGCAATGGACTCAGTGGCAGCGTCGTGCCGCCTCCGGCGCAACTAAGCGGCGGCATGGGCGGTACTCATCAGGGAGGTGGCGGCCTCGGGGGTTCATTTGTGGGTGTTGTGCCTCCCCCTCCTAATTCGATTGGCGGTTCCCTCTCGGGCCATGGACGGGGAAACCGAGGCGCGGGATTTGGCGGGTCTCTGGATGTCGGCGACATCGCCGCGCCGCCCAAGAGCGGGGGCGTCGGATCTGAAACCGGCGTCGTTGTGTCGAGCCAACCCGGCTCCAAGGTGGGCGTTCCAGGCAATGGCGGAGCCGGATCGTTGGCTTTGTCGCCCTCCGGCGGCCTCAACAGCGGATTGGGCGGATCGGGAGGTGGCACAGGCATCGGTCGCGGCAATGGGCCTGGCAGCGGCTTTTCCGGCGAAGGTTCCGGCGCAGGAAAGGAAGGTAGTGGTCGCGGTTCAGACAAAATGGCGCGCGGTGGAATTTCACCTTATCCGGGGCCAGGCGGCGCAGGCAGCGGCGCAAGTGGTAATCCGCCCATGCCTGGAGTTGCTGTGAAAGGCGGCAGCAGCAACATCGTTACGTTACCCAGCTTCAGTACAGATGCGAATGACCCCTCGATCGCCGGACGTTCCGCCAAGGGTGCGGATCGCAAGGGCCCAGGAATCACGGTTGTGGCAAGTGCCCGGGCGGGTGGCGCCTTCAACTTCTACGGCGCATTGAAAGGCGACAAGGGATATACGATCTATTTCGAAACCGGCCTTGGGCCAACAGTCTTGTGGTATACCGATCCCGCCTCCGCGTCGCATCCCTACGCGGAGGACCTGGTCGCGCCCCAGATCATACGCTCCGATCTTCCCCCCGACTTGCAGCGGTCGCGCCTGATTCTTGCATGCATTCTTGACCGCTCAGGATTGCTTCGTGATACGAAGGTCATCGAGCAAACTGCGATGGATACAACCACCAAGGTTCTAGCCTCTCTTCCGAACTGGAAATTCAGTCCCGCCCTACGTGGAGATCAGCCCGTCGAAGTTACCGTATACCTTGGATTCAATATCGATACCAAAGATCGGTTTTAGCACGAAAATATGGATGTAAGCGCGGGCCTACACGCCTATATCGGACCTGTTCCGCCTTGTTCCCGCTCCAGTAAGACGGCCACGTCATCGGCGTAGATGACTCTCCATCGGTGAGTTTCTTTCAGCATATTCGCCAGTGAGGAATTCCCAGGCATCAGCACCCAATTCACACGCTTCTCATCCAAAACTTCATCCCATCTCGGTGCCAGCCGAATGGCGGTCAAGTACTCTCGCAGAAATTGCTCGCCATAGAGGTCGTGGCGGTCGTCCACGAACACCTTCATCTCCGGATAAAGACGATAAATGAAATACCCGCCCCAGGAGTCCAGGCTGAAAATCGGCTCCTGGATGCCGCGTTCTGCGATCACCTGGACCGCCGCTACTGGAAATTTTTTTACATCAAAATGTGCGTTCATGAGTTGATGCGAGCCGACCCGGCCGTGCTGAATGCAGACAAAAAGTCCGAATACCACGGCCGCAACCGGCCAAAGGCGTCCACGCAAACTTAGTTCCAGGCTCCCCATGCGCAACGCAAAAGAGCTGCATCTCGAAAAAAAATTGCGTGTGCGATCCGGCAACTTCGCGTTGTTCCCCGCATCGCGCACCGCGGCAGAAAGCAGTGGCCCGGCAACGAGAACCAGCAAGATCGAGGCGACCGGCAAATTGCGCGAAGCGTAAAGCCCGCTATAGGAAGCAAATAAAATCACCAGCAGTTGCGAAGCTCGTATCTTTCCTCGCGCCGCGGCCAAAGCAATGATCGTAATCACCAGCAAGACTGCAAAGCATTCCTGCGCGACGCC
>Ga0209056_10003849_pt1 | contig 15883 bp, 17 predicted proteins | sample GraSoiAngelo_114_FD_185876 | JGI IMG/M metagenome (GOLD analysis project Ga0209056, IMG submission 185876) | Grasslands soil microbial communities from the Angelo Coastal Reserve, California, USA - 14_0903_13_40cm (SPAdes) (version 2) | ecosystem: Environmental > Terrestrial > Soil > Grasslands... | reverse complement strand
GCCGTATGGAGCGCGACGAATATTTCGACATGGCAGATCGCTTGGGAATTTTGATCATGCCAGGATGGACTTGCTGTGATGCATGGGAGAAATGGGGCCAATGGACGCCAGAGCAAATGACCATCGCCAGCGCATCGTTGGCCGATCAGATCACCCGGTTGCGCAATCATCCCAGTGTGTTCGTGTGGCTCTACGGTAGTGACAATCCTCCGCCGGCAAATGTCGAAACCATGTATCTGCAGACCTTGAAAGACAAGCATTGGCCCAACCCATCGCTCTCTTCTGCTTCCGCAACACCGACGACAGTCACTGGGGCGTCCGGCGTAAAGATGACGGGACCGTACGACTATGTGCCACCGAATTATTGGCTCACCGACACAACGGCGGGGGAGCGTACGGCTACAACACCGAAACCAGCCCTGGACCGGTGATCCCTACAATTGAGAGCTTGAAGCGATTCATTCCTGCGGACCACTTATGGCCGATAGACGAGTATTGGAACTATCACGCGGGTGGAGAACGTTTCACCACCATTGACAAGTTTGTGAATGGCCTGGAGCAACGCTACGGGAAAGCGGCAAACTTGCCAGACTTTCTGCGCAAGTCTCAGGCCATGAACTATGAAGCCCAGCGGGCGATGTTTGAAGCTTACGGCCGCAACAAATATGCCTCGACCGGAGTAATTCAGTGGATGCTGAACAATGCTTGGCCATCGCTGATTTGGCACCTCTATGACTACTACCTTGTGCCTTCCGGCGCGTTCTTCGGCACTAAGAAGGCGTGCGAACAGTTGCATGTACAGTATTCCTACGATGACAACTCGGTTGCCATTGTGAACGGCCATTCACAAAGCTTTTCTGGGCTGAAGGTCAAAGCTACGATCTACGACATTGACGCTAAGGAAAAGGCTTCACAAGATCTGACGCTCGATATCCCATCCGACAGCAGTGTTCGCGCCTTTCAGTTGCCTAAACTTGAAAACATCTCGCCAACATATTTTTTGAAACTGGAGCTACGGGAATCGGGCAAGTTGGTCAGTGATAATTTCTACTGGCTCTCGACCAAGCCCGACGTGCTCGACTGGGCAAACAAGCTAGACACGGTTTATACGCCGCAAAGCGCATATGCTGACTTAACTGGTCTGAATAGTCTGAAGCCAGCGAAAGTGACACTCCGCGCCACCGCGTCGCGCGAGGGAACCGCCCAAGTAGTTCACGTGGTTGTGCAGAACCCTGGCAACAGTGTCGCGTTCATGGTTCACCTGCGCCTTGCGAATCAAAATACCTCCCAAGATGTTGTTCCAATTTTCTGGAACGACAATTACTTTTCTTTGCTGCCCGGCGAAAAACAGGAAGTGAGTGCTCGTTTTGATGCCACCCATGAAGTTGGCCCGCCGGTTTTGACGCTCGATGCCTGGAATGTCCCCCGGAAGCAGGTGGTCCTTGGGAGCAAATAGAGAGGAACTATGCGCAGCGCTTTAGCAATCTTAGTTTTATTTCTCGGGACACATTCAGCGGCGCCCCAGATCAGACTGTCGGTGCACTGGGAAGAGTTAACTGCGGAGGACTTTCGTGCGGCGATTCAGCAATCGCAAGGCACTTGCTTGTTGCCGTTCGGAATCCTGGAGAAGCACGGCCCACACATGCCCCTGGGTACTGATCTGTTGGATGTGCGTCACGCCGCTCTCACGGCTGCGCAGCAGGAGTTTGTAGTGGTGTTTCCAGAATATTATTTTGGCCAGATTTTTGAAGCCAAGCACGAGCCTGGCACGGTGGCGTACTCAAGCAACTTGCAATTACAGCTGCTCCAGGAAACAAGCGATGAGATGGCTCGCAACGGCTGCAAGAAGATCATCATTGTGAATGGTCATGGCGGGAACGAGCACCTTCTACCTTTCTTCGCACAGGCGCAACTTGAGCGGCAGCGCGATTATGTCGTCTATATATTCGGCTTGCCTGAAAGACCGTCGGGCGGCCCTCCCAAGAAGACTTCCGTTGACATGCACGCCGGGGAATCTGAGACTTCCCAAATGCTCATCAGCCGCCCCGACCTGGTGCATTTGGATCGCGCCGGCAAAGAATCTGGCGCGGACCAGCAACGACTGAAATTGCCTGCAACTCTCTATACCGGTATCTGGTGGTATGCGAGTTTTCCCGACCACTACTCTGGCGACGGTTCGGCCGCCACAAAAGAGCTTGGCGAGTATTACATGAATGCGTGGGTAGGAGCGATCAGGCAGGCGATCCGCGTTGTGAAGACCGACAACAAAGCCTTGGAGCTGCAAAACGAATTCTTCGAAAAGGCGAAGCATCCAATGGAGACGCCCCAGTAGAATCGCGCAAGCCTGGAAGCTAAAAACGGAGGTCACGAATTCCAGAAATTGGCAGAAAGACAGGGATTCCGATGGTGGTGACGATTCGCGAAGTCGCGAAGGAAAGCGGATTCTCGTCCACGACGGTCTCCATTGTCCTCAACAACGCGCCACTGTCACGCTACATACCTGACACCACGAAGAAACGAATTGAGCGCGCGGCGAAGAAGCTGGGCTACCGGCCAAATCTTTTTGCGCGCACTCTAAGGAACCAGCGTACTCACACCGTCGGCGTGATGGTCTTCGACATGACCGATCCCTACTGCACGCCTATTCTGCGAGGCATCGAAACCTCGTTATATCAGGCGTCTTTTCTACCGATACTGACAGACGTGCACAACGAGCGCAGCCGATTCGAGCGCTACTTGGAGATGTTGCTCGATCGCCGCGTCGAAGCTCTGATCGTGGTTGCAAACTGGCTGTTCGTCAACATTGACGTGCTTGGTGATTTAGAGAAGAGCAACCTTCCCACCGCAATGATTGGCCGAGAGCTGAATTTAGGCTCGATCAGTTCCGTGACTGTGGACAATGAAATGGGCGCCTATGCTGCCATTGAGCACCTGTATTCGCTGGGGCATCGGCAAATCGCGTTTCTTCGCGGTCCGCGTCACATCACTGACACCGCACCCAGATGGAAAGGGGTGCGTACCTTTGTAAAATCGCAAAGCTTGCAAATCGATCCCCGTTTGGTGCTCGATCTGTCCGAATCCCGTGACCCGCTTTCTAGTTTCGATTCCGGTTATCAGTTAACCGAAGAGCTGATTCAGAAGAAGCAGCCCTTCACAGCGCTCATGGCATTCGACGACATGACTGCATTCGGTGCGGTTCGGGCGTTGGCAAAGTACAAGATCAAAGTTCCGGAGCAATGCTCGGTAATTGGTTTCGATGACGTGGCGCACGCGAGCGTTCTCACTCCGGCGCTGACCACGGTCCGGCAGCCGCTGCTGGAAATGGGAAAGACCGCCGTCGGAATTGTCTCAGAGGGGATTCGCGCACTTCACGAAAAGACCCACAGCAAGCTGTCCCCTGAGCTCGTAGTGCGCGACTCAACCGGCCCTAAGTTCACTCCCGAGAAATAAGAACGGGGGCTGATTCGCCCCCAGGTTGTTCAGTGCCGCTGGGTAGTGTACCGATGAGAACAACGACCGCTGCGAGTGCTCCTAGGGCAAATTCTCGTATTTGCCGGGAAACAAGTTATTGCACTGCACGGTGCTGGCGAGAATGGGAGTTTGCAAAATTATTTTCAAGAAAATCAACGGGGCGGTTGCGGCCAAAGCTGACTTTCTCATCGGTGGGATCTGAGGATAAACTGACATCACGCCCGGGTGGCGAAACTGGCAGACGCACGGGACTTAAAATCCCGAGTTCCGAAAGGAACGTACCGGTTCAATTCCGGTCCCGGGCACCACGCATTCATTCAGTGCAGAGCTACGAGGCGAGCCGGGTTGGAGGGAGGCAAAAACCGGAACGAATCTACCCGGTCTATTTGTGCTCGCCGTCTTTGTAGGTTTTGCCGTGGACTTCGGCTGAACTTGATTCGTCCGAACCGTAATTGAATAATGCCGCCTGTGCTGGCTTCTCCTGTTTTCGCTGGTCTCTGCGTTCGACCTTTTCTCGCTGTCTCTGTTGCCTGGTTTGTTCCTTCTGGCGCTTTGTGAACGTTGATCGACCTCGTCCTGGCATAGAATCCCCAATGTTTGTTTTTTAGTCTCTTGCTAAATACGCAACCGCGAATGCAAAGAGAAGCTACCAGCGAGGTTCCCGTGGCTGACGCGGGTGACCGCGATAGTCATCGCGCCCACCTCCGCCACTCTTTCCTCCGCCACTCTTTCCCCTGCCACCGAACTTCGTCCCGCTGCGTGGCAGGTCTGCTTTGGGCTTCGCCTCATTGACAGTCAATTGGCGGCCTCCCAACTCAGTTCCATTTAATGCGGCAATCGCTTTTTCGGCCTCACCTGCATTTGTCATTTCCACAAATCCGAAGCCGCGTGAGCGCCTTGTGTCCCGGTCGGTCACTATGCTCACTCTGTCCACGGTTCCATGCACCTGGAAAAGTTCGCGCAACTGGTCCTCGGTCGTGCTGTGGGGCAGGTTTCCAACATAAAGGTTTTTCATTGCAGCTCCAACACCGATGTAGTCATGCTTTCACCGCCCCGCGGCCAGAAGTCGGACTTGTGGATTTGGGGCGCAGCAGTTCACGCACGCGCTTGCGTTTCGCGATTTTCTTCTTACGATCCCGATGAAACCTTGCTTTGTCCCCGTTTATCCCTGACATCCTTAAGCTCCTTTTCGGCTATCGCGGACCACGCTACCTTCCAGATAAATCCAGAGTGGACACTTCGCTCGAGCACCGGCCTCTTTCAGTATATACGCTCGCGCTCGATTGCTTGGAAGGCGACATGCCCCGCTATCCGATCACCCGAACCCGCCTTTGTACTGTTCAGCTCTTGATAGGTGGCGTGGCTCTGTCCTAGAATTCTCGCCCCGGTATTCTCACACTATGACCGAGCCGCTGATGATTGACCGATCGAATTCGTACCCGCTGCAGGAAGTGCTCGTCTTGAGCGGCCCACTGACTGCAAGCAACAGCTCGACATTTCAGAATGCCATGCGCCGTGAAGACCCGGCGGACACGGTCATTCTCGACCTCAGCGATGTTCCGTACATTGACTCCGCTGGATTAGGCCTGCTGGTCACCGCCTACGTTACGCGCCAAAAATCGGGACGCAAGATGGTATTGAGCGGAATCAACTCGCGTGTGCAAAGGCTATTTGACATTACGCGGGTGGCCAGTTTGTTCTTGATTTTTTCGAGTCCGGAAGAGGCGATTGCAGCATTGAGGGGGGCGGCGGAGGCGTAGTAGTTTACTGAAGTTTACTGAAGCTTGGCGTACTCGGCTTTGGCTTGCTTGAAAACAGGAACATCCGGATCAGCATCTTTCCAGGTCGCGAAGAAATCCTGATACGCCGTACGTGCTTTGGTGTTGTCACCTTGTAACGAATACGCGCGTGCTAGTCCAACTCTGGAAAGGGCATAGATTGGATTGGCCGGATCAACCCCGCGATTATCGAGAATCCTTTGATATTCAGATGCAGCTTTTTGCCCCTCATGAGCTTTCAGGTAGGCCTCACCGCGAATGTAGTTAGCCCAATAGCTGCACGAATTCGGCCCCATCCCCAGCTCGTACGGGCGAGCGCTCTCCAGAACTTCAACTGCCTTGGCGGGGCTATTGCGTCGCATGTCACTGATCGCTTGCGAGATTGGAATCCACACGGAGTTGAGCGTCGTATCGTCCGGAAATTCTCTGGCTAGTTGGGCAAACATGCTGTCGGCCGCATTCGAATCTCCGACTCGGGCGAGGAGAAGAGCCGCACCCCAGCGTGTGTCGCGGTCTTTGGCCATAGAGAGCGCCTTCGAGACTGCTGGTCGTGCGCTCGTTTCGTTGCCTAGTTCAGCATCAAACTGCGCTCCCAACAGGACCAGCGACGCAGCAAACTCCTTCAGACCAGAGCGATTCCCGAGATCAATTGCCTGGCTCAGGGTCTGTTTCGCCCTTTGCGATTTTCCCTCGAAATATTCGGACTGCATTTTGAACATGAGCATAATGACTTTTACGGCGTCACCGCTGGCGCCATCGACGGCTCGTTGCATGCCAGCACCATCGTGGTGAATAAACGCTAGCTGGAATCGGGCAAATTGTCCCGCACTCAGAGTCAGGCCCTGCGCCTCAGCCTTCTCAAGGACTGCCTTGGCTTCGTCGAACCGATTCAGACCCATGTAAGCAGCGGCCAAATTTTGGTACGCGAATCCGTCCTTGGGATTGAGACGCGAGGCTTCGCTCGCAGTCGTCAAAGCTTTGTCGTACTGGCCGAGACTTTCGTAGCGCAAGGCCAGATTGTCGATGGCAACATCGTCCCGGGGATAGGTATTAATCCACTGTTGATACGTCTCAACTGTCTTATCTGAATCCCGCTGCAGCTCGTCATAATAGTGAGCGGTAATGTACAGTCGCTCGCGCTCGCTGGCACGGTCCTTGAGATCGAATGCTTTCCTCAGATTTTGTTCGCTGAGCGTGCCCTGTGTGAGGTTGGAATAAACGACGCCCAAAGTCGCATAGGCCATGGCGAAGTTAGGATCGAGTTCAATAGCGCGTTTGAGGTGCGCAACCGCTCCCTCGTCATCGAGCTTCTGATGCGCTGTTTGACCGAGGCTGAAGGCCTGCAGTGCTTCCAGTGAGGACGTGGTGGCCTGCTCGAGCGGTGTGGCAAATTTTTGAATTGACGTGACCGACTCCCCGAGCTTGCCGCGAAGTTTCGAGGCGGCGCCGTCGAGAGTTTTCAGAACAGATTCTTTGCTGTCGGCCTCTGCCTGCTCACGCGCTATGGAATCGCCGGTTTGGGCGTTGGTAGCGTTCAGATCAATTACGTAGTGGCTGCCCAGGCTTGAGATTGACCCGCAGAGCATCGCTTTGATGCCTTCGCGCAAGCAGATCTCATGGGCCACATCGGCGGTTAAGCGTTCGTCAGAGGAACGCCCCATAAATTTGAGGGCTTCGCGGATGCGCGACTCTGGGGTGACGTTCAGATACGGCGATTGCTCGAGCTGCACAGCCAGGGCTTGCTTTAAGGTTCCGTCGAAAACCGAGTCACCGGTGGTGTTTACAAAGTCGGCGAGCAGGATGGAATCTTTTGCGGTCAGCGCGTTGGCATGCCCGCGGTAGAGGAGTGCGCCCACAACGCCGGCGATCAGAACCGCAGCACCTATGCTGCCGAACGTCCAAAGCCGTTTCCGCGCACCGCCGACAACCTGAGGTGCGACGGATCCGCTCCCGAATGAAGCAGCAGGAGTATGTGGCGCGGACACTCTTGTCCACGAAGAACTCTGTGCAGGCACTGATTCCACGGAGCTGCGCTCTGCCGGGCGGGCAGGGGCGCCGGTCCCCACGTGGTCTGAGCCACTCACTATAGCCGCGCGACCGCTATCCGTGTCGCGCTTCAGCCGCATCAATTCCGCTTTCATTTCAGACGCGTGCTGATAGCGCAGTTCCCTGTCCTTTTCCAGCGCACGATTTATGATGTCCTCAAACTTCGGCGGCAAATCCGGATTCAGCCGAACCGGCGGCACCGGCGCACGGTTCAGAATGGCCTCGAAAATCACTCCGGAAGTTTCACCGCGGTAAGGCAGCGCTCCGGTGACCATTTCATACAAAACCACCCCGAATGAAAATAGATCCGTACGCGAATCGAGTTCCTTGCCTCGCACCTGTTCCGGGGACATGTAGGCGATGGTTCCCAGTGCGGTGCCCGGGCTGGTGAGGTGTGCCTCGGCGGAATCGATAGTCGCGTCGGCGGCAGCTTCGGCGGACGGCAGTCCCCGATCGCCGTACTTCACCTTGGCCAATCCGAAATCGAGGATCTTGGCGTGGCCGCGCTTGGTAACGAAAATATTCGCAGGCTTAATGTCGCGATGGACAATGCCTTCACAGTGCGCAGCATCGAGCGCCTCTGCGATTTCGATCCCCAAGCCCAGCACGGTTTCGAGTTCCAGCGGACGGCCGGCGATCAGGTGCTTGAGGGTGATGCCGTCCAGATACTCCATGACGATGTAGGCTTCGCCGTCCTGCTCGCCAATGTCGTGGATCGTACAAATGTTGGGATGATTGAGGGCGGAAGCCGCCTGGGCTTCGCGGCGGAAGCGGGCTAACGTCTGAGGGTCGCGAGCCACTTCTTTCGGCAGGAATTTGAGCGCAACAAAGCGATGCAAACGGGTATCTTCGGCCTTATAGACGACACCCATCCCGCCGCCGCCGAGCTTTTCGACAATTTTGTAGTTGGAAACGCTCTCGCCGATCACTGGCGGGAATCTTACGTGGACAGGAAGCGAGAGTCAACGAAGAGAACGCTGAGCAAGTCAGAACTCAGAAGAACGAAGTCAGAAGCTAAACCAGGCTAGAATTCTGATGCAAGCCACATCCTTGATCCTTCACCCGTTTACTTCTTCATTCTGACTTCTTACTTCTGAATTCTAAACGGTGAGGACTTCCTCTTCTTCCTCAACTCCGCGTTGTTTACGCAACTCGGCCTGGAACTGATCGGCAGACAGATCTGCACCGGTCAGGAAGAGGGACAACAATGGGTCATCGTGCACGGTAATGGGTTCTGCAGAAAGCGCCGGAGCGCTGTTGTCAATTGTGTCAGGTCGCACTTGAAGATCGGGGATCGCTCCGGTGTTGTTTACGAGAGTTTGAATGAATCCCTGAACTCGCGTCTGTTGAGAAGAAGTACCCTGCGTAAATTCCACACCCATACCTGAACCCGGGTGCATGACGCGAACGATCCCTTCGATCTGCAGCTCGAGCCGGCGTACTCTCATCATTAATTGGAGTCGGGTGCGCACCGGAAAAGGTGACTCAGTCTGGAGATAGCAAGCGCCGAGGCTCAGGTCGGTAAGCTTGCAGGTTACGGGAGGCTCCTCGGCATCATTGCCCATAAGCTGCCGACCAATCCAGAGCTTCAAGTTTTCGCTGGTCTCAGCTGGGACATCACGAAAGCGGATTCCCTGCACCTGATTCCCTTCCCAGGCCAATTCGGCGCGGCATTCGATTTGCGAATCATGTTGTGGCAATGCAAACCGAACTTGAAACGAAGGCGGTAATTTGGAGCTTCCGGTTTTGACGGCCATTCCGTTCTCGGCCAGATCAACGGTCACCCGGTGCAAACTTCCCGAACCGCCACCGACAACGATTTCCACTTGAAGTTCAACCGGAACGCGGGCATGACGGCGGCGTTCGCGCTTCATGAGCGCACGAACCGAACGAAAACTGGCCTTGGTACGCTCCAGCGAGATCGGCTTGAACAAAACGAAATGGGCTCCCAGCTCGAAAGCGCCTTTTAGAGCAGACTGGCTGTCGATTATCGCGACGGCGATGGCACGCTTGTTGGCTGGAGCGGAACGAGTCCCCTTGAGAACGCGAGACGCGACATCGGGAGTCGTACAGTCGATGATGACGGCCTCAAAACGCTGTCGGGTGAGTTTTTGAACAGCTGCATCGGCGTCCTGGCAGTGTTCCACGCCGATTTCCAGCTCGCTTAGAACTCGGCGCAGTACTCGCACGACCTTATCGTCGTCGCACAAAAGGAGCGCTTGAAGGCGAGACTCCATTAGAACCTTTCCAGTCCACGTAGAACCGCAGATAGGACGAATCTAGCAGTTAAGCTACTCTGCTTCAAAGACTTGGCGCGCGCGTTGGTTACTTACGTAACCTAAGGCCTGAAATTGCCAAATTTTGAACTAAGTCCAATAGTCTCATTCGTTTGTGGCTTTAGACCCAGGATCGTTGTTGACTTTAGGCCTGCCTGAAGTAAAATCATGCGGTTCCGATTGACTTTTATCTTCTGTGGGCCCTGGCGGTTCTCTCTGTTAATTCTGTGTAAGTGCTTTGGAATCGGAATCCTTAGCCAAGTCGTCGGAATCTAAACCTGTAACAATAGGAAATAAACGAGGCATACTTTTAATGGCAAAACGACGTGGCAATCCTAATTGGGGCAAGCCGGAGCCGATCGGCCCGATTGTCCCCACAGTGACAGAGTTTGAGCAAGTGGTAAAGGAATATAAGCTCACTCCCGACCAGTATCTGCGGTCCACCCGGCTGCGGGAATGGGCGCGACGCAACAAGAATTCCAAGTATATTCCTGAACCCTTGCTTGAAGCTTGGGGGTTCGAGATCGAGTCCACGCTGTAAGGCAAACCAGAATTTGTGATGAAGGCCGCCGAGAGGCGGCCTTTTTAGTTTCGTAAAAAGCTTTTAACTGCAGAGAACGCTGAGCAAACGCAGGGTGGGCAGAGAAACCGATCCTTGGGTCTGGTTGTTCTCTGCGGGCTCTGCGCTATCTCTGCGAACTCGGCGGTTAAAGACTTTTTACGTAGTAAGCCAAACGCGGTCAATCCAAGTCAAAATCGCGGATAGGTCTGCCAGTGTCGGGTGTTTCCTTGGCTTTGCGCAACGCTTCCTGAAATTTCTTTTCTAGCAAATCGGAGGCATGCTTTTGCGCCTCGACCGACTGGCGAAAAATAGAATCTCGCCGGTTGTCCTGCTCTTTCATTGCGCGGGCGGCTTCCTCCATGTCGTTGAACATTTTCGGCTTGACGGGGGCGACATGGGAAATGACTGCCTGGACATCGGGATCCACTTTGAGCACTGCGCTGCAGCACGGGCAAGTCAGATCGAAGGCAGTCTTCTTTTGCTTCGTTGGGGGCATCTCCGAAAATGATACCTCAAAACCCCGGTTCATTCAGCGGGGCTCCAGCCGTATCGGCAATACGTGGAACAGGAACAGCAGCTCCCATCCGAGCATGAGGAGAGCCACTACTGCAGTGGTGATAGCGAGCATTTCGCCAAATGTCATGCGGCTGCGCCCGGGCTCGAACCGGCGTGCAACCAGCCCAAGAATATTGAGTGTGGCAAAGCCAAACACAGCTCCCCACAAAAGGTCGTACATCCGGCTGCCGGCCAGCACCACCTGGGCCATCAGGATGAATGTTTCCATTCGAAGAGTGCGCGCGTTGGACACTGCGCACCCCACGATACACTGAAAACATGTCCCTTAAGGCCGTCTTTTTTGACGTTGGAAATACGCTACTGTTCCTCAATCATGCAGTCGTACTGAGGCCGCTGCACGAACGAAAGCTATTTCCTTCGTTCGATCTTTTGGAGGAAATTGAACGCCAGACGAAACGCGAATTCGATTCGCTTCAGCAAGACGCAACGGTGGACCATGGATTCTGGCATATTTACTACTCGCATTTGTTGAATAAGCTTGGCTTCGCCGATGAAGTCTTGCATGCGGAGTTGGTCTCGCTCACGCGCATGTCGGCGAACTGGTGCCAGATACGTCCACACACGCGCGAGGTGCTCAAGCGACTGGCGGAGCGCTATCGGCTCGGAATTATTTCGAATGCGGACGGAAAAATTGCTGAAGTGCTCGCGCGATGCGGAATCGCTGACTGTTTTGAAAGCATCACCGACTCGGGAATCGTAGGGAAGGAAAAGCCGCATCCGGCGATTTTTGAGGCTGCGGTGAGTAGTCTTGGAATCTCAGCCGGAGAGAGCGTTTACACTGGCGACATATATTCCGTCGATTACATTGGAGCGATGGCTGCCGGGATGCAATGTGTGCTGTTCGATGTTTCAGGTGCGTATCGCGACGCAAGCGTCACTCGTGTGGAATCGTTGGAACAACTAGAGCTGACTCTCAGGAATCGCTAATAGCCGCAAATTCGCTTACCTTCTGTTCTTAGCAACGTCCAATCCCCAGTGAGAAATTACATGCAAAGTCTTTCGCCACTGCGATTGTTCGTCATTTCCCTTCCTGTGCTCGTGGTGGCGCATGAGATCCTAACCTTCCTCATTCCTGAAGTATTGCATCTACTGCTCCCTTCTCCGCTCAGACTGATTCTCGGCATGCACTGAGCCGATACAATGTTTTTCATGCCCGGCGGAAACATCAACGAGAACGACGAATTTCGGACGGATGAAGTTTGGATGGAGGAAGCTCTTCGGGCTGCACAACGCGCCTTAGATGCGGGCGAGGTGCCTGTCGGCGCCGTAGTTATTCATCAGGGAAAAATTATTGGTCGCGGATTCAATAGGAATATTTTGGATTTCGATCCAACCGCGCATGCCGAGGTAGTTGCACTGCGCGAGGCTGGAGCGTCGCTCGGCAACCATCGTCTAAGCGACTGTGATGTGTTTGTCACGATTGAGCCGTGCGCGATGTGCGCGGGGGCAATGGTGCACGCCCGCATTCGCCGCCTGATCTATGGCGCGGATGATCCCAAGGCCGGAGCGGTCCACTCAGCGCTACACGTCTTAAACCATCCGGCGCTCAATCATCGGGTGGAGGTCCGCGCGGGCGTGCTTGCGGGCCGATGCGCGGAGATTCTGCAGGAATTTTTCAGAAGCAGAAGATGAAGTGGGCGGGTTAGGGTACCCGCCCACGTAAGTCTTGCCGATTATTGCTTTTTGTTCTTCTTCTTCTTCTTCTTCTTCTTCTTCTTCTTCGTTGGCGCTTTCTTGACTGCTCCTTCGCGGCCACCGATCAGGCTGAGTGAATCGGCAGCATTGAATGGGAACTGCCGTACGGAAGTCTGGCCTGTCGTGCTGAGCGTAACGTCCACACGCCGGTTGCTGGCCAGAATGATCGTCCGCATGTTCTTTACGATTCTCCCGCGCTCTTCGGTCGTGAGTTCAGGAGTTTGTTCGACAGACTGTTTGACTTCGTCGGAGCTCAAGTTGTGCTGAGCGCCGAACGCTTTCACTTCAATGTGGTCCTCGGCAACACCATGCGAGACCAGGAAAGCCTTCGTGCTGCCTACGCGGCGTTCTGAAAGGGCTTGATTGTAGGCTGCCGAGCCGCGCGGATCGGCGTGACCTTCAAGGATCAGATGGGCATCGGGTTTAACCTCCAAATATTTTTGGAAGTCACTGGCCAGAGACGTCAGCGTTTGCTGCTGACTGGCAAGCAATCCGCCATTTGGATTCTTAATAGTCGGCTGCGCGGTTGGGAAATAAATACTGTGAAGAGCAAGCCGGGCTTCCAGTCGCTGCTGTTCGGGAGACGGCCCGGCGGCGGAGGCGGAATCTCGACATGGACCTGAGTGGAAGCGGAACTGTTCAGGCCACGCGAATCAGAACAGCTTGCGTTCACAGTGATCGGTCCTGGTTGGGCGCCTGAAGTATTCAGCGTAGCGCTGTTGCCGTTTCCGGAAACCGTGCCTGCACTCGCCGTCCAGTTGGCGCCATTGACCGGAACGTTGTCCGGACTGGTGCGAGAGGCCGCTCAAGGAGACTGATCCGCCCGTCTGGACTGAAGTTGGGTTCGCAGAGAGCGACAGAGTCGGCGGATTCTTCGGCAGCTCTTTTACGGTGAACTTTGCCGAGCAACTGGTTTCGCCACCGTGTTTGGTCTTCGGATCAGAAATCTTAGCGGTCGCAGTGTAATCGCCACCCGCGACACCATTAGTATCAATTGCGGCAGTATTGCCTTTCCCGCTGATCTTGCCGCCGGTGCTCGACCAATCATAAGTAAGAGTGTGTTTCGGATTTGCGTTGCTTACGTTTGCGGTCGCAGTGACAGGCTCGCCAACCATCACCTGAGTCGGCTGAACCGAACAGGCTGCTGTCATCGGTGCGGCCTTCTTTTCGCCATAGGAAAAGACCAAGCCGGTCCGAAGGCGCACACCATTCTGATATGGCCGGCGTAAGTCAGGAAAGCTTGGAGACACGACGTCCGAATAATGCAGAGCGGCCCAAACATAGTCAGCTTCGAACGCACGCCAGTAAATTCCGTGCCAGATCTGTATGTCCATACCGCCGCCAAGAATTGCGCCGAGGCTGTTACGGGAATCCAGAGATCCGGCTTTCAGCTGATTGAGCCCAATCATTCCGTGCGCAAAGAGGTCGAGGCCTTCGCTCCTCACATGACACGCGGACCAACCGACAACGTGATTTCGTGGCCGATGTCATGCCAGTTACCGCCGGCATCGAGAGACAGCCCCCAAATCTTACTGAAATTGTATGTCGCGGCGGTTCCCAAGCCTTTCGCCATCGTGGGAAGCTTCTCACCAAGCAGTGCGTTCGAGGGCGACGTGGGCAGAGTTGCGCGTGTATCGAGCCATTGATATCCCACAAAGACGTCAACCTTCGGTGTCTCCTCATCCTGCGCAACAGCGGCGGCGGCGACCAGCAGCAACACCGGAATGAACAGGCAGCGGGATGCATTCACTAGGCGGGGCATATGACTCCTCCAATGGCGCAAATCATTTGTGTGCCAACCATTCTGCGATACCCCTCGCTCGGCACCAACTTCCTTCAGCTTCTCCCTGCGGAGAAAGACGTATTTCTTTGTCGATCGAATTCCGGGAAGAAAAAGTCGGGAACGATTTTAATACCCCTTTTATTGGCTGATTTGCAACTGAAAAGGATATGAGAACCTGATTTGGTACGCGGGCTGTCAGTGATCCACGGGTTGGAAGATGGCCTCCCGTAAATATCTGCACTTGAATTCCATTGACAACCTAATTTGCTCATCTATATGCTTTGCCTTCCTGATGCTTTGCCTTCCTGTCTCTACCCTTGTTGAATGTTTTCCGAACCGGGGAGCGGAAGCCATCTCGGCTACCGCAGGAATATCCTTGCGCCGAGCAAAGAACGCGGCACGGGCGGAACAAAATGAATTTTGAGGTGGATCATGACCACGGTGACTAGATTCAGGGGGCATATTCGCGCCATTGCGTGGATGGTTCTTATCGCAAGTCTGTGTGCGGGTGTTGCAACAGCCCAACAGACTATTGATGGGGTTACTGCGGACGGTGCGCTGTACCGATTCCTCGTTCCCAGCTCTTGGAATGGCCAGTTGGTCGTGTATGCGCACGGCTACGTGTCGGCGGCAAATCCGATCGCGCTCCCCAACACCCCGATAGAGCAGGCAGCATTTCAAGCCATCACCAGCCAAGGGTTCGCGGTCGCTATGTCAAGTTATGCCGAAAACGGCTGGGCCGTGAAGAATGGCGCACAAACGACGCATCAGCTTCGCGGACTATTTGCCGCTCGGGTGTCTAATCCGACCCGGACCTATCTAGTCGGTACGTCTGAGGGTGGACTCATCGCCCTGGATCTGACGGAAGGGTACCCAGGCCAATACAATGGGACGCTTTCCATCTGCGGAGTGGTTGGAGGTACGCCTGTCACCTTCCAACACAATGGCGATGGGCGAGTTTTGTTCGACTATTTCTTCCCCGGTGTGTTGCCCGGCGACCTCCTGCATATGCCTAACCTCGACTTCTCTCCCGGCAGCCCCACCTACAATGCGGTGCTAAACGCGCTGGTTGGGGGGTTATTTGCACCCGGTCAGCCGACTTTGCAATTTGCGAATGTCGCCGGACTACCCGGCTCCAACGCGAACGAGATCATCTTTTCCGGATTGACACTGGTTGGCGCCTATAGCTCATTCAATGAGCTCCTCCAGCGCACCAATGGGCATAACTTCTACGACAACACCAAGACCGTGTATTTCGGCTCCGCCAATGATGCCGCTCTTAATGCCGGAGTCCGGCGTTATTTGGCTGACCAGGCCGGCACGAACTATGTCGCCCATTATTACGACCCAAACGGATACCTTCGCATACCCACACTCACACTCCACACTACCCAGGATCCAACCGTAGCTTTTTCTCAGGAAGCGCATTACGCCGCTGTGGTTGCCGGGGCTGGCGATTCTGATTTTCTGGTTCAGCAGTCGGTAAATCGGTACGGGCACTGTAACGTGAAACCAGAGGAGATACTGAATTCATTCCAAGGTTTATTTCTGTGGGTGAATTATGGCATCAAGCCCGCGGGAGGAGATGTAACGGTCCCATGATCGGCATTTGTCAGTGAATTCTCGTCACGCCACTCAGATCGACCGTTAGCCGCCACTACGCAACCTGCTGTGGGTTCCACAGCCGCATGAGTAT
>Ga0209056_10003845_pt1 | contig 15890 bp, 18 predicted proteins | sample GraSoiAngelo_114_FD_185876 | JGI IMG/M metagenome (GOLD analysis project Ga0209056, IMG submission 185876) | Grasslands soil microbial communities from the Angelo Coastal Reserve, California, USA - 14_0903_13_40cm (SPAdes) (version 2) | ecosystem: Environmental > Terrestrial > Soil > Grasslands... | reverse complement strand
GATCATAATTGAGAGTTGACGGCGTAGATTTCCCGCAGACTTGAGTTCTCCCGCGATGTAGACGGACCACCAGTTCCACATCATGAAGGTCATGATGATTGCAACAACAGGCAGAGTTGAGGAGAATTGATGACCACCCAGAAATACAAAGCCTGTTTTCGCAGCAGCATCCTGGATAGCCTGAAATGAATTGGCGCTGTGCGTAAATGGCTGCGCGAAGGCATTGAAATTGGCGATGAAGCTCTGATTCGAGCTAATCAGCAGCGCAATAAACGCCAGGAATGTTCCTACAGTGGCGATAATCCAACACACATTTTGCACACGAAACGACGTTTTCGTCCCGGCTGACATAGCAATTGCCAGAATGACAATCAACAGGAGCCCCAGGCCAAATGTCCACCACTGGCCAGTTGCATCGCTGCCACTGACTGCGTTGCCTGCATTGATCAGCGCATTGTTTTGTGTGACCGCGCCCAGTACCGCTAATGCAGGGCCAAGTGCCAGGACTGCGAAAGAACGGGCCCAGAAAGCCGCACCGATCAAGGCTGATACGGCTGCAGCGAAATTGCTGAATACAGCCACAGAAGGATGCAAAATACGACTAATCCATACATAATCGCCGCCCGTCCGGGGCATGGCTGATGCCATCATTGACATCATGATGACTACTGGGATGTTCACCACAAAAGCGATTAGCAGTGCCTGGACTATATCCGCGCCGGGGAATGACCCCAGGGCGTAGAAAATACCAAAGGCCAGTGTAGCACCAACAGGAGCCGAGAAGACTGCGTTGAAAATGATAGCATCTACTACCGATGCTTCGCGAACTAAACCCGATGATTGCCGAACATAAAGGGATGAGGATGGGGTCGAAGATGACTTAGATTGCATGTCCTACTCCTTCGCCTGATACCAGGCAAAATATAGTACGCTAGACGAACCACGCGGAGAGATAAATCTTGACATACAACGATTTATTAGCTAGAGTATACAGCAATGAACATACTCTGTCAATAAAAATGTGTAATAGTTTGTTGTATTTTGTCCGATCAGTTTCATAAAAGAGAGTTCCCGATGCTGGCGAGCGAACGAAGAAGGCTCATTCTTGAACGTGTGGCTGAGTTCCAATCGATTGAGGCCCAGGCACTGGCTGATGAATTAGGAGTCTCAGTTATGACGATTAGGCGCGACATAAAGCGCCTGGAACAGGATGGTTTCTTACGCCAGACATATGGTGGGGCGACATTTCATATCACAAAAAGTGTAGAGTTGGGATTTAACAGCCGGGCGCTACAATTTTCAGCCCAAAAACGCTTGATTGGCGCTTTTGCTGCTCAGATGATTGAGCCAGGACAAACACTGTTTCTAGGTGAAGGCACAACCACTTCGCAGTTTGCGCAATTTTTACCCCCACATCCTCACTTACAGGTTATTACTGCCTCGCTTTCTCATGCTAGTTTGCTTTGCTCACGAAACATTCGCGTCATCGTACTCGGTGGAAAGCTACATGGTGAAGAATTGATTATGACTGGTCCAATTGCTGAAGCCACGCTCAATCGATTTTACGCTGATATTTGTATACTTGGCGCAGCGGGAGTTGATCTTGAAGTAGGCATAACTGAATTAGACTATGAAGTAGCATCGTTGCATCGCTTGATGATGGAGCGGTCTCGCCACGTAATTGTGCTGGTTGATCACAGCAAGTTAGGGTTTCGAGCACCCGCTGTTGTAGCCCCAGTTGCTATGGTAACAACTCTGGTAACAGATGAAGATGCCGGACAAGAGATGCTTGATCAACTTCAAGTCGGTAGTATACGGGTTGTGCTTGCGAGAAAGCATCTAGAAGACCAACATGGTCTTCAACAAGAAACGACATTACGGCCTTAGTGCTTTGCATACAAGTGCAAGGGATGAAACAGAAATGGTTCAGTGATGACTACTACAATCTATTATGCCAGTGATATACATGGTTCTAATCGCTGCTTTCGCAAATTCTTAAATGCGGCGAAGTTTTACAAAGCCCAGGTATTGGTCATGGGTGGTGATGTACTGGGGAAGGCTATTGTTTTTCTCGAAGAAACACGAGCTGGTATCTATGTCACAAAGGAAGGTGGTCAACGTCTTGAGCTGACATCAGAAGCCGAAGTGCGGGAATTCGAGAAGATTACGGCCGATAAAGGAATCTATTCATATCGTTGTCGTGAGGGAGAGCGAGATGCGCTTTATGCTGCGGGCGAAGTTGAGTCAGTCTTCGAACGTTTGATGAAAGAACGCCTGATGGAGTGGATTACCCTGGCAGACGAACGTTTAACTGGTACTGGAGTGTGCTGTTATATAATGGGGGGTAATGATGACCCTCCTGAAGTTTTAAATGCGTTGGATACTGGTCGTATTGTACATAATCCGGAAGGCGCACCTGTTATATTGGATGAGGCGAGCGAAATGATAAGCCTTGGCTGGTCGAACCCAACCCCCTGGAATACGCCTCGTGAATGTAGCGAAGATGAACTGGCACAGCGCATCGACGCGCTCATGATGCAGGTGAAACGTCCCGATGCGCTCGTCATGAACCTGCATGTACCACCATTTAAGAGTGGATTGGATGATGCACCAGAACTAAATTCCGAATTGAAAGTCCAAAGCAATCTCGGCCAGACACGCTTCAAACCTGTCGGGTCTACTGCCGTGCGGACAGCTATTGAGCGCTATCAACCATTATTGGGTCTGCATGGACATATACATGAAGCCCATGCTTCATGTAAGATTGGGCGTACAGTTTGCATAAACCCTGGTAGCGATTATAGCGAAGGGGTTCTTCATGGTGTTTTGGCTACCTTGCACAAGGGCAAACTGAAGGGTTACCAGATGGTTAGTGGATAACATGGTTTGACATTTGTAATTGAGCTTACTGATCAGGGGGTATGCGTTATGTCACGTTTACATCTCGGTATCAATACGTGTTTCGCAGTTAAACGTTGGCCAGAACCAGAGCAGTGGGTGCGGATCGTAAAACATGAGTTGGGGCTTGATTATTGCCAGTTTAGTTTTGATCTGGTCGATCCTTTACTCGATGAAAGCACTACAAAAGCTTATGCCAATGCAGTTCGTGAGCTTGCAGTGACTCACAATCTTCTCATTCACAGCACCTTTACCGGGCTAGCCGCCTACTCATGGAGCCAATTACTACATCCACAATTGTCTATGCGTGTAGCAGCTAACAGATGGTATGAGCGTGCAATCGACTTTACAGCTAACCTGGGAGCAACTGGTATGGGTGGCCACATCGGGGCATTTAGTGTTCAGGATGCGACGAACCAAGAGCGTAAACAAATGCTCTTGCATGAATTGCAGGAACGCCTGTCAGCACTATCACATTATGCCGCGGGTAAGGGGTTATCTCACTTGCTTTTCGAGAACATGGCGGTAACACGCGAGTGGGGATATAGTATCGAGGAAGCACAATGGCTCACCAACCTGAATACAAACGGTGGTGTACCGCTTGTATTATGCCTTGGAACCGCTAGCGATGATTATCTCGCGTGGTTCGCAAATCCCTGGCCATATCTCCCAGTTGTACATTTACAACAAACAGACAACACAGGAGATCATCATTGGCCTTTCACGCGGAACTATAACGCACGAGGTATGATAAAAGTTGAATACATTATTGAAGCAATTCAACCCTGGTTAATGATTGGAGACGTGTATCTCTTCCTTGAACCAATCCATCCTTTCGAGGCCGAAGATAATGTGGTATTGGATGAACTACGCGAAAGTGTAGAATACTGGCAGGAAGCTCTATCTTAAACTTTGATGCTAGAAAGTCTGCCCATATACATGGGCACGTATTAAGGTATAAATACTGAGCAAACATCAATAATTTCAAATAGACATGCAGCGCGGTTAATGTTATAATGAAGCCATCTTAAAGAGCTAGCTTCATCATTTGCTAGTTTTAGGAATCATCATTTTAAACGTATGCTCAGAGTAAAGGAGAACTTTCATGGCTTGGGATCCAACTCAAGGGCAGGGACAAGGGCAACCCGACAATGGGGGACAAGGACAGCCTGGTAGCGGCCAGCCAGAGCCATCTCCAGGATATAGCGCTCCGCAGAACCCTTATCAGGGACAAGGGCAGCCTGGTAGCGGCGGAACAGATCCCTATTCAGGGTATGGTACTCCGCAGAACCCCTATGGCACGCCACCTCCCCAATACGGTACCCCGCCTAATCAACAAGGTGGCTACGGTTACGGCTATCCACCACCGCAGCAAGCACCACGCCCAATAGGGCAAGCGATCCAGGAACTGCCTAACCAGTATATTAAAGTAGTGACTAAACCATCAGCACAGACATTTGCAGAAGAGATGGGTAAAGCAGATTGGGCATTGGTGTGGATACAACTCCTCGGACTTGCTATTTTAGGTACTATCCTCGGGTTAATTCGGGGGGCAATAGGAGCAGCTGTTAATCCCTTTGTAAATACTGGCGGGTTTAATCCTGGTGTATTCCAGGCACTTATCGTAAGTGGCTCAACCTTTTCGTTTATTGCCGTTCCGGTGTTTTTCTTCATCCTTGTAGGCATCCAATACCTGATTGCGAAGGCTTTTCAAGGAGAGGGACGATTTCTGACGCAGAGCTATACCACCCTGCTATATCAAGTACCAATCTACGCTGTAAGCTATGTGCTTGGCCTGATCCCCATCCTTGGTGGTATCGCTGGCTTTGCATTGTACATCTATAGCATCGTGCTGAATGTCTTCTCGATTATGGCGGTACACCGCCTAAGTGGAGGTAAGGCGACAGCAGTCGTCCTTATCCCGATAGCGGTGCTATTCTTGCTAGTCTTCCTTTGCCTTATCGCAATAGCTGCGATTTTCTTTGCCGCTTACAGAAGTACAACTCCCTAAGCTGATGCTGTTGGCAAACCTGGAGGGCGACCTTTTAGGCGCACCATCTGGGTTTACTTCCTTTCTCACCTGTGGTACAGATTGGTTGAGCTAGTACTTCTTACCTGTTACATTGAGCCATTTAAAGCAAACAGACTATAATACAACCTGTAAAGCGCAAACGCTTTCGACAAAATGCAATCGCTCGCTCAGACGAGCGATTCATTTCATCACATAACAAAACCGCCTTGTAGATATGGATAAAGGGGATTATATGGTATGTGAGATAAATAACTAGTAAAAGAGGTTTAACGGACGAATGGATGTTTCAGGTAGCCAGAAGGTGAAAGCACCCCGACCACACGTCTTTAATGCATTGTTGGATCCTGAGGTTCTCAAGAAGAGCGTTCCAGGTTGTGATAGCGCTGAATTTGTAGATTTCCCTACAGGTAGGCAGCTTAAGCTGACAGTTTCGCCAAGTATTCCTGGTTTGAAAGGCCCTTACAATGTGTTCTTGCAAACAGGCGAGGTTGTTGCACCTTCGCGGGTTGTACTGATTGCAGAACCAACCAGCTCGATGGGGTCTATCAAAGCCACCTGCACAATAGATTTGACCGAAGATGACGCGGGCACTAATCTTATTTACAATGCCAACGCCATCATGGATGGGAAGATTGCAGCCACTCCCGATATAATTGTTAAGGGTGCGGTGAAGGTCGCTCTCGACCAGTTCTTCAAGAATTTTGAGAAGCAGATGAGCAAGGTTACAGCGTAGGATAACTGTTTAAAATAGTGACGCATGCCTTTTCGGGGCATGCGTCTTTTATTTTGGAGAGAATTGATTAATCCGGAACCTTTTACCCTCCTTTCGGTGTACTATTGCTACAGAAGGAGGATTTGAGTGGCTACCTGCGAGGCTGAACTCATCGAAAGCGCGGCTCACGGAGACCAGGAGGCGTTCCGGCATCTCTGGGAGACCCATCATGCTGCTGCTATGGCAGCTGCATTGCGCTTGTGCCACCAGCGTGCGCTGGCAGAAGAGATCACGCAGGGAGCGTTTCTACTGGCATGGCGAGGACTACCGCGATTTCAAAAAGGCAATTCGTTCCGCCCCTGGCTGATGCGTATCCTCTACCGGCATGCCCTCGATGTGATGGAGAAACAACGTACGTACCTACATTCTATTTCTCTGGATGATGCTCTTGAGTTCGAAGTTCGATCGAGTTCGGATAGTCACATGGAGCAGGCTGACTTGCAAGAGCAAGTGGCACAACGTGAAGAAGTGCAACAAGCTTTAGCACAACTGAGTACCGAACAGAGGCGCGTTATTGCATTACGTTATGGAGCTGACCTCACTGAGGTTGATATTGCTCAGGTGTTTGGCTGGCCTATAGGCACCGTAAAATCTAGACTGAATCGTGCGCGTGAGCGCCTGCGTGAGCTGTTAAAAGATGGAGAAAGATGAGTTGCCATGAAAGAACAGAATTTCGGTAAAAGCAAGCAACAAGAGCCATTAGACCTGGAGAAGCGTCTTAGAGCATACTATGGCCCTCAGTTGCGCGAACAACCCTTATCACAAGCGTCGTGGCAGAATCTGCGCTATCGACTTGGTTCACAAATAGACACAAAACGAAGACACCATTTTAGCTGGCGTTTTCCACGAAAAAGATCACAAGCACATGTTCCCTTGTTTATTCTGGATGCTTTTGCCCGTATCACTTACGATGCTCATGTACCCTCTACGCCATCAATGCTACACTGCTCAATGAAGCCGCAAGATCACGAGCCAGCGGTGCATACTTCCTGGTTTGGTAGGCGCAAAATACGGCTTGTGTTGCCATTAACCGCAGTCACTACCATGGAGAAGACTGAACTTGATGTACTGCTAGCAACAGGATTAGCACGCTCCATTTGTGCTCGCAAACCAACATATACGCTTGGTCGCTTCCTTCTCGCTAGTGTAGTGCTGATCGCAAGTTTAGTGTTGATCTTGTCCTGGATGCACCATGTACCTCTTGTAGGATTTCCTATCGCCATAGCTCTATGTATAAGCGTCGTGTGGTTAATCCATATGCAAGCACGTTCAATAGCCTTCCATGCGGATGCGTTGATTGTCCTCTGGTTGGGCCGTGGGCATGTCTGCAACGGTCTGCATGCACTAGCGGATCATAGCCGGAAGCCTCGACGCAGACGATGGGGTGAGCCATCCCTTGCGGAGCGTATTAAGCGTATCTGCGGGACACGAGTGGAGGTCAAGGATAATCAGTTGACACTTGTCGGGTAATTTGGATAAAGTATCCATTCAGAAAGGATCAAAAGATGATCTTCTATAGATTAACTCGCTATATCCGCAGATTGCTGGGTTGTACTTGTGCAAGAACTGGTTACTACGGAAAGAGGAATAACGCAAGAATGCACGATAGGGATAGATTTGACAAGTTCACAGAGCGAGCTAGGAAAGTCTTAAGTCTTGCTCAGGAAGAGGCCCAGCGCTTCCGACACAATTATATCGGGACAGAACATCTTCTGCTCGGCCTTGTTCGTGAGGGTGAAGGTGTTGCCGGGAAAGTTCTCACTAGCCTTGATGTCGATTTAGAGAAGGTTCGTAAGGCAGTCGAAGACATCATTGGTCGTGGAGATCGCATCGTTCTTGGAGAAATCGGTTTGACACCACGCGCCAAGAAAGTGATTGAGCTTGCCGTTGATGAAGCTCGACTCCTCGATCATCACTATATTGGAACTGAACATTTATTGTTAGGATTGTTACGTGAAGGAAATGGGATAGGCGCAGGGGTGCTGGAAAGTTTTGGTCTCAGTTTACAGGAGGTGCGAGCGAAAACCATCCAGGTGCTGAATGAACAATCGAAATAGAGGTATAGGCCATGCCTTCTGTTTCCTGGCAGCTTCAATATGCAAGCCACTAAGTGACAGACGGGAGAAACGAACAACATGATGAGAAAAACTAGGAGGCAGACATACGTTTGTTCCTTTTGCGGCAAACATCAAGATCGGGTACAGCGACTGATTGCCGGACCCGGTGGCGTCTATGTTTGCGACGAATGTATAGATGCATTTAGCAAAGAGCCTGAAGAATCACAGGAGGAAAGTGGGCTGCGCTGCTCGTTCTGTGGTAAAAAACAGAGACAAGTGCAATACCTGACTGTTGGCCCTAATGGAGTGACCATATGCAGTGAGTGTATTTCTCTGTGCCAGGAGATCATAGCTGAAAAGCAACATCACTAGCATCAGATGAACTGCCTCACGTTGATCAGCCATCATCCGTGCAAAGATAACGGATGGGACATCTGCAGGAGGCGATATGATATGATGGGCATAAAATATCTGGAACTCAAGGAGAAGTGAACAATGGCAGGAGACACCGATCGTCCTGGTTCATTAACTGCGGAGGTACATATCCTCTTTAATGGTTATGCGAAAGATGGCGAATCGCCGACAGTGAGCTATGTTGCATCGACAGTTGGTTTTATACGCGATGGAGATGTCAGAGTTATTATTGATCCTGGAATGGTTCCCAGCCCTGATGCAATCCTTGAGCCACTTGCGGCACTTGGGGAATCACCTGCAAACATAACAGACGTAGTGTTTTCTCACCACCACCCGGATCATACATTGAACGCGGCACTGTTCCCAAATGCGCGTTTCCATGATCACTGGGCCATCTACAAGGGTGATAACTGGGAGAGCCGTGAGGCTGAAGGATTTTATCTCTCTCCCTCCATTCGGCTGATAGCAACACCTGGTCATACACCACAAGATATCACCACGCTTGTTGGAACCAATCAGGGTGTAGTCGCCTTTACCCATCTTTGGTGGTTTGCGGAAGGGCCAGCAGATGATCCACTAGCAGACGATTTAGCTGCATTGCATGCTAACCGAATACGAGTCTTGCAGGTTGCTAGATTGATTGTTCCTGGTCATGGCGCACCTTTTATCCCGGACGAAACGACACCACGCTAGGTGCAAAAGTTTCTTATTTGTTTGCTATGATCCGCAGACCAGGAGGTCATCAAGCTATTTGCCTGCGCATTGTCAGGGCACTCAATATGATCATCAACACCATGAAGATGAACAAAGCGATCAATTCCCTGGTTATATCTGCAAGATCAGCTCCCTTAAGCATCACTGCTCGTAACGCCTCATTTGCGTATGTCAGAGGCAAAATGTAGGAGATGGGTCGCAATATGGCAGGTAGCTGGTCTATCGGCCAGAAGACGCCGGACAAAAAGATCTGTAAAGACTAGAGGGATGAACTGCACAATCTGGAACTCATTTTGCGCGAAAGCCGAAAGTAAAATACCGAGGTTGATACTGCCGATGGTAAGCAGGACTGTAACCAGGAAGACTAATGACAGGTTGCCGCTGTAATGGACTCTTAAAGCATAGATCACAAAGAGCAATATCATCAGTGATTGCACAAGTGCAAAGAGCAGAAATCCTAAGATATAGCCAATAACAAGCTCGGAACGAGTCATTGGCGAAGCCATGACTCGTTCAATCGTCCCCTGTGAACGCTCTCGCAGAAAGGCTATTGAGGTGAGAAGGAACACGAAGAAGAATGAGAAGATAGCGATGAACACGGGGGCAATTGAATCGTTAAAGGTGTACTGAACGCCTCCATGCAGGTACTGTGGGTCACTCACGGTAAATGGTAGGGGACCACCTAAAACAGGCGGTAGAGCCTGCCCCTGCCCCGCTTGAGCCTGTTGCGCCTTCAATGCTGAGAGCGCTACCCCCAACTGATGAGTAAACGAAACAATTAAATCATGCATCGCATTTGCCACGTTTGGGTCAGAGCCTTCGAGTACAACTTGAACCGAGGGGTTTTGGCCCGTAAAAACTTCTTGAGCGAAATCAGGTGGGAAGATGACAGCGGCATCAACATTCCCGTTCTTAAGCGTATCATTGACCTGGTTGGCGTTGATGTAGATGACATTTAATTTATCTTTTCCAGGAAGCAGATCCGTTATCAGTATATTGATTCGATCACTGCCTGAGGGTGGGATTATTGCTAACGTACGCACACTGCTAGTATTCGTAAGTACCAGGTAGAGAAGCGTCATGATCACCACAGGCACAATAAAGATGAGTACAAGGGTACGTCTATCGCGAAACAACTGCCGGATGATGCGACCGGCGAGGGCAGTTATACGCGCAAAGTTCATTTTTGCACCTCCTGGCAACTGGCATAGAATAGAAAGGCTTCTTCCATATTGCCCTGGCCGGACTTGCGCAGCACTTCCTGCGGACTGTCCTGAGCAAGCAATACACCATTACGCATAAGACCGAGACGAGCACAACGTGACGCTTCATCGAGGTGATGCGTGGAAACTATGATGGTGACTCCTTCTTTGTTCAATTGGGCAAAATAATCCCAAAACGCGCGACGCAATTCAGGATCAACTCCTACAGTTGGTTCATCCAACAATGCTATGCTGGGATGATGCACGAGAGCACACGCAAGCGAGAGACGTTGCCTCATACCGCCGCTAAATTTTCCTACAACGTCATTGGCGCGATCAGCCAGGTCTACACGCTCCAGCATTTCTATAATGCGTTGTTTTTGTTCTTTGCCACGCAGACCATAGACATTGCAGAAAAACTGCATATTCTCCATAGCTGTCAAGTCGAGATACAGGGCACTCAGTTGAGTCATATACCCCATTTGGGCTGCAACTTTGTGACTGGGCATGCGCTCATTCATGATATAAATCGCGCCACTTGTAGGAAGTATCAGGCCCACCAACATGCGAATGAGTGTCGTCTTGCCTGAACCGTTGGGACCTATCAAGCCAAATGTCTCGCCGGCATATATGTTCATGGTAAGATTATCAACAGCTCGCAGCTTGCCAAACTGCTTAACGAGTTGATTAACAACCACCATCGGTTTGCCATTTGCAGGCCTTTGTAATTCTTTCTGCTTATGTGCACCAGGAATAGCTTCTGTCATAGAACACTCCTTGAACTTACAGATCATCCTATTCATATGAGATATCCAAAAAGCCTTATCTTGGTAAGATACCCTGAAGGACTGTCTCGCTGACAACTTCAGCAATCTGTTCATGGGTATACTTCAATGCAGTTGGATCACATAAAATTTGACGACGTAGGACAAAACCAAAGAGAGAACCTATCATAACCTGAGCAGTCAGTACTCCATCAAGACGTCGTAATGCACCCTTTCCCATCTGTGCTTCAAAATACATTCCTAAAAATTCCAACAAACGTTGAATCATGGAAAAGATGATTGGCGCCACTTCAGTGTTATGAACTACTTCGGGCAGTAACATGCGTACCAATTGAACTAACTGATCACTCTCGACGATACTCAATGCACGCAGTATGAGCATGCGCAGGAAGATTTCTGGCGGCAATTCTAATACCTGTGGAGGTAAGGTAGTCATTAACTGCGCTGGTGAACGTGTCTCGATAATCGCCTTGAGTAAGTCCTCTTTACTTTCAAAGTAGTAGTAGATTAATCCAGGGGTGATGCCAGCCTCGCGAGCGATATCCTTATTGGTTGCCCTGGTAAAGCCTTTTTGGGCAAATACTTGCATTGCTGCATTGATGATCTGCTCCCGTCGATCTTCGACAACTTTGGGTGTTCGAGCCATGCCTACAAATCCATTTCCAGCTTTGTTATTTGGACCAGTCATATAATTTAATTAACTAGCCGATTAATTACAATGATAACTAGAGAGATGGAGAAAGTCAAGTATCTGGCTAAACGCGAAGAGTGCCTCTTAAGAGACTAATGCATATTGAGGAACTTCCAAAACCCGAGCTAACAATCTCAATTGATATGGTTGAGGATCCTCACGACCACTTTCAAGGTGTGAGATTGTATCACGACGGATACCTGTCATAGACGCAAGTTGTCCAATACTTAGACCTTTACGTTGTCGAAGAATGCGCAGGTGGGGCAGGCCATGGGGTTTTATAGTTTTATCTTGCGAAGCGTATTGTTTCATTGTAACCTCTCCTTTGAGGCTTCTTGACTATTATTCCAGCGACATTGCCGGAACTATTTCGTGCGTAAGAGCATTGTTAGAAGAAGCCGAAGCGTTTCGGCTTCTTTCTTTTAAGAATAGCAGATAAATTACGGGGTGTCCATAGTAACTGAAAGAAAGGCAGTTATTTTTATACCTCATGTTCGGCAATTAATGGCTGTGCTTTCCAACTTGAGGGATAGGAGATTCTGATTGATCATAGGGCACACTAACGTAATATGCACTAGCAGGGTTGTCATCAGGGAAAATCCTCAGGGAATCGTGTGTGAAAGGATCAAGTATATCGCTAAGGTTAGCTTGCGGAATGTATGACATATCACCCATCAAGCGTATATAGTGATTGAAAGGAATCGTTTGACGCAACGATTGGGCAAGATTCCAGAGAACCTTCTCACCAATCCCATCATTTTGATCACCTGCAATCCAGAAGAGTACACCATTTTGTTGATAAATCATCTCGCTACGTCCACCAAAGAACCATTTATATGAATTCTTGCCAATCAACTGCCACTGGCCATTGATATAGATAGCCGCTGGTTGTCCATACTGGTCGACCTGTATGGGATGCACAGCTTTATCCAGGACTACAGGCAGCACTTCTTCAGTCGGCAAAAACTCACGTATGACAATCTGACCTGTCCCCTTTGCCTTGATTCCGGCAGGACTATAGACTAATTCGAGAGATCGAATCCAGGGTATAGTTATGAGGCAAAGATTGTGGATAGTATATTTTGAAATGCAATTGTTGTTCGGCAGCTAAGACTGTTAACTGCTCGGGCTGATTGATTGCGTTATTGCGTGAGAGCCTATGATGATGTAGGAACGTATGCACGCCTTTTGGATAGGTACTTACTTGATACACACCTCCGTGAGAGCCTCGAAGCAAGATAGACATTCCAGTGACAAATGAAGGAACCGTAAAAGCAACAGTAACGAGCATAATGAGCATAAATGCGATAGCCGAGACAAGCAACGAACCGCGAGCGTAGATATTACTCAGGCCAGTAATTAAGGCATCAAAAACCGAGCGTGGGGCATGAAATAGCCTACGGTGCAACTTGAGGCGTCGAAAGACCCGCGCACGAGTCTTATGTTCAAATCCCAGTTCAACTGGACGGAATAGCTGGTCTTCTGATGCTAATAGAGTTTGCACAAAGTATGGAGGCAATACCTCTTGTTCAGGTGAGAAGATCGAATTCAATTCATGAGCAAAGACCAGGTCATCCTCACCAAAATCGGGAGGGACTTCCTGCTCAGATGCAGTAAGTGAGAGAATATCATTGCTCTCATTATTCAGTTCCTGGTCAAATTCGTTCATACTCATGTGCATGCTCCTTGAGCGCCTCACGTAAGCTTTTCCGCGCTCGCCAGAGCCGTGTATCGACAGCGTGACGAGTTAACCCTGTCTTCGTCGCCAACTCTTCGGTACTGGCAAACTTAAAGTATCGCTGGTAAATTAAATAGCGATCAAGCTCAGGCAACGTCGCCAAGGCCAGGCGCAATTCTTCGCGCCTTTCACTTTGTTCTAACAAGGTTTCCATGCTAGATTCAGGGTGTGGAGGAAGTGTAACACGATTTTCATAATCATGACTTCCCCATCCAGAAGCTCTTCCATTGATACTTCCATCTGAAGTAGTCCATTGGCGGATCTCATCCGCCGATTGTAAGTTATGAGTTTGACGTCGACATAATTGGCGTCTACGATCCAGGGCGATATACTTTGCCCGCATCGTAAGCCAAGTGCGTAGCGTTCCCCGTAAAGGATCAAAGGTATCGATCTCCTGCCATACAGCAATGAAGAGATCATTTACACACTCTTCGGCATCCTGGGAAACTCCAATCCCATCCAATACCAAACGAATAAAGTAATACACTTCTCGTGAATACCGTGAGATGAGTGTTTCCAAAGCCTCCGGATCACGCTGTTGCAACCTTTGTGCCAGGTCTTCATCTGACCAGTTTTGTCGCAGCATGATTGCTCCTTCAGATCTGGGTATGTCTCTCTACTGAATTTCATCGCTGGCCACCCTCCAGCGTACAGTATCATTAAGAATGCTGTATTGACAAGTAGAACTACAGTACAGAGAGATACCGGACCGGTGGTGCACTCGCCTTCGCCCTGAAAGATATACGCTGATTAGAGCTGCAATCTCCCAAATTTTAGTACCGTAAATAATTGAGCAAGAAATGTGAACGAAGGACTCTACAATTTTGCTTGAAAGAACGTTAAAAGTCAAGTTCTTTTGTATACATTTGAAGAGCTATTACAAAAACATTACAATATTCTTACAATATAATCAGTTGGCCCTAAAGTGGGGAAGAAGGAGAATCAAGGAGTCTCCCCTGCTTCTATCTACAGAAGCATGCTATAATGGCCTTACCATGTTATCACGAATGGGAGGCAATAGTAGTATGACATTCTCAATTGTGGCTCGCGATCCCCAGAAAGGCGAGTTAGGAATTGCGGTTCAGTCCAAATTTCTCGCAGTAGGAGTAGTCGTGCCATGGGCCAAGGCAGGAGTAGGAGCAATTGCCACACAATCCTGGGCTAACACCTCGTACGGTCCTCATGGATTGGATCTTCTGGAAAACGGCTTATCAGCCAGTGAGGTAATAGTTGAGTTAACCCGTAACGATGAGAATAGAGCTAAGCGCCAGGTAGGTGTTATCGGTGTTGCTGGCACACCCACCACTTATACTGGGGAAGAGTGTTTTCCCTGGGCTGGAGGCTACGTTGGAGAACATTATGCATGTCAGGGTAACATCCTGGTAGGAGAGGATACCGTGCTCGCAATGGCACGCACATTCGAAGAGACGGCTGGACTTCTTTGCGATCGCTTGATTGCAGCTCTGGCTGCAGGTCAGGAAGCAGGAGGAGATAGCCGAGGACAACAATCTGCAGCTTTGCTTGTCGTGCGGGAAAAAGGCGGATATGAAGGATTCAATGATCGTTTTATTGATATAAGAGTAGATGATCATACGCAACCTATAGATGAATTACAGCGTATTCTGCAATTGCATAAACTTTACTTATTTCCGACAAACCCAGATGACATCCTCGTTATTGACCAGAAGCTGGCAGTAGAATTACAAGAACGATTGACTATAAGTGGTGATTATCAGGGAAATATCACCGGCTCGTATGACGAGAGTACTCGCGACGCATTTCGGAAATTTAGCGGACGTGAAAACCTGGAAGAACGCTGGTTTGAAGATGCGCGTATTGATCGCATTGTGCTAGAGTTTATGCGCCAACATTTGCGAAAGTGATAAATCGGGCCCCTACGTGAGGTTCAAAGGCACGAAGATGGTTTCTGTCGAGACTTCAGGTCTATACATCAGACGTATTCCATTGATCGCACCTGCTGGTACCTGGAATATGATGCTGCCACTACGCGAACTTTGGGAAGCAATTGAACCAAAGAAATTGGGAGCTACTTTGGATTGTAGCCCAAATGCGTCTCCCTCGACGCTGATCAATTGAAAATACGCTGCATCATTGTTGATTGTTTTTGCACCAGTATTTTTAATCGTGATTGACAGATTAATAGCTATCGAATTGCTATCTGTCCCTACTTGCTTGCTCATTTTGGTAATTGTGATTATGCGGTCTGGAAGTGTGACAAGCTGACTCTGTTCATTACCGCCCGGGACCTTTGTTGGGGTGAGAATGACAGTAGGGCCAATTCCAGGAGTACTCGCAATTGAGGTACCCTGGACTAACACTGGTTGGGTTGGGATAGGACTTGGGCTAGTGACTGTATTCGCACTGCATGCTGTAATCAATAAGCATGAGAGAATAACAATAATTTCACAAGGTATCTTGCGCTTCAAATAAATGAGAACCATTTCACTGACCGATCTAGATGTACTGTTTCAACCTATGCAGCTACTATTATGATTGGTGAAGTTCAGCAGCGCAAGAAACTAGTACCAAAGTCGGGAGAGTAGCACCGTTCTCATTCTTCGGTGGC
>Ga0209056_10003842_pt1 | contig 15896 bp, 13 predicted proteins | sample GraSoiAngelo_114_FD_185876 | JGI IMG/M metagenome (GOLD analysis project Ga0209056, IMG submission 185876) | Grasslands soil microbial communities from the Angelo Coastal Reserve, California, USA - 14_0903_13_40cm (SPAdes) (version 2) | ecosystem: Environmental > Terrestrial > Soil > Grasslands... | reverse complement strand
ATCATGTGGGATGCGAGGAGGAAATCGCCGCAATTAGCGCCGACAGTTACGAAGGCGAAGTTTCAGGTCTTTCTGAGCATCCTGCGGCCGAGCGCTCTGTTCGGTCTCTTGATGGTCAGTAATGTCCTGACTGTACACGGAAGCGTGCTGGTCGTCTCTTCCGTCTTAGGGGGCAAGGCTGTGGCGGTCTTTGTGATTTCGCGGACGCTGGCCAACCTTATTCGCCAACTGGTTGGAGCCATGAACAGCGCCCTGTGGCCAGATCTAACGATAATGGAATCCAGTGGAGCCTTGGGGCGGCTTCGCAGAATCCACAAGCTACTGTTGGCTGGCTCATCAACGCTGTGCATCGCGATCGCGGCTGCACTCTGGTACGAGGGTGCAGAGGTTATCAGTGCCTGGACACTGGGCAGGATCCAACCGGACGTTACACTGCTCCGCCTGCTGTTAGTTCTCCTCGTGTTGCAGACTCCGTGGCTGGCTAGTTCCGTGTTCACAGCCTCAGCGAGCCGGCATGAGAAGCTGGCTGTCTCATATATGGTGTCATCAATCTTGGGCTTGGCCGTTGCTGTACTGCTTGTCAAATCGCTGGGCTTCTGGGCCATTCCGATCGGATTGCTCATCGGAGAAGCAGCGGCATGCTACCACTTCGTCGTCGAGGACACCTGCCAGATGATTGGTGAGCCCTATGGGCCGTTCGCCCTGCGACTCTGGTCTGGATTAATAACAGTGGCGACGGTAGCCCTTCTGGCAGGATGGGCGGCCCACCAGCTCATCCCGGGTCCTTATCTTGTTCGTTGGCTAGGCGTCGGTACAATTACGACAGCGGTATCGATAGCGGTTGCTTGGGCCTTCTGGTTTACTCCTGAAGATCGAGCGCAGGTGGTATCCAGGCTTCGTCCACTGGTGGTGATGGATGCAGGAAGAGGATGAAGGATCCATGATCAGCGGACAAGGGTGATTGCATGTCTACTGCTGCTGTAGATCTGCCGAGAACTACCATAGAAGAGGAAGCTTCTTCCTCCCTTTTCCATCGGGTGGGCGTATTTGGAGCAGCAGCGGTTCTTTTGATTTTTCCCGTCGGTAGCTTTGCCGCGTTTCCTCCAGCCGCGGTTATTTGGGCGACGGTTGGCGTTCTTGCCTTGCTGGCAATTCAAACTTTCAACGTCTCCAGAAAGTTGGGAGAAAACCCGTGGCTTTCGCCACTCTCTCTCATGATGGTCTTCTACTTCGTCAGATACGGCATGGGGGCGCTCATAATCTATTTTTACGATGATTTTCCTTGGGAAACATTTGCGGAACAATCAGACTTTTTCGTCCTCTATGGTATGAAGCAAAATATGCCTTCGGGTTGTCAGTTACTTCTCCTCGGAGCCTTGGGGCTCTACCTGGGATGCGGCGGGTCAATGCCGGCCATCAGCAAGTGGCTTCCTTCTTTGAATTGGCCTATGGATGCAGCGAGATTCAAGCTTAATCTGACGTTGTATGCGCCTTTGGGTGTTTTTATATTTCTTGTCGGTGGTCTGTATCTGCCGCTTATTATCCGCGATACCGTGATGCTATGGGGTTGGATCATTTGGGTTATGTTGGTGATCGGCAGCTATCATTTGTTCAGTTCACTACCGCAAGACCGGTTGAAGTGGCTCACCCTCTTGCTCTTCATGACCTTGACCCTTGTCGCGACCGGATTGCAAACCGGCATGCGAGGGAACTTTCTGCAACCCGCCCTCTTAATCTTGGTGGGTTTTGTCCTCGCCCGCGGTTATGTTCCCTGGCGATGGGTGATTCCTCAATTTCTTATAGTAATATTCCTGGTGGTGCCCTGGCTGACCCTCTATAAATTTGCTGCCTCGCCAGGATCTGTATCCATTACGGATCGCATAGAGATAGCCAGCGACCAGTACAAATATCTCGGAGCTCGTGGCCTGTTGGAGTCTGGCATTGTGAATACATTTGGTCGCCTCGCGGGGCCCGGAGGTTTTATTGCTGTCTTTGTTCAGTATTATCCTGAAGTGTTCCCTTTTGAAATGGGGCAATCATTTCTGTTCGAATTTGAGGCTCTGATCCCGCGGATAATTTGGCCAGATAAACCTAACCTCAGTATGCAGCTTGACGATTACTCGAGAAACGTAGGAATCCTTCCGTCGGAAGGTTCACGAGAGTATGGGATAACGTCCGCAAAATTTGAGGGTATCTCAGAGTACTATGTCAATTTCGGCGCTCCGGGAGTCTTTTTCTTGTGCATGTTGCACGGCTATTTTGTCAGAGTCGTTTACTATTGGCTGGTGAAGCGGTCTCATTTCGAGATTGGCGCGCCGATGTTTCTGGTTCTCTTTGTTATGAATCTTGAATTTTATGGAGTAGTCCAGTTGTTCTTATCTGCGACACGGCAATTGCTTGTCTGGCCGGTGATTTTATGGGTGCTAAGCCGAAAAGCATGATGACATTATGATGGATGGTGATAATTTGGTGGGGGTTCGGCCATTACGTATTGCAATCTCGAGTCTTGGTCGGTTTCATATGTTTGATCTGACACGACAGATGATTCGGCTCGGGCAGGATGTGCGACTTTATACGGGGTATCCGAGGTTTAAGATAGATCAAGATCTGCGATCGGTTTCCCAAACACGTTCCCTCTGGGTCCTAGCCGAGAATCTCAGGCGCCGGGTAGCGCCACCTCCGCGAACAACTTGGTGGTCTGATCGTTCGCTAGAAGATTTTGGTCCTTGGCTCGCAAGGAATCTAGGGGATGTAGATATCTTGGATGCATTAGCTGCAACGGGGTGGGAAGCCGGTCGTGTCCTGCACGATCGTGGGAAGCCATGGATCTGTAATAGAGGTTCAGTGCATATCCTTACTCAAAAAAAGCTTCTTGATGAGGAACATGCTAGGTGGGGGGCGCCACCACCTTTTTTTGACCTGGGGCGACCTTTGGAGCGCTGTTTGGGCGAGTACGCTGAAGCCGATGCGATTGTGGTGCCTTCAGAGTTTGCCAGGCGGTCATTTCTTGACCATGGTGTGTCGTCAGAGCGATTGTACAAATGTCCCTACGGGGTTGATCGCTCAATGTTCTTGCCCCGGCCTGTTGGGAAAGAAACTCGCCGCTTCCGAGTGGTATTCGTCGGTGGCGCATCCCTGCGAAAGGGCATCGGGTACCTCCTTGAAGCGGTACAACCGTTGGTGAAAGAACGAGTCGTGGAGACTTGGCTTATTGGCGATATTGCTCCGGAGGCTCGAGCGATTCTGAACGATCATGCAAGCGAGTTTGTCCATCAGGGGGTACAACCGCGAGCCAAGCTGGCGGAATACCTGTCTCGTTGCGATGCCATGTTACTGCCTTCGATCGAAGAGGGCTTGGCGCTTGTGCTGGCCCAGGCGATGGCCTGCGGTCTGTCGGTGATCGCCACACCTAATACGGGGGCAGAGGATCTCTTCACGGATGGCGTTGAGGGCTTCATCGTGCCTATCCGGGACCCGAAGGCGATCCGTGAGAAGGTCCAGTGGATGCTGGATAATCCTATGAAGCGTCAGGAAATGGGGGAAGCGGCCCTTCAACGCGTTCAACAGTTGGGCGGTTGGGATGCGTATGGCGACCGATGCCTGGCGGTGTACCGCAAAGTCTTGGCTCAGAAGGGATGCATTAATGACTGATTACCGAGCCGAGTTTTATGATCGTTACGAGACCGCGGTCGGAGCTCGCCAGGTCGACCAAGCGCATTATGATCACTGTGCGAGACAATTCGGTGGGCGCTGGGGCGCCTGGCTCCCTCCTCACAAGGACATCCACATACTCGATATTGGCTGCGGGTATGGCGAGTTTCTGTATTTCCTTCGGACTTTGGGTTACCGAAATATAGTTGGTCTTGATCTGTGTAAGGGCGAGCTGAATGTTGGCCGTAGCATGGACCTTCCTCTAATAGAAGCGAATGCCATGGAGTATCTTGAGGACAAGAAGGATTCTTTCGATGTCATTTGCGCGTTCAATTTTTTCGAACACCTGCGAAAGGATGAAATCCTGCACGTTCTTCATCTCATTCATCAGTCGCTCAAGCCCGGAGGACGGCTATTAGCCGTTACCCCCAACGGCCTTTCGCCATTCGGCGGAGCGACGCGGTACTGGGATTTTTCGCATGAGACCGGTTTCACTCCTGCCTCGTGGCGTCAGGTTGCCAGAATTGTCGGGTTCGCTGATACCGTGTTCGAAGAATACGGTCCCGTCCCCCATTCATTCTGGGGAAGGATTCGCTCTATTCTTTGGAGTCTCGTGCGCTTGGGACTAACGATGGTGGCATATATAGAAGTTGGCGGCCCCAGAGACATCGCCTGCGTGTATACAGCAGATATGAAGGTGATCCTTAAAAAGTGATGGACAGAATCCACCCTCTTGTTTCCATTTTATTGCCCTTATATAACGGAGAACGTTATCTCGATGAGGCAATCAGGAGCGTCCTTAAGCAGAGCTTTTCTGATTGGGAACTTATTGTTCAGGATGACTGTTCGACAGACAGAGGTCTCGACCTTGTCAAGCAATACAAGGACCCCAGGATAATTTATGGCGCCAATGTGCATAACCTGCATATCGCGAGAACGCTGAATGCTGCCCTCACTCGTGCGAACGGTAAATACATCCAATTATTGGGGCAAGACGACCGACTGCTACCAGATTGCCTCTCTACCTTCGTCTCAATGATGGAAAGACATTCGGGTCTCGGTTTCTCCTTCTGTGCTCCTTATCTAATTGATGTTAACGGAAACCGATTGATGGCTGCTTCTCATGCATGGGATAACCAGTACAAGGATACGGACGAAGTGTGCGGGAGCGCGCTAGCGCTGCTCTTGCTCTTTAATTATGGGTGCTTGCCGGGAAGTATCTCGACTGTGATGATCCGGCGTGAATGTGTAGAGAAAGTTGGGCCTTTTGATTCCAGTTATCGGATCTGTCTGGATTGGGACTTGTGGATTCGCCTGGCACGGGCGTTTAAGGTTGGTTTCGTAAGAAGGCGCATGGTCGAGATTAGGAGTCATATGGGCCAGGAAAGCCAGAATCCGCATAATATAAAGGAGCGTATTCTCGAAACATACCGTTGCCTGGCGATTCTGGAAAACGCACTACCGGTTGCATTGAAAAGGAGGCTTCGCTGGGGGAGAAAGAAGCGGTACGCCGCTGAATTCCTGCATCAAAGCGTTCGTGCATTCCTCGCAGGTCACCTGGAAAAAGCGTTTAATTTGTTAAGGATTGTCCGTAGCCACGACGGTCTCCTGGTTCCTTTTGCTTTCTGGACCAGTCGGCTTCCCAAGCGGATATTGCGTAGGGTTTTGGGGAGAGGATCGATTGAGCTTCGAGCGGCTTTTGATCCTGAATGGTTTAGAGAACAAATTGTCCGTTATCGCTAGATGTTGCCCCGATGCCAAATAGTGAGTCATAAGAATGCGATCATCGCAGTTTAGGATCTTATACGTGGGCCCGGATTATCCCGGCTCCAACGGGACCTGCTGGCGCGATGCTTTCCTGGAATTGGGGCACGAGGTCAGAACTGTCGATTCACAACAGCTAATCCCGGCCCCCCAAACTCTTTGTGGAATGACGCGTCAGACATTATTCGGGCGGCCATCCTCCCAGGAGGTGGCACTGCTTAATGACACAATCGTCCGTGAGGCGCGCGCGTTCCGGCCGGATATGACCTTCTACATACAAGCCCGGTATGTCTTGCCGGAGGTTCTTCAAGAGACTTCGCTGTATGGCCTAAATCTCGCCTATTTCAATGACGATATGTTCAATCCCAAGAATCAGAGTTTCACTTTCTTAGAAGGGATTAAACGTATCAATTGCATCTTGACGACTAAGTCTTACAATGTCTCGGAATTCCAATCGGGAGCACCATTGGCTCTGTATGTTTCCAATGCGTATGATCCCAAGATTCATTATCCCGCGAAACCTTCCCCTGAGGAAAAAACGTACTATGAGGGGGACATTGCTTTCCTTGGAACCTTCAGGCCAGTGAGGGCTGATTTCCTGGCCCAGATAGCGGCACTTACTAATGGGTTGAGATTCAATATTTGGGGTGGCGGCTGGCATAAGATGGATAGACCCACCTATTGGCATAAGAAGGTGGCTTGGCGCGACCTTCGCTCCTGTGTGCGAATGAGAGAACTGTGGTGCTCGGCTATGGGCAAAGCCATCCAGTCCAACAAAATCATTCTCGGTCTTCTCAATCATGCCAATAGAGATCTGCACACGTCACGTTCCTTTGAGATTCCAGCCTGCGGCGGGTTTATGCTTGGGGAACGGACGGCAGAGCACCAGCAATATTTCGAAGAAGACAAGGAGGCAGTCTATTTTGGTTCCATTGAGGAGCTGTGTGAAAAAATTCAGTATTACCTGGCCCATGAGACGGAACGTCTACGAATCGCAAAGGCAGGGTATGAGCGTTGTTTGCGCTCTCCCTACCGATATATCGATAAGGCCAGATTGGCCATTCAGCAGTATGAACGGCTACGCCCAACCAGGTCTTCGCATAGTGCTCGTAGGGAAGGATCGCCTCCCCCCAAGAGGCCCCGGATACTCTGGATAATGACCTGGTTAACGCAACTAGGAGGCGGCCACTAGAATGAGAGTCCTTGTAACCGGGGGTGCGGGCTTTATCGGATCGCATCTGGCTACCTTGCTATTAAAGAACGGCCATAAGGTTCGCGCCTTCGACAATTTAGAACCTCAAGTGCATGGCGTTTGTGAACGCCCAACGTACCTTGCTCCCGAAGTCGAGTTGATTCGTGGAGATGTGCGGGACCGTGCAAGCCTTTTATCAGCTCTTGAAGGAGTTGATGCGATTTTTCACTTCGCTGCCATGGTTGGAGTAGGCCAATCGCAGTACCAGATCATGCGTTATACCTCGACAAATGTCTTAGGAAGCGCGACCTTGCTTGACATCTTGGCCAATGAACGGCACGCGGTCCGTAAGTTGGTTGTCGCTAGTTCGATGAGCATTTATGGTGAAGGCTTGTATCGCCGGCCATCGGATGGACTTAGAGTATCGCCGCCTCCTCGCTCTGAAGAGCAGTTAGCAGCAGGTCAGTTTGAAGTGCATGATCCGGAAACGCATCAAATTTTGGACCCTCTGCCAACACCTGAGGATAAGCCTCTCAAATGCGAGAGCATCTACGCGCTTAATAAAAAGGACCAAGAGGAGTACTTCTTGTTCTTCGGACGCACCTATGGGCTGCCGGTTACCGCCTGCCGGTTTTTCAACGTCTATGGGCCTTACCAAAGTCTGAGCAATCCTTACACAGGCGCAGCAGCGATATTCATCAGTCGAATTAAAAATGCGACGGCACCGCTGATATATGAGGACGGCATGCAGTCGAGAGATTTTATTGACGTCCGCGATATTGCGGCAGGATGTCTCTTGGTCTTGGAGGACCCCCGGGCTGATGGCCAAGTCTTCAACATTGGAACTGGGCAGCGCGTGAGTATTCTCCAACTTGCCGAGATTCTAATAGATTTGTCAGGCAAACGACTCAAGCCAGAAATAGTCTATCGATATCGCAAAGGTGACATTCGGCACTGTTTTGCGGACATCACCGGTGCCAGAAAATTAGGTTTCGTACCGGCTGTCCCTCTTCACGAGGGTTTGCGTCATCTCTACGCATGGGCGAAAACAATTGACGCCTTGGATCACGTCCAGGTGGCCCACTCCGAGTTAGTCAATCGAGGCCTCGTCGGCCGTAAATCCGGTAAAACGCGGTAATGCATAGGCTCGCCATCGTTATTTCTCATCCGATTCAATATCATGCTCCGCTGTACGGCTATCTTGCCAAGGATGGAAGATTTCAAGTCAAAGTCTTCTTTATGTCGGACAGAGGAGCCAGACCGTTCTATGAAAAGTTCTCCGGCACGATGGTGAGGTATGACAATCCGATTCTGGAAGGGTACGATCACGTATTTCTTCACTCTGGGGAGCCGAAAAATTGGTGGCAACGCAAGACCGAGTTTGTTCACCTTGGTCTCGGCAAAGAGCTTCTCAATTTAAACCCGCATGCCGTGTATTTCCATGGATATACGAATCCCAGTTTTTGGCTGGCAATGCTGATCTGTAAAAGAAAGGGGATCAAGGTACTCTTGCGTGGTGAGAACGAAGATGTGCTGCCACGCCCCTGGTGGCGCATGTGGCTTCGTGAGATGTTCTTGAAAATCCTTTTGCCCAATCTTGACGGCGTACTTTACATAGGTCAACACAACAAAGAGTTCTTTCTCAAAAGGAAGATTTCGGAGAACAGGCTCTTTTATGTTCCATATTCGGTAGATAATCATTACTTTAGGGGTGGACGTTCGCAAGCCGAACTGGACAGGATTAGAAAAGAAATCCTGAACAAGTACGGATTTGAAGCGGGCTGTCTCGTGTTCATATACACTCACAAACTACGACCCACGATGCGACCAATAGAAGCGGTTTCCGCTTTTTGCGAAGCGATCCGGTCTCAGAATTTGCGTTCCGCATTGATAATGTGTGGAGATGGAGAGCTCCGCTCTGAAGCAGAGAAAGCCGCCGAGAAGAACGGCGGTAAAGGCAGGGTTATTTTCACGGGCTATCTGAGCCAGAGGGATCTCCGTGACCATATGCTGTCCTCAGATGTCATGATCAACCCGGCTATTGAGCCTTGGGGATGCTCCGTCAATGAAGGGTTAGCATGCGGTCTAGCCATGATTGTGTCCGACCAAGTGGTTGGTTGGCCGGATATGGTGATGCCCGGCCTGAACGGGTACGTGTACCAGTCTGGAGAAGTTCACGCCCTTGCGCAAAGTATTCAAAAGTTCTCTCTCATGACGGTCGGCGATCTCACACGAATGAAGCGGGAGTCTCTGAAACTTAGCGAGAGACTTAGCTTCGCGACATGTGCTGGCGGACTGGCTGCTGCCATGCGGAGTGTTTGCCCAGGCTAGACGCGGCGTCCTTCAGAGTTTGAAACGGGTGTGTGCATGCCGGATACAGTAGCGATCTTCCGCATAGGGGAACTGGGAGATACCCTGGCCGCTTTGCCGGCCATATCTGCAATACGGGAAGGCTATCCTGATTCCCGGATGGTTTTGATTACCCACGAGCCTGGCAGCCAAGGTTTTGTTTCCTCCTGGGAGGTGCTGGAGGCGACGGGGTTCTTCTCCCAAGTACTTTTCTACAGATCATCCCTCACGCCAATGACAAACTTGTTCAGCTATCTGAAGATCGCGATGCGGATTCGTAAGCTCCAAGTGGATACCCTTTTTTATTTGGCTCCTATTCCAAGATTCCCAGGGCAAGTAGGTCGCGATCGGCTCTTCTTTCAGACCATCTGTGGGATCACGCAGTGCTACGGGATGGAGCCCAAGGAAGACACGCGAAATCTCCGTGATTCTGAAGGACACCTGGCTGTCTTACCCTCTGAGATTGATCGCCTGCTCTCGGTTGTGGGAAACGCGGGCCTTGCCATCCCTGAGAAAGGCAAGGCAGTGCTGAAAGTGCCTATCGGCGAGGGCGTGCGGGCCACTGTGGGTGCACGCTGGCAGGCGGCGAAGTTTCCGCCAGGATGTCCCATCATCGGCTTGGGGCCGGGATCGAAGATGCCTGCCAAACGCTGGCCTTTGGACCGGTTCATAGAGACGGTGAAGCGATTGTGCCGTTCCTTGTCGGGGGTTCATTTCATAGTGTTGGGCGGCTCTGACGATCGCGAATTGGGCGCCATGCTCGTCGCGATGATCGGGCCACGAATCGTCAACTGGGCCGGCAGCCTTTCTGTTTTAGAATCAGCCGAGGCGCTCAGGCGATGCACGCTGTATCTGGGGAACGATACAGGGATTATGCATTTAGCCGCTGCGGTTGGCACCAGATGCATCGCGATATTTTCCGCGCGAGATCATCCCGGCAAATGGTATCCGTATGGGCAAGGACATGTTGTCATTCGGAAGCAGATTCCTTGCGAGGGATGTTATCTGACTGTGTGCGAAGAGCATCGGATGGCATGCCTGATGGAGATCAATGTTGAGGAAGTGTGTCAAGCCGTTCTGTCGGATCTTAACGTGGCGCCTCTTGCGAATTTCAGATCATGAAGGTTCTTCACGTCATTCCGGCCCTAAGTCAGTATTATGGGGGACCAGTGAAAGCCGTTTTCGGGATGTGCCGGGCCTTGAATCAAGCTGGTGTCCAAGCGGACATCGCTTCTACGGATGCGGATGTGCAAGGAAATCTGGATATCCCATTGGGCATTCCATTTCAAATGGAAGGGACAACGGTCTATTGTTTTAGGTGCTCTCTGCTGCGTAAGTATGGCTTTTCGCTAGGACTCACCGGCTGGATAAGAAGAAACATCAGAGAATATGATCTGGTACACATCCATGCGTTCTTCTCTTACGTGACAGTACCTCTTGTGCACTATGCCAAGAAACACAAAGTCCCATACATTATCCGTCCGAGCGGTGAGCTGAACACTTGGTCTTTAAAGGAAAGCCGAATTAAAAAGGGGCTGTATTGGTCACTTATTGGGAGACGCTGCTTAAATGCTGCAACGGCCCTGCATTTGACCTCTGAAGACGAGCGGGTAGCAGCTCAGCACTTAGCTCCCGGGACGCCAAGCGTCGTCATCCCGCTAGGGACAGACACGTTTACCGAAGAGGAGTTTCCGGCACGCGGGCGATTCAGGAAGAAATATCCGATGCTGGATCAAAAACTGCTTATTGTCTTCCTTTCGCGGTTGGATCATAAAAAGGGACTTGATCTGCTCTTTCCAGCCATCAGTGCCTTAGCAATCGGGCGAGATAATTTTGCCGTGGTTATTGCTGGATCGGGAGAGAGGGAATACGAAGCTCGAGTCCACGACCTTGTCCTCGCGCATGGTTTGAAGGAGAAGGTCATTTTTACTGGCTTTGTGCAAGGGCAGGACAAGATAGATTTGCTTCGGGATGCCGATGTTTTTGTACTGCCGTCATACGATGAAAATTTCGGTTTGGCCGTGATCGAAGCGATGGCGGTCGGGGTTCCTGTTGTCATCTCAAATAATGTCGGCATCCATCATGAGGTAACCGAGTACGGCGCGGGCCTTGTGACGTCGTGTGAGTCTGGAGAAATAGCGCATGCGCTGGGCACGTTACTAGAGGACGGATCGCGTCGGCGCATGATGGGTCAAAATGCCAAGACCTTGGTTCAGAAACAGTTCGCCTGGGGTAAAGTTGCCACGCAGCTGGTCGAACTGTATGAAACCATTTTGTCCGACAAAAGTGCCTCCGTACTGTCACGTGGTGCTATATGAGTTTCTCGAAGGTGTCCGTCGTGAAATGCAGCGGAGAGGAACGACGGACTGCTATGGGGCGGCTGATCCATCTCTTAGGACTTCCAGAGACGGCGGAGCGAATCGCGATCAAGCTGAACCTCTGTGATTACCGCAAGTGGGAAACCGGTGCGACTTCAGACCCCAAGGTAGTGGGTGCGCTGCTCGAAGTCCTGCGAGCGCGATATCCTCACGCCAAGATCTTCCTGTGCGAGAATGACTCAACGGACACGCTGGTTGAGAACCTCTGGGGTTATCTAGGGATCGATGCGGTCGCGGCCCGCTACGATGCCAAATGTATCAGTCTTTCGAAAGAAGCGTGGACGCAGGTGCCTATCCGTGGTCTGCGGTGTTCAGGACTGGAGGTGCCTGCGCTCTTTCAAGAATGCGACCTCTTCATCAACCACCCAAAGCTGAAGACTCACGGTAAGACTAGGATAACATGTGGGCTGAAGAATCTTTTCGGATGCTATCGCCGCAAGGACAAGCGGCCTCTCCATCACTATCTCGATGAGGCGATCGTGGATATCAACATGGCCGTTCGACCGCATTTCGTGATTGTGGACGCCGATCTATGCGTGGAAGGCAACCGTGGCCCCACCCAGGGATTGCCCAAGAAAGTCGAACTGTTCATCGGCGGCCAAGACTCGGTCGCGGTGGACGCCTTCTGCGCACGCCTTATGGGGTTTTGGCCCTATGCAATCGGGCATCTTCGGAAGGCTATGCGTGCTGGGCTTGGATCGTTCGCGTACCGATTAACCGGAGACCTTGGGCCCGAATGCATTCGGGCATACCGGTTTCAGTTCAGCCTCAGCAAGTTTCTCTTTATGGGCATTGTGAGGAGATTGCTATCATGGTCAGAGGCGCGGTAGTCGGCTGCGGCGACATTGTTGGTGAAGTGCACATGCCGGCGTGGCATGCTATCCCTGAAGTGCGTTTGGACGCAGTGTGTGATACCAATTCTGAGAGACGAATGGCATTTGCTTGCAAGCACAATCTAAATGAAAAATCATACTCTTCAATGCACGATCTGCTTGAAAAAGAACCAGACCTTAACTTCGTTACCATCGCGACACCGGGCTTCACGCACTACGAACTGTGTCGTGAGGCTATCGATGCTGGTGTTCATGTCCTGGTAGAAAAGCCTTTGACTCTGCGCATGGAGGAAGCTCTCGACCTCCAAGAACGTGCGCAAAAACAAGGGGTGAAGGTTTGTGTGGGTCATACGTATCGGTTCCGCGAGCCTGTGATTCGGGCTAAGGAAGCATGCGAGCAGGGCCTTGTGGGAGAGATATATCAGGTTAATGTCATTCACCATGGAGAATCTCTCTTTCATGCGTCTGAGCCTCCATGGCGTTATAAGGAACATGAAAATAAGGTACTACTGTACGAGTTGGCGATCCATTTTCTCGATCTACAAGTCTACTTTGCGGGTCCAGTGCGAGAGATCCTCTTCCTTAAAGCTGATTACAATCCCCATTTGAAGGCCAATACACGTGTTTACGCACTAGTGGAGCATACCTCTGGAGCAGTCGGAATCGTGGACTATCAAGTGTTTGCTTCATCAAATTATTCTCATTTCGAGATATTTGGCACCGCGAACGACATCCGGATTAAATTCTTCCCACACTATTATCGGCTTTATTCTGGGAGGATTAATCCTCTGGATGAGCTTTATTATGACTTCCTTCGGATCAAGGACTTTGTTCTTGCCACTCTTAGCGGAAGATTTCAAAAGGAGTCTGTTCCGCGTAGAGCTCTTCCACACTACCGTCTGTTTCGCCGGTTCGTAAATTCACTGCTAGATGATTCACTACCTGTTCCAGTCTCTATAGAGAACGTCTTGCCGACGATGGAATTCTTAGAGATGTTAAGGACAAGAATCTATGGAAGTTGAAACTCTTGAGCGTTAGACACTTTCTAGATTGAGAAACAAAATGAAAGACTTTTGGGGAATGAGAATGCTTGTCAGACTGCCTCTGGATAGTTCTCATATGATTTTCATCAGAAGCGTTATACGAAAGATAGGCGTCACAAGATTACTTAGTCGCTTATTTCCTGCTGACAATAATAGTTATGAGCAAAGATTTCAGGAAGAAATGAAACAAGCAATCAAGATGGGTGACGTAGTATGGGATGTGGGCGCATACCAAGGCTATTATACTGAGAACTTCTATAAATGGGTTGGAGCGAAGGGGAAAGTTATAGCCTTTGAGCCAGTTCCTGATTCCTTTCGATTGCTGATGTCAAAGGTAAATTTACTTCATGACAATCACAGTCGAATAGAATGTTACAACATAGCTTTGGGAAACACTAGCGGATCAATACGGTTCTTAGTAGATCGGGAACCATCCTCCCCCACGTGCAGAGTATTAACTACAGGTGATAGTCTAGTCAAAGGCAATATAGTAGAATTGCCTATTGAACGTGGTGATGAGTTAGTAGGGAGACTAGCGCTTTCCAAACCAAACGTTATCAAAATTGATGTCGAAGGTTACGAGTATGAAGTTCTTCAGGGTTTGGATGAAATGCTAAGCCGAGACTCCTGCAGGGATATTTTTGTGGAAATACACTTTAAGTTACTGGAAGAGCGTGGGAAACCAATGAATCCCAACCATATAATCTCGTTTCTTCGAAATAAAGGATTTTCTGTAAAGTGGGTTGATTTATCTCATCTTCGTGCGAGTAGAAACAGTTAACTACGAATAAAGTGCAACTAGACCAACTGCAAATGAAATTGCAATGGGCCCTATAACTACAGGTGGTAAAAAGAGCGATTCTAGCCGAGTGTGGCCAGATAAGAGTTGCACTGACACAGAACGTGTGGTTGGGGGCCTCAGGGTACTGTTTAGTGCTGTCTCGGCAAAGTCGGGTGGGTCTGCGGTTTATATCAAGAATCTTTCTCGAAGCCGCACGCTGAAGGAGTCGCCGCATGAGTTCATTTTCCTCGTCCCGCCCGTACTCGCGAGCAGCTTGGGGGAACTCAGCGCTAATATCCGTGTGATCACGAGCAGGGCCGGGCTGGGATCGCCGTGGAAACGATTCTTGTGGGATCAACTAGTGCTGCGGCGGATCGTCAAAGAGCAAATGGTCGATATCCTTGTTTCGGCTTCTGACTTTGGCATGTTCTTTCCTCCTTGTCGAGAGATCCTTATGATTGGAAACTCTCTATACTTCTCATCTTTCTATTCAAAGGAGATCCTCTCTCGTAAAAGCTTGAAATTTCGAATCCAATTATTCTTGCGGCGATGCCTTGTCTCTCTCTCTGTCATGTCGGCAAAGGTGGTAATCACACCGTCTCAGAGCATGATGGCGCTTATGAGGCAGGGGATCCTGAGTCTTGATGGCAAAGCGCTCGTGAATTATTTGGGTGTTCCGATGGAGCTTTTCTCCAGGAGCCCATCGCCTAATGATGGAGAGTGCAGAGAGAACGGCGGCAAACCTTTTCAAATTTTGTATGTCTCCGAATATGGCGACTACAAGAATCTCACGGTTCTCTTGAAAGCGGTGATGATCTTAAGCGAGCAAGGCGTCACTGACTTTTTATTGGTGTTAACCGCGGATCCCTGGCAGTATCCGGAAGTTGAAGCCGTGACACGCGAGGAAGACCAAGCGCTTGCCAGCCATCCGCTGATTTCGCCCTTCGTCAAGTTCACTGGCTTGGTTCCTTATGAGGACATCTCGAAGCTTTATGCCGATAGCGATCTGTTCGTGTTTCCGTCATTAGGTGAATCCTTTGGCTATCCTCTTGTAGAGGCGATGGCGATGGGGCTACCGATCGTCGCATCTGATATTCCCATTTGCCGTGAAATCTGTGGCAAAGGATCGGTGTATTTCAATCCACCAGAGCCAGCAGATCTTGCTGCAAAGATCGTCCTTCTGAAGAACAACTCGGATCTGAGAAAAGAACTGGGACAAATCGGCAGGAAGAGGGCAGAAGCACAGTTTAACTGTGAGGATCATGTACGGCGTCTTCTTGAGATGATTGGCCGTATTGCGTAGCCGCGAGGCTCAGGCGATGAAAGAAAATAAGCGCTTGGGGCGAAACGTCATCAGAACTGTTCAGATTGTCCATCATCAAGGAGTGGAGGTTCCTGATTTTCCGCGGATTGAGAAGGTCGTGCACAACCTCCGACATCTACCGCAGGGAAGGGTGTTGGATGTCGGTTATTCTGAAGGAGGCTTTGCGGACTACCTTGCGAAGGACGGATGGGAGTGCACAGGGCTGGACCTCAACGCCCATTCACATCCAAGCATTAAGTCCATCGAATGTGATCTCAATGAAAGATTCCCTGTCGCATCTGAAGCATTTGATGTCGTCACGGCGGGGGAGGTAATCGAACATATGCTAGATGAGGGGGCGTTCCTTGATGAATGTCATCGGGTGCTTAAGAAAGCCGGGACACTGGTGGTGACGACGCCAAATTTGGCGTATTCCCTGAACCGGCTGCGGGTTCTGTTCGGGAAGACCCCGCTGTTTGTCTATGCGCCCTACCATTATCATTTTCACACCCGCCGCACGCTTGTTCGCCTCATGGAAGAACACCGGTTTCGGGTTGAGAAGGTTCTGGCGAGCCACGTGCTTTATTCGAGGCGAAGACATT
>Ga0209056_10003840_pt1 | contig 15899 bp, 15 predicted proteins | sample GraSoiAngelo_114_FD_185876 | JGI IMG/M metagenome (GOLD analysis project Ga0209056, IMG submission 185876) | Grasslands soil microbial communities from the Angelo Coastal Reserve, California, USA - 14_0903_13_40cm (SPAdes) (version 2) | ecosystem: Environmental > Terrestrial > Soil > Grasslands... | reverse complement strand
CCAAAGCGGAGACCTGCTCGCTGGTAGGGGATGCGTTTGCAAAACTCGATGCGGACCAGCGGTCGCTGCTGTGGTTGCGCGAGGTGGAAGGTCAATCCTATGCGGACCTGGCAGGAATCCTGGGAATTCCAGTGGGAACGGTACGGTCGCGGTTAGCTGCGGCTCGCCGGGAGTTGCGACAGATTTGGCACGGCGGCCAGGTTATCAAGAAGGAGAGCAGATGAGATGTGAGGATGCAGAGGAGTTTGTATCAGCGTTGTGCGACGGCGAACGCATTCCCAGAGAAGCGGCCGAACACATCGGAGAGTGCGAGAAGTGTCGCACGTGGCTGCAGGACTACGCGATGCTCGGAGCGGAGATACGGCGCACTGCGAGCCTGAATTCCCCCAAGAATGTTTCGGCAATTCAACATCTACTGACCTCAACAAAACGGGCCAAAGAAAAAAGAAGCTTCGAGGTTTGGTGGAAGAAAGGGGCAGAGGCGATGAGAATTCCTCGGTTTGCATTCGTCCTGATGCTTTTACTCATTGTCGGGCTCAGTTCTGGTTTAGTGGTCGTCAGAGCGCGTTCAAACGCACAAGGGCCGGTCTTGCTGGTCACTTTGAAGTTACCGAACTCCGATTTGTCATGGCAATGTGCCTTGTCCATGAATGGGCACCAGAACGGAGCTTGCTCGGGGGGGATGGACGTGAAAAAGCGCGGATTTTTGGAATTTGGCATCCAGTTTCTTGCGAGGCAGGGAGACAAAATCGCGCTGGGAATACGCCGTCAATTCTTGCCTCTCTCCCCGAATGGAGACAGCTTCACCTTCTCCACAGCTGATTTGGAAAACTTGCCGATTGAACAGTACGAGCTGGAGCCGGGACAAAAACTCCAGATCGACATTGAAGGGCTGGGAAAGGCCGAACTAACCGGCGAACTGCTTGACCACATGCCAGTCTTACCCCTCGCGCCCCATGGGACTCTTGATCCAGCTCAGGACGAGCTGCGAATGATATCGCCGCTCCTCTTGCGAGGTCGGGAAGCCATCATTGACTTGGACCACGGCAGCGCGACAGGCACAGGCAAAGATGTGGCGGTTTGGATCTACGCGCCTGGTGTTGGACGCTTGATTCTATCGGCGGAGAACTTTCAAGGTGCAGTAAAAGGTCAGGTGAGTCAGAGCCGAATCGATTTTGAGATTGGCGGGAGGCAATATCAGTTGTTAGCGGGTGCGCCGATTACTAGAGCGCAAGACGTTTGGGTTCAGTTCGACCCTAATTTCCAATCTTCTGAAAGCCCGGGAGGCGCGATTGGGTGGGCAAAGCTAGACTACCTGCTTGGCAAACAGGCGACTCCCGATTAGTCTTTCCGGACATCTCACGTACTGGCGTACTGGCACTTCAACTGGCACTTCAAGCCTAGCTCGCTTGGCCACCATCGGGTAGAATCGCCGGTTAGAAAAACGTACGCAGGTCTGGATTCGGGGTGTTCATGGGGAAGTCACAACGGGTAGGACTCGTCGGCAGGATCGTGGCAAGCGCCCTCTATCTCTTAGGTGTGCCCGGGCTGGTGTGCCGAGCGCAAGCGGGCGGCGTTCAGGCAGAGGGGCCTAAGTTCCGGCTAGTTCGGTCTGTCTCAGGCAGTAAGGGGACCCCGCAGGGAGGCCGATTCTCGATGGAAGACCCACGCAGCGTGTTTTATATCCCGTCCGACCGCCAGGTGATTGTGTATATGGAATGGGACGGGCCCATCGGGAAGCACCACCTGGAGGGATTCTGGAGAAACCCGCCGGGAAAAGTGACGGTAATGAATGACTTTGATTACGAAGCGAAGACAACGCGATTCGGGGCGTACTGGATCCTGGCGTTGACGGAAGGAGCGGATAACGGAAACTGGACGCTGGAGGCACATATCGATGGGGAACTTGCAGGAACGCACGCGTTTCAGGTTCTAAACGCGGCGAAACCTGTGGGCACGGAATCAAGCCGAAGGACGTTGACGCCGGCGCAGTTGTATGAACTCGCATTGCAAGCAAACGTGGTGATCGAGAAGTTCGATCGCGGCGGGGGAAAGTTTGGAGAAGGGTCAGGGTTCTTGACGGAACAGGGGTGGGTAGCCACGGCGTTTGACTGCGTCGACGGTGCGTCGAAATTGCGCGTGACGTTAAGCGATGGGACAAAATTTGAAACGGATCAACTCGCGGCATGGAATCGAAGACAGGATTGGGCGGTGTTCAAGGCAACGCCAAACAAGATGCCGCAGTTGCGAAAAGCGGAAACAAATTCCTGGAGCGTGGGGGATATAGCGAGCTATCTGGATGTTGCGGCGGAGGGGAACCGAGTCATCGCGAACATTTCGATCGACGGCAAGAATTCTTTTCCCTCAGCCGGGATGCGAGTGAACATTTCCGCAGGACCGACAGAGCGGGCAGTCGGCTCGGCCTTGCTAAATGAGTGGGGCGAAGTCATAGGTATCGTCACGCGAGGGTTGATTCCCGGTGCGAGGGAAGTCAATCTGGCAGACCTCCGGATGTTGCCGCGGGGCGGACTGGCGGTGCCAGTCAGCCTGCTTGAAGGTCTAAAAGGGGCAGGCGCAGAAACCCCCCTGAACGTGCTTGACTCCAAGGGCGAGTTTCTGGCGCCGGTTACCGTTGGGCGGGACATTGTATCCGCACAGTTTGCGCGGACCTTGGATAAAAAAGGGGGAATAGCCTTTCCGTCGGAGGGCGGGAATGTGTTCTCCAAGAAAGATTCGGCTGTTTATGTGTGTGTGTTCTGGGAGGGCAAGGAGAAGATCAAAGGGCTGCTAACGATGCGCCTATTCGATCTTGACAACCACTTGTTGAATAAGGCCATGCTGGAGAAGCCGCTCAGATTCAGCCTCAACAAAGGCGAGCAGAAAACGTCAACCTGGGAGTTCGGCATTTCGCCGTTGCCCCCAGGGATCTATCGAGTGGATGTGTGGCTGGACGATGCGCCAGCCTGGCGGTCGTTTTTTCGCGTGATGGAATGATTAAATGGTTCGAATACCTGCCTCGGTCATTGGCTCTCCTGGTAAGTCGCCTTACCGGACAAGTCCCCAGCTCGCTTTCCTCTGGATTCCACTTCGACGATACCGCGTTTACCAGGATTTAGCGTTTGGGGGCGGGCTAAAACTTCAACGGCAGTGTCATAATTCGACGTGCGCTGGCCGAGCAACGCCATATCAAGCAAGGGGATAAACCGGTGAAGCGACCTCATTCCGCGTGCCGACCAATTACTGTGTCACCAGCACGGTGTAGCTCAGCTCCTGACCCTGGTACGTACCCGTAATCCGCCAACACCCCAGCGTCGGAACATTGATACCGACATCCATGAACGGTTGATCCGGTTGCACCCAGCCATTGCTAGCCGGGCCGGAAAGCAGAGGTGTTGCGGAAAGATCGAGTCGTGTCCCTGTAACAGTCAGGTTCGGCTGCGGCTCGGCATGGGCGTCGTAACCTTGTCGCCACCAAAAGGTCACTTGCCGGAATGTCGGATCATTGGGTGTGTAATGAGGCAGACCCTTCCCGCATTCGCCTCGGAACCATCGAGCAACACCCAACTAAGCAGGGTGGCTGACCGAAGTGCGACGGCTGCAGCGAACCTAAGGAAGAACCAGCGCGAGCCCCTCAATATAGTAAGAGGCCCAAAAAACGGAAAAACTCAATAAGAAGAAGAGGAAAGAGGGCTTCGAAGACCTCTTGGTACCAGCGGGAGGATTTGGAAAAGAATGAAGGGCTGGCGTCCCCGATGCCAGATGTGCGGCCGTTATTACGACGACCTTGCCAGTCATGAGGTCTGACTCTCCATTTGGACTCCTACGCGGAATCGCAATATCCATCCGGCTGCTTCTCTTTCTGGCGCCAAAGGGTCCCTCGACAACCTCGGCTCGCCCGCTTGGGGAAACCACCACGGCCGAACGGTACGCGTGAGACAACCGTTGGCCGCGGCGTGCAGCTGAAAGGGGGCGTCACGCTGTCGGACATCCGGAATTGTTGATCGACACATGATGTCCGATTTGGCGACAAATGAGGACCTGGGGAAGATAAAATTCGGTGCGGTGTTTATGGCTGTATGCAGGGCCGGAGGGCGGTAGAATCCGGCTTGGGCAGGATGAATCATCATTCAGCTTGAGAGTGGAGGACTTTCTCTTGAGGCGTCTTTGCTGTGTGTGCTTGCTGCTTGCTAACACATGTCTGTCTCTATTTGGTCTGACACTCCATGCTCAGACCAACAGCCATTCCACACAGGTTCTCACACTTGCGGTACGGGATCGACGAGGCCAGTTTGTTACGGACATTCAAGCGAATCAAATCGTGATCAAGGGACAAGCTGCAAGCGTCCAGCGCCTTGAACTCGACAACGCACCGCGGCAAATCCTGCTGCTTCTTGATAGTAGCGGGAGCATGGGAAACTATAAATCTCTCTCCTGGTCAAACGTCACCCAGTTCGCAATCCAGTTCACTCTCCAGCGCAAAGGAGACGATTTAATCGGGCTGGATACCTTTGCTGAGAAGGACCAGATGTTGGTTCCCTTTACCATGGATTCCCAATTGGTGGTCAGGAACATCGAAAAGCTCACGAGTTCAGGTATTGGCAGAACAATGCTGGGACTAGCACTAAGTGAGATTTTGGCCCGCAGAGAAGATGGACTCAGATTCGGCGACGCGATTATTCTTGTTTCCGACGGAGAACGCAGTGACGCTGACAAAACGAGTTTTGCCCAACTCCGTGATGATTTTACCCGTGCTGGAATACGCATTTGCTTGGTACGAGTTCCGCCAATCATGGGTCCTGGCGCGACCACCGACGTAAGCAACGCTTCAAGATTTGTAAGAGAGATCGGCGGCATAGAATTCAACGTTATAAACGCACTGAACGAGGTTCAACCCATGAGTGGCGCACGTGTGGACCCGGAGACACTAGCGTCTACGGCCCAAGCTGCCTATGCCTTTGCTCGAACTTATTATCGGGTGGCTCTGGAGGTATCGGAGTCCATTCAGAATCCACGCCAATTGACTTTAGAAGTGTTGGATGAGCAAAGAAAAAGCATGAAGCACATCCAATTGAATTATCCTCGCTATCTCCTGCCGCCAAGAAAGTAGTAGGCGGAGTCCAGTTGTGTTTCGCCTGGTTCAAACGCGCAAACCGGAAAATTGCGTGCCAAGCACGGAGATGAACACCAAGTGACGTGCTATCGTAGGCGGTTGGACGATCCTGATGGCTTGGAAACAAGGTCGAGTGGTGCTGCTTCTAGTCAGCGCGTCTGTCGCGATCTGTTTCGCGGTGTTTTGGATAGAGCCTCTGGCTGCTCTCAACGTGATCGAGCGGCTCACTCCGAACGTGACGTATCGAGTGCGAACGAATCTTCCGCTGGTGGCACTGTCGTTCGACGATGGACCGAACCCGGCCTTCACTCCCCAGGTTCTCGATATTCTCCGGCGCCACGAGGCCAAAGCCACCTTCTTCCTCATCGGCGAACGCGCTTTGCAGCACGCCGACTTGGTGGCGCGGATCAAGGCCGACGGGCATGAGGTTGGGAACCATTATTACAAGAATGGTTCGACCCTGCTTCACGGTGATGCCCGGTTCGTTTGTTATCTAGAACAAACAGAGAAAGCAGTAGGTCCGATGCAGGAACCGAACTTGTTCCGTGCGCCCGGTGGCATAGCATGGCCCCGACAGCTTAGGTTGGCTCAAGCACGGGGCTATACGTGCGTCTTGGGTTCCGCGTACCCACATGACCCCATGCATCCGCCGGTCTGGTACATCACGTGGTTGGTTGAAAAAAATCTTGTACCCGGGGCAATCGTGATCTTGCACGACGGTATCTCGGACCCAAGGCGTAGCATTCAGGCTCTGCCACAAATCCTCGACGCGGGGCGCCGGAAAGGATTTTCTTTCGTGTCTATAGGAGAACTGATGAGAGCGAGCCGTAAGACAACGGAACAGCCAAACTTGCCTCACATCACCAAGCCACCAAGGCGCACTAAGCCAGCGTCTGATAAACGCCCGACTCTCCAGCAACTTCTTACTTGCTGAGGCAGATCAGGAGTAGCCAGCACGGGAACGCCGCTCATGGGCGACCGCCTCAAGGAGTTTTTCTGCGTAGAGCAATTCACCGGGCGGGAGGGAAAGGTTCGGCCGAATCTGCGTAGCGATCTGATCTGCCATGTTATAGCGCACGTCGGCGGGAAGCGAACTCCGCCGATTCAAAAAGGCATCAACTAGTGCAAACTCCTCCGGAGTAAGTCGCTCGGATCCATAGTTGGTTGCGGGCGCCGCTTGCCCGACCAGTGACGATTGCCAAACGGGCTTGGCGTCAACCAGCGACTTTTCGTGAACTACAATCGTGCCCGCAACGAAATCGCCGAGCCGTTTGTTTTGGTGGCTTAGCAGCACGCTGCCAATTCCCACGGCATAAAACACCGGCAACTGATCCACGATGCGCATCAAGTTGCGGCCCACAGCTTCTGTTGGTGTGATTGGCCGGCCGGAATCCTTGATGACGCGAAGCCCTTCCTTCTTTTTTCCCGGAGTCTGGCCGTTCCAGATGACCTCAAAAATGGCGAAGTAACCAAAATATAGCACGAAATAAGCAAGAACTATGATTGCCACAAACCAAATCCCGGATTTTGCCGCGTCGGGCAAAGCCACGCCCGTAATAACCATGATCACGAGTAATCCAATCCCGAGCAGGATTTGGATCAACGTATCGAAAGCCAACGCGAGAAAGCGGCTCCCAATGCCGGCAATCTCGAACTCAAGGACCGTTTGTTCCGGCGTTTCGATGGTAAGCTTGTCCCTGAAATCGCCGGCAGCACGGATTTGCGATGGTTCTGTCATGATCTCCACACGCTGGCTGGAAAAACGAAAATCCTACTGGGCCAGGCTCGAGTTGCTCGTCGACCGGTCAAACAAGGGTGGCATTTCCACCCTCGAACATCGCGAATTGCAGGAACTGGGTCTATTGTACCGCCAGACCGCATCAGACCTCGCAACGGTGCGCGAAGATGTGACCAGCAATCAGCTGGCTTTCTACTTGAATCAGCTTCTCGGACGCGCCCACAACCTCATTTATATGGGCCACAAGCCAAAAATCAGCGGCCTCGTCCGTTTCTACGCGCAAACTTTCCCCCGGGTTTTCCGGGAAACATTCCGTCAAACGCTGCTGGCCCTTCTCATTTTCGTCGTGACGGGGATCGCGACCTGGGCCGTTACCATTCATGATCCCACCTTCGCACACCGCATGCTCGGCCCGCAGATGATGGACACCATCGAGAGAAAAGAAATGTGGACGCAGTCCATCGTGACGATTAAGCCGCTCGCCGCTTCCGGCATTCTGACCAACAACCTTGCCGTATCCTTCACTACCTTTGCTATGGGAATCACTGCAGGCATCGGCACGATCTGGATGATGGTGACCAACGGCATGCTCATCGGCGTGATCGGTGCAGCGACGTGGCGAGCCGGAATGGCGCTCCAGCTTTGGACCTTCGTCGCTCCCCATGGAGTGCTTGAACTTCCAGCCATCTTCATCGCCGGCGGAGCCGGCCTGGAGATCGCTCGGGGCATGCTCTTTCCGGGTTTGCTTCCCCGGCGCGAATCTCTGGCGCGTGCCGGCGGACGCGCGGCGCGCTTGGTGCTCGGAATTGTGCCAATCCTGGTCATCGCCGGGATCATCGAAGGATTTCTGTCTCCCTCCGGAATTGCAGTTCCGCTTAAATTTCTTCTCGCCGCGGTCTTGTTTGCCGCGCTCACCACATATCTAGCTCGCCCGGGCACGCCTGTGCCGGAAACGAACTGATCAAAATTACAGGAGACTGCGCTCCTTAATATCCAGGTATTGCGTCACAAGTGAACTCGTCAGCATCCCCGGCATCAACTCCAGGGCCAGAACCCCGCGCTGCCGCAGACCTCGCAACAAAATATCCCGCCTTTGCGCGATCTCCAGGGCCGCGCCGTGACGGTAGATATCACCCCTTGAGGTGGGAATCGTCTCGGCAAGGGTATTTAGATCGGGTTGTCCCATCGCCGCAAACACCACCAGGTGGCGCGGAGTCAAATGCATCGCATACTCAACCACTTCCGGAATAGTTGCCGTTTCAGAGAAGTCTGTAATCCAAACCACCAGGCTTCGCCGCTTCTGCGCGTTTAGTAACGCTCGCACCGCGCGCCCATGATCCGATTCAAGAGCTTCTGCCTGAACCTGAGAGAGAGATTCCACCATCGCGCGCACATGATGAGCGCCACGGCCGGCGGACAAATTCTGTTGAATCCGGCGGCCATATGCCAGCAAGCCGACGCGATCCCCGCAATACAGCGCGACTTGGGCCAGAGAAAGCGCCGCGTTGACCGCATAGTCCAGCTTCGAAAATCGCGGAGCATCGCCCGGCTCCCGCACTTGTGCCCGAAGTAGTCGCCCGGCATCCAGCACCAGCCAGACGTTCTGGCTGCGCTCCATCTGAAAGACGCGCGTGATCAGATGCCGGCGTCGTGCCGTCGCGGTCCAGGAAATGTCGCGAAGCTCATCGCCCTCGCGATAATCCCGCAAACTGTCAAATTCACGTCCGATGCCCCGCTGGCGCCGCCGCCGCTTTTCCAAATCTACCTGACGGCTGCGAATCAGATAGAGCGTTTGCTTCCTGGCCTGCTCGAGATTGGGAAGCACGCGAATCGTTTGCTGAGTCTCGGCCACCGCCCAGCGTTCGGCCAGGCCCAGCGGCGACTGATAACGAAGGAAAGTTCGGCCCAAACGCGTATCGCCGCGTTCCGCGGGCATCACCGTATAGCGCGCTTCAGCGGAATCGCCCGCCTTCACGCGCAAGTCCAAATCGGGAGGCGCACTGCGCAATCGTGCTGGTGTCTCATCGACGATGCGTGCGCGAATCGAAACTTTCCCGCCATTTCGAACTTCCACAACGACGCTGCCGGAAACGCCAAGGCTCGGTCTTTTCTCCCAAACGCGCCGCACTTCCAATTGCTCCTGCCGAGGGAGTCGCAACAAATCCCATAACAACGCGGCAAGCACCAGGCCATCCCACAAAAACATCAACACGATGGCCTGTCGAAACCACCACGCCGGACCCAGCGCCACGAATCCGAGGAGCAGAGCCACGAAAAACCGCGGGCCGCACGCAAAAGAAAATTTTCCTAGCTTATGCGCACGAGCAGCCGCGGCCGAGGGACTCAGCGGCTCCGAATAAATCATTTCGGAACCTCAACCGTCGAAAGGATTTCCACGATGACTCTGTCCGAATTCAATCCTTCCAGATCTGCTTCCGGCTTCAAGAGAACGCGGTGCCGCAACACGGGCAGGGCCGCTGTCTTGATGTCGTCGGGAATCAGAAAATCGCGGCCCTCCACGCCCGCTAACGCGCGAGCAACGAAAAGAAGCCCGATCGCCGCACGCGGGCTAGCGCCCAGCGAAAGTGCAGGCCAATCGCGCGTCCGCCTCACCAGCGTAACGATATAAGGACGCAGCGTCGGCTCGATGCGTATCGCGCTGATGTCCTGCCGCGCGGCCGCCAGCAATGCGGGATCGACCGGGACAATCGAAACCAGATCTAGCCGGCGCGGATCAAATCCCTGTTCATAGCGCCCGAGAATCTCGGTCTCCTCCTGCGCGGATGGATAGTCGAGCCGAATTTTCAGAAGGAACCGGTCGAGTTGCGCCTCGGGAAGCGGATAAGTTCCCTCGAATTCGATCGGGTTTTGCGTCGCAAATACGGTAAAGTTTTCGCCCAGCGGATATCGCGTTCCATCAATCGTGACCTGCCGCTCCTCCATCGCCTCCAGCAGCGCCGCCTGCGTTCGCGGTGAGGTCCGGTTAACTTCATCCACGAGCAGCAGATCCGTAAAAACGGGACCGCGATGCAGCGAAAATGAGCTCGTCGCCATGTTGAAAATATTTGTCCCCATTACGTCGGCGGGCATCAGGTCGGCAGTGCACTGCACGCGCTGGAAGCCCAGCCCGCAGATTTTCGCCAAAGTCTTGACGGCCAGCGTCTTGGCCAGCCCGGGAACTCCTTCGATAAGCGTATGCCCCCCGCAAATCAGCACCAGCAGCAGTTGATCGATGACTTCCTGCTGGCCAACGATGACCTTCGACATTTCCGTGCGCACGTGCGCGGCGAGGCGTTTAAGATTTTCCACGATCAGGATTTCTCCTTTGCCATTTTCTTCTTCAAGCCAAGTTTCTCTTCGTATTGTTCGAGATCCCTGATCAAACCCAGCGCCTCTTCCGGCTGTACCTTCTTAGCCCGGCTGGCCACCAAAGCGCGCGCCAGTGTCGTCTTCAGACCGCTTTCTTTCCAGCCGAGCCTTCCTTGCACCGCGTCAGCCAGTTCCGTATCGCCCACGCTTGGGGAAAGCCGCAACTGCCTCGAAAGAGTCGCACGAAATCGCTGGTAGACAAAGCCGATCACCGCCGGCTCCGCACCCGCGCGCTCATAGAGCCCTCCGAGCGTATCCACAAATTCCAACGGAGAGAGCCGCGACACCACCGGCGGCATCATCACCGGGCCACTCCGCCGGCCATACGTAAAAATTACGAGCAGACCCAGCACCGCCACCTGTGCCATTCCCCAGGCCACCGGAGTGTTTCGAACATAACTCCACAGCGAAGTTCGCTGCCCATGAAAATATTCATCCCAAAAGATTTGTACCTCTGCCCGATCGCTCGGCACCGGAAAATTCATCGCATTGAGAAACAGATTCAGATTGCCCTCACGCGTGATCCCGGAATTTGTCAGCGGTGTCGCCTCCGCCCACCACAAAATTCGTCCGCTTCCCATTCGCCAGCTGACGACCACGGGAGCACCCTTCTCGCCGTACAGCGGGAGCTGGCTTCCAACCGGGCCATGCCAGGTTGCGCCAGTCTGAAGAACAATCTTCTGAGCGCCAAAAGTGTAATTGCTGGGGAAATTCGCCGAGAAGGTCTTCCATTCCAGCGTGGGAAACTCCATATCTATTTTCGCATCCGGAAAGAAAGCCTTGATTCGCCCCCCGGTGAACAGTACCTGGCCGCCTTCTTCGACAAAATCCTTAAGAGCCTGCCGCTCCTCTTTCGTGGGTGATTCCAAGGGATCGGCGAGAATTAGAACTGCCTCACCCTCATCGATGGGAAGCTCAGTCGGCGATCGTTCCCACCGCGAAACTTTGTAGTGAAGCTCCTGCAGCAGTAAGTAGGCGGCGCGAGCCCCACCGGACCCGGCGGAGTATGTCGAAGGCACCGACATCCCCTGCTCCTGGGGATCTATTCCCACAAAAGCGAACCCTGCCGTGAGCACAAATAGGATGGCCGCCGCGATCAGCAGCAGCTTGCGATCCCCGGAATCTATTTCAGCTGGCATCCCAGCACTTCTACCTTTCGCATGGCGTTTTCAAAATCCTGGTAGCTGGCTGACCGCCGTCCATACCAGACTTGTTCAAGGACTGCCGTCAAAGCTGATAGCGACTCGCGCGTGCTCCGCCCCGACGCCGCGAGTTGCGTCGCGTGCGAAACCAGCCGCATGTACTCCCGCGGCGTTCGTGCGCGATCCTTCCGCACCACTCCACTATCTTCCAGGTAACAGATTCCCGCCCAGTATGTGGAATGCACCGCTTCCCGGAAGTCTCCGCGCTGAGCGGCCTCCCGGGCAGCGCGTATCCACTCCTGCCAGGTCCGCACAAACGCCACGGCATCGGGCGATTGCAACTCTTCCAGGGCGGCGCGCCTCGTCCAGTAGCGGAAGAGCGTCAAGGCCAGCCACATTACGACGGCGATGACTATCAGCCAGAACAAGATCTTCGCTCCCATCGGGTAACGACCGACCCGGCGGAAGAAGCTTTCGAGTAAATTCAAAATCCACCGCACTACTCTCTGCCGTAACAGATCCAATCTGTTCGGACCTTGCACACTCGCGAAATCACGCTGGCTGAGAATCCGATCCAGCGCCGGCCGCGCGCTCGGTGTGCTGTGCGTTTGCGCTTCGGCGTAGGCATTGACTTGATTGGCTATGTCGAAGGCCCAGTCCGCCGCTGCTGTGGCTTTGGTAGCAATATTCTCTGGTTTTTTTTCTTTTTCGGCATCGCGGAGAAGATCTCGCAGTGGTTCCGCTGAAAGTGAGTAGCTGCGTTCGGCCGTGGTCAATTCCCACTGAGTAGGAAGTTTCCCGCGCAACGCAGCCATATTTGCCGCATTCGCCTTTTCCTTTTTTATCGCGGTTCCAATTCGCTGAAGTTCCACTGCCAGGGACGATGCATCGGCGTAGGCGTTGCCGCTGGCTACTGCCGTCACGGATACATCTTGCTCCACGCTTCCCGCCAGACAGTGCGCAACTGCGACAAACGACAAAACAAGGAGTAACGGCAATATTCGACTAAAACTTATCGGCATGCTCGGCCCGGAAACACAGGATCGGCGGCGCTTTTCGGCAACTTTTACGATAGCAGGGTAGTTGCGCTACGGGGCGCTGGCACTCCTCCGCCTAGTGGATTCATCATCAATTGCAGATCGAACGCTTCCTTCCGAACGCGCAGGTCAAAGTAAAATATCGAGGAGGCGATGGTAAGAATAGGTGTAACCAGGACACCGGCCACAAAGTTGCCGATTTGCATCAGGGCGGTCCACACGCGGAGCATGGCCGGGTCGTGCGCCGCGGATTGCGCGCCGATTCCGATTGGGATGTCGACTAAGAATATCGCCGCATACAGGATCACCACATAGAGAAGAAAGATCAGGAAAGCTCGTCCGGCATTGTCCTTCGTGAGCCCAAAACTGCGCTCCAGCGATTCACGGGGTCCGAGATTCTCAAGCAGCGCCGCGGGAATGCAAACGCACAAGCGGCAAGCCATGTAAATCCCCGGAATGACCAGGAGGAGGAAACAGAGACCGGTAACCAACCCGTTCAGAAAAACCACGCCAAAGAGCGACAATAACTCTCCACGCATGCGGGACAGCGACTGGCCGATCGTGGTCGTCCTTCCGAGATATAGCTCGGAGACGGCATAAACCGTGCCGCCCTGCGAAAACAAATACGCAACCAAGTAGACGACGATGGCCGCAATGGCCAGCATGAATATTCCGACTGCGCCTCCCGCGGCTAGTATGGGGGAAGCGCCCTGGAACTCTGATGCCGCCGGCCGCGCAACCGCCACCTGAGCAGGCGTCAAGACGATTTGCACAAGCTGTAACGCCAGAACTAAGAGTTGAGGAATAGCCGAAATACCAACAAATAGAATGAAATGCCGGCGGTAAAGGCTAAAGGTCCGGTCGAGCAGCTCACCAATGGACAGCGGCCGCAAGTCAAGTGTGCTCATTAGGGCCTCCGAAGCTGCAGAGTTGAGTGGGTAGTCAACACGGCACTGTACCAAAGTTCTAGTGCCAAGGGCAATTCATGTGTAGTCGGTTGTTCAAACGCATTTGCCGTCGCCTTGGATTCTTACAGTGCTTGGTCTGATAAGGTTGCCCAAAAACCCATCCTCCCCTTGCCCGCAAACGGTTGATACTATTGGCGAGAAATATGTAGATGGCGCGGCCCACAAAGAGATGTCTTTAAGGTGGCTATCGGCGAACATTCTCTACCTCCGGAGGGAGCATTCGCCATTTACTTCTATACGCTGGTACACGTCACGACCCGAATCCAGACCCTTACGCCCGTAGCCACTATTGGCAGAAAGTCTGGTTATGCCGGGAGGCGAGGTACAGAGTCACGTACAGGCCAGTGAAATGACAGAGGAGAGAAAGTTCGTCATTTTGTTTGCCGCAACAATTCTGGCTCCGCGTATGCCCTCACGGTAGCGTACCTATCCAGAACATCACAAAAATCTCAGAGAGTTAGCGCCGTGCAATCTTCTGACGACTTCCGCCTGAGAAGATTCAGTAGCTTCGGCGGCCACAAAGGAACCCGCAAGTGCTATTCCTTTTTTGTCATTGCTTTCGCTTGCGCCAATTCGTATTCGCCTTCGATCTCCACGGTCCCAGTGCCATCGGCGTTGGCTGTACCATTTCCTTTTAGCCCTTTGAACTTACCCGTCCCGCCAGTGAAGGACCACGTTCCATGTTTGTCCTCGCGCTTGCCATCCTTTACGCTCGCCGTACCATGGAACGTTGAGAATGTCTTATCACCGCTTTCCATCGTGGATACACCAGTGCCGCTGGCCGCAGTGCGCGTGGCGGTTACGTCTAGCGACCCGGTGACATAGTGGTCGTTCATCTTTTCGCCTCCTATGTCCGGCCCAGTCCAGGCACAAGCCTCCTTCACGAGCAGCATGACATGGCCGGGCCGGTCGCCTACCTCGATGCTGTAAGCAGGCTCGGGTTTATTGCACTGCATGGTGCCAGAAATTTTCGTCTGCGCCCCTGTGGTTGCTGCCATCACCGACGATGGCGTAGAAAACCTTTCGATTGACTGCACGAATGTTGTGGCGCAGGGCTGCATCGCGTTTGTCAATGCGACCAATTCCTGGGTTCAAAACGTACGCGTCATCAATCCGTCAAACAAAGGGATTTTGATGTATCAATCCATGCATATAACCGTGCGCGATAGCTACCTGTACGGCACACAGAATGCGGCATCGGAAAGTTACGGCACCGACAACGGTTTCAGCTCTGCCGACAACCTGGAGGAAAACAACATCTTTCAGCACATCGCCACGCCAATGATGAACGAAGGCGAAGTCTGTTCGGTGATGGCTTATAACTTCTTAGTGGACGATTTCTATAATAACAATGCTCCAGACTGGCAGCAGGCGAGCGAGTACGACCATGCCGCGGGAAATCAGTTCCTTCTCAATGAAGGCAATGAAGGAATTGCCGCAACCGGGGACGATATTCACGGAACCGCAGATTTCATTACTTACTTTAGGAACTATTGGCATGGCCAGGATCCGAACGGTGGCAGCACGGGCGGGAAAAGCCAGCAAACGAATGCGATCCAAATTGAAGCGTACAGTCGTTTCTACAATATTGTGGGCAATGTTTTGGGTACAGCAGGCTACCACAACAACTATGAAGTTATGCCTACTTCGGCAACGGACCTTGGGGATGCAACGACTTCCAATCTTTCGATTTATTCCTTTGCCTATTCTGGAAACCAAGGTACATACGGCAGCCCTATCTGCCTCGACCCTCCGACCTGTACGCAATATCATTCCATTGACAACGATACCGTGGCGTATGGCACGCACATGCGCTGGGGAAATTACGATACCCGCACGCTTGTAACAGGCTGCGCCAGTGACTGCGTAAATGGCGTGCGTTTCGTGAGTTCAGAAGTTCCGAGCGGGAGAAGCCTTGGTGACCCCCAGTACGGCAACTTTGTTCCCCCCACTCAAAGCCTAGCTGCCTCGTGGTTTCACAGCTCGCAACCTACCTCCTGGTGGAGCACGCCTTGGGGTACGCCACCGTGGCCACCAATTGGCCCGGACGTAGTGAATGGCAGTGCTTATGGAATGGGAGCGAATGTACTCGTAAGCGGATTCGCCAACGATATTCCCGCTGCATTTTGCTGGTTCAACACCCCTATCGACAGCACGTATACAACAGGCAGTCAGACGCAAGCTATGAACTTGACTCTCACTCAAAGCAACACGACAGTGACAGCTACGTCCAATTCTCCTTTGCCTTCCTCCTTCAGCTCGACTTGGCCTGTGAATATTTCCGGGGCTAGTGTGGCGGGCTACAACAAAAACTGGCGCATTACTAGTGTGGTGTCCCAGCTAATTCTTTGCAACGGCGCACCTTGTCGAGGATGACGTCAGCGGTGGCCTTCCAAACGAAAGGCTGAGGCTTGTTATTCCAATTGGCCAGCCACGCATAGATGGCGCGTTCGAGTTCTTCCACACTGCGGAAGGTTCCGCGGCGGATCATACGTTCGGTGATCAAGGCGAAGAAGCGCTCCACCTGATTGAGCC
>Ga0209056_10003837_pt1 | contig 15907 bp, 16 predicted proteins | sample GraSoiAngelo_114_FD_185876 | JGI IMG/M metagenome (GOLD analysis project Ga0209056, IMG submission 185876) | Grasslands soil microbial communities from the Angelo Coastal Reserve, California, USA - 14_0903_13_40cm (SPAdes) (version 2) | ecosystem: Environmental > Terrestrial > Soil > Grasslands... | reverse complement strand
AGCAGATAACAAGTGCTCCAATCAACAATCGCACGAGCAGGAGTTTTCGTTTTATAAAACGAGGGCGTGTTTCGAACAAGGCGTTCATTTTTTTCCCAGAGATGACGACGATGCAACTCAAGTTGTGGCCGGCACGGCAGCCTTACCTTTGAAGATAACTGCATCGATGCTCCAGCGCCCCGGGCCGTAAAAGACCATGAACAGGAACACCCAGCAGAGAACAACGGCCAGTTCTCCTTTGTTCAGGATCGGAAAAAATTGCTCGGTCGGCGTCGGCTGATGACCGATTGCTTTACCCGCGGCGTGAACCATGAAATAAGCCACCGCCATTTCACCGGCTGAAATGAACGCCGCGAGGCGTGTCAGAAAACCAAACGCGATCATGAGCCCGCCAACCAGTTCGATGATCCCTCCTAACAGCATCAAACCTCCGGCCCCGCCGTGGCCGCCGGGAAACCCGAGAAGTTTTTGCCCACCGTGACAGGCGAACATGAGTCCAACTATTAGTCGCATGATGCAGTAAACCGGATCGGCAAAACGATTCAGGGCGTTCATAGCCACTCAGGCTGAAGGACATTGATATTCGCTGTCAAGAAAATGACGAATGACGAATGTCTGGTGACGAAAGAATGACAAAATACGAACGACGACCTGCCTCTCTCCAAAACCCCATCTCGGTAGCGATAAACCGCCGGGCCGTCCAATTCTCTTGGCGCGCCCGCCCCGCCAAGAGCCAATTTGTCATTCGACATTCGGATTTCCTTGGACATTCGTCATTCACGTCAGGCTGCTTTCTTTGCGGGGTGCGCTTTTTTAGCGCGCGATCTGGCCGTCGCTTTTCTCTTCGCGCCGGTCTCCTCCAGGCTCTTCTGCAACACCGAGACGAGATCGATCACCTTGGTTGGCTTGGGCGCTTTTCTGGGTTTCTCTTCGATCTCTTTTCCGCCAGCCTCAACCTTTTCTTCAATCACTTCCATTAGCGCTTCGCGGTAGTCGTCGTGATATTTTTCTGGATTCCACTTTGTGCTCATGCTGCCGATAAGAGACTTGGCCATGTTCATCTCGCGTTGGCCGACCTCGACCTTTTTCGGAATATGCAGCTTGCTCATATCGGCCAGTTCGTCAGCAAAGTGCATCAGCTCCAACACAAGCGCGCCATCCTCGGGTTTCACACCGGCAAGATACTCCCGCGTTTTGATCACGACCTTGGCAATGCCGACCTTCTTGCTGTCCTTCAGCGCGTCGCGCAGTAGCGCGTAAGCTTTGTCACCGCCTTTTTGCGGCTCCAGGTAATATGGCTTGTAAAAGAAAATAGGATCGATCTCATCCAGTTCGACAAAATCCTGAATATCCACAGTCTGGGTCGCCTCGAGATCGACGCGTTGAAAATCCTCATCCTTGAGCACGACGTATTTCCCTTTTTCATACTCGTAACCCTTCACGATCTGGTCCCAGGGAACTTCCTTGCCGTCTTTTTCGGCGACGCGCTTGTAGTTGACCGGGCTCAAATCACTCTTGCGCAACAGACGAAACTTGAATTCTTCCCGTCGCGTAGCGGGATAAAGGGCAATGGGGATGTTAACCAAACCGAAGCTGATACTGCCTTTCCAGATTGCGCGTGCCATACAAAAGATTATTTCGCACGCCGACCGCGATTTGCGCGGATCGCACTCCAAAAGTACTGCGAGCGAAAACCGATACGTCTGGTTCCATTTCGCGAAGCTTTTGGAGTGCGCATGCGTCCTCGCGTCGCTTTTGATGATTTGTTGCGCTGAGGACAGCGCACGCTACGCCGGTTTGGAAGGCAACACGCGAGGCGTCGTGTTTTCGACCTACGCTGCCAGCTCGAGTTCTTGCCGCGAGATGCCGCGCAATTCGAAAAGACGAATCAATGTTTCCTCAATCAAATTATTTGGACAAGACGCGCCGGCAGTGATGCCGATGACGGCCGGCCCGTTCGGCAACCAAAAATGTGAAACGATCTCGCGTTTCTCGTGCAAATCGTAATGCTTGATCTCATTGGCGGAAACCAGTCGCGAGGCGTTTAGCACGAAGTAGGTGGGCAATTTCTCTTCGCCCATCTCGGCCAGATGAGATGTATTCGAGCTGTTGTAACCGCCGACTACCAACAGCAGGCCCATTGGCACGTTGAGCAATTCGCGTAACGCATCCTGCCGTTCCTGAGTCGCACCGCAGATTGTATCGAAGAAGCGAAAATTTTTCTCTGCAAGCTGGGGCCCGTCCCGATCGACAATCGCCTGTCGAACGCGCCGCTGCACTTCTTCGGTCTCACCGCGGAGCATGGTGGTTTGATTTGCCACACCGACCGTTTGCAAATGCACGTCGGGGTCGAAGCCCGGCGGATAGGCGCCCTTGAATTTCTCGAGGAACGCCTCTTTGTCGCCGCCGTGCCGGATGTAATCGCAAACGTAATCGGTATCTGCAAGCGTCAGGACCACCAGATAATGTCCGCTCCCATCGCCGAGCGCGCGCGAACTGGTGGCCTTAGTCTCTTCGTGCTCGGCTTTGCCGTGAATGATGGAAGTAGCGGATTCGCTCGCGTATTTGCGCACACGTTTCCAGACGCTCATCACGTCGCCACAAGTCGTATCGACAATCTGGCAGCCGCGGTCTTTGATCTGTTGCTGAATCGACAATTCGGTGCCGAATGCGGGCACAATCACCACGTCTTCGGGTCCGAGATCAGCAATGTCGGCCTGCTTGTTTTTGCCTGTGAGATTTTTAATGCCTAACGAGGCGATTTGATGGTTGACCTCCGGGTTATGAATGATTTCGCCGACAATAAAAAGCCGGCGATCTTTAAAAACTTTGCGCGCGGCATACGCGAGATCGATCGCGCGCTCGACGCCGTAGCAAAAGCCAAATTGTTTCGCCAGCCGCACCGTGGTATCGCCCACCGAAATGATTCCGCCGGCGCGCCGGATTTTCTCCACAATGTCGCTGCGGTAATGCGATTCGACCTGTTGCTGCACCGCAGCCATCACGTCGGGCGTGCGGAGGTTCACTTTCTCCCGCGCTGTTGTGCCGCTGGAAATCAGGTTCGTGCTCATGCTACCTCGTCGTTGTCATTTTGAGCGTAGCGAAGAATCTCAGGTCATTTTGGCAACAGAGCGCCAAAATCGCGGCCAGAGATGTTTCGCTCCGCTCAACATGACATAGTCAAGCGTTGGCGGCAATGCCCGCAGCCGGGCTATTGGAGCAGTGGTCCGCTCGGTTTTTCGAACGCCGCCTCGGTAACCATGATGTGTGGGTCTGGATCAGGCGTGCGCGAGTCGTCCACTCGCTGCACCTTCGGGCCGATCGTGGCATCCTCCGGCTGGGTGGTCGCGATGTTCACAGGCGTGCCGATTCGCACCAGCGCAAAGAATTTCGCCGCAGCCTCGCCCTTCAACCGAATACAACCGTGGGTGCGCGGAGTGGGATGGACGAAGCCTTGGTGAAAGCCGTACGCAGGAGCGAACTCGCACCAGTACCCCATCGGGTAGCCGACGTAACGGCCACCTCCGCCGCCAGTGGAAGGAACAATTCGATCGCCTTGCACGCTGAAGCCGTACGATCCCGAACGCTTGTGCTCCTGTTTGGAATAGATTGTGAAATTGCCTTTTGGTGTCGGCTTAACAGGCATACCAACCGAAATGGCGGCCGCCATCAGGCAGCGATCGCCTTCCATTACATAAACATTTTCCTGGGAAAGCGAGACTTTCACGCGCACGGCCGAAGGATCATGCGGTTTGTAGGCAGTCACGTGATAGGCGCCGCCGCCGGCCACTTTTCCTGTCGCGCAACCGGCAAGCAGCAAGGCGAGACTTGCGCCCGCCGCCACTAAAATGAATCGAAGACTTTGTCGCATACAAGCATACTGGATAAGATCGGACGGCCTCTTGTCAACCCGCCTTCGCCGAAGCTATGGTGTGTGCGCTCCCCAGAATCCGAAATCACGCGGTGAAGATTGCCAGGAAAGCGACCTCGATTGCGAGCGCTTCGTGAATATTGCGACCTAGATGATCGCGCAACTGTTCCAAACAGCGGATGCGTTTTAAGATTTCGGGGGTGCTGAAGCGCGTTGCGAGTGCGGCGGTTTCTTCTTTTACTCGCGGCAGATTACGGTGCGCCACGCCGTTGCTCGCCCGAAGAACATCAGTCCACCAGGCGAATAATGTCTCGACCAACCCGGCGCGGCGTTGCAGGTAAAGACTTTCGGTAAGTGCCTTGTAGTATTCCTCGCGTTCTTCCAGCCAGGCGCCATCCGTCGCATCCTTGTAGCGTGTTTGTTCCTGTTTCAAGGCCTCGTCTGTGTCGCGCTTTACTTCGTCGCGCACTTCACGAAGCAGACGCTGAAATTCCTGAGCAAGCCGATAGGCGAATTGAACATTCCAGTTCCTTTGATGAGAGGCTAGTTGGAGTAATTTCACGAGGCTCTCTTCTTCGGCCTTGTCTTGGCTTTGCCCGTTTCGCGCGAGTGCAATCGCAATGCACCGAGAAAGAATTGTCTCCGGCAGAGCCTCCGGCAAAGTACTGAGCAGAAGCAGAAGGGAATCCTTTGGCGGTTCTTCCAATGTCTTGAGAAACGCGTTCGCCGCCTCAGTTTGAAGCCGATCGGCATCGTGAATAATCGCCACTTTGCGGCGGCCATTGGATGCGCGCATTTGCAGCGCGTGCTCCAGCTCCCGGATTTGCGCAATCACGATGCGTCGAGATTTGGATTCAGGTCGCGCGACGAAAATATCCCGAGCCTTGGCTGAGAACACATCTTTGGCGGGTGTGCCATTAACCAGACTGGCGAGATCCGCTGCCAGCAGCTGCTTGCCGCTTTCCGGCGGTCCCGTGATTAAATAAGCGTGTGCAAGCCGGTTCTGTTCGTGGGCGCGTCGCAAATACTCAAGGGCTGTGGTGCGCGAAAAAGCCATCTCAAAATTGCGGATCTCGGTCCGGACCGGGACTGTCGGTTTTTGCGGATCGCGGATTTGCCGTTAATGCGGGAAAGCGATAAGAAAGCGTTTCCCAAACTTGTTCTCCGATCTCGTCTGGGTCGCGCGAGCCGTTGATCAACACGATGCGCTTTGGTTCGCGCGCAGCCAGCTCACGGTATCCTTCACGAACTCGCTCATAAAACTCAGCGGGCTGCTGTTCCATCCGATCCGCTCTGCGGGGCTTCTGCATTCGTGATTCCGCCGTCGCAGCATCTACATCGAGAACGAAAGTAATATCCGGAATGCAATCGCCGACCGCAAAAGCATTCAAGCGCTCGACCATTTCACGATCCAAGCTTCGCGCCGCGCCTTGATAAACAGTTGTGGAATCAAAGAAACGATCTGCGATCACGCACACGTCGCGTTCGAGCGCCGGCTTGATGGTCTCGCGCACGAGCTGACTGCGACTCGCCTCAAAGAGAAGCAGCTCGGTTTCCGACGTCATCCTGGAGTTGTGCGGGGCAAATTGGAGAAGCTCGCGAATCGTTTCGCCGATGGGCGTGCCGCCCGGTTCGCGGGTAACCAGATACGGAACGCCAGAGCGCTCCAGTCGCGCGGCTAATCTCTGTATCTGTGTCGATTTTCCGCATCCTTCCGATCCCTCAAACGTGATGAATGGTAGCCGCGGCATGATTTCGATTGTGAAATAAAGAAGCGTGATTGTCGAACGCGTTAGCTGTAGCGTCCGCTGTCTCAGCGGACCACACGGTTGCCATGCCATGACGAATACGGCTGAGGACAGCGCGCGCGCTACAACACCAACTGAAAGTTGCTTGCCTCAACTTCGCTGAGTTAGCTTCGCTCATGAAAAGTTTCTGGCTGGTGAAACAGGAACCATCCTCGTATTCGTGGTCGGACTTCGTCGCAGAAGGCCAGACAAGTTGGACGGGCGTGCGTAATTACGCTGCGCGAAATAATCTGCGCAAAATGCGCAAGGGCGATGAAGTCCTTTTCTATCACAGCGGTGAAGAAAAGGCTGTAGTCGGGATCGCGAAAGTGACGCGGACGGCCTATCGCGATTCGACGGCAAAGGAAGGCGATTGGCCCGCTGTCGATCTTGCCTCGGTCAAACCACTGCGACGGCCGGTTACGCTGCGTGAGATCAAGAGCGATCCGCGGCTAACGGAAATTGCATTGGTTCGGCAATCGCGTTTGTCCGTTATGCCTCTGGCTGAATCAGAGTTTCGCGAAATCCTGAAGATAGCTACGACATAGGTGGATCGGCTTCTCCGAAGACGATTGCGAACCGATCGCTAAAGGCGCAAGTGTTACGGCCTCAAGCGCGATTGGTTTACCCAACGCGTTGAGGAACGCGTTCCACCTTTTGTCTTGTTCAAAGCTGCTTCGGCACCGAAAATTCCGAAATGAGTACGATTGCGGCAACGGAGTTCCTTCCACTCGTTGCAATAGCCAGCGCCGCGAGGGATTTTATCGTTGTCTCTTTGCACGACGTCGCACCTTCCAGCCGGCAAATCGCAAACACAATTATCTCAGAGCTGGTTCATCGCGGTGTGCGCGTCTGTTCTCTCCTTGTGGTGCCGGATTATCATCATGAGGGACTCTTCACAAAAGACGGGGAATTTGTGTCCTGGCTTCGGGGTTTGGAAGCGGACGGCCACGAAATCGTGATCCACGGCTATTTCCACGAACGTCCTCGCCGTACAAAAGAAACTTTGCGCGACAAATTCCTGACAACATTCTACGCCCAAAACGAGGGGGAGTTTTACGATCTGAGTTATGAGGAAGCTCTGCGTCGCATTGCGGCCGCACGAGATGAATTTCGCGCGCAAGGCCTCAAGCCGCGAGGTTTTGTAGCGCCTGCGTGGTTGCTTAACGAAGATGCCGAACGCGCTGCGGGCGATGCGCAGATGGAATACACAACGCGCCTTCGCACCGTGTGCGATCTCCGCTCGGGAAACGTGTTTCCCGCAAGAACGTTAGTTTACAGTGTTCGAAATAGTTGGCGACGCTGCGTGAGCCGCGCGTGGAACGCAGCGTTTTTCCGATTTCTAAAAGGTAATTCACTCTTGCGCATAAGCATTCATCCGCCCGATTATTCACATCCGGCGATTTGGAAACAGATTACTCGTCTGATTGAGGAGTCGGTCGAGTCATGCACCGCGACGACCTATCAAGAATGGATCACCGAACAAAGATTGAGACGCGGCATCTAAACGTGAGCAGGTGCGATCTACATATTCATTCGCGCTACAGTGCGCGCTCGGAAGAATGGCTCTTCCGCCGATTCGATTTTCCCGACAGCTATTCGGACCCAAACCAACTGTACGGGCAATTGCTCAAGCGCGGGATGGATTATGTCACCATCACCGACCACGATACGATCGAAGGCTGCCTGCAAATTGCGCACCTGCCTCGCACTTTTCTCAGCGAACAGGTGACGACGTATTTCTCCCACGATTCATGCAAGCTGCACATTCTTGTTTGGGGAATCTCAGAGCAGCAACATCGCGAGATTGAAAGCGTTCGCGACAACATCTTCGAGCTGCAGCGCTACCTGCAAACCGCGCAAATCACGCATGCAGTTGCGCATCCTCTTTACAGCGTGAACGGAAAACTGGAGGCATGCCACGTTGAGCAGCTCATCCTTCTTTTTAAGCATTTCGAGGGCATCAACGGACTGCGCGATGCGCTCCTGAGCGATCTGGCCCAGACTCTTTTTGGGCAATTGACGCCGGAGAAGATCGACGAGCTTGCGAATCGGCACAATCTTGCGCCCACACACACCCAACCATGGAAGAAGATTTTCATTGGCGGGTCGGACGATCACGGCGGGCAGTTCGCTGCGTCGGCCTTCACGGACACGCCGTCTACGGATTCCGCGGAAGAATTTCTCGAATTTGTTCGCAACGGCGACTGCAACGCGCAAGGCCAGGGAGGAACGCCCTTAATCCTGTCGCACGGCTTTTATAATACCGTCGCCTGTTTCATCCAGGACCGTTTCCACGAAAAACTCGGGCCGGGCGCGGCACTAGTGGAGAAAATGTTTTCGCGCTTTATGGAGGGGCGAGCTCCCACTGAGTTCACTCTTAAGGAGAAAATGGAGTTTGTCGTGCAAGGCGTTTTGTCAGGGAAAATTTTTGAGTTCGTCAAGCCTGCAAATGTCTCGCTCTGGAACGAGCTTTCAGGTTATTTCGCGCGGCCGGAAGTAAAGGCGAAACTCGCTGCGCAATTGGATGGAGTCAATGAGCCGGAACGCCGCACATTTCTCATGGCGAACATGGTCGCCGAGCAGCTCACGTTTCGCTTCTTCAAAAAATTCGTACAGCAAATCAGCAGCGGCAACATGGTCGAGAGCATGCAAGCCCTTAGCGCGATTGTGCCGATCCTCGTAATTCTTACTCCATACATCTACGGGTTTCACAGCCAGGCGCCCTCTCGAAAATGGTTGCGCACAATTTTTAAGGAATTGACCGGCGAAATTCCGGTCGCCTTGCAAAATCGCAGACGCGCCTGGTTCACGGACACGCTCGACGACGTCAACGGCGTTGCGACGACGATTCGCAGAATGGTCGCAGCGGGCGCGAAGGCGGACAGGGATTTGACGGTCGTTGTTTCTCGAAACGACCTGAGCATCGACAACATCCCAATCAAAAATTTCCCGCCCATTGGCGAATTTGAATTGCCCGAGTACGAACTGCAAAAATTGAGTTTCCCGCCGATTCTCCAGATGCTGGATTACATACAACGGGAAAAGTTCACTGAGATTATCATCAGCACGCCCGGCCCGGTTGGATTGACTGGACTGCTCGCCGCCAAGATGCTCAACCTGCAAACGAGCGGCATTTATCACACCGATTTTCCCCAATACATCCGCATTCTTACCGAGGACAGCTTTCTTGAAAGTGTGGCGTGGCGTTACATGCATTGGTTCTATGGCCAGCTTGATACCGTTTACGTCAACTCCGAGGAGTATCGGCAAAGCTGGATCAGGCATGGACTCAATCCCGAAAGACTAAAAATTCTACCGCGTGGGCTCGACACCGAGCTATTTCACCCTGCTCGACGCGAACCGGCGTTCTTCGAAAAATTCGGCGCGCGCAATGGCGAGGTACGCCTCCTTTACGTGGGCCGGATTTCACGGGAGAAAGACCTCGATCTTCTGGCAGCGGCTTATTACCGTCTGCGCGACGAGGGGTTACCCGTCCAACTTTTCATCGTCGGTCATGGCCCTTATTCCGAGGCGTTCGCAAAATCTTTGCCAGAAGCGTTTTTCACCGGCTACCTCACGGGCAATGAATTGGCCACGGCGTATGCATCCGCAGACGTCTTTGTTTTTCCCAGCACAACCGATACGTTCGGCAACGTCATCCTCGAAGCGCAGGCGTGCGGCCTGCCAGTAGTGGTTTCCGACTCCGGCGGACCCAAGGAATTAGTGGAAGACAAGGCCAATGGTCTGATTACCAAATCACACGACGTGGAAGACTTCGCACACGCCATTCGAGCGCTGGTGACCGATCCCGCGCTGCGGGAGCGCATGGGCAAATCTGCTCGAAACAGCGTCATCGACCTGAACTGGTCAAGCGCATTCGGCAAGTTTTGGGCGACGACCGAGGTTTAGGACAGCCCCAGTCTGTAGTGTCCGCTGTCCTCAGCGGATCCGCCCGTCAGCGTCACCGTGCTGGATGGCTGGAGTGTGTGCTGTCTTTACCGACCGTGGCCATGACCACCGTGGCCCATCGAACCCATGCCACGAGATCCGCTGAAGCTACCAAAGTGGCTCATCGAACCCATGCGATGAGTGCCTCTGAAGCCGGATCTAAAGCTCGAGCCATGAGCGACACCTCGTGTAGTCGTCATCTTGGAAGTGTGGCCTCTGCCGATGTTCGTCGCGCTCTTGCCATGGACCGTCGTGGTGCTCTTGCCATGCACCATGCTGGTGTTCTTTGCATGCATTGTTGCTTGGCTTGAGCGGTGCGCACTGCTCACAATCCTGCCGAGATTTAAGCCGTTATCGTGTGCAATTTTTCCCCAGCCTTCGCCGCCCCGGAACTGCCCTACGATCGTGTCAAAGCTCTGCCCGGACGCGTTAGCCAGTAAATGGGCTTTCTCCAGTCCACCCCAGCCAAGCCCCGTCGATGCCCTCTCCGCTTGCAGCGTTTCGATTGGAACTCCGGTTTCGGCCGACATTCTCTCCAAGTTTGCTGCGCGAGAAGTAACTGTGCCGAAGAGCAGGATGAATACCGCTGTGATTACACTTATCCTTTTCATATTCGATTAGACTCCTTCGAATACACGTTTCGATTTTGACTCGAGCGCTGGTTCCCTCATTTGCATAAAAAATTCGTGGCTTGCCCTGTACCAGCAGGTGTGTCGCCTGCACAAAATCGATATCCCGCAGCTGGCACAGCTGCCACTACAGATTCCACGGCAACGCATCCAGATCGGAAATTGTTGTAGCCGGCATCGTTGATGCCGGTTGGGCCAGGATCACCGTTCCCGGCTATAGATTCCACGGCAACGCGTCCAGGTCGACGTTGCCGCCAGTCAGAATGATTCCTACGCGTTTTCCATTGACGCCGATTACTCGTTCCAGAATCGCGGCATACGGAACAGCCGCTGATGGCTCGATGATGATCTTCATTGTCTCCCAAATCGTGCGCATCGCCGAGACAATCGCTTGCTCGCTCACTGTCACAATATCGTCCACGTAACGCTGAATGATCACGAAGTTTGGTTCGCCGATGTTTGTTCGCAATCCATCGGCAATCGTGAATTTTTTTTTGGTCACAATCCGTCGCCCGGCGCGAAACGATTGCGCTGCGTCGTCCATGTTCACCGGCTCAACTGCGATCACTTTGATTTTGGGCCACATCGATTTTGCGGCGACCGCCGTGCCAGATAGGAGTCCACCGCCGCCGACCGGGCACATCACAAAATCGAGATTCGGAACGTCTTCGAGCAATTCCACCGCTGCCGTCCCCTGCCCCGCCATCACGTTCTCGTTCTCGAACGAATGAATCAGCGTTGCGCCCGTTTTGTTGATCACCTCTGCGCATGTCGCTTCACGCGCCTCTTCCGTCGGTTCGCAAAAGACAATGTGGGCACCGTAGGTTTCCACTGCGCGCACTTTCACCTTTGCCGAGTTCGATGGCATGACGATGTGCGCGGGGATGCCGCGCAATTTCGCCGCGCGCGCTACTGCGGCGCCGTGATTGCCGGACGAATGCGTTGCGACTCCGCGCTGCGCAGTTTCGTCATCGAGCGAAAAGACGGCGTTGGTCGCCCCACGCGCCTTGAACGCGCCAATCTTCTGGAAATTCTCGCACTTAAAAAACAAGGACGCCCCGCTCGCCTCGTCCAGTCGCGAGCTCGTTAGCACCGGCGTGCGATGAATATGCGGCCGAATCCGCTCATGCGCTGTGCGGATCGCGGTGAGATCGAGTGTTTTACCTACTTCGACCATCCGAAAAAAGCGTCGATGATTCCGAATGTGTCAATAAATCCGTGAGCCAAGATGCAGGCCCAAAGGTTGCGACCTCCCAGCATGTAAGCCGTTCCCAAAATCAGTCCCGCAATTCCGGAATCAATAATTCCCGACGGTCCTTTGTAATAATGCCCGTAGCCAAACAAAATCGAGACGAACAGGATCCCAACCCAATAAGCCGTTGTTGATCTTTTCCCGACATCGGCTGCGCGCGTAAGGAGATATCCTCGATAGGCGATTTCTTCACCGAACGCTGCGAAAGTCCACACCAGTAACAAAGCAAGCAATGCAACTTTGACATTTCCGGAAATCTCATTTGCTAGGGCTGGCGCGGATGGTGGCGGCCAGAAAAAGCCAGTAACGGGTTCGATCACGAATTGGCCGAGAAGAATTCTCAAAACAGCCGCTGCTAGCGCGATTAGAAAAATCCGGCGCCAAGAGACTGGGCGCTTGAATCCCATCGCTGACCATCCGCCATCGCGCAGGCGGACCGACAATAAGCCAAGCACAGAAAGGACAATGACTTCGTTCGGCACGATGCGAAAGACGTTGTGACCAATCACGATGAAAGCGCCTAACAGCAGTTCCAAGGCGCTTAACGCTCGTGAAGCGACTTGGTCGGTAGAAGGGAACGGAGTTTCTGTTGCGATTACCATCAAGATCCCGATTGGTTCTTCACATCGGATGCGCTGAGCGCCTGAAGCAGATTCGACAATTCGAATGCTGAGTGTCGTCTATAACACGCTTGGGCTGCGGAAATGCTCGGGGCGGGGGCCGAGACCGATAAAACGGGCAGGCACTTGCCGCAGAATTGGAAACCACTTCAGCAAGCGAAGCACGAACGGCAGTGACTTGCCACTGCCTGAAGGTCGGCCGGTGACGACCCAGTGATGAATAAAGACCTGCATACGCTGAATCAGGCGGGTCGGCCATTCGCGCCGCAGCTGCACTTGTCGCAAATCGTCCACGGAAACTGGACCATTCCGCAATTTCTCCGCGAGTAGATTCGCCGTCGCGACGGCGTCCTGGATCGCAAGGTTAATGCCGACGCCGCCTGCCGGTGACATCGCGTGCGCAGAATCGCCGATGCAAAGTACTCCTTCACGGCACCAATTGCGCAGACGATTGATTTGCACCGTAAGCAATTTGATCTTCGACCAGTCATCCAGTTCGGCCACACGATCACGCAGAAAACCGGCGAAGGTCACGATGTCATTTTGAAATTGGGGTAGACCACGCGCTTTGATCTCGCCAAAGCCGCCTTTGGGAATGACGAATCCGCACTGCCAGTAATCGCCGCGGTCGAGCATTACGAGCAGTTTGCCGTGTTGAAAAAATCCGAACGATTGTTCCGGGTCGTCCTGTTTCTTGGAGATACGCATCCAGAGGACGTCGATCGGTACGCCAAACTCGCGTCGCTCAAAACCGGCGCGCATTTGAGTGATCGAATATCGTCCATCCGCAGCGATGACGAGGTCTGCATGCACCTCCAACTCGCCACGCGGCGTTTTTGCGTGCACGCCAGCCACGCGATCGTTCTCGAAGATAAGATCAACAACTTCGTGTTCCATGAGCAGCTGGAAATTCGGAAATCGTTTTGCGTGACCGGAAACGAAATTGAGAAAATCCCACTGCGGCATAAAAGCGATGAATTTGCAGCGCGTCGGGAGCTTCGTGAAATCAGCGATCGGCACGACCTGTCCGTTAACGACACCGCGCAACTCTCGCACCTCCTGATGCGGTTCCTTTAGGAATTTGTCGAGCAAACCCAGTTCGTACATTAACTCCAGCGTGGACGGATGAATGGTGTCGCCGCGGAAATCGCGATTGAAATCCGCGTGCTTCTCCAGCACCGCCACGGGTACCCCGGCCCGCGCGAGCAAATAGCCGGCCATCATTCCGGCCGGGCCACCACCGACAATTACGCAGCGAGTTTCCATTTTTTAGACGGACTCATTGCAAAGCAGCTTTGATTTCAACGGACAGCGGAACATAAATCCGAATTTCGAATTTCGAAGCTCGAAGCAATTTCTGAAAACCGAATGATCGAATTCCATCACTCGCTTTTTCGCACGATCGCACCGAAGATGTTCATCAATTCCTGCGCTTCCTGCACAAGCAGATCCCGTTCAGCCGCGATTGTCTCGTCCGTCGCTTCGATTAATCGCAGCCAGTAACGGCTTTCCTTTGCTTCTTTTCGGCAGATCTTAATTCGAAGAACAAAGTCTTTTTTGCTCAATGATTCATTCGCTTCGATGTAATTGGCACCAACAGAACCCGAGGATCGGATCAGTTGTCGCGAATCTTCGACATTGCCGATCGTTTTAGCTAGCCTCCTGACGAGTGCGCGGGAATGCTTCGCAAACGCGAAGGTCCGTTCCTCGAGGTCAAATCGTTTTGGACTTTGGTCTTCGTTCATTCTGATTTGTTTCGCAATTCGGGCTTCGGATTTCGAGTTTAAACCACCAATATGGAGATCCAATGAAGAGCGATAACCCCTTGTATCTCAATGAGGAGCACGTGAGAAAACATTTGCGGATGGCGGAATTAATTCCTGCCATGGAGAAAGCGCTGATCGAGTTTTCTGCCGGGAAAGTGACTCAGCCCGTTCGCTCGGTGATCAACGTCGATCCTCCCGGCGGTTTCCTGGGTTTGATGCCAGCGCTTACTCCTGACGGACTGGGGCTAAAAGCGGTGACGTTCTATCCATCGAATGTCGAACGCTGTATCCCGACACACATGGCAACGATTTTCCTTGTCGATCCGCAAACGGGGACACCGCTCGCGATCATGGATGGACGACTAATCACTGAAATGCGGACGGCAGCAGCCTCAGCGGCAGCGACAAAACTTCTCGCTCCTCCAGATGCGAAAATTCTCGCGATCCTGGGCAGCGGCGTGCAAGCGCGCAGTCACGTGGACGCGCTGCGACTTGTTCGAAATTTCGAAGAAATTCGCGTCTGGAGTCCGACGAAAGAACATGCGGAGCAATTCGCAAAAGAAATTGGTGCAACAGCAATGTCTGCTGAAGAGGCCGTGCGCGGCGCGGATGTCATTGTCACCGCAACAAATTCGAAAACACCGGTGTTAAAGGGGCCGTGGCTAAAGCCCGGTTCTCACGTGAACGCAGTTGGCGCGTGTCGGCCCGATTGGCGTGAGCTCGACGACGAAGCAATGTCCAATGTGGTGTTCGTCGATTCACGCGAAGGCGCCATAAAAGAATCCGGCGACATCATTCTTTCCTGTGCGAAAATTTACGCCGAACTCGGCGAGGCGCTCCCGGACAAAGTTCCGCCGCGCGCGACTGAAACTACTATCTTTAAATCGCTCGGCATGGCGGTGGAAGATATTGCCGCGGCGATGTTGGTTTATCGATCAGCGGCAGCAGCTCAACACAGACACTGACAATCTCGTTCGTAAAGCGCTTGCCTACTCAATCTCGTTGCCCTTGATTGCCAGGATCAGGAACAGTGTCGCGATAGTCTCAAACCTTCCTGACGCTTCGTTGCTTTATGAGCAGTTCTTACATCACAGGTCACAGTTTCACGTCGGCATGCCCTATCGGATAAGTTAAAGAAGATGAATTTTCAGGAGCCACGTGACTAGCTCACACCCGGTCAATGAGTGTGATGGAGATGCGTCGCCTTGCATTCCTGCCAAAGACGCTCAACCAGTTCGCCAGCTGCTGGGAGGTCTTTGACGAAATCAACGCTGAACCCGGCGTACAACGGGCACTCGGTCACTGCTCCTTCCATGCCTCGAAACGGCGATCGCCAATCGTAACGGAGAGCTTTGCTTCCATCCGGTCTAGTCGCGACAATTTCGCCTTCACCCGGTCTTTTGCCAGGGGGTGGGCATCCCGCCGCATCCCACAAGACGAAGGTGCGGTTTCGCAAAGCGCGATGCGTAGCTGGCCAGCCATCTTGAAAACAAACGGTTAACGCCGTGTCATGGGCGTGGGCCTCGAGGATTGCCTGTTTGTAAACCGGGTGTCCATTGCTCTCGATAGTTGCAACGAAACGGGTGCCGAGCATCGCTGCGGACGCGCCGGCCAACAGCGCCTTGCGGATGCCCTCCCCATTGCCGATCCCGCCGGAAGCGATCACGGGTTTCTGCTTGGCCTCTTCCAAGACTTTCGGCAGCGCCTCGTACAACCCTCTGGTCGCTTGCACATGTCCACCGGCTTCCGTGCCTTGGCAGACGAGATAATCGGCACCGAGATCCAGCGCCGCCCTCGCACTCTCTCTACTGGTGACTTGCATCCCCAGCTTGGCGCCGGCAGCACGAATCGCTGAAATTGCTTCTTTGGGCGGCAGACCCCACGAGAACTGCACGGTCGGCGCTCCCGCGTCCAGCGCAGCTCGGAGCGATGCCGCACCACTCTCGAACGGAAACTCAAGAATGTAGTTGATGAAGAAACCTCCCTTCGTCGCCGAGCGCACCTTTGAAACAGCATCACGTGCGCTGTCGG
>Ga0209056_10003834_pt1 | contig 15920 bp, 13 predicted proteins | sample GraSoiAngelo_114_FD_185876 | JGI IMG/M metagenome (GOLD analysis project Ga0209056, IMG submission 185876) | Grasslands soil microbial communities from the Angelo Coastal Reserve, California, USA - 14_0903_13_40cm (SPAdes) (version 2) | ecosystem: Environmental > Terrestrial > Soil > Grasslands... | reverse complement strand
ACCGAACATGGCCGCTCCGTCTGTGGGAAGAGATTGGCGCGCGCCGCGGTATCCACGAGCAGCGGTTCGCGCGCATTACTTCGAGCAAGTTCCATGCCACGGATCGCTTGCCCTGCAACGTAAGCTCTTGACGCATAACGGCTTACGCGTGGGCCTCCGGCCCGACGCGCTTTGCCATGCACGCTGCATCCCGCGTTGCATCACGCACGAGCGGCCATCTCTGAGCCGCGGAAACGCGCCGCCGGCTCGTCCTGCGCCGCTTCGTTCCGCACGACGGTCGCAGCACCCGGCGCGTTGACCCGGGCCGCGCCCGCTTGCTAGGTTGCGCGCATGCTCGAGACGTTTTCCCCGCATCGCGCGCGCCACACGTGACGTCCGGGCGTACCGCTCGTGCGAGGAGAATCGGCACGCACCCCCCGGTTCTTTCGCGCGTTCTCTGATGCGGCTCCCCCGCTTCGTCCGCGAGCACCCCTGCGCCCTTCTCGGCCTCTTCGCCCTCCTCTACGGCGCCTTTCAGGTGCTTCGCATCCTCCACGTGGAGCGGATGACGACCGGAGGGGAGATCTCCCTTCCTCTCGACGACAGCTTCATTTACCTCCAGTACGCGAGGGCCATCGCCGAGGGCCATCCCTTCATCTACACCCCGGGGAACGCGCCCACGACGGGCGCCACGAGCCTCCTCTGGCCCTTCCTGCTCGCCCCGCCGCACTTCCTTCGCCTCGGCCCACACGCCGCGATTGCCTGGTCGCTCACGCTGTGCGCGGCGGCGCTGTGGCTGAGCGCTCAGCTCATGGCTCGACTCGGCCACATGCTCGCGGGGACCCTGGGGATGCTGCTCGCCTTCCTGCTCTTCCTCCGGAGCCCGCATCTTCTCTGGGGGTACATGACCGGGATGGAGATCGCCCTCTACGCCACCGTGCTCCTGGGCTCCCTGCTTCTCTACCTGCGCGAACGCGAGGGTGGAGTCTTCCCGCGGCTCCGGTGGATGCTCTTCCTCCTCGCCGCCTCGCGCCCGGAGGGGGCGATCCTGAGCGGCGTGTTCGGGATCGCGATGATCCTGGATCGCCGGCGCGCGGCGCGGACCGGTGCCGTCGCGAGCTGGTTCCATCCGGCGCTCCTTCTCCCTTTCGTCGCGGCCGCCCTGCCCTTCCTCGTGAATCTCGCGGTCTCGGGATCGATCGAGTCCACGAGCTCGCAGGCGAAGTCGATCCTGGCGGAGCCCCACCCGGACGTCCGCCGCCAGTTCCTCCTCGACTCTCCCAAGGTCTGGCTCTCCATCCTCCAGGCGTACCTCTCCTGGCTGCAGCTGGAGCCGGGCATGGTCATGGTCCCGCGCTACTGGATTCCGAGCGCCGTCGCGCTCGCCCTGTTCGCCCTCACCTCGTTCGTGCCGCGCCGGCGCCCCTGGGCGGACGGACGCGTGATCCTCCTCCTCTTCCCGGCCGCGATCCTCGTCGATTCGCTCCCGGTCGCGTGGCCGGTGCACCTCTACCGCTACCAGCAGGGCTTCTATCCGGTCGTGCTCCTGGGTCTCGCCGCCGGCGTCGCCCGGGCCGCAAAGGTTGCGTGGACGCGTCTTCCCCGCGCGGCGGGAATTCCCGCGGCCGCGCTGGTCCTCGCGGGGCCGCTCTGGGCCTGGTCGCCCATCTTCACGGAGGCGTACGACCAGGTGCCCGAGTTCTACGGGCAGAACTGCGAGAACATCCTGCATCAACAGGTGACCGTGGGCCGCTGGATCGCGCGCTCGCTGCCCCGGGACGCGGTGGTCGCGATGAACGACGCCGGCGCGATCGCCTACTACGGAAACCGCTCGACCGTGGACCTGATCGGGCTCACGACGGAGGGCTTCGCCAAGGCCTACCGCTCCGGGATCGGCTGCATGTTCGAGAAGCTCCGGCGTCTTCCTCCGCGACGCTTGCCGACCCATTTCGCGATCTACCCGGAGTGGTTCCCGTATCTCCAGGCGAGCGGCGTTCTGGGTCCGGAGATCTACCGGGCCCACCTCGTCCACAACACCATCAGCGGCGAGGCCGACAAGGTGGTCTACCCCGCCCGGTGGACCGACGTGATTCATGCCGACTCGCTGGCCCTCCCGCATCCCGAGATCGCGGGAGCCCGGAGGCGCGACCGCCTCGATCTCGCCTGGCTGGACGACGAGAAGGCCCATGCGTGGGTGGCGTACGGCTACGAGTTCGACGAGAGGCGGTCCCGCTGGCGGGACCGGCCGAGCGTCATCCTGCGCGACGTGCTGCGGCAGTACACGCCCGGGGGCGGACGCCCGGTCACGGACGCGGGAAGGAAGGTCTTCGCCTGGGAGCGCTTCCGCGTTTCCGTCGAGCCCGGCAAGGACGCCGTCCTGATCGCGCGCACCGACGCCTGGTACGCGAACCGCCTCACGGTGAGGGTGGACGGCGCCGCGGCGGGTCTCTGGACGGTCGCGCGGTCGGAGACGGCCTGGGTGGAACCCTCGTTCCGGATCCCGGGGACGTTCCTCCACCGGCCGGACGCCGGGATCGAAATCCAGCGGGAGGACCCGAAGGACGGAGGGGACTGGGCCCCCTTCCACTACTGGATCTACCAGTGAGGGCGGTGCCTTACCGCGGCGCCTCGGAGCGGGGCTGGATCCGGGCCTCGACGCGGACCCTGTCGTAGGCAGCGCTCGAGGGATTCTTCTGCCGCGTCTCGGTCACCACCGTCACGTCGACGCTCTCGATCCGGCTCTTCGTCCCGGTCGAGTCTCCGAGATCCTCGCCGCTCACCGTACGCCCGTAGAAGATGCCCGCACGATCCTCGAGGGCTCCGGGCTTGCGCTCGAGCGCCTCGCCCCCTGCTCCCCGGTAGGAGAAAAGGGGAACGTCCGGAGCGGCAGCCCGCGGGCCGGTTCGCTGCGTGATGCCGTAGGCCACGATCTCCCCCGTGCCGGGGAGCGAGCGGATCCTCCGCCGTGCTCACCTTCCGGCGCAGGACGTAGTCGCGGGGATCCCTGCCCGCGCGTAGCCACGGGTCCCCCAGGTCGGCGTCGAGGAAATAGGTCACGATCTCCCCGGGCTCGATCTCATGGTCTCCGTTCCGGTCCAGCGTGAAGGTCACGCGGAATTGCGAGGCGGCCAGGATGGGGAGGGCGCGCGCGGACTCCACGCCGTACCCCGCGGCCCGAAGCTCGCGCGAAAGGAGATCGATTCCGCTCCGGGCGTTCTGGGTCGCCTCGGCCAGCTCGATGCCCGCCTGCCGCGAGCGCTCGGTTCGGACGAAGATCGAATAGATGGACCCCGAGACCACGCCGCACACGAGGAGCGCGCCGAGGATCTCCAGATACGCGAAGGAACCGGTGCGTCTCTCCTTCCCCTTCACTGCACCGTCACCATCCCCGTGGGCCGCACGATGGAGAGCGATCTCCGGTATCCGTCGGAATTGGAGTAGACGCGGGTTCCCGACTGGCTCGCGCTACCGTCCGGGAAAAAGGTCGTGGCCGGCGAGGCAAACGGGTTCGTCGCCGAGTTCGTGATCGTGATCCAGGCCGGCGGCGGCGCCGCATCCTGCTTCCGCTCCCCCTCGTCCCACGACCCGTTCCGGTTCGCGTCGTCGTACCAGGCCCAGCCCTTGACCGTATCGTCCCAGAGAAGCACGTACTCGTTCCGCTCGGTCACGGCACGCTGCCGGATCACGCGGATGGTCGACGCCGCCTGGTGCACGCGGTCGTTCAGGTCCATGGCGCGCAGGAACCGGTTCACGCCCGGGACGGCGAGCGCGGTGACAATTCCAACGATCACCAGCACCACCAGGAGATCGGGCAGCGTGAAGCCCGAGTCCGAACGCGCGGTCCCAGGGCCTCCCGCAACGCCTCGCACGTCCGGCACCGGGTTCAGTGAAGGAAGGATCGGTAGAAGCGAAAGAGCGGCTCGCCGTAGAGGCAGAGCGCGATGGCCGCCGGTGCCAGGAAGGTGCCGAAGGGGATCGCCGTACGGCGCGACCCTTTGCCGCGCGCGATGAGCAGCATTCCGAAGATGGAGCCGGCGAGCGAGGCGAGGAAAATGGCGCCGAAGACGCCCCCGACCCCGAGGAAGGCGCCCATCATCGCGGCGAGCTTCACGTCCCCTCCGCCCATGCCCGCCACGCCGGTCGCTTTCTCATAGAGCGCGCCCACGAGCCAGAGGCTCACGCCTCCGGAGAGCGCGCCCAGCGCGGCCCCCGCGAGCCCCGGCGGTCCGAAGAGACTCGCCGCGAGGCCCAGGCCCACCCCGGGAATCGTCACGACGTCGGGGATCGTCCGCGTGTCCAGGTCGATCCACGCCACCGCGAGGAGCGCGAGCAGGAAGACCGCCTGAGGCACGAGCACGATCGGATCGTCCACGCGGCGAACCAGGAGCCAGAGGAGGAGCCCGGAGAGAAGCTCCACGATCGGGTAGCGCCACGAGATGGCCTTCTTGCAGTGGCGGCACCGGCCGCGAAGGAGCACGAAGGAGAGCACCGGGATGTTGTCCCAGGCGGGGATCCGCTTCTTGCAGCGCGGGCACCTCGAGGGCGGATGCACGATGGATTCCCCTCGGGGCAGCCTGGCGATCACGACGTTGAGGAAGCTGCCCAGGACGAGCCCCAGCACGAACGCGCCCATCTGGATGATGGCACCCGATTCCATCACATCGCTCCCAACCGGCGGAGCTCCTTCCGCGCGACTTCCTGCATGTACGCGTTGCCCGTCAGGAGCGTGTGCTTCCAGAGCAGGATCGCCATCCCGGTGTTCCCCGCCTTCTGGTTCGCGAACGCCGCGAAGCGCTCGGTGTAGTCCGCATGATCGGGCATCCGGCTCGCCCACGTGAAGTATCGCCCCGCCGATCGATCGTCATGGCGGCACACGTAATGAAGGAATCCCGTCTCGAAGGCGAGACGCCAGCTCGTGGGATTCGCGCGCAGCCCCAGCTCGAGGAGCTCAAGACCCCGCTCGGGTTGCCGCATCTCCTGCGCCAGCACGAACCCTCCGAAGACGTAGGCTTCGAGGAACTGCGGATCCAGCTCGGCCACGATCCGCATGACGTGGTCGATCCTATCGAACTTCTGGTCGGTGAGCCGGTGCTCGCCGTAGTACTGCACGCTCCGGAGCCAGGCCAGATCCGCCGCCGCCGTCTCGTACCCCAGGGCCGCGCGGCGCACCAGGACTCCCGAGGGATAATAGAGGAGCTCCTCCTCCCGCACCCCGCGGACCTTCGACCCCGCGGCGTGGTGCACCCATCCCGAGCACGCCAGGAAGAGCGCCGCCAAGGCGATCCCGACGAGAGTGCCCCGGTCGAGGGAGCGCGTCAACGGAACTCCCTCCTGCGGAAGATCGTTCCCGCGAGGATCAGCATTCCGATCACGTAGAGGAGCCCGTAGGAGAAGGCGTAGAGGAGCCGCTCCACGCCCACCGACGCCCCGTGCACGACGAGGCCGCGCGCGTTGAAGAGATCCAGGTGCGGAAGCATCCAGTAGGCGGCTTCCACCATCGCCCGGATTCCGGGAGTGCCCTGCGAGGCGAAATAGCGGAGGTCCTCGGCGAAGTGCCCGGCCACCGTCGCCGCGACGGCGAAGAAGGCCGTGAGCGCGGGGGTCGTGAAGGAAGAGAAGAAGACGACGACCGCGGTCACGATCCCGAGCTCGACCAGGTTCAGGCCCACGGCCCCCAGGATCTGCCAGGGCGTGTCGTGGTAGGCCACGGTCACGACCGCGAGGAGAATGACGGCCATCCCCCCGAGGAGCATCGCGGCGGTGACCCAGAGGCCGAGGAACTTGCCCAGCAGGAATTCCTCGCGCCGGATCGGCTTGGCGAGCACGGCGTAGACGGTCCTCCGCTCGAGCTCCTTGTGGAGCAGGCTCGACCCCAGGAAGACGCACAGGATCGTGGCCAGGAACGAGGAGCCCGCGAGCCCGAAATCGATGACCACCTTCCTGCCCTCGCCCAGCGCCAGCGGCGAGAGCACCTGGGATCCCATCAGGAGCATCAGCCCGAACAGGGCGAGCACCAGCACCACCCGCTCCCGGGCCACCTCGCGCAGCGTGTTCTGCGCGATGGCGAGGGTGCGGGTCACAGGCTCCCCTCCCGCCTCGCTCCGAGGGCCCGGACGAAGTGTTCCTCCAGGCTCTCCCGCCGGGGCTCGACGGAGCCGATCTTGATCCCGGCGCGCACGAGCTCGCCCAGGACCGATTGAAGGGCGGACTCGCTGCCGACCCGCACGACCCAGCGCGTCCCGACGGAATCGGCCCGGTGTCCCTGCGCCCGGAGTGCCAAGGCGCGGTCCGGCGTGAGGGACTCGAGGCCGATCTCCCACTCGACGACGCCGGAGGAAAGGAGCCCCTTCACCGAGCCCACCTCCAGCACCCGGCCCCCGTGGAGGATCGCCACCCGATCGCACAGGGACTCCGTCTCCGCGAGCACGTGGGAGCTCATGAGGATCGTGGTCCCGCGCTCGCGTTCCTCGCGGAGGATCTGCTTCACCTCGGAACGCCCGATCGGATCCAGCCCCGACATGGGCTCGTCCAGCACCAGGAAGTTGGGCTCGTTCAGGAGCGCCTGGGCGACGCCGACCCGCTGCGTCATCCCCTTCGAGAATTTCCGTAGCGGCTTGCGCGCATGCGCGCCGAGGCCGAGGCGCTGGAGGAGCGCCTGCGAGCGTGCGCGACGCGTCTCCGCGCGAATTCCGAAGAGCGAGCCCACCAGGTCCAGATACTCCACCGCGCTGAGATGGTCGTAGAAGCAGGGGTTTTCGGGAAGGTAGCCAAGTTTCCTCCGTGCGTCGGGGTCCCAGGGATCCCGGCCTTCGATGAGAATCGTGCCTCGGCTGGGCCGCGTGAGGCCCAGGATCATCTTGATCGTGGAGGTCTTCCCGGCCCCGTTGGGTCCGAGGAGACCGAAGATCTCGCCGCGCTCGAGCGTGAGCGAGACACCGTCCACCGCGGTGAACGGCTTCAGCGTCATCGGATCGCGGTACGTCTTCACGACCGCGTCGAGTTTCAGCAGGGGCAGCGGATCGACTTCGGCCAGCGCGTGGCGCGGCTTGATCCCGGCCATCCACGACGGCCGGCGGCGCGACTCGTCACGCTCCTGACTCATCCGTCATCCCTCCATGATCGGGTTCGGGAATTCCCGCCCACCGAAGCCGCAAGTCCTGTGCCATGCCGCCCTGGGGACGCACGCCCGTTCCGGCACGCCGCAACCTCAAGAACAAAAGAAAGCGGCGGGTCCCATGGAAGAAGACCCGCCGCTCCGGATTCAGCCGACGATTAACCGTTGGTCAGCGTCAGCGTCAGAAGCGCCGTCTTGCCGAAACCCTTGATCGTGTAGCCCGTCGTGGCACAGGGGTTCGCACCGAAGATGCCCTGCGCCGCCGGATCCGCAGCCCACGTGCAAGCACTGTTCGCGCCCGTGAACGGATTCTTGGGCCACGCACCGCTCGGGAAGTTCGCCAGCACGGCGGCGTTGTCGCCCGCCACCGGATACGTACCGGTGTTCTTCACCGCGAAGTCTTCGATCGCGAGCTGGTAGCTGTGCATGTTCGCCTTCACGCTCGCCTCACGAGCACGGTCCTGCATCGCGATGAAGTTCGGAATCGCGATCGCCGCCAAGATCCCGATGATCACAACCACGATCATCAGCTCGATCAGGGTAAAACCTTTCTGATTGCGGAACATGATTCTCCTCCTTGTTGGAACTGCCACTTCCTGGGACTAACCGTTGGTCAGCGTCAGCGTCAGAAGCGCCGTCTTGCCGAAACCCTTGATCGTGTAGCCCGTCGTGGCACAAGGGTTCGCACCGAAGATGCCCTGCGCCGCCGGATCCGCGGCCCACGTGCAAGCGTCATTCGCGCCGCTGAAGGGATTCTTGGGCCAGTTGCCGCTCGGCAGATTCGCCAGCACGGCCGCGTTGTCCCCGGCCACCGGATACGTCCCGGTGTTCTTGACCGCGAAGTCTTCTACCGCCAGCTGGAAGCTATGCATGTTCGCCTTCACGCTGGCTTCGCGTGCGCGGTCCTGCATGGCGATGAAGTTCGGAATCGCGATTGCCGCCAAGATCCCGATGATCACGACGACGATCATGAGCTCGATGAGCGTGAAGCCTTTCGAGTTGCTCATGTACTGCACCTCCTCTCGGTTCCCGCCTCCCTAGCGCATTCATACATCCTGATTGCTTCCTCGGGAGATCAAAGCAACGGACATGCCACGGAGTCGTCTCCGCCGCAGGGCATGTCTTCGCAGGCACTTCCGGTCGGCGTGTTGTGGGGGCGAGGTGCGGAGAACACGGGATTCGCGCGGAATGCACGGAGCGACCCGTCCATTCTGCATATTGCATGATCCAACGGGGCGGCGGTCAAAATGCAACCGTTCGCGGCGGCGCGTTACTCCGAAAGGACGCCCGCGCTCTCCTTGAGAAGTCCGTACGAGATCAGCTTCCGGTACAGGGTGGAGGGATTGATGCCCAGGATCTCCGAGGCGCGCTTCTTCTGGCCGCCCGTGTGGTGGAGCACGCGCAGGATGTATTCGCGCTCCAGCTCCTCCAGCGTGAGGTTGGGGTTGTCGATCACGAGACTCCCGCGCCCCTTGCCGCCCTGGACGACGCGCTCGGGCAGATCGTCCGGCGTCAGGACGCCGTCGTCCGTGAGGATGACCGCGCGCTCGATCACGTTTTCGAGCTCACGCACGTTCCCGGGCCAGTCGTAGGCCATCAGGCAATCGCGCGCCTCCTTGGAGATCGTCTTCATCTCCTTCCCTTGGGCGAGCTTCTTCAGGAAATGCTCCACCATCTCCTCGATGTCTTCCTTCCGCTCGCGGAGCGCCGGAAGGCGGATCTGGATCACGTTCAGCCGGTAGAAGAGGTCGGCGCGGAAGCGTCCTTCGGCCACGCCCCGCTCCAGGTCGGAGTTGGTCGCGGCGATGAGGCGGACGTCGATCTTCCTCGGCTTCGTGCCTCCCACCGGGATGATCTCCCGTTCCTGTAACGCGCGGAGAAGCTTCACCTGGGTGGCCGGCAGCGTTTCCCCGACCTCGTCCAGGAAGAAGGAGCCCCCGCCCGCCACGGCCAGGAGGCCTTCCTGATCGCGCACGGCCCCGGTGAAGGAACCCTTCACGTGGCCGAAGAGGTTGCTCTCGAGCAAGTCTTTCGGCAGCGCGCCGCAGTTGATCGACACGAAGGGGCCATCGGCCCGGCCGCTCATGTAGTGGATGCGTTTCGCGATGAGCTCCTTCCCCGTGCCGCTCTCCCCGACGACGAGGATGGTCGCGTCGGAGTCCGCCACCTTCTCCACGAGCTTCAGCACCTTCGTGATCTGCTCGCTGTGGCCGATGATCTCCTTCGCGTCGTCGGTGCGCTTGAGCTGCCGTTTCAGGTACACGTTCTCGGACTGGACGCGGCGCATCGCGATCGCGTTCTTGATCACGAGCCGGATCTCGTCGTTCTTCGCGCTCTTCTCGAGGTACTGGTAGGCGCCGCGGTTCAGGGCTTCGATGGCGGACTTCTGGGACGCGAACGCCGTGCGGATCACGACCGGGATCGAGGGATCCATCTTCTTGATCCCGGACAGGACGCCCAGGCCGTCGATCTCGCCCGGCATCTTGATGTCCGTCACGACGACGTCGAAATTCTCTTCCTCCGCCTTCTGCAGCGCGTCCCGCCCCGACGTGGCCACGTGCACCTCGTATCCTTCCTTGGTGAGAAGGATCGAGAGGAACTGGACCATCCCTTCTTCGTCATCCACCACCAGTATTTTTTCGCCGCTCACCTGATCCACCTCGCTCGACAAAGGGTTACGCCGCGTGGGCGACCGTTCGTGCCGTGCTCGTGCTTCTCGGGACCCATACCCGCATCGTGGTGCCCGCTCCGAGACGGCTCTCCACCTCCAGTGCGCCTCCATGGCGTTCCACGATTCGGTTGGCGATCGCGAGCCCGAGACCGGTGCCCCCCCGCTTCGTGGAGTAAAAAGGCTCGAAGATCAGCTCGACTTCCGGCGCGGCGATTCCGATTCCGTTGTCCTGCACCTCGACACACACCCACGTCGTCGCGGGCGCTCCCATCGGGCTCGCCGGCCGGTTCCGCCGGGCGGCGACCCTCACGTCCACCTTTCCTTCCGGATCCACCGCCTCGAGCGCGTTCAGCACGAGGTTCAGGAGCACCTGGCGCATCTGCTCCGAGTCGACGTGCACGTACACGCTCTCTCCCTGCCCCACGAAGCGCAGGGTCTTCCCCTCCGCGCTGGGATGCCGGCGGGCGACGTCGACGATGTCCGTGAGCAGCGACTCCAGGTCCAGGTCCTCGCACTTGAGCGGACGCTCGCGCGCGTAATCGAGCAGCTCGCGGATGAAGTTGTCCAGGCGCTCCGATTCGCGGACGACCAGGTCCAGGAGCCGCGCGTTCTCCCCCTTCACCTTGAGCTCGCGCTGCAGCACCTCGACCGATCCGCTGATCGGGTTCAGACAGTTCCGGATCTCGTGCGCGATTCCCGCCGAGAGCTCCCCGATGGCCGCCAGCGTCTCGCGCCTGCGGATCCGCTCCTCCAGGGCCCGGACCTCCGAGAGATCCTGGAAGAGACCGATCACGCCGCGCCGCCGTCCGTCCGGATCGCGGAGAAGGCTCGTGGAGATCCCCAGGGGCACCTTCGTCCCGTCCGGCTTCGTGATCGTGATCTCGGCCCGGCTCGAAGGCGCGCCGTGCTCCAGCGCGTCGCGCATCCGGATGGTGAACTCCGCGAGGCCGGGGCCGAGCGCGTCCACGTAGGGCCGGCTCCGCATCGCGTCCACCGCGCAGCCCGAGATCTCCGAGGCCGCCCGGTTCCAGTGGCGCACGACGCCGTCTGCATCCACCGTCACGAGTCCGCTCGACATGTTCTCCAAGATGCTCTCCGTGTCGAAGAGCGCGCGGTTCAGCTCCGCGCGCGCGGTTTCCAGCGCCCGACGCCCCTCCTGAATCCGCCGCCCCAGTCGGCCCCCGATCACCCCGACCACGAAGAGCAGCGGCACGTACAGCAGCACTCGGAGCAGGATCGCCCCGTCCCCGAGCCCCTGCGTCATGCCGTATCCCATCGAGGGCATGAGCCCTTGCCGGGCCGCCAGGTAGAACCCGGCGTACGCCATCGAGGCAGCCGCCGCGAGGAACACACCGCCTCTCACCGAGAGGAAGATGCCCCCCAGGAGCGGCGACAAGAGGTAGAGCGGCACGAACTGGCTCTCCGCTCCCCCCGTGAAGAACACGAGGTACGAGGTCGTGCCGACGTCCACGATGAACTGCGTGGCGAGCAGGGTCTTGGTATCCCCGCCGCTTCGCAGCACGCGCCGGTACGCGAGCCCCAGCACCCCCACCGCGAACAGAAAGAACCAGAACGGAAACTGGCGATCGAATCCCAGGGAAGCCCCGGAGAACACCACCGCCATCACCGTGACCAGCACCAGGAGCACGACGCGCCCCAGGATCACGGCCTGGATCGCGAGGCCCGAATCCGAAATCCGCTCGGTCCCCGGCTCTTGAAGACCCTCGATCATCTCGCGACGGCTAGCCGCTGCCGGCGACCACGTTGATCAGCTTGAACATCGGCAGATACATCGCGATCACCATGCCGCCCACGATGCCGCCCATGAAGACGATCATCACGGGCTCGATGAGCGAAGTCAGCGAATCCACCGCGGTATCCACCTCATCGTCGTAGAAGTCCGCGATGCGCCCGAGCATGTCGTCCAGGGCGCCCGTCTCCTCACCCACGGAGATCATCTGCACCACCATCTGCGGGAACACGGTCGATTGGCGAAGCGGCGCGGCGATCGTCTCCCCCTCGCGGATGCTCGCGCGCGCGGACATGATCGCCTCCTGGATCACGCGGTTGCCCGAAGTCCGGGCGGTGATCTCGAGGCCGTTCAGGATCGGAACGCCGGAGGAGATGAGCGTGGAGAGCGTGCGCGTGAATCGCGCCACGGCTCCCTTGCGGATCACGTCCCCCATGACCGGGACCCGGAGCAGGAGCTTGTCCACCTGCATGTGCCCCTTCTCGGTGATGTAATAGCGCTGGAACGCGACCGCGCCGACCACGACGGTGCCGAGGAGGATCCACCAGTAGGAGCGCAGGAACGTGCTCAGCCCCATGACGATCTTCGTGGGAAGCGGCAGGTCGGCGCCGAATCCGGTGAACATGCGCGCGAACGTCGGGATGATGAAGATGAGCATGAAGACCGTGGCGAGCACCGCCACGGACATGACGACGGCCGGATAGACCATCGCCCCCTTGATCTTTCGCTTCAGCGCTTCGGCCTTCTCGATGTAGGTCGCGAGGCGCTGGAGGATGTTGTCGAGAATACCCCCCGCCTCGCCCGCCTCGACCATGTTCACGAAGAGCTCGTCGAAGACCTTGCTGTGCTCCTTCTTGCCCAGCGCCTCGGCCAGGGTCGTTCCCGCCTCGACGTCGCGCATGACCTGCGCGATGGTCGTGCGGAAGTTCTCCTTCTCCGTCTGCTTGGAAAGGATGTCCAGACACTGCACGAGGGGCAGTCCGGCGTTGATCATCGTCGCGAACTGGCGCGTGAAGATGGCGAGATCGCGCGTGGTCACGCCGCCGCCGAGCTTGGGCATGGAGAACTTCATCTCCGCCTTCTTCTCGCGGACGGAGGAGATGATGATCCGGCGCTTGCGCAGCGCGGCCAGCGCCTCCTCCTGGCTCTCCAGCGTCAGCTCGCCGGTCTGGATCTCCCCGGCGGTCGTCCGGCCTTTCCACACATAGACTGGCACCGCGGCTCCCCCTTGCTTGAGCGCCGGCTAGGCGGCGACGTGGACCCCGACCTTCTCGAGCATCTGCTCGAGCTCCTTCACGTCGGAGCTCCGTCCCAGCGCTTCGTCCAACGAGATCTGCTTTCCGATGTAGGCCTGGAACAACGCCTGGTTCATGGTCTGCATGCCGTGCTTCGTCCCCGCCTGCATGAGGCTGTAGATCTGGTGCGTCTTGCGCTCGCGGATGACGGCGCGCACGGCCGGCGTGCAGATGAGGATCTCCGGGACCATGACCCGTCCCGGACCCTTGGCCTTCGGAATGAGCTGCTGCGTGATGACGCCCTCCAGCACGAACGCGAGCTGCGAGAGGACCTGCTGCTGCTGCGTGCTCGGGAAGGCGTCCACGATGCGGTTGATCGATTCGTACGCGGAGTTGGTGTGCAGGGTCGCGAGCACCAGGTGTCCGGTCTCGGCGATGGTGAGCGCCGCCGACATGGTCTCGAGGTCGCGCATTTCTCCGATCAGGATCACGTCCGGGTCCTGGCGCAGCACGTACTTGAGCGCGGTCACGAACGTGGTCGTGTCGGCGTTGATCTCGCGCTGATGGACGATGCATTTCTTGTGGTGATGCACGTACTCGATCGGGTCCTCGATCGTGATGATGTGGCCGGCCCGCGTGGTGTTGATGAGGTCGATCATGGCCGCGAGCGTCGTGGACTTCCCGCTGCCTGTCGGGCCGGTCACGAGGACCAGTCCCTTCTGCTTGGTCGTGAAATCGCGGACGATCTTGGAGAGACCCAGCTGCTCGAAGGACAGGATCTCGTAGGGAATTTGCCGGATGGCCATGGAGGTGACGCCGCGCTGCACGTAGACGTTGGCGCGGAACCGGCTCAGCCCCGGCACGCCGAAGGAGAGGTCCAGCTCCCGGGTCGTCTCGAAGCGCTTCCGCTGCTCCTCCGTGAGGACGCTGTACGCGAGCTGCTGGGTCAGATTGGGCGTGAGCGGCGGATGCTGCATGGGCGTGATGGAGCCGTCGACCCGTACTTGTGGCGGAACGCCTGCGGAGATATGGAGATCCGAGGCCCTCAGCTTGATCATCTCATCCAGCAATTGGCGCAGCGAAACCATGATCTTCCTCCGTGACGGCTAATAACGGTCGGCCGCGGTCTCCTTCAGAACCTCTTCGGCCGTCGTAATCCCCTTCTTTAACTTGATCAAGGCGTCGCTGCGCAGCGTGAGCATGCCGTCGCTGACGGCTTGCTTCTTGACGTCCGAAGTGGAGGCGCGGTCCAGGACCTGATCCCGGATCTTCGGGGACATCGGAAACACCTCGTAGACGCCGCAGCGTCCCTTGTAGCCGGTGTTGTTGCAGTCGAGACAGCCTTTGCCCTCGACGAACCCCCCCTTCTGGACGTCCGCGTCGGTCAGGCCCAGCTCGCGGATCACCTCGGGGTGCAGCTTGATGTCGGTCTTGCAGGACTGGCAGACCTTGCGAAGGAGCCGCTGGGCGCAGATCAGGTTGACCGAGGAGGCCACGAGGAAGGGCTCGATCCCCATGTCGATGATTCGATTGATCGTGCTCGGCGCGTCGTTGGTGTGGAGCGTCGAGAGGACCAGGTGGCCGGTCAACGCGGCCTTGGTCGCGATGGAAGCGGTGTCCAGATCGCGGATCTCGCCGACCATGATGATGTTGGGGTCCTGGCGGAGGAACGCTTTCAGCGCGGCGGAGAACGTGAGCCCCACGTCCTCGTGGATCAGCACCTGGTTGATCCCCTCGAGGTTGTACTCGACCGGGTCCTCGGCGGTCATGATGTTGGTCTCGGGCACGTTGATCTTGGAAAGCGCCGAATAGAGCGTCGTGGTCTTTCCGCTTCCGGTCGGTCCCGTCACGAGCACCATGCCGTACGGCATCGCGATCGCGCGCGTGAAGTCGTTGAGCGCCTGCTCCTGGAACCCGAGCTTGTTGAGATCGATGTTCAGGTTGCCCTTGTCGAGAATTCGCATCACGACCTTCTCGCCGAAGATCGTGGGCAGGCTCGAGACGCGGAGATCGATGGTCCGCCCGAGGAGCCGCAGCTTGATGCGCCCGTCCTGGGGCACGCGGCGCTCGGCGATGTCCAGCTCGGCCATGATCTTCAGACGCGAGATGATCGCGGCCTTCATGCGGAAGGGGGGCGCCATCATCTCGTAGAGCGTTCCGTCGATCCGGAAGCGGACGCGGAGCGCCTTCTCGTAGGGCTCGATGTGGATGTCGCTCGCTCCCTTGCGGACGGCGTCCGTGATGAGCGAGTTCACCAGCTTGACGACCGGGGCCTGCTCCGCCTCCCCGAGGAGCGTGACGTCGGGAGTGTCGTCCTCCTGCTCCTCGATGACCTCGATCTCGTCTTCCATCCCCTTCATCACGTTCTCGAAGCTCGCGACCGAGTCGTACGCCTTGTCGATCGCCTTCTTGATGGCGGCATCGGGGGCCACGACCGGCTGGACCTCGAAGCCGGTGATGAACTTGATGTCGTCGATCGCGAAGATGTTGCTGGGATTGGCCATGGCTACGGTGAGCCGGCGGCCGCTTCGGGAGATCGGAACGATCTGGAACTTGTTGGCCACGTCACCGGGGATCAGCTTGGTGACGGCGTGGTCGGGGGTGAAGTTCGTCAGATCGATTGCGGGTACGGAATAGAGCTCCGCGAGGAACTTGGTGAGGCTATCTTCCGTGATCGCGCCGAGCTTGACCAGCGCCTGCGTGATGCTTCCGCCGGCGGACTTGATCTGCTGCTGGGCCTTCTGCAGCGCGTCCGGTGGGATGAGCTTGGCTTCCAGCAGCTTGAGTCCGACGTTTTCCTGCTGCACGGGTGTCTTCCCCTGTTGTTTTCGTTTCGATATGGAAAGGCGGGTCCCCGCCCAGAAGGCACGGGGAAGGCGGGAAGGACTTTCGCAAGACCGGTGCCAGCATCACGCAAGCATCCGATTTGCAGCTCAGAGCGCGGAGATCAAAGAAATTGCGGGAATAAGGCACGGAGCAGGTAACGGCGGGCGGCGTGCGCTCGGCACGGACCGGTGCAAAATGCATCGGTCAAAACCCGGTCAGTGAATCTCCTCCGGCCGCGCCGGGGAACGCGAGGTAGGCCTGGATCCGCGCGAGCGTTTTCGGACCGATTCCGGGCACGCGCAGAAGCGCTTCGGGTGAGGCGTAGGCGCCGGCGCGGTCGCGCTC
>Ga0209056_10003833_pt1 | contig 15925 bp, 7 predicted proteins | sample GraSoiAngelo_114_FD_185876 | JGI IMG/M metagenome (GOLD analysis project Ga0209056, IMG submission 185876) | Grasslands soil microbial communities from the Angelo Coastal Reserve, California, USA - 14_0903_13_40cm (SPAdes) (version 2) | ecosystem: Environmental > Terrestrial > Soil > Grasslands ... | reverse complement strand
GGGTTGTATGCGGCGATGAAATGCCTGTGCTTCTGCTATTTGGGATTGGAATTGGCGCTGACACGCGGGCCGCTGGCGCTGGTGGGTGAACTGGCTGCCGATGTCCAGGCCATGATTCGCCTGGGGGCGCATGTGTTGACCTGGATGACCGCCGCGTTTTGTTTGCTGCGAGGAGTGCCGGTGCTGGTGGAAGGGTGGAAATACATTGCGGGAAACGCGGGGCAGCTCGGCGGAGGAAAGACCGTGCCCCAGGAGCCGCTGGTAAAGGAGACCAGGGAGAAGGGCGGAGGAGTTGCGGCGTTTTTTGATTTGGATGGAACGCTGGTGGCGCGGCCTTCGCTAGAAAAAAGATTCTTCCGCATGTTGAGAAACCGAAGAGCGATCCCGGCAAGAAATTACTTTCTGTGGTTGAGGGAAGCGATGCGGCTGATGCCGCGCGGGATCGGCGCGATTTTCGAGGCCAACAAGGTGTATCTGCGCGGCGTCGAGATTCTTGACGAGCATGGCCAGGGAGACACGGACGGCCACCCCGCCGAAGGCCGGCCGCGCGCTCCTTGGCGGCGCAATCCACCACTGCCTGTTCCCACCTTTCTTGCGCAAGCGATCGAGAAAGTGGCGTGGCACGCGAACGAAGGGCACCACATTGTGCTGGTGAGCGGGACGCTTCTGCCGTTAGCGCGGAGAGCCGCGAGCGCCATGGAAGCCGAACTTGCCGCGCGTGGCATCACGGTGACGATTCGCGTGTTGGCAACGCGGCTGGAAGAACTGGACGGCCGGTGGACGGGACGGATTTTGGGCCCGGCGATGTTTGGGGAAGCCAAGGCGCGCGCAGCGAAGCGACGGGCGGAGGAGGAGCGACTCGACCTACGGCGATGCTACGCGTATGGCGACAGCCTGAATGATCGATGGTTGCTGGCAGCGGTAGGCCGGCCCACTGCGGTGAATCCATCGAAAGGTCTTGGACAGATGGCCAAGAAGCTGGGGTGGCCGACGATCGCGTGGAAAGCTTTAACACCGGAGCGCTCCAAGTTCCGGAAGAAGAACAGACAGATTGCCGGGTGGTGTGAAAGGCGAAGCTGAAAAACAAGTGAGCCCTGGCGAACTGAAAGAACCAGCCGTGAATCCACCTTCGATGGGCCGGCGATGAATAGCGCGGAAAGACAGAATCATGGAGGGCACGAAGACGCGATCGCGAGGGGTGCTGCCGGAGGCGGCGCGCGCACCGCCGACTTCGAAGCAGGGGGGCAAAGAATCGCGCCATGGATTACCCGGCAGTTGGCGGCAGCGTGGGCGGCGTGCGGAGCATTCGAGTGGGTGGCGCTCGGGTATTTGGCGGCATCGAGTGCGCTGATCGCCGTGTTTGCGGAAAACCTTGCGCATCCAGTGAAGCTGGTCAGCGTGCAAGCATTGGTTGCGACCATGATTCTGGCCTTGTGCCTTGTCGAAGCCTGGGTTCGGGAGCGCGCCAGGGGGCCAAGCGAGACGTTTTCAGCAAAGTTCTGGCGCTTCTGGCGGCACTGGTATCCGCATCTGTTTTTTCTATTCTGTTTTGAGGAGCTGGGAAAATTCGTGCATCTCGTGACGCCCGGCTGGCAGGACGCCAAGCTGATGGCCGCCGATCACTGGCTGACGGGCGTGGATCCGGCGGTGTGGCTGGAACAGTTTGCAACGCCGGCGCGGAACGATTTCATGCAATTCGCCTATCTTACTTATTTCGGATATCTGTTGGTGTTGGGCGGCGTCTTGTATTACCGGCGCGATTGGCGCGAGTACTGGTCGGTGATGACGTATTCGGCCACGGGGTACGCCGTCGGGTATGTGATTGCGATTCTCTTTCCCATCGAAAGTCCATGGTTTTCGATGGCGGGAGCGTGGCGCGGCCCGTTAGAGGGCGGGCCCATCACGGCAACCATCAATTTCATTGAACATTTCGGTCGCGTGCGCGGGGCGGCCTTTCCTTCCGAGCACGTAGCCGGGTCGGTCGCGGCGTTGTGGGGAGCATGGCGTCACCGGCGGTGGCTGTTTTGGGTAATGTTGCCGCTGGTCGCCTGCATGTGTGTTTCGACAGTGTGGGGACGGTACCACTACGTGGTGGATGTGTTCGCCGGAATGGCCACCGGGACGCTGGGGTATGTGATCGGTGGTTGGGTAATGACCACCGAAGGCTCCCTGGCGACGGAAGCAGATAAAACGTCTGGCGCCAAGTACGCCCGCAAATGCAAGCCTGAACAGGGGATAAGCACGAGGCCAGGGGTCGGTTCTCTTGACGGCCGTGGCGGGTACCCGCCCATTAAACAGCTAACGGAGGACGGAGGTTCTCGGAGCGGGAGCGCTCGAAGATATTGGCGATGCGCAGCAGCACGGGCTCGCTCGCGACACCGGCCATGAGCTCGAAACCGATCGGCAATCCCGAACCGGTAAAGCCACAAGGAACGGAAACAGCAGGCACACCGGCCAGATTTGCCGGACGGTTGTTCCGCAGCAGCAAAGCGCGAGTCGCATACTCGTGCGTCCCCATGCGGATCGTTTCCTGATTCAAGAGCGGCGCCTCAATGGCGGTGGAGGGAAAGACCATGGCATCCACATCCGCCTCCGCGAGCGCCCAGTGCAGTTGCTCGAAGAATTGTCTCTGAATCTCCAGCGCCCGCAGGTAGTCAACCGCTGGCACCTTCGAGCCCATCTCCAGTCTTGAACCCACGTCGTCGCCGTACTCCGCAGCCCGGGCCGGAAAATATCCCTGTTGCTGGTGGTAAAGGGCCGCTTCCGCCCAGGCGATATGATTCCCGGCGTCTTCGGTTTCATCGAGCAGGGGGATAGAAATGTCTTTCGCGGCCATAGCCACGCGGCGTAAAGCGGTGTCAAAGGCTTTCCGGACTTCCGGTGAAAGAGCATCGAAGAACAATTGACGTGGAATTCCCAGGCGAAACTTGCCAGACCGCCGAGCCGCAGAACTTAGAAGATTTGGTTGGCGGCCCACGCGCGAGTATAGAACTCCGGCGAGAGTGGCCACGTCACCGACGGTTCGAGCCAGTGGGCCCGCGCAATCGAGGGCGGGAGAAAGTGGAATGATGCCTGCACATGAGATGCGGCCCCAGCTGGGCTTCAGACCGGTGACGCCCGAGAGGGATGCGGGAATGCGGATAGAGCCGCCGGTGTCCGTTCCCATGCTGCCGTAACCGAGGCCGGCGGCAACGGCGGCAGCAGAACCTCCGCTCGAGCCACCGGGAATGCGCCGGGGATCCCAGGGATTGCGGACCGCCCCGTAGTGCGGATTGCTAGAGGTCACACCGTAAGCGAACTCGTGCAAGTTGGTCTTTCCCAGGATCACCGCGCCGGCTTCTCTCAGCCTGGCCACGATTTGAGCGTCGCACGGGGGGATAAAATCTTTCAGGATTTTTGAACCCGCAGTTGTTCGAATGTCTTTTGTGCAGATGTTGTCTTTCAGCGAAATCGGGATTCCATGGAGCGGGCCGCGATCACGATGCCCTTTCTGAGCACGCCGCCCGAAAAGCTCGGATTCGGCCTTCTTGGATTGCTCCAGGGCCAGTTCTGCGGTGACCGTGATGTAAGCGTTCAGTTTGGGATTGAGCTGCTCGATGCGGGCGAGCATCAGCTTGGTGAGCTCGACGGGAGAGAGTTTGCGTTTGCGGAAGAGTTTTCCGACTTCCTCGATGGATGCGAAGGCCAGGTCGGTGTCGTTCATAGGAGTCACATTAAACCACAGTCGAACATGCCGGAGATTCAAGCGCGGCACTGCAAAGCCGGGCGGCTAGAAGATTCTTTCCTGATGGCGGAGATTTCCGAACGTGCCAATGTTGGCGATGATGAAAGCGAGACGAAATTGATTCTCCGCGCGCACCTGTCCGAGGTTGATGCGGCGATATTCGACAGCCAGGCCGCAGCAGCCGCCGTTGTAACTGAGCTGCACGATCTGGTTTTGCAATGTCTTGTTCTCAAAGTCATAGCCGAGACCGGTAATGAGATTAAACCCCTTGCGGGATTCGCTTCCGTAGCCGACCAGCCCGCGAATCTGGTTGGAATCCGGCTGCTGGAAGGGGGCGTCGCTGAGCGCCGGATTGGCATTCAGGCGGAAGTAGGAAACGGTGGCGAATAATTCCCGATATGGTTTTACTTTGAGGAGCGTGCCGATGGTGACGAGTCTTTGAATTTGGGGATCGTACTGAAGAATCTGCTCCAGATCGTAGAGGTCGCCGGGAGTGATTTTGAAATCGCTGACGATCGGAGACCAGTTGCGGGGACCGAAAGCAAATGCGAAAGGCGAGATGGAGTCGAACGCCTGGAACACGTTGCGCTGGCCGTTGACGATGGCGCCGCCAAAGGTGGGATCAAAGTAGTGCTTCTGAACGATGCTCCAGGAAATGAGCTCCTGAGGCTGGCCGTCGCCGTCTTTGCGGAAGAGCCGCTGCGCAAAGCCATATTCGACTTCGCTGGTGTTGGTAAGAGTGGTATTGGAATCGAAATGAATAAAGTCGGCGAAATGATGCACTCCGGTAACGTAGCGGTAGGTGAACGCCGGCTCGATGGTGTGTTTGTAGCGGCGTCCATGCTGGCCCTGCTTCAAGGGAGCGCCACGGAAGAATCGTTCGAGCGTAGGCGGGCGAACCTCGACGGCGAACTCGCCAGTGTTGCGGGATAGCGAAGCCGCACTGACCAGCCCGGCGGAATTGAGGGAGTCGCCATCGCGGGTAGTGCGAAACGCGGCGGAAGTGGTCACCCCCAGCCACCCACCGAAGTGCAGTGGAACGGTAACGCGGGGCGCCAATTCGTAGCGACCGACGAAATTTGCAGTTTGAATGTTTTGATCGCGGCGGTATACCGCGTCGGCAAAGGCGTCAAAACCGAAATAAACCGGGGCGCGGCGCCAGGGAGCCTGCTCGACGGCGCCCAGGCGCGCTTCCGGCAGGTTTCGCAGAGTAACGCTGGTGGCGGGAACCGGGGGCGTGGTAGAGGTTGCGGCGACCGGCAGGGTGAGGAAACTTTTGTCACTGAGGCCGGCGAAATTCAGGCTGAAGCCTCGGAAATTGTTCGAAAGGAACACCGCGCTGCGCACTTCGGAGTTGGTGGCTTCGCCGAAAGAGTCGGCGAAGGCCAGACGGAAGGTAAGCGAGGAAAGATGGTTGAAGTCGGTCACGAAGCGCCAGCCGCCGGGGAACAAGGATTGGATTTCCAGGCGTTGCTGTTCGCCACCCTGAGGATTGCGTGTGCCGTCAGCGTTGAGCAGGCCGCGGTCCTCGACACCGAAATAGGTGTACTCAATCGAAGTGTCTTCGAAAGGCTTGGCGCGGAATGATCCGCGTTCGAGCAAGCCGCGGCGGCTCATAAATTGCGCGCCCAAGGTAGCGTCCACCCACGGCGTGGGAGCCAGATAAAAAGCATCACCGAGGATGAAGCCCTTGCGCGAGCTCTGGCCGACGTCGGGGATGAGGAAGCCGGACGCGCGGACCTTGGGGCCCGCCGGGGCGGAGGCGTACGGGAGCCAGATGAGGGGCACGCGGAAAAGACGGAAGTTGGCGTTGATCAGCACGACAGTTTTATCGAGCCGGATCCGCGCGTTGGGCGCGTAGAACTGCCACTTGGGGTGTTGGGGATCGCAGATGGTGATCCAGGCACGGTGGATGAGATAGATGTCTCCTGGGAAGCGTTCCACGTCCCGCGCTTCGAAGTACAGCGGATTATCAGAAATCAAGATTGACGGATTAGGCCGCCGCTCGATCTTGATGTTGCCGCGAACGTTGTGAAAGAGGCCGTGGCCGGTGCTGACGTTGTAATGGGCTTCATCGGCTTCGAGGTGCTCGTTGCCGTAATCGAGCTGCACGTGGCCGGTAGCGGTGGTTTCGTAAGTCTTCCTGTCGTATTCGACGTGGTCGGCGCGAAGACGGGTTTCCGCGTATTGAATGTCCACGTCGCCGTCAGCGGTGGTGACGTCGCCTTTGCGGCCCTGGGTTCTCGCTTCTAGATTTGCGACTCCTCCCTTGCGGGATGGAAAGCGAGCTTGCTGGGCGGAGGCCACGCGTGGCGGGGCGACCGCAAGTGCGAGAAGAAGCAGGAAAAGAAAGAGGCGCAGCGCGGAAAGAATCCGTCGATGGGGATGGTGATTCACTCGGAACATGCGGTCAAAGAAGATCGTGGGATAGCCTAGCATGCGGTCGTAGGGATTTGAAGGCAACGACAGGCCATGAGTTGCACGCGGTGACGGAACGGCCGAATGGCGCAGGCGTGAAACGAAGCGGCCGAGCGGTGCGTCACTCTTCGGAGCGGGTTGGTTGGCCCTTCTGAAGACATTTGATGCGCTACTCGGCCCAGCCGGAGTATCATGCCGGGCCTTGTACCGAGGGGGATGGAAATGAAGCATACCGGGAATGCTCTGCGGACGATTCTGGCTGGTGGGGCGATTTTTGGCACGTTGTCCATGAGCGCGCTGGCGGCGCCCGGCGACCAGCCAAATCCCACCGATAAATTCAAGAATCTTGAATTCCGGGAGATCGGCCCCGCGACCATGGGCGGGCGCATCGACGATTTCGCAGTGGTGGAGAGCAATCCAAACATCGTGTATGTAGGCACGGCTTCGGGGGGTGTGTGGAAAACCACCAACAACGGCACGACGTGGGAGCCGATATTCGATAAAGAGAGCGTATCAACGATTGGCGACATCGCGATTGCGCCGTCGGATCCCTCGGTCGTGTGGGTCGGAACGGGCGAGCCGAACAACCGGCAAAGTTCCTCCTGGGGCGATGGAGCGTACAAGTCGCTCGACAGCGGGAAGACCTGGAAGAGAATGGGGCTCGAAGCCACGCGCCACATCGGGCGAATCGTGATCCATCCGAAGAATCCGGATATGGTGTACGTGGCGGCGCTAGGACATCTGTGGGGACCGAATCCGGACCGTGGCGTGTATAAGACGGCGGACGGCGGGAAGACCTGGTCGCAAGTGCTGAAGATCAACGATGACACCGGGGTGAGCGACATCGCCATGGACCCGGAGAGTCCGGACACGCTGTATGCCGCGGCGTATGAGCGGCGGCGGACCCCCTTCGGATTCAATGGCGGCGGACCGGACAGTGCCATCTATAAGACAACCGACGGCGGCGCAACCTGGAAAAAACTGACCAAAGGCCTGCCGTATGAGAACGGCGGAGCAACCGGGCGCATCGGGCTGGACGTCTACCGCAAGGACCCCGCCATTGTTTACGCCATCGTGCAGCACGACAAGGGCGGGACTTATCGCAGCGAGGACAAAGGCGAGACCTGGAAGAAGATGGGCGATACCAATCCGCGCCCTTCCTACTACAGCCAGATTCGCATTGATCCCAATAATGATCTCCGGATCTGGGAACTCGGTGCACCGATGTTCTATTCCCAGGATGGCGGAAAGACGTTTTCGACGCAGCGCGTGAAAGGAATTCATGGCGACTATCACGCCATGTGGATCGATCCGGCGGATTCGAACCACATGCTCACCGGGTCGGATGGCGGGATTCACTGGAGCTATGACGCCGGGAAGACCTGGGACTTCGTCAACACCATCGCGATCGGGCAGTTCTACGAAATAGCGCTCGACAACGAAAAGCCGTACCACATCTGCGGCGGCTTGCAGGACAACGGCAGTTGGTGCGGGCCAAGCCAAACGCTGACGCGCGACGGGATCGTGAATGATGACTGGCAGGTGATTCACGGCGGCGACGGTTTCTACGCGGCAATTGATAATCTGGAGCCCTGGATCGTTTACACCGAGTCACAGGATGGGTACATCGATCGCCGCGACTTACGCACCGGGCAGCAACGGTCGATCCGCCCGGAGGCGAAAGCAGGAGATCCGCACTACCGGTTTCAGTGGAATTCGCCGGTGGCGGTTTCCGCTCACGAGCACACCACGGTGTACTACGGCGGAAATTATCTGTTCAAGTCAACGAATCGCGGAGATACCTGGACCCGGCTTGGCGGGGACATGACCACGGGAGTGGACCGCAATAAGTTACCAATTTTTGGGAAAACTCCGGACAAGAACACCTTGTCGCGGCACGACGGCGTGCAGGAATATCCGACCATCACCACGCTCAGCGAATCGCCGCTGACTCCCAACGTGTTGTGGGTGGGGACCGATGACGGCAACGTGCAGGTGACGCGCGACGGCGGGAAGACCTGGAAGAACGTGGCGTCCAAGGTGCCGGGAGTGGGCAAAGGAACTTACGTGAGCCGCGTGGTGGCCTCGAAAACCGGTGAAGGCGCGGCGCTGCTGGCCTTCGACGGGCATCGCGGCGACGATAACAGCGTCTATATTTTTGCGACCAGCGACTATGGCGAAAACTGGAAAGCCATCCGCAACGGCATTCCCGATTCCGCCGGGAGCGTGCACGTAGTGCGTGAGCATCCGCGGAACATGAACCTCTTGTTTGCGGGGACGGAGTTCGGGCTCTGGGTATCGTGGGATCGCGGAGGAAACTGGGCGGCCCTGAAAAACAATCTCCCGACGGTACCGGTGGACGACATCGAAATCCAGTCGCGCGAAAACGACCTGGTGCTGGCGACGCACGGGCGATCGATCTGGGTGCTTGACGATCTGACGCCCATGGAGAAGATGGATGCGAGCGTGGCGGGATCACCCCTGACATTCTTTGCGCCGCGGGCGGCGACGACCTGGCACCTGCGCAACCGCCGCTGGAGTGCAGGCCAGAAAATGTTCACGGCGAAGAATCCGCCGTACGGGGTGATCTTGAGCTACTACCTGAAAGAAGCCGTGCCACCGGAGACGCCCAAGAACGACAAAGAGGAAAAAGACAAGAAAGACGCGGCCGACGAGAAGCCCAAGCCGGAGGCCAAGGGCGACGCAAAGGAAAAGAAGGAAGGCCAAGTAAAAATCACCGTGCTTGACAAAGACGGGAAAGTGCTGCGGGAGTTGGACGGGCCGGGCGCGGCGGGCGTCAACCGCACCAACTGGGATTTGCGCTCGGCGCCGCCGGCGGATCCCACACCCGAACAGCTGGAAGCGATCGCGGCGGGATATGGATTGGGGCCACGCGGGCCGCTCGTCGAGCCGGGGGAATACACCATCAAGATCAAGGCCGGAGACCGGGAAGCCTCCGAGAAAGTCCTGGTCGAAGAGGATACGCGCGTGGTGATCTCCGCGGCGGACCGCTCCGCTCGGCGCGAAATGATTGACCAGCTTTACCCCATGGCCAAGACGACGGACAAGGACCGGAAAACAATGGAAGGCATACAGACAGCGCTGAAGACCGCGCGCGAGCAGTGGAAGAAGGATGCGGGAAAACCCAACACGACCAAGATCCCTGACGATATCGTCAAAGCCGCCGACGAACTGCAGAAGAGAGTAGACGCGGTGGCGGGAAAGTTTATTCGTGAACGCGAAGGCTTGGGAAATGCGGGGCCGCCGTTTGAATGGAAGCCCGACCCGCTGCCGAATCAAGTGCAGAACCTGCTGGATGACCTGGACGGATTTGTGGCCGCCCCCGACGGACAGCAGAAGGAAAAGCTGGCAGAGCTGACGCCGCTGGTCAACGATGCTTTGGCGCAGGCCAAGAAAATCGCCGAGGAGGAACTGCCCGCGCTGAATAAGAAGATGAATGACGCGGGCATTCCCCACATCGTCCCGGCGCCGCCGCAGCCACGCGGCGGGCGGGGCGGCCAAGAGGAGTGGGAGCCGTAGCCGGACTCTCGACTCGGAGACGCTTCCTCACCGCGGGCGTCTAAAGGCCGGAAAAGGGTGTGTCCGTCGGCAGGCCGATTGGCAGGGGCCCGCCGAAGCGTGAATTCCTGTCGAACGTTGTCGGTCGATGGTAGGGAGGAAATCGAGTATGAGTGTGAAGCAGCCCAGTCTCGGCGGTCTGACCGCGTGGTTTGTCGTGTTGGCCATGGTCCTCGGGGTCAGTTTCGGAGGCGCAACGGCGCTACTGGCCAGCCGCAAACGACCGGATGCCGTAGCGCAGGAGAAGGACAAACAGGAAGAAAAGAAGGAAGAAAAAAAGGACGAGAAGAAGGGTCTGCCGTTGAAGTCCGACCGAAAAGTCGAGTTCACGACCGATGAGGGTACCTGGCTTTCGCTGGACGCTTCGCCCGACGGCAAGACCATTGTATTCGAACTGCTGGGCGACATCTTCACACTCCCCATCGAAGGCGGCCAAGCGAAACTGATCTCCGGTGGGATGGCCTTCGACAGCCAGCCAAAGTTTTCGCCGGATGGGCAGTGGATCACTTTCATTTCCGACCGCGAAGGCAGCGAGAACATCTGGATCATGCATGCGGACGGAACTGGCGTGAAGCAAGTTTCCAAGGACGCCAATAACGAATTCACTTCGCCGAGCTGGGCTCCGGACGGAAAATACATATTTGTTTCGAAAGCGCAATTCGGAATCGGCTCCAGCGAAATCTGGATGTACCATGTGGACGGCGGCTCGGGCGTGCAGATTACTAAATCGAAGCCCACTCCGACCACGGAAAGAAACAAGCGCCCGAATGCCATGGGTGTGGTGGCATCTCCGGATGAAAAGTATCTCTACTATGCGGCCAAGCTAGGCTCGCTCTACTACAACCAGCAGCTTCCCACCTGGTACATCGCCCGGCGCGACCGCAAGACCGGCGACGAAGACAACCTCATTCATCAGATCAAGAGCGCGTTTCGTCCGGTGCTTTCGCCGGACGGCCGGCAGGTTCTCTACGTCACGCGCCACGAGACGGAGTCCGGGCTGCGTTTGCGCAACCTGGAAAGCGGCGAAGACCGCTGGGTGAAATATCCGGTCACGCGCGACGATCAGGAATCGCTCTTTACCCGCGACGTTTTTCCGGGCTACGCCTTCCTGCCCGGCGGCAAAGAGATCGTTTACAACCAGGATGGGAAAATCAAGCGGCTGGATCTCGCCACGGGAGCGGAAAAAATAATTCCGTTCACCGCACAGGTATCCGAGGAGCTGGGGCCCAAGCTGGATTTCCCGCAGACGGTTGAACAAGGGCCGGTAAAGGCGCGGTTAATCATGGACCCGGTGGAATCGCCCGACGGCAAGAAGCTGGCGTTTTCTGCCATGACCCATCTCTACACCATGGATTTGCCGGGAGGCCAACCGCAGCGGCTGATCCCCGGAAGCGCCCACGAGTTTCAGCCGGCCTGGTCACCGGATGGCAAGTCCATCGTTTACGTGACCTGGTCGAGCGACGGCGGGCAGCTGTGGAAAATCCCTGCGGCCGGTGGAACTGCGGTGCCGTTGTCGAAATCCCTGGCGGTGTACAGCAATCCGGCCTGGTCGCCGGACGGCACAAAAATCGTGTTGCTCCGCGGCAACGCGTATGACCGGGAAAACAGCACCTTCGACGGCGGACAGACGGAGAACGCCGACCTCATTTGGATTCCCGCGGAGGGAGGAGAGGCCAACCTGATTTTGCCCGCGCGCGGAGCAGGCGGACCGCATTTCACGAATGAGCGGGACCGCATCTACGTTTACACGCCGCAAGGCTTGGTGTCGCTGCGCTATGACGGAACGGACCGGCGCACCCACCTGGTCGTGAAAGGACAGGGACTGTACTTCTCCGAGGAGCCGGTTCCGGCGGACGACGTCGTGCCCAGCCCCAACGGCCAATGGGTACTCGCGCATGTGATGAACCAACTCTACCTAATTGCCATGCCGGTCGTGGGCGGAGAGGCGCCCACCGTCAACGTAACTTCCCCCGCCGTCCCGACAAAGCGGCTGACGGACATTGGTGCTGATTATTTTGCGTGGGCTGATGACGGCAAGACCATTACCTGGGCGGTGGGCGCGAGCCTTTTCCGCGAGCCGCTCGGCGCGATCTCTTTCGAACCGCCAAAGGACGAAAAGAAAGAAGGCGACAAGAAAGATGCGGGCGCCAAAGACGCAGCCACTTCGCAGACGGCTGATGCGAAGAAAGACGAAAAGAAAGACGAGAAAAAAGAAGAGAAGAAGCTGAAAGAGCAGGAAAAGGATGTTCAAGAAATCGCCGTCGATCTGGAATTTCCGCGGAAAACGCCCCAAGGCACGATGGTACTGCGGGGCGCGACCGTGGTGACGATGAAAGGCGATGAGGTTGTGAAGAATGCCGACATCGTCATTGAGAACAACCGGATCAAAAGCGTAGGCGCAAAGGGCAGTGGGCCCGGAGGAGCCAAGGTGTTCGATGTGAGCGGGAAGACCATCGTGCCGGGCTTCGTCGACACGCACGCGCACTGGACGGAAATCCGGCGCGGGATTCTGGACACGCAAAACTGGTCATTCCTGGCGAACCTGGCTTACGGCGTGACCGCCGGCCTGGACGTACAGACCGGCACGAACGATATGTTTGCGTACCAAGACCTGGTGGACAGCGGCGACATCCTCGGGCTGCGCGCCTTCTCGACCGGGCCCGGCGTTTTCTCCGACAACAACTTCCAGTCCGCCGAAGATGTGAAAGGTGTGCTGACCAAGTACAAGAAATATTACGGCACGCACAACATCAAGAGCTATGTCGTGGGCAATCGGAAGCAGCGACAGTACATGGTCGAAGCGTCAAAAGAGCTGGAAATGATGCCAACAACCGAAGGTGCGCTGGACCTGAAGCTCAATCTGACTCACGTGATCGACGGCTTCCATGGCAACGAGCACACCCTGCCGATAACACCGCTCTATAACGACGTGATCCAGATGTTCGCGAAATCCGGGATTGCGGAAACACCGACCCTGATTGTGAATTACGGAGGGCCGTTCGGTGAGGACTACTGGTTTGAGAACAGCGAAGTGCACGACAACCTAAAACTAAATCACTTCATGCCACACCGGGTCATCGACCAGAGAACCAAGCGCCGGCAGGGATGGTTCCGCAAGGACGAGTATGAATTTCCGAAGCTTGCGGCGCAAATGGCGAAACTGGCGCGCGCGGGCGGCCTCGTGGGAGTCGGCAGCCATGGGGAGATGCAGGGAATCGGCTATCACTGGGAGTTATGGATGCTGGCGAGCGGCGGAATGACCCCGCTCGAAGTGCTGCGATGTGCAACCGTAAACGGGGCCAAGATTATCGGGAGACCTGCCGACTTGGGTTCGATTGAGCCTGGCAAGCTGGCGGACCTGGTAATCATGGACAAAAGCCCGCTCGACGATATTCACAACACCAATACGATTCACTGGGTGATGAAGAACGGTGAATTGTTTGAAGGAGACACACTGAACCAGGTGTGGCCGGAACAGAAAAAGTTGGAGCCGCTGTGGTTCTGGAACAACTACGACGTCCCGAAGGCCGGTGAGCCGCTCAAGTACGGAAAGACCACTCAACCGTAGCTGTACAGCTTTGAAGAGTTGCCGCTCAAGCGTATTAGACCTAGGGGTTATTACCTCGCCGCTGCTCTCATCGGTGTCGAGCGATACCATTCGAAGGTGCGCGCTAAGCCTTCCTCAAAGCTCACCGGGGGGTCGTAACCAAGCGTTTCCCGCGCTTGAGAGATGTCTGCCTGGGAGTCGCGGATGTCTCCGTCACGCGGCGGTTCGTACTTCGCCGCGAGCGTCTTGCCGGTAATTTTTGCAAGCTCGCGAAGGACTTCATTGAGAGAGACGCGCCCGCCCACGCCGACATTGAAAACTTTTCCGGAAGCATTGGGCGCTTCACAGGCGAGCAGGTTGGCTTGAACGGCATTGTCCACGTAGGTGAAGTCCCGTGTCTGTTCGCCGTCTCCGAAAACAAGCGGCTGCACATCTTCGAGAAACGCCGTACAGAACTTGGCCAGTACCCCGGAATACGGCGAACCGGGATCCTGGCGAGGCCCAAAGATATTGAAATAGCGGAGCGCCACGTTTTCCAGACCGTAACACCGGCCGAAGGTCTGGCAGTACAGTTCGCCAACGTACTTGGTGACGCCGTAAGGCGAGATGGGTTGCGGCTGCATGGCTTCGGTTTTTGGAAGAGTGGGCGTCTCGCCATAAGCAGAAGATGAAGCGGCGAAGACCACGCGTTTGACTTTCAGCTCCTTGGCCGCGACCAAAACGTTGAGCGTGCCTTCGATGTTGATCTTATTCGTTTCGAGGGGGTCCTTGACCGAGCGTGGCACGGATGTCCGGGCGCCCAGGTGCAAAACGTATTCCGCTTCGTGCATGACCTTCCGCACGACCTCAATGTCTGTGATGCTGCCTTTGATGAAAGTAATCTTGTTGCGGATTTCTGCCAGGTTGTCTTCCCTGCCGGAAGAGAGGTCGTCGAGAACGACCACGCTATGGCCGCGACGCACAAGTTCGTCCACCGTGTTTGAGCCGATGAAACCGGCGCCGCCCGTGACGAGGTAGCGCATTTAGGAAATCCTCCTTGCCCTTGCGGCCGCCATGCGGCCGGGCATCGTTTCTGCCAACGGCGGATTCCCACCGCAGCTAATAACGCGAGCCCGGGGAAAGACGACCGGCCCGCGTTTTGATACGCTGATAGTTCGCGGCAAGCCGGCAACGGAAGCCGGATAATTTCCGCGTACGGAAAGATATTGTACGACGGAAGCGCGGTGGACAAGCAGCAGATTCAAAGGGGGCGTCGCACAAAGAGCATGAGCCTCAAGACAACAGTTGGCATTACTGCGCTGGCGGTGCTGGGTTGCGCCGCGGGAGCGTTTTACTGGCTGCGCGCGCGAGGGGAGCAGCCCGTTCCTGAGGTCGTATCGGCGGAGCTGCCCGGTTTTCACGAAGCACCCGCGGCGGAGAAATCCGCAGTTGCTGCCGCCGGGACGTCACCATTGCCCAGGGAGTCGAAGAAGACCACGCCTCCGGTGGACCCCGGACCCCTTCTCAAGGCTGGTGAGGTACTGGAGTACACCGCAAATGTTTCCAAGCTCAATAATGTGGCAAGTCTAAAGCTGCAGGTTGCCGGGCGGGGCAATTTTCTGGGAAAAAGCTCCTGGCACTTGCAGGCGTTTGCGCACACCCAGAATCCGTTGCGAATGGTTTTCGAGCTGGATGATCAGTTCGATTCCTATAGCGATGCCGGGACACTGGCGAGTTTACAGTATGAGATGCACCTGAGCGAGCGTGGGCAGAAGGTGCAGTCCGTCCAGCGCATGACCGCGACTGGCAAGGAGCCTGCTTCCGAGGACGCCACCGAGGCGCGAGTGCTGCCGGGGACGCGCGATCCGCTCGGGATGATGCAATACCTGCGGAATGTGGATTGGACAAAAACACCGGAAGTGCAAAGCTCGGTCTACGACGGGCACAAGCTGTACGATGTTCGCGCCAAGCTCGCAGCCGCCTCCGAGCAGGTGAACGTGCCGGCAGGAGACTACACGGCGTCAAAGATCGGGATTCGCGTGCTTGACGGCGGCGTGGAGATGAAGGACGCCTCTTTCACGCTGTACGTGACGAACAATGCGGCGCGCATACCGGTGCTGCTTGAGGCCGTTATGCCCTTCGCCACCGCGCGGGTCGAGCTGCTAAGAGCGAATTGACATGCTGCTCTAAAAGGGAAAGGATGCGGCGGCGTCCCGTTGGTGATTGCCAGACGGCTTCGCTGGTGTCGCTCATGTACACGCTAGCCGTTCGATGATGTCGCAAGCAATGTGGCCCATGGTGATGTGACATTCCTGGATCCGCTGCGCGTCCCGTGAAGGAACATTCAAGAGAAGATCGACCTTGCCGGCGATCTCCCCGCCCGTGTCTCCAGTGAAGGCTACGACATAGGCACCGCGCGCGCGGCCAGCTTCCACGCCGCGGATGATATTGGGGCTATTGCCACTGGTGGTGAGCGCCACGAGGATGTCGGGACTGGCGACGAGAGATTCAATCTGGCGGGAAAAAATAAGTTCGAATCCGTAGTCGTTGCCTGCGGCAGTCAATACCGAAGGATTCGTGGTGAGCGCCAGGGCCGCCAGGCCCGGGCGCTCCCTTCGCAGCCGGACGACCAGTTCGGCGGCGAGATGAAGAGCATCCGCAGCGCTGCCGCCGTTTCC
>Ga0209056_10003831_pt1 | contig 15927 bp, 12 predicted proteins | sample GraSoiAngelo_114_FD_185876 | JGI IMG/M metagenome (GOLD analysis project Ga0209056, IMG submission 185876) | Grasslands soil microbial communities from the Angelo Coastal Reserve, California, USA - 14_0903_13_40cm (SPAdes) (version 2) | ecosystem: Environmental > Terrestrial > Soil > Grasslands... | reverse complement strand
GGTGAGGCGCCGGATGCGACCGCCGCCGACCAGCTTGCGGCCGCCCACCGCGACCGTCCCGTCCGCCGCCGGAGCGACGGGCGAGAGCGCGACTCGGCCCTCGCCGGAGAAGTCCCGCAGGTCCAGGATCTTGGGCGCGCCGGCGCTCGTCACGATCAGGCCGGGGACGGCCGGGTCGACCCCCGTATCCAGGATCGCCATGAGCACGCCCCGCCCGTCATAGGTCGGGTGCTTGGCCCGAAACTGCTCCACGCCCGTGCTCCGGAGCGGCATCAACCCAGACATGTAGGCGATCGCCGGCGGCAGCGCGGGCTCCACCCCGGCGGCCGTCGCATCGGCCGGCTCCGGAGAGGCGCTCACCGTCGCGGTGGGTCCGGGCGCCGGGCTGGGGGCGGGGGCGGGGGCGGGGGCGGACCGCGCGCCGGCACCGCCGCACGCCGCGCCGACCAGCGACAGGAGGGCGACGTGCCAGGGCAGTCTCATGGATCAGCGGGGAGGACGAAGGCCCCGAGATGCGGCCCCGTGAAGTGCGACGTGACGTCGAGCAGGAACGCGAGGGTATCCCGGGTCTCTTCGGGGGCGATGAGCGCGTCCACGAAGCCGCGGGCCCCGGCGAAGCGGGCGTCGAGCTGATGCTCGTAGTCGGTCCGCATCGCCTCGACGGCCGCCGCGTTCTCGGAGTCGGCGGCGCCGCTGCCGAACACGGCCTGGACCGCCGACTCTCCCTCCATCACGCCCATGCGACCCGTGGGCCAGGACACGACGAAGTCGGGATCGAACCCCTGCCCCGCCATCGCGTAATAGCCCGCGCCGGAAGCGTGGTTCATCGTGAGCACGAGCTTCGGGACCGTGGCGGTCGCCATCGCCTCGACGAAGCGGGCACCGGCGCGGATGATCCCGGAGTGCTCCGCCTCGGTACCCACCATGAACCCCGAGACGTCCTGCAGGAACAGCAGCGGCATCCGCTCCCGATCGGCGTTCTCGATGAAATAGGCCACCTTCTCCGCGCTCTCGGTGTAGATGATGCCGCCGATCTTGGGGCTCTCCCCCTTCTTGCCCTTGATGACGCCGCGGGAGTTGGCGATGAGGGCGAGCGCTCGCCCGGCGAGCGTGCCGTGGCCGCAGATCATCTCCGGGGCGAGGTCCGGCTGAAACGGGTCCAATCGGCCGCCGTCGAGCAGGCATTCGAGCACCGCGCCCACGTCGTAACTCATCCGGTGGTCCGTCGGCAGGAGCTCGTAGAGCTCCCTAGAGTCCCGCTTCGGCTTCGTCACGGCGGGCGTCCTCAAGGACTCCTTGACGGTCGTGGGGCGTGGGGGGTAGGGAAGCCGCGCCACGTGCTCGCGAATTCGCGCGAGACAGTCCGCGTCATCCTTGGCGCGGTAGTGGGCGACGGCGCTGACCGCGGTGTGGGTGCGCGCACCGCCCAGCGTCTCCGCGTCCACCGTCTGGCCCGTGGCGCCCTTCACCAGGTTCGGGCCACCGAGCCCCATGAACGACGTCCCCTCCACCATGAAGATCACGTCGGAGAGCGCGGGCAGATAAGCGCCGCCGGCGATGCACGGGCCCATCACTGCGGCGATCTGCGGGACGCGCAGGTAGCGCCGCATGATGGAGTTGTAGTAGAAGATGCGCGCCGCGCCGTACTGACCGGGGAACACGCCGCCCTGGTACGGCAAGTTCACGCCGGCCGAGTCCACGAGATAGACGATCGGGATCCGCTGGCGCATCGCGACCTCTTGGGCGCGCAGGATCTTCTTGATCGTCTCCGGCCACCAGGACCCCGCCTTGACGGTGGCGTCGTTCGCGACGACGACCACTGGCCGGCCGGCCACGCGGCCCAGGCCCGTGACGACGCCGGCGGCCGGCGCCTGGCCGTCGTACTGGTCGTACGCCACGAGCAGCCCCAGCTCGAACCACTCCGCACGGGGATCGAGCAGCTTGGTGACGCGCTCGCGCGCCGTGAGCTTCCCCTGCTCGTGCTGGCGGCGCACCCGCTCCGGGCCGCCGCCCTGCTCGAGGCGTGCCTGGAGCTCGCGGTATTCCGCCGTGAGCGTCTTGAGCCGGCTCACGCGCTACGCCGACACATGCTCGGCCGCCCACTCTTCGATGTACTTCACCAGCTCGGCCGTCGGCGTGCCGGGACCGAACAGCTTCCCGATCCCCCGGCGCTCCAGCGCCTCCATGTCCTCGGGCGGAATGATGCCGCCCCCCGTGATCAGGATGTCGCCGCGCCCCGCGTCGTCGAGCAGCTTCTTGATGCGCGGGAAGAGCGTCATGTGCGCGCCCGACAGGATGGACAGGCCCACCACGTCCACGTCCTCCTGGATGGCCGCCTGGGCGATCATCTCGGGAGTCTGGTGTAGGCCCGTGTAGATGACCTCCATGCCGGCGTCACGCAGCGTCGCCGCCACCACCTTGGCGCCGCGGTCATGGCCGTCGAGCCCGGGCTTCGCGATGAGGACGCGAACGGGGCGCTTGGTCGCGGGCCGGGCCATCAGCGGCGGAACCGCAGCAGCCCCGCCAGGCCGTCCACGACCTTGCGGGCCCGCTCGTCGTAGACGACGTCCACCTGCACCCGCTGCGCGAAGGCTTCTTCCACGGCGTCGTCGATGCGCGGATCGTCGTCCTGGCCGTCGGCGAGCAGGGTACGCACCTGCCCGCGCTGCAGCGCTTTGAGCGACTGCTCCACGCCGTTCACCGCCCAGCCGCTCCCGAGCGCCTCCGTCACTGCCTCGGCGTGGGCCCGCTCCCAGGCGCGCTCGCGCTCTTCCCGGAGCAGGAGCGCGGCCTCCCGGACCTCGGCCGGCGTGACGCGCTTCGGGTTGAGCTTCACGACGCCCAGCACGAGGTCGTGCAGGTAGGTGTGGAGGTGCGGGAGTAGCGCCGCCCCGTCCACCCCGATCCCCGCGGCCACGAGGCCCGCGAGGGGGCGCTGGGTGTGGATCTGGAAGACGCGGTCGGCCACCTGGGCGTAGAGCCGCTGCTTCTCCGCGCGCATCCGCATGTGGTAGTTGTGCTCCCCCGAGCTGCCCAGGCGAACGCCGGCGCGCGCGATCGCCTGGCCGGAGCCGTGGAACTTGCCGCCGCGCGAAGCGTCGAGCGCGGCGACGGCGGGCAGCTCCACCACCTCGAAGGCCGTCACCTGGAAGAAGCGGGCTCCCGTACGGTCGCAGGCCGCGACGAGGATCGTCCCGAACTCCTCTTCCAGAGCCACGAGCTCACGGATCAGCGGCACGGGCGCGATCGCGAGGCGCGAGCGGTGCACGTGCGGCAGCGCCAGCGCTTCGAACAGGTCGAGCCTGCCGCAGGCGAACAGCGCGATGCCGCGGGCGGGCGGCAGGTGGGTCGGCTCCTCGAAGTAGTGCAGCACGCGCGCCAGATCGGCGGCAGTCGCCTCGCGCTGCGCGTGGTCGAGCGCGCGCCGGGCGAGGTCGGATTCGACCCGTTTCACCCGGTTCTTCATCTTGATGAGATACTTGCCGCGCTCCTTGTCGCGCGGCTCCAGCTTCAGGTAGCACGACAGGACCTGGAAGGGCCCGGGCTCGACCCGCGACAGCCGCTCGATGGCGTCGCGCACGGCGTGCTCACTGGGAACTACGGGGACGGCGGTCATGAACTAGAAGAACACCGGCTCCCGGTAGGCGCCGTGGACCCGCTCCAGCGCGTGCCGGATCTCGTACAGCGTGCAGTAGGCGCGGGCGCAATCGAGCATCGGCCCGATGACATTCTGCTCGCTCTCGGCGGCGCGCGTGAGCGCCTCGAGCCGCCGTTGGACCGGCCCGGCGTCGCGTTCGGCACGCAGTCGCGCGAGGCGGCGTCGCTGCGAGTCCTCGGCGTCGTTCGAGACCTTGAGGATCTCCACGGGATGGTCGTCTTCGCTCACGAAGTCGTTCACCCCGACGATGACGCGATTGCCGGATTCAACCTCCCGTTGGGACGCCTCGGCCGAACGGGCGATCTGGCGCTGGAACCAGCCGCTCTCGATCCCCTTCACGACGCCGCCGATCGACTGGATCTCGGCGAACAGCGCTTCGGCCTCGCGCTCGAGCTGGTCCGTGAGCGACTCCACGTAGTAGGAGCCGCCCAGCGGGTCGATGACCTCCGGCACGCCGGTCTCGTGGGCGATGATCTGCTGGGTCCGGAGCGCGAGCCGGACCGCCTCTTCGGTCGGCAAGGCGAGCGTCTCGTCGAGCGAGTTGGTGTGCAGCGACTGGGTCCCGCCCAGCACCGCGGCGAGCGCCTGATAGGCGACCCGCACCACGTTGTTGAGCGGCTGCTGGGCGGTCAGGGTCACGCCCGCCGTCTGGCAGTGGAACCGCATCATCCACGACCGGGGGTTCTTCGCCCCGTAGCGGTCCCGCATGTGGCGCGCCCAGATGCGGCGGGCGGCGCGGAGCTTCGCGATCTCCTCGAAAAAGTCGTTGTGAATGTCCCAGAAGAACGACAGGCGCGGCGCGAAGCGGTCCACCTCGAGACCCCGAGCGATGCCCCGCTCCACGTAGGTGAACCCGTTGGCGAGCGTGAAGGCGAGCTCCTGTGCCGCCGTCGCTCCCGCCTCGCGGATGTGATAGCCGGAGATGGAGATCGTATTCCAGAGCGGCGCGTGCGCCGCCGCCCACTCGAACACGTCCACGATGATCTTCAGGGCGGGCTCGACCGGATAGATCCAGGCGTGCTGCGCCATGTACTCCTTGAGGATGTCGTTCTGGATCGTCCCGCGGAGCTTGTGGCTCGGCACGCCCTGCCGCTCGGCCGCCGCGACGTAGAAGCAGAACAGGATCGCCGCCGGGCCGTTGATCGTCATCGAGGTCGACACCCGATCGAGCGGGATGCCGCGGAACAGGTCTTCCATGTCGGCGAGCGAGGAGATCGCGACGCCGCACTTGCCCACCTCGCCCTCGGCACGCGGGTGGTCGGAGTCGTAGCCCATGAGCGTAGGAAAGTCGAACGCCACCGAGAGGCCCGTCTGGCCGTGGTCGAGCAGGAACTTGTAGCGCTCGTTCGTGTCTTCGGCCGCGCCGAAGCCCGCGAACTGCCGCATCGTCCATAGCCGGCCGCGGTACATCGTGGGATGAATCCCGCGGGTGAACGGAAACTGGCCGGGCTGCCCCAGCTGGCGCGCGACGTCGAAGCGGCCGAGATCCTCCGGCCCGTACACCGGCTTCCTCCCGCTGTCGCTCATCGCCCTGCTCCGGTCTTCATCTGGTCCAGGATTTCGGCCGCCACGTCGTACGGGCTGCGGCGACCGTCCACCAGGTCGTCGAGGCGCCGCGCCAACAGCTCCTCCGCCTGGGCGGTCGCCGCGATCCACTGTCGCATGCCGCGCTCCAGCGCCGCCCGCGTCCGTTGCACCAGGCGTTCCCGCCGCCGGACGGCGAGGCGGCCACTCGTCTGGAGGTGGCGGTGGTGCCGGTCCAGCGCGTGCGTCAGCTCGGCCACGCCCTCACCCCGCGACGCGATCGTCGCGATCACGGGAGGCTCCCAGGGGTCGGACGGTAGGGGCTTTCTGTCCGACGGTCCGACGGTCCGACTGTCCGACCGGTGGTGGGCGGAGACATGGCGGAACGCGTTCCCCCGCCGGATCCCCAGCATTACCTCGACCTCCGTGCGCAGCTTGTCCGCGCCCGGCCGGTCGCTCTTGTTGATCGCATAGACGTCGGCGATCTCCATCACGCCGGCCTTGAGCGTCTGGATGCCGTCGCCCGACTCGGGAACGAGCACCAGAACGGTCGTCTCCGCGGTGCGGGCGACGTCCAGCTCCGTCTGTCCGACACCGACGGTCTCGATGAGGATCCGGTCGAAGCCGAAGGCCTCGAGCAGGTCGGCCACCTCCTCGGTCGTGGTCGCGAGGCCGCCGTGCGCTCCCCGCGTGGCCATCGAGCGGATGAACACGCCCGGGTCGTGGCTCGCGGACTCCATGCGGATGCGGTCGCCCAACAGCGCCCCGCCCGTGAAGGCGCTCGTCGGGTCCACGGCGATCACGCCCACGCGCAGCTCCTGGCCCCGGTAGTGCTGGATCAGGCGCTCGGTCAGGGTGCTCTTGCCGGCGCCGGGCGGGCCGGTGATGCCGACGCGGCGCGTGCCGCCACGCCCCAGGCGCGCGTGCGCGTGAGCGAGGACACGCTCGTACTCGTCGCGCTGGTTCTCGACGAGGCTGATGGCGCGGGCCAGCGCCGCGGGATCGCGGCGCTCGAGGCCCTCGAGGACGGGGTCAATCGCCATGCGCCATAACTATAACAGGAGTCACCCGCGCTCCTCGGCGCGGTCGAGCGGAACGGCGCGCACGGGTCCCGGACGCACGGCCACGCGCTCCACTCGCGTTGCCGTGGCAGCGAGGATGTCGAACTCGAATCCCCGCAGCAGGAAGCGCTCGCCCGGCCGTGGGATGCGGCCCAGCGCCTGGATCAGCAGTCCCCCCAGCGACTGGACGCCGGGGCTGGCGAGTCCCACGCCGAACGCCGCCTCGATCCGGCCCAGGGGCGCGTTCGCGTCGACCTCGAGCACGCCGGCCGGCGCCGCCGCTGCGGCGGCGGGCAGCGCGGCGCGCTCGCCGAAGATCTCCTCCACCAGATCGCGCAGCAGGTCCTCGAGCGTCACCACCCCCGCGGTGCCGCCGAACTCGTCCAGCACGACGGCGAGATGACTGCGGCCGCGCTGCATCTCGAGCATCAGGTCGGCGGCCCGCGTGGTCGCAGGCACCACCAGCGCCGGGCGGACGGGGACGGGCGCGTCGGGCTGGAGGGCCAGCAGGTCGAACGCGTGGGCGACACCGACCACGTCGTCGAGCGATCCGCGATACACCGGGTAGCGGCTGTAGCCCGATTGAGCGCACACATGGGCCGCCTCCGCGGCGAGGAGGCCTTCGGGGATGGCCACGATGGCCGTCCGCGGCGTCATCAGCTCCTTCACGGGGCGGTCCGCGAAGGCGAGCACGCCGGACACCACCACCATCTCGTCGGCAGAGGCGAGCGCATCGGTGTCGGCGTTGGAGAGCACGGCGGCGAGCGTGGAGCGCGCCGAGGGATCGCGCCACGGGATGAAAGCCCCGAGGGGCCGCCCCAGGCGCTCCAGCCACGGCACCGCGTGCGCCACGATCGGCTCCGCCCAGCGCCGGCCCACCACGCGCGGGACCAGATAGGCGGCGCTCACGAACAACGGCACGCCGACCGTCACGGTGAACACGCCGAGGAACGTCGCCGTCGTCTGGGCGAGCAGCGCCGGACTCGAGGCGGCGGCGCAGATGATGCCCAGCGTGGTGAGCGCGTTGGCGGTGGCGAGCATCCGACCCGGGTTTTCGAGCAGGCGCGCGGCCGCCCCCGCGCCCCGCAGCTTGTACGACACCCAGCGCGTGAGCTCGAGCTGGCTCACGGCGGCGGTCGCCACGCCCACCGCGGCCGAGGCGCCGGCGATGCTGAGCCCCAACAGGAGCACGGCGAGCGACACGATCATGGCTGGGGCTCGAACGAGACGCGGGTCACGCGACGCCGGTCCACCCGCTCCACCACGACGCGGAACCCGTCCAGCACCAGCTCCTCGCCGGCGCGTGGCACTCTCCCAAGCACCGAGTAGATCAACCCCCCGACGGTCGAGATGTCGGGGTGCTCGAAGGACCGACCCAAAGCCTGCGACAGGTCGTTGAGACTCGCGCGCCCGTCCACGACGAAACGGCGGCCGTCGCGGCGGATCGCGGCCGGCGCCTCTACGTCGTGCTCGTCGCGGATCTCCCCGACGATCTCCTCGAGGATATCCTCCAGCGTGATCAGCCCCGAGGTGCCGCCGAACTCGTCGACGACGATCGCGAGGTGGGCCGGCCCACGCTGGAAGTCGCGCAGCTGGCTGTCCAGCGTCTTCGTCTCGGGCACGAACAGCGCCGGGCGCACCAGGTCCTGCCAGCGGGCCGTGCCGTCGTCTCGTCCCTCGCCCAGCCCCATCACGAACGGCACCAGGTCCTTGGCGTACACGACGCCGGCGATGTTGTCCGGGGTCCCGTCATAGGCGGGCAGCCGGGTGTGCTCGCTCTGGCGCAAGGTGTCGAGCAGCTCTTCCCTGGTGGCGGAGACGTCCACGGCGACCATGTCGAGCCGCGGCGTCATGACCTCGTCCACGGTCGTGTCGGCGAGCGTGAAGACGCCGAGCAGCATGTCGCGCTGCGCGATGCCGAGGTCCGGCTGGAGCGGCCGCGGGATGGCGACGAGGGAGTGCAGGCCCCTGTCCACCCAGGCGAGGAGCCAGAGCAGCGGCCCGAACGGCACCAGGGTGCGCCGGGCGAGTGGCAGCGCCGCGGTCGACACCTCGGGCGCGAGGCGGGCGATGCTGCGCGGCAGCGCGTCGCCCACCACGAACAGCAGACCGACCGCCGCGGCCAGCTCGAGCAGGCTCCGCTCCCACGGCTGCTGCCACCACACCAGCGCGCGGGACGCGCCGACCGCGCCCAGCACCAGCAGCGCCAGGCGTGACACGTGCAGCGCGCGGTGCAGCGGAACGCGACCGCCCACAGTGCGGGGAGGCGCGTCGCCCAGCGTGTGGAGCGCCTCCCCCACGGCGGCCTCCTCGGCCAGCGCGAGCAGGCCGGCCCACAGCCCGGCGCCCAGCGCGGCGAGCGCCCCGCCCAGGAGCAGCGCCGTCGAGCCGAGCATCACCGGGCGCCGTCGCTCAACCGGCGGACGTAGCGCTCCTGCCGGCGCCACATGGCCGAGCGCGTGCGGCCCGGCCCCTCGGGATGGTCGAACCCCAGCACGTGGAGGGTGCCGTGCACCGCGAGCCGGACGAGTTCCACATCGACCGGTCCCCCTTCCCCCTTCCGCCTTCCCCGGCTTTTGACCCAGCGCTCCGCCGCCTCGGGGCAGACGTACACGTCCCCGAGGACGGTCCCGTCGGGCTGCGGCAGCGCGAACGCGATCACGTCGGTGAGCCCCCGGCGGCCGGTGGCGCGCCGGTTCAGGCGCCGCATGGCCGCGCCGCCCAACAGCGTGAGCTCCACGCGGGCGTGCGGGGCGCCTTCCCAGGCCAGCACGCGACGGGCGACCCGGGCCAGGCGGGCCTCAAGTCTTGGCCGCCGGCTGCCACGTCGCCGTGATGCCGCCACTGGATTCCGGATAGTCGATGCGGTTGTGGTACATCCCGCTGATGATGCGGACGAACTCCTGCTTCACCTGCTCCAGCTGTTGCAGCGTCATCGGCGCCTCGTCGAGCTGCCCCTGGCTGATTTTGGTCCGTACGATGTGGTTGATCACTTCCTCGATCTTGGTCGGCGTGAGATCCTCGAGCACCCGAAGCGCCGCTTCCACCGAGTCGGCCAGCATCGTGATGGCGGTCTCCGCGGAGCGCGGCTTGGGACCCGGGTAGGTGTAATCGGACGTCTTCAGGCCGCCTCCGTCGCCGCTCTTCTTGGCGCGGTCGAGGAAGTAGGTGATCTCCGTCGTGCCGTGGTGCTCGGGGATGAACGCGGCCACCGTGTCCGGCAGCCCGGCCTCGGCGGCCAGCTGCAGGCCGTCGGTCACGTGGGCCTTGATGATTTGCGCCGACTGGAACGCCTTGAGGCGGTCGTGCGGATTGTTGCCCCGCGTCTGGTTCTCGACGAAGTACTGCGGGTTCTTCACCTTCCCGATGTCGTGGTAATAGCAGCCCACGCGGCCGAGCAGGCCGTTCCCGCCGACGCGGTTGCAGGCCGCCTCGACCAGGTTCGCCATGGCGATGCTGTGCGCGTAGGTCCCCGGTGCCTCGAGCGACAGCCGCCGCAAGAGCGGCCGGCTGGGGTCGGAGAGCTCGAGCAGGGTCAGGTCGGTCGTGATCTGCGTGAGCGCCTCGGCGAGCGGCAGGAGCAGGATCGTGAGGGAAGCGGAGACGAGCCCGTTCGCGATGCCGGCGAGCGCGCCCCGGCCGATGGTCGCCGCGGTCCATGCCCCCGCGAGACCGAGCGCCAGCGCACCGAGGAGGTAGCCGGCGCCGACCACCAGCACGGCGGCGTAGAGATGGCTGCGCCGCCGCAGGCTCTTCACCGAGAGCGCCGCCGTCACGCCGCCCACCACGCAGAGAAACAGCGCCGGGGTGTCGTGGTAGACCGGCTGCAAGGCGATCACCACCGACAGGATCAGGGCCGCGATCATCGAGACGCGTCCGTTGAAGAGCACCGTCAACAGCATGGCGAGGAACGGGAGCGGCACCAGCTCGGGATGCTGCGGCAGCGTCCGCGACACGGCGGCCGCGCCGGCGATCACGATCGCGAACAGGCAGCCGATGAGGGTGATCTGGCGACGCTCGCGGTACGTCTCCCGCCGGTAGAACAGCATCAGCACCCAGAAGATCGAGAGCACAAGCCCGTCGCGCAGCAGCGACCCGAGCAGGCCCCCGAGCGAGCGGCCGGTCGCCGCGCCGCGCCGCACGAGATCGTTGCGCAGCGCCACGAGCTTCTCGTGCGCTTCGCTCGTCACGACCTCGTGCGCCCCGACGATGCGGTCCCCGGCGCGGACGATGTACTTGCTGGGATCCACGCTCTTGCGCAGCTCGTCGCGCCGCCGTTCCGTCTCCGGCGCGTTCGGCACGAGCGTGGGCCGGAAGAAATGACCGGCCAGCTTCAGGTACACGGCGTCACCGACACTCGATCCCTTGTCGGGATGCACGGTGCGCGCGCGCGTCAGGTACAGGGCGTAGGACATCACCTGGTCGCGCGGCACCGAGGTCTCACCGGACCGCCGGCGGATGATCAGCTCCTGGGCCTGCTCCACCTGCAGCACGCCCGGGCCGGTGGCGCCGAGCGCCAGCGTACGCTCGAGCAGCTCGTCGAGGGCTCTCTCGACGTTGCGTCGCTTGCCGCTCTTCGAGAGGTACGCGGCCTCGCCCAGGGTGAGCGTCACGCCCTGGTCCCGCGCCGCCTGGATGATCGCCTGCGGTCCTTTGTCCGCCGCGGCGTCCACGGTCGCGAAGAACGTGTGTACCGCCACGCGCGCGCTGTCGAGTCCCCGGGGCTGAAACTCGTAGATCGGCTTGACCGTGCCCGCCAGCTCCTCCGCCTCGCGGGCCAGCTCCTCGTCCGACTTGCTGACGGCGAACGTGTACGGCGCGATGAGATCGCGGTCCGCGAACTTCCCGGTCTCGAGCAGCGGTGCCGCTTCGCCGGCGCTCGAAGGGAACGCGAGGTAGGCGAGGAGGGCGAGGCCGAGCACCCACGCCCAGCGCTCGCCGTGATAGCGCACCTGGTCCCTGGTGGGAAGCCTCATCTCAACCCTGCGCGTCCTCGGCGTAGGCGCGGATGATGTCGCGCACCAGCCGGTGGCGTACGACGTCCGTCTCCGTGAGGTAGCAGAAGGCCACCCCCTCGATGCCGGGGAGGATGCGCTCGATCTGCAGTAGCCCCGAGTCCTCCCGGTTCGACAGGTCGATCTGCGTCTTGTCGCCGGTGATCACCGCGCGGGAGTTCACACCGAGCCGCGTGAGGAACATCTTCATCTGCATCCCGGTCGCGTTCTGCGCCTCGTCCAGAATCACGAACGCGTCGCCCAGCGTCCGGCCTCGCATGTAGGCGAGCGGCGCGATCTCGATGGTGCGGCTGTCGATCGCCTTCTGGACGCGGTCGCGCGGCATCATGTCCTCGAGCGCGTCGTACAGCGGCCGCAGGTAGGGGTCTACCTTCTCCTGCAGGTCGCCCGGCAGGAAGCCCAGGCTCTCACCCGCTTCGACCGCGGGCCGCGCCAGCACAATGCGGCGCACGCGCTTGCGGGACAGCGCGTCGACGGCCGCGGCGACCGCCAGATAGGTCTTGCCCGTGCCCGCGGGCCCGATCCCGACGACGATGTCGTGCTGGGCGATCGCCTGGAGGTAATCCCGCTGGCCGGGCGTCTTCGCCTGGATCACGCGCCGCAGCCCGGGCAGGATGATCTTGTACTCGCCGACCGGGGGCGTCCCGAGTGTGCCCTGCGCTTCTTCACCGACCACACGCTCCACGTCCGCCACGTCCAGCTGGTCCCCCATGCGGGCCAGGTCGACCAGCGCCTCCGCCACCTGCGCGGCACGCTCCACCGCCGCCACGGCTCCCTGCAGGGTGAGCGTGTCGCCGCGCAGCGACACCCGCACGCCGAGGCGCTTGGCGAGCTCGATCAGGTTGCCGTCGTTGACCCCGGCGAGGGCGAGAGGATCGACGCCTTCTGCCGAGACGCGGTGGGTCACTTCGTCGCTCATCGCTTCACCTCGATGTGCAGCGTGGCCAGGTCCGCCGGACCGGCGGGGGCCGGCGCGCCCTCGAACAAGGCGCGGGCGGCGGTCGTCTTCGGAAACGCGATGACGTCACGCAACGAGGCCGCGCCGGCGAGCAGCATCGTCACCCGATCGAAGCCGATCGCGAAGCCACCGTGCGGCGGCGCACCGGCGGCGAGCGCCGCGAGGAGGAAGCCGAACCGCGCCTCCGCCTCTGCCGGCGTCAGCCCCAGGTGCGCGAATACGCGGCGCTGCACGGCGGGATCCGTGATGCGGATCGAGCCCGAGCCCAGCTCGTGGCCGTTGTAGACCGCGTCGTAGTGCAGCGCCCGGCAGGCCAGCGGGTCGCCCTCGAGCTTGGCGACATCCTCGGGGTGCGGCGACGTGAACGGGTGGTGCGCGAACACCGGACGCCCCGTGGCGGGGTCGGGCTCGAACAGCGGGAACTCCACGACCCAGCAGAAGGCATGCGCCGTCGCGGGCCGGGGCGCAAGCCGGCGGATCACCTCTTGCCGCACCTTGTCGAGCACGGGCGAGGTGACGCGGTCGGGGCCCACCGTCATCAGCGCCGCGTCCCCGTCGCCCACGCCGAGGCGGCCGAGCGTCTCCGCCGTGAAGTGCTTCCCGACGGAACCCGAGATCTGCTCGCCCTGGCGCTTCACCCACGCGAGTCCGGCGCCACCCAGCTGCTTCGCCGCCTCGGCGAGCTGATCCACATCCTTGCGCGACAGTGCGCCTCCCCCCTTCACCGCGAGCCCACGCACCCGGGAGCCGTCCTTCATGACGGATTGAAAGAACGGCACGCCCAGGGGGCGGACCTGCGCCGTCCAGTCGGCGATCGCCAGGTCGTAGCGCTGGTCGGGCTTATCGGTGCCATAGCGCTCCATCGCCTCACGATGCGTCAGCCGCGGGAACGGCCGCCCGATCGCGTGCCCCGCCTCCTCCCACAGCGCCACGAGCACCGCCTCCACGAACCCGAGCACGTCCTCCTGCCCGACGAACGAGGCCTCGAGGTCGATCTGCGTGAACTCGGGCTGGCGGTCGTAGCGCAGGTCCTCGTCCCGGAAGCAGCGCGCGATCTGGAAGTAGCGGTCGAATCCGCACACCATCAGCAGCTGTTTGTAGATCTGGGGCGATTGGGGGAGCGCGTAGAACTCGCCCGCATGCAGCCGCGACGGCACGAGATAGTCCCGGGCCCCCTCGGGGGTGGGCTTCGTCAGGATGGGCGTCTCGATCTCGAGGAACTCGAGATCGGAGAGCGTCGTCCGGGCACGCTGCAGCAGGCGGTGGCGCAGCATCAGGTTCGCCTGCATCTCGGGACGCCGCAGGTCGAGGTGGCGGTACTTGAGGCGCAGCTCCTCCGCGGCGAGATCCTCTCCTTTGGCGCGCGCGACGGGGATGGCGGGCGTCACGGCGGGCCCCAGGATCTCGAGCTGGGCGGCATGTACCTCCACGTCGCCCGTCGCGAGCTCCGAGTTGCGCATGTCGGGCGGGCGTGCCACCACCTCGCCTTCCACGACGACGACCGTCTCGCTGCCGAGCCCGCCCGCTCGCGCCAGCACGTCCGGTGGCGACCACCCGGGGCCGAAGGCCACCTGTACCAGCCCTGCGCGGTCGCGCAGGTCCACGAACACGAGCCCACCCAGGTCGCGCCGCCGGTGCACCCAGCCGCCGAGCCGCACCCGCTGCCGCGCATGCGCCGCGCGTAGCTCGCCGCAGCGATGCGTGCGCCACGCGGTCCCCTTCGGGGTCACGCGCCTTCCGCCTCCACCAGCGCGCGGTGGAACTCCTCGGCTGTCCGCGCGGCAAGCAGCCGTCCCCGCACGGGTTCGCGCCGCACCAGACGCGAGATCCGGCTCAGGGCCTTCACGTGAACGCCCGCATGGGACTCGGGGCCGGCGAGCAAAAAGAACAGGCGCACGGGCTCTCCGTCGATCGTCTCATAGGGAATCGGGGCCGGCGTCGTCCCGGCCACGACCACGAGGCTCGGGAGGGCGGGACAGCGGCCGTGCGGCACCGCCACCCCGTAACCGATCCCGGTCGGGAACTGGCGCTCGCGCTCGAGGATCGCCCCCAGGATCTCGTCGGCCTGCGCCGCACTGACCCCCATCCCCCCCGTCCCGCCCATCCCGCCTGCACCCTCTGACCCGATCGCGCCCCCGTTTCCGGCAAGCATCAGTCCCACCAATTCCCGCAGGATCCCCTCCTTGTCGCCGGCCTTGAGGGGCACCCGGATGCGACTGGGTGACAGCAGCTCGGAAAGGCGCACGTTGGCTCAAGTGTCCTAAACGCTTGAAGATAGTTAGGTTGGTGACCGAATGCCACGCGTTCCCTTGCTGCTTGGCGTGCTTGCCCCGGCGGCCCTGCTCGGTCAGGAGGGAGCGGGCGCCGAGCTGTGGCGCGTCGCCGCTACCACACTCGCCCAGCCGTCGGCGCTCGCAACGGGCGGCGCCGCCGGCTTCTGGAATCCGGCGCAGCCGGGGACGGGGGAACGGGCGGCCTTGGGGCTCGAGGCCGTGAGCACCCCGGCGACCGTTGGAGCGGCCGGCGTGCTGTTCACCGCGCGCGCGCGGCTGCGTCCCGTGGGGCGCGTCGGCATTGTGTACGGCAGGATGAGCGTGAGCGACCTGGTGCCCACATCGCTCAGTCCCGATCCGGACGGTGGCACCATTCCCTTCTACACACAGATTGTCGGCGCCAGCTGGAGCGCCGCCCGCGGCGCGAGCGCGCTTGGCGCCACGCTCGCGTACCGGACGACGAAGCTCGACTATGAGCAGGCGAATCGCTGGACACTCGATGTGGGCGTGCGGTACGGCGTCACGGGGGCCCTCACCGTGGCGCTCGCGACCCGGTCCTTCTCGCGCTTCGCCGCGAGCGATGCCGCCCAGGACTTCTCGGCGGGGATCGACTACCGGGTGTGGCGCGGTCCGCTGTGGCGGGGCGGCGGCGCGGCCACATTGCACGGCCGTTACGGGATCACGTGGACGCGCGGCTTCACCCACGACCACCAGGTCGGCGCCGGATTCGCGCTCGGCGACCTCTTTGCCACCGATCTGCTCGTCGTGCGCGAGGGGAGCTACAGCGGGGCGCGCTGGCGCTTCGTGGCGGGGCTCGGGCTGGCCATCGGCCACTACCGTCTCACCATGGCGGAGAACCCCGGCGTCGCCGACCTCGGCGCGTCGTATCGCGTGGGCGTGGAGGCGTTGTTGCGGTGACGGACCTGTTGTCGCTCACGCCCGACGCGGCGCGCGCCGCCGTCGCCCCGTGGCTCGCTGCGCGGAGCGAGCCTGCATACCGTGGGTCGCAAATCGTGGCTCGCCTGTGGCAGCGTCCCGTCGCCTCGTGGGAGGAGGCAACGGAGTTGCCCACGGCGCTGCGGCGGGCGCTCGCGGAGGCGTTCCCGCTCCGCCGTCTCCGCCTCGTCACGCGGCAGCTGTCGCGCGACGGCACGGAAAAGTTCCTGTGGCAGCTCGAGGACGGCGAGGCGATCGAGTCCGTGCTCATCCCCGAGGGCAAGCGGCGCACGCTGTGCATCTCGTCGCAGGTGGGATGCGCGCTGGGGTGCGTGTTCTGCGCCACCGGGCGGATGGGCTTCCGGCGCAACCTCGCGCCGGCCGAAATCGCGGGCCAGGTGCGCGAGCTGCTGCTCTCCCCGGCGGGCCGGGCGCCCACCAACGTCGTGTTCATGGGGATGGGCGAGCCGCTGCTCAACTGGGAGGCGGTGGACGCGAGCCT
>Ga0209056_10003830_pt1 | contig 15931 bp, 16 predicted proteins | sample GraSoiAngelo_114_FD_185876 | JGI IMG/M metagenome (GOLD analysis project Ga0209056, IMG submission 185876) | Grasslands soil microbial communities from the Angelo Coastal Reserve, California, USA - 14_0903_13_40cm (SPAdes) (version 2) | ecosystem: Environmental > Terrestrial > Soil > Grasslands... | reverse complement strand
ATTTTCCGGCAACGCCTCCACTTCGATGGCGCGTCGCAGCGCTTTCACATCGTCTTTCTCAAATGCATAAAGCCGAGTGATGTCGGCCACGCTAATATCCTGTTGCTCGCGGCCGATTAGTTCCAGAGCGTCTCCCGCACTGACCATTCCTTCACGCGTCACGGCAAAATAAAAACCAGAGCGACGGCTGGCCAGAAACCGTTTGATGATATCGGCGCGGCCAAACTTGATGCCCAGCTTGTAGCAGGGCATTCGCGGCTCCGTGACCATAAGTTCCGCTTCCCCGACTCGAAATCTGTCCCCGATGTAAACGGCGTCTTCGAGTAATCCCTCGGTCGTGAGATTTTCTCCGAACATTCCGAGCGGTAGATCCATCGTGGGCAATTCAGCCCGCCAAAAAGCGTAATGCTCCGACGGATAAGCATAAACCGCCTTGGTTACGCCGCCGTGAACAGTGAGATCGGCTTGTCCATCACCATCGAGATTTAACCTACGCAACATGACCGGATTTTTAACCGGCTCCTTAAAAATTCCCGTCGTAACGAACTTCCCTTGCCAGCTAACTTCCCGCGGCAACCGAACATTCACCGACAAAATTTTCATGATTCGCCGCTAACTAAAAGCAACTAGGGATTCTTGCGCTCGAGGACTACCGCGAAAGGATGCAGTTCGGCAGTCATCACACCTGCCACAACGGCGGGATCCTCTTCCATGAATTTTCGCGCGGCGGCTTCGTCTGCAGCCTCAAAAATCGCAATTCCAAATGTTTTATCGCCCGGTTCTTTCGTGCGTCCGGCAAGAATCAGCTGACCAGATTGAACCGCAGCCTTGAAATTGGCGAGATGCCGATCAACGGCCGCCTTGTCTTCAGCGGTCCACGCCTTGTCGTCGTGCAGACGCTGCACGAGATGTAAAACGTAAATAAATTGCTTCGGTTTGGCGGCCGGCTCCGGAGTCTGAGCAGCCAATGATTGAACGAAGATGCAAACGAGGGGAACGATGAGGCGCAGATAGTTTTTCATGTTCAGATCAGTTACGTTGTGTCCTTTGCGGCCTTTGTGCGAGCCTCGATTCCTGCTAACACAATCGTGTGGCTAAATTTGTCCTGATCGGTTCCGGCTTAGCCGGCGGCTTGCTCGCGGCGTATTTGGGTCGGCGCGGATACGAGGTCGATCTTTATGAACGCCGGGTCGATCCGCGCGAAGGCAACATGGTCGGCGGACGCTCGATCAATCTCGCGTTATCGACCCGCGGAATCCATGCGCTCGAACAAATCGGGATCGCTGACGAAGTCTTAAAGCACGCGATCCCGATGCGCGGCCGGATGATCCATCCCGCGGCCGCGGGATCGGCGCCGATTTTTGTCCCTTACGACGTCGATCCGAACAAGCACATCAATTCGATCGGGCGCGCGGCTCTCAACACCACCGTGATCGAAGCGGCCCAGCGTTATCCGAATGTACATGTAAAATTCAATCACAAGTGCACCAGCGTCGATTTGGACTCGGCGACTGCTCAACTTCTCAACACCTCAACTTCTCAACCGCTGTCGGCGACCGCCGACAGCATCATCGGCGTCGACGGCGCGTTTTCAGCGGTGCGCCAATCGATGCAACTCAAGATCGACAATTTCCAATACGACGAGAGCTATCTCGCCCACGGTTACAAGGAATTAACTATTCCGCCCGGACCGGATGGCTCATGGCGAATGGAGAAGGAGGCTCTCCACATCTGGCCTCGGAAAAGTTTCATGATGATCGCGCTGCCGAACCCTGACGGCTCGTTCACCTGCACGTTGTTTTGGGAATTCGAAGGACCGCGCAGTTTCGCCACGACCAAAACTGACGACGACGTCCGCCGATTCTTTGAAGAAGAATTTCCCGATGCTGTCCCGCTGATGCCAAATCTGCTCGACGATTTCAGAAACAATCCAACCGGCTCATTGGTCACGATCCGTTGCGCGCCCTGGTTCTACAAGGACAAGGTCGCGCTCGTCGGCGACGCCGCCCATGCAGTCGTCCCGTTTTACGGCCAGGGAATGAACGCCGCGTTCGAAGATTGCGTCGTGCTCGACGAATGCCTGGCCGGGTTCCCGGATGATCGACAACGCGCCTTCGCCGAATATTTCCAGCGTCGAAAAGTAAACGCCGACGCCCTCGCTGATCTCGCCTTGGAAAATTTTATCGAGATGCGCGACAAGACCGCTTCACGCGCGTTTCGCGCGAAAAAGAAACTCGATCACTTTCTCGAAGCCGCGCTCCCTGGAGTTTATCTTCCGCTTTACACGATGGTCACCTTCACGCGCATCCCATACGCGCAAGCCGCGCGTCGCGCACGATTGCAAGATCGAATTGTTTACGCCGGTCTCATCCTGGTAATCACGTCGATCTTGGCGTTGATCGTCCTGCTGTTTCGCTAGGCGAGAGCTCTTATCTTGACAGTCTAGGTGAAAAGATTGAACAATGCTTTACCAAGACTGTCTAGGTTTGAAAGATTTTATGGCGAAAGAGAAACCGGACCTCGTTTACGGAACGCTCGACATGTTGATTCTGAAAGCGCTCCAGCACGATCCGCGGCATGGGCTCGCGATCGCCGACCGGATCCAGCAGATGTCCAAAGACATTTTGCACGTCGAACAAGGTTCGCTTTATCCCGCGCTCTACCGATTGGAGGCGCAGGGATGGATCAAAGCGGAATGGGGAGTGTCCGATAACAATCGCAAGGCGCGTTATTACCAACTGACCGCGGCCGGTCGCAAACAGCTTTCCGCGGAAGAAGAACACTGGCTTCGCATCACCAAAGGAATCGATCTCGTCCTCGCCGGAGGTTAAAGAAGCTATGCCGCGACTTCGCGCCTGGTTCTCTCGATTCTTCGGTTTGTTTCAAAAAGACAAACGGGACGCCGAGATGGCGGAAGAAATGCAATCGCATCTCGATCTTTTGATCGAACGCAACATTGCCGCGGGAATGTTGCCGCACGAAGCCCGCAACGCAGCGTTACGCCAATTTGGCGGAATCGAGCAGACAAAGGAAATCGCGCGTGAACAACGCGTCTGGCGCTGGGCCGACGAATTTGTTCAGGACATTCGCTACGGCGCGCGAATGCTTCGCCGAACTCCGGGATTTTCCATTCTGGCAATTCTTTGTCTGACTCTCGGCATTGGCACCAACGCAGCCGCCTTAAGTTGGATCGAAGGGATTCTCATTCGCCCCTATCCGCTCGTCGCGCATCAGGACCGAATGTTCGCCCTCAGCGGCACGGTCCGCGGCGCGGAAAGAAGCGGACTGTCCCATCCCGATCTTCTCGATTTTGAAAAGAACTCGACTCTCTTTGAGTCATTTATTGTCGATAAAATCACAGGCACAACGCTAAGCGCTGGGGACCGCGCCGAACGTTCGGTCGGAGGAATTGTTTCCGCGAACTATTTCGACGCGCTCGGCGTTCGACCGATTCTCGGGCGCGGTTTTCGGCCCGAAGAAGGCGCGGGACGCAACGCGCATCCGGTCACAGTCATAAGTTACATGACGTGGAAAAATCGTTACAAAGGCGATCCAGATGTCGTTGGCAAAACGCAATACATGAACGGCGTTCAGCACACCATCATTGGCGTGGCGCCGGAAAAATTCCACGGCACGTTCATCGGCTACTCGTTCAACTTCTGGGTGCCGACGTCGATGCAGGAGACGTTTGATAATACCGGCTACAAACTCGAGGACCGCGGGGCGCGCTGGATTGAAGGTTACGCTTTTTTGAAACCGGGCGTGACGCGGCAGCAAGGGCAGGCGGAACTTTCCGCGATCGCGAAACGGCTTGAGAACGATTTTCCGGAAACAGATCGTGGCCACGGCATCGAGATTTTTCCGCTCTGGAAAACGCCGTTCAACGCGGCCGGCGGAATTTCGACGACGCTCGGCATCACAGCGGCCGTCGTTTTCTTTGTCCTCCTCATCGCTTGCGCCAACGTGAGCAATCTGCTCCTCGCGCGATCACTCCTACGCCGTCATGAAATGACGATGCGTCTCGCGCTCGGCGCCGGGCGCCGCCGTTTGATCAAGCAACTCTTCACCGAAGGCTTGCTCCTTTCGTTGATCGCCGCGCTCGGCGGAATCGCAGTCGCCTATTGGAGCCGCAATGCGCTCGTGCTCGCGTTTCCAACATCGTTGCCCGGGATCACGATTGATTATCCGGGACAGTTGGATTGGCGCGTTCTCCTGCTGAGCATCACGATCTGCATTGGATCGACAATGCTTTTCGCGCTCATGCCCGCGATTCAATCGAGCCATGTCGATCTTTCCGGCGCGCTCAAAAGCGAGGGCGCCGGGGTGGTCGGCGGCAGCGGCCGATCGCGATTGCGCTCGGCTTTGGTGCTGGTGCAGGTCTCGCTCAGTTTTGTTCTCCTCGCCGGCACCGGGTTGCTTTTGCAAAGCCTCCAGCGGATGCAAAACGCCAGTCCCGGTTTCTCAACCAACAACGTGATCATGTCTGTCGTGGATTTGTTTTCAGCAGGTTACAAACTCGATCGCGCGAAAATTTTTCACACGCAATTGCTCGATCGCGTCCGCGCGCTTCCCGGGGTCGAGTCTGCGGCTTTGACGCGGGTGACTCCATTCAGTTACAACCCTCCTTCTTCCGCGCCGATCGAGATTGACAGCTACCAGCCCGCTCCGGATGAGCAACCGAACGCGGACTATGTTCAGGTCAGCGAGGACTATCTCTCCACGCTTGGGATTCCGGTTGTCGCCGGTCGCGAGTTTATTCGAACCGACGATGAGAACGCTCCCCGGGTCGTGATCATCAATGAAACGATGGCCGCAAAATATTGGCCGGGAAAAGATCCTCTCGGCCAACGGCTCAAAGTGAAAGACAATTGGATGCAGATCGTTGGTGTCGCAAGGAATGTGAACTACGAGACGAAGCTCGAGAAGCCGAGGTCGTTCTTTTACGTGCCGGTGCGTCAGAATTTCTTTGTCGGGAACGCCTTGCTCATTCGAACACGTGAAACTCCGGGCGCGATCACGAATGCGCTGGCGCGCGAAGTCCACGCGCTCGATCCGACCCTGGCGCCGTACGCCGCCGATCGTTTGCAAGAGCAAGTGGACGGACGGGGTTACACTCAGCGACTCGCGGCCACGTTGCTCGCGATTTTCGGCGGGATGGCGCTCTTTCTGGCCGCAATCGGACTTTACGGCGTCATGTCGTATTCGGTTTCGCAAAGCACGCGCGAGCTTGGTCTTCGAATGGCGCTCGGCGCGACCGTGCACGATCTTTTGCGCCTGGTCATTTCACGCGGCTTGCGATTAACGATCGCCGGAGTCGCAATCGGCCTCGCCGCGGCGTTGCTGCTTACCCGCTTGATGGGCAACCTGCTTTACAAAGTGAGCCCGCGCGATCCAATCGCGTTTGGCGCAGCGTTGATAATCTTGATCGCGGTTGCGCTTGTCGCCTGTTTTCTCCCCGCCCGCCGCGCCACTCGCATCGATCCCGTCCGCGCGCTGCGGACTTGAGTCGACGAGCAGGTTGAGAGTTGTGGGTTCATCGTTGAGCGGTAGAATCGCTCTGCTCAACAATGCATCGACAAGCAAGACACGCGTTTCGCAAGACCGCGCGAATTCCATCTCCCAGCGCGAAATCATTGCCGCAGAAGTATTTTGTTTCTCCGGACATCTTTGTGAAAGAGCAGGCCGAGATTTTTTCCAAAGAATGGCTGCTCGTCGGTCATCAAAGTCAGATACCGGATGCTGGCGACTACGTCGTCCAGCAAGTTATTGGAGAGTCGTTAATTGTTATTCGGGGTAAGAGCGGAGAGATTCGGGGGTTTTTTAACGTGTGCCGACATCGGGGAACACGGTTAAAGGAGGATGCATGTGGACACACCTCCGCGGTTCGGTGTCCGTATCACGCGTGGACTTATGGACTCGACGGCCGCTTGATCGGGGCCCCGCACATGGATGAAGTTCCGGGGTTCGATAAGGCGGATTATTCGTTGCACCCGGTGAACCTGGGACTCTGGGAGGGATTCATTTTTGTGAACCTGGAAAATGGGGGAACCCGCCTTCGCTCAGAAGCTACGGCGCGGCAAGCTCCGGGAGATTCTATCTCCCTGGAGCGAGGGCTCGCGCCGTTAAAAGGAAAATTTTCGCACTGGAACATGTCGACCTTGCGTCCGGCGAAACGGATCGAGTACGACGTGCGCGCGAACTGGAAGTTGATGTTCGAAAATTATTCCGAGTGCTATCACTGCCCCGGTGTACATCCGCAGTTGCAGAAAGTTTCACCCTACGATTCGGCGGAGAACGATTTGACCGAAGGGCCGTTCCTCGGCGGATTTATGAAGATCAATCCTGGCAAAAGTCTGACCATGAGCGGAAACGCCTGCGCGGCGTTCGTCGGCAAGATCGAGAATCTTCAGCAGGTTTTTTATTATTCCATTTTCCCGAACATGCTTCTCAGCCTGCATCCCGAATACGTGATGGTGCATCAACTCTGGCCGCAGTCGCCCGAGCGGACGTTGATCGTGTGCGATTGGTTTTTTCACCCGGACGCGTTTGATCGTCCCGACTTCAATCCGAAGGACGCGATCGAGTTTTGGGACATGACGAACAAGCAGGATTGGCACGTGTGTGAGCTGAGCCAGCAAGGAATCGCATCGCGCGCGTATCAGCCGGGGCCGTATTCGTCGCGCGAAAGAATTCCGGCGGCTTGGGACGAATATTATTTGCGAAGCATGAAATGATTCGCAGAAGTGACGTGTGACCAGTTGTAGAGGCAGCCGTGCCGCCTGCAATGGTTGAAAAGAAAAGCAGCCGACACGGCTGCCTCTACAGACTTCAAGTCAATAGGATCCAATAAATCCTGTCTCGTCTTTCCTGATTTCCTGGGTTCCTGATTCAATCGGTCCCTCCGGTCGACGATTCTATTTATGAATCTCGGTTTGCTGGTAGAGAACATTGAGCCAGCGATCACCACGTTTCATATATAGGGAGCTGACCCAGCACGGAGAGGGAACGGGATTGTGACAAACGGTGTCCTGCGCCTCACGATACGTGAGCAACGCGGTGTTCTTGTCCAACATCTTCAATTCGAATTGATTAAGCTGGTAACTCTTGACCGTGCAAACCGGGCTGCCGACGAAAGAGACTATCTCCGCCTTGTTCGAGACGCCGCCGAACCCGACCTCAACATGGTCGTCCGAGAGAAAGTCCTGGAAGAATTTGCCGTCGCGATTCTTCCAGGCCTCCCACGATTGCTTCTCCAGTTTGATCAATTGTTCTTTGATCACGACGACGTCGCTCGATTCGGGAATCGCGCCCAATCTGTAGGCGAGAAGAACAACCGCGACGAATGCAATAGGAAGGGTTCGAAGTTTCATGGAGCGGATTTTCTCGAAGGAACTCGGGAAGCCCTAGGACTTAAAACCGCCAAATCGGCTCATCAGAGGGCTGATCCAATCCGCTGTGAAATTGGATTGTTTTGGCGGCTCGGATTTGCAAATCTTCTCCTTGTCGCGCCGTAGCCTTGTGCGAAGGCGGATCAACTCTCAACCATCAACCCTCAACTTCTTTATGGCTGACACATACGTTCCAATGATCAGTTCCGGCACGGCCGGACCACTCGGAGTCGTGCATCTTCCGCGGCTCTGGCAGAAAGTTTCACTCGAGGCGTGCGGTAAGCTAGCGGCCGGTTATCCCGCGATCGGCAAGGGATTCGATGCGATGACCTGCGCCGCGCTTGGGCTCGATGAACAGGCGGTAAAAGATTACATCAAACAGAGCAAACCGACTTACCCCCAATTTGAGGCGTGGGTGAAAAAGAACGCAAAGTCGCTAGATCGACAATCGATCGAAAAGCATAACGCGGCGGTGCGCGGGTATAATCATGATGACGAAACGCGCGAAAGTATTCTCGGATCGTGCGGCATCTCCGATGATGCTTCCGCGGCAAAAGACGCAGTGAACCTGAACAATCTCGACGACTGGTACGAGTTTCACCAAGCGGTGCTGAAATAGGTCGGAGGGACGCGCTTTTGCGCGTCCTGGACATGCGAAAGCATGTCCCTCCGTTCCTGATTTCTTGGTTTCCTGATTCGATTCGTTTTGTAAGCTTCCACCCGTGCCGCCGCTCACTTACGCGAATTATCTCGATCTGGAGAAACTGCTCACGCTTCAGAAGCCGCGATCAACTCCGCCGGAACACGATGAGATGTTGTTCATTATCATTCATCAAACCTACGAGCTCTGGTTTAAGCAGTTGCTCCATGAGTTCGAAAAGATAAAAACGGATTTTTCCGCGGGCGATCTGTTCGGCGCGATTCATTCGTTCAAGCGGGTCCGGACGATCATGAAAGTGCTGGTCGCTCAGATCGACATCCTCGAGACGATGACGCCGACGTCATTCTCGAGCTTTCGGGACCGGCTGGAAACGGCGTCTGGCTTTCAATCGATCCAGTTCCGGGAAATCGAGTTCGTGCTCGGTTATAAGCGTGAATCGACCCTCAAATACGTGAAACCCGATTTTCCGGGAGCGGATCGACTACAAGAGCGAATCGGCGAGCGGACGGTGATCGATCATTTCTACGATTTTTTGGAAAACCGCGGCGCGAAGATCCCGGCAGAATTGAAAAACCGCGACGTCACAAAGGCGAACGAGCCCAACCAACAGGTCCAAAAGGAAATTCTTCGGCTCTACAAAAGTTCACCCGAAGTTTCGATCCTCTTCGAGCTGATGACAGATTTCGACGAAGGGTTGCAGGAATGGCGTTATCGCCACATCAAACTGGTCGAGCGCACGATCGGCGCGAAAAAAGGGACGGGCGGTTCACCGGGCGTGCCGTTCTTGAAGGAGTCGCTCTTCAAACCGATCTTTCACGATCTCTGGGGGATTAGACACGAAATGTAGTCGCGGCGCAGCGCGCCGCGGAAATCCAAATGACGGATGTCGGAGGGAACGACTCCTCGCCTTAATCCTCTCCTCGGTCGAAGAGGAGAGGGAGGAGAGCTGAAATAGCAAGAGATGTCTCGACTTCAATCGACATGGCATGGGCTTCCTGATTTGCATCTCTGAATCAGTGAAGTCCGCGTAATCCGCGGTTAAGCATTGAGGCCGAGGAATTCGCGGGCGGTTTCAGAAAGAAGTTGCGCTTTGTCTTTGGCAGAAAGCTCTCCCATCGATTCGATGAGCTTACCGGGCTCCGCTTCACCGAGGGGGAATGGGTAATCGGAGCCTAAGGCGACGCGTTCCGCGCCGAAGAGCTTCAGCAAGAGGTTGAGCGCGTCGGCGTCGTGAACGAGCGAATCGACATAAAAGCGGGCGGGCGTTTTATCATTCGCCAAATATTTTCGTGGTTCGGTTTCGTTATCGATCGCGACGAGGTCCGGTCGGACGTGAAATCCATGCTCGATTCGGCCGATCGTTCCGGGAAAGGCGCCGCCACCATGCGCGAACACAACGCGAAGTTTTGGGAAGTGCTCAAAGACTCCGCCGAACATCATCGAGCAGATCGCGAGCGAACTTTCGGCCGGCATGCCGACAAGCCACGGCAGCCAATATTTCGGCATTCGCTCCTTGCCCATCATGTCCCAGGGATGAACAAAAATTGGAGCGTTCAAGCCCTGGGCCGTTTTCCAGAGGACGTCGAGCGACGGATGATCCAGATTGCGGCAATCTGGGCCATGACAATGATCGTTTGGATCGACATGGGTGCCGATCTCGACTCCGCGAAGTCCGAGCTCGCCCACGCAACGCTGCAGTTCTTGCGCGGCAAGGTCTACATCTTGCAACGGAATTGTCCCGAGACCGACAAAGCGCTTCCGATTCGCGCGAACGACTTCGGCGATGTGGTCGTTTAGAATCCGACAAAGCTCCAATGCGTCGCGCGGTTTCGCCCAGTAGCTGAACATCACCGGGACGGTAGAGAGCACCTGCATTGAAACCCCGACACTATCCATTTCTTCGATGCGTCGCTCCGGATTCCAAACGTTGTCGGTGATCTCGCGAAAAACACGGTCGCCGATCATCATTCGCGCGCTGCAGTCATCGCAGTGCTCCAGCCTGACAAATCCGGGATAACCGAACTTTTTATCCAGGTTCGGCCATTGGCGCGGCAGGATGTGAGTGTGAATGTCGATCTTCATTTGTAAGGCGTCTGTGTCAGCCGCCCTGGCGTTTCACAGAAACGCCCTACAATCATTTGAATGGTTTCACCGGTTGCGGCTGCGGGACCTTCGTGCCGCATTTCTTGCAGGTACGACGCGCGTCGTCGTTCCAGAAATCGAGCATGGTCTTGCTGAAATGCTCGACGATGTCGGCGCAGTCGAAATCGATGTCTTCGACCAACGCCCCGCAATTTTCACAATAGAAAATGACGTGCTCGTGTTCTCCAGGCGGGCGACGTCGCTCGACCACAACGCCGATCGTGTCCGGTGGACGGACCGGCGCATGCGGAACATTCGGCGGAATGAAGAAGGTTTCGCCTTCGCGCACGAGATGATCGACGATGCGGTCGCCTTCGCGGATGCGAACTTTGATATCGCCTTTGAGCTGATAAAAATATTCTTCCGAGTCGACCAGGTGAAAATCGTTCCGAGCGTTCGGGCCCTTGATCACCATCACGAAAAAATCGCGGCCATCATAAAGATAGCGATTGCTGACCGGCGGTTTGAATGTTTCACGATTCTCTTCGATCCATTTTTCTAAGTTAATCGGCGGCTGAACGGCGGGCGCGGTGCGTTCTTTGGAAGATGAGGATGGAGGCTTGGTGAGCGTGGCCATGAAACGAGCGTATTTCCGTGAAGCTGAAGCGTCAAACGTATGGATCGGCTTCTCCGAAGACGATGCTAATTAGGCGACTTTGCAGGGTATCTCTAACATCGAGGTCCGAGCCGGACTGGCATTAGGACTGCTCGATCCACCAAAGATGAAATGTTTCGCATTGCGCCGCCTAACGGACTGCGCGTTAATATCCGCCACTTTATGAAACGCAGCTGTTTACTTGAATTCGCGCTCGTGGGAGCGACCGCGGTTTTGTTTTGCAGCTGCGAGGAAATGCCGCAGCAAATACAGAAACCACTCGCCGCAATAATGCCGGCGCCAGAGCCCGGCTGGTGGAGTGACGAAGGCGCTTCGGGCGAACCGCGCATCGTTGTTCATTTGACCGAGCAAAAGGCTTACTTCTTTAAAGGAAAACATTTGGTCGGCGAATCGACCGTTTCCACAGGCAAGAAGGGTTTTTCGACTCCGCCCGGCCATTATTCCATCGTCTCCAAAGACAAGAACCATTTCTCGAGCGAATTCGGTGATTACATCGACAGCGACGGCAACATCGTGGTGCAAAACATCGATGTGCGAAAAGATCGCAAGCCGCGCGGGACGCATTTCGATCCAGCGAGGATGCCGTATTGCATGCACTTCAACGGCGGTTACGCGATGCACCAGGGCTACGTCCCGCCGTTTGCGGCATCGCACGGTTGCATTCGTTTGCCGGAAGGGATGGCGGCACGTTTCTATAACAACGCGCCGGTGGGTACGTCGATGACGGTAAAGGAATAAATGTCCGACCCCGATGCGGAGGACTTCGAAAAAGGTAATTCAGTCCGATTGCTCTATAAGGTTATCGGATACGTCGCGATCTGGATTGTCGCGCTGCTTTTGACCGCGCCGGGTCTCTGGGCGCTGGCGTGGATGTTTCCGCTGGGTCTTGTCGCCGTCATCGATCGTCACACTGCCAACGCTGGCGGCTGGGGAGTGCTTATTGGTTGCTATGCCGTTTATCTCATCCAAGGCTTTTTTTATTTCCGCTCGAAGACCACAACGCGAACGGTGATTCTCTACGGCGTCCTGGTGGTCTTGCTGATTGGCAATATCGCCGGCTGCCGCGACATGATGCGCTCGCATTGAACCGATCAGCTAATCAGTTCAAAGAATTTCTTCAGGTCGATGTTGCCACCTGAAACGATGGCGACGATCGGGCCTTTACCCGCTTTTCCAGTCAACGCTGCCGCGAGCGGCAACGCTCCTGCGCCTTCAGAAACGATGCGCGCTTTCTCGGCCATTATCCGCATCGCCTTCTTCGTTTCTTCCAAAGTGACGACAATGTAGTCGTCTACCAGCGGCTTCATGCGGTCCCACATTCGCGGGAACATGCTTTGACCGCCGGCGCCATCGACGAACGATGCTTTCCAGTTCTTAAAAACCTGCGGCGAATTTTTCTCAAAGGACAATGCCGCTGGCGCGGCGGTCTCGGGTTCGGCGCCGAAAATTTTAATTCCCGGATTGATCGCTTTGATCGCGCTCGCCACTCCAGTGATTAATCCGCCGCCACCGATGCTGGCGATGATTGCTTTTGTGTCCGGCGCGTCTTCCAAAATCTCCAGCCCCATGCTTCCGTGGCCGGCAATAAAATTATCGTCGTCGAACGGATGAACGAATGTTCCATCGACGCCGGGAAACGCGCGATCATCCAGCGCTTTCCAAGCGACATCGTAAGATACGAGAACTAATCTTGCGCCAAGCGCGCGCATTCGCGCGAGCTTCGATTCAGGCGCGGTTTCAATTGCGACGACCGTGCAAGGAACACCGGCTTCTCGTGCGGCGTAAGCGACTCCCTGCCCGGCGTTGCCGGCGCTGATCGTCCAGACGCCACGTTTGCGATCTTGTTCCGGGAGAAGCGCGACGGCATTCGCCGCGCCGCGTAACTTGTAAGCATTGATTGGCTGGAGATTCTCCAGTTTCAATCGAACATCGGGAAAATCTGGGCCGAGTTCCAAACGAACGAGCGGAGTTCGCACGATTGTTTGCGCGATGCGCTCCCGCGCTTGTCTGATTTCGTCCAACTTAATTGGCCGGACAGGGTCGAGCGTTGCCGCCATGGAAAATGTCGTCCTACCCGGGCGGCCAGGCGAGAGCGCGTTTGCCCAATAAATGAACGTGAAGATGCGGTACGCTTTCGCCCGCGTCGGGGCCACTGTTAATCACAACCCGGTAGCCGGATTGCTCGATCCCCAGTTTTTTCGCAAGCTCACCAGCGACGAGTAACAATTTTCCAAGAATCGCGCGCTCGGATTCGGATGCAGCCGCTAATCTGGGGATCACTTTCTTCGGCACAATCAAAACATGGACCGGCGACTGCGGATTCACATCGTGAAAAGCGATTGCGTCGTCGTCTTCCCAAATGATTTTCGCAGGAATCTCACGCGCGATAATTTTTTCGAAAATCGTCATGGCAAATTGTCGGACTGAGCAATCACTTCAGCGAGCATTTCAAGCGCTCGCTGCTGGTCGCCATCAACCGTTCACGAATGAAGCAGACAATTTCTTCCCGTAAAGCATCGCAGGCACGGGTCCAAACTCGCGTGCAGCGCAAATGTTTCACACAGGCTTGCAACGAGCAGAGCTGCAAATTGTCAACACCGGTCTCGATCAGGGAATTGAGACGTTTTTCGAGAAGATCGAAAAAGGCGAGCTCGTACCCGCTGCCGGCTTGATGCGCGATATCGACCAACGAAATCGAGATCGGCGGCGGAGCCGGTGCGAAGTAGGGAATAATCTCCTTGTAACCGATCGCTTTCAGGACGTACTGGACCGTCTCCTGAAGCTGTTTGAACGCGACAACGTTCTCGTCGTTTCGAAGGTGCAAATAAAACGCGATGCTCTCAGTGACATGTTCGGTCAACCACCAGCTCGGGTAACCGGCCTTATCGGCCGCGCGGTTAATCGCGGCGTGCAGCCAGTCGCGGTCGAACTCGAAGAGCTGGCCTGAGTCGCAGCGCAGATAAGGAAATTCTTCTTTAAACGCGACCATGACTTACTTGATCGGGTGGAAATAATTCACGTTGCTTCGAGTCAGGCTTCGCCGCCTTGCCCAGCGCGTGGATGGCGTCGACGAATTGATCGACATCTTCGAAGCGACGATGGACCGAGGCGTAACGGAGATACGCGACTTCATCGATACCGCGCAGTTTTTCGAGGACCTTTGCCCCAATAGCGGTGGATTGGACCTCGCGGTCGCCGGTTTCCAAATCGTGCACGATTTCATCGACGAGCTGCTCGAGCGTCAGCAAACTGGTGGAGCGCTTCTCGAAAGCTTTGGCAATGCTCCCAGCGAGCTTCCGTCGATCGAACGGCTCGTGAGTGCGATCGCGCTTCACCACGCGCAAGTCCGAGCGCTCGATCTCCTCGTAAGTGGTGAAGCGATATCCGCATTTGAGGCATTGGCGGCGCCGGCGAATGCTGGAGCTATCGCGAGACTGACGGGAATCGATGACCTTGTCATCACGCGAGCCGCACTTGGGGCAACGCATAGTGTTAAAGCGCTAAATAACACACCACGCGTTGTGGCGTCAACGATCTTTAACGCTTGGAATTGTTGTTCCGCTCAAGCCGCGACCGCTTTGCGCGGTGCGCTCTTCTTCGGCTTTCTTTCGGCGAATTCGAAACCGACTTTTCCGTTTTCCAACTTGAGGTGCGCAGAAAACGGGCGGCCCTTTTTAGAAACAAACTTCGGGAGAAGATCGGTCTTGCCCGTCGTAATCAGTTTTTGCACCTGCTCCTTCGGGATTTCGCGGTGCAGGATGTTCTTGCTGATACGGAATGTGCAGGTCTTCTCCTTGGCCACTGCGTTCTCGCAGGCATAGGCGCGATCAAGCACATAAACCTGACCTTTCTGGCAAATTGGACAAAGTCCGAGCGCTTCGTGCTTCTCGGTATCGATCGTAACCGGCTGATCATGACCGTTCTCGCCGAAATCGAACGCCGGTTTGAAATCTTCACTGAGTTTGACGGTTGCGTTGAACTTGCGGCCGACTTTGCTTCGAAACCCTTCAAGCGGGCCCACTTGTTTCTCAGTTAAAAGTTTTTCCAACTCCGAACGTTCGAACAATCGCCCGGCCATCGTTTTCCAAACGATTAGTCCGCAGGATCGGCATTTGAAGGTGCGATAACTTTCGTCGAAAGGTCCGCCGCCGCACTTCGGACATTTCACCTCAAGCGGCTCGAAATCTCCAGTCACACTATCGCCTTCGAAATTTTTTGCCTTCTCAACGATTTCGCGGGTGAACTTCTTGATGTGGGCCATGAAATCGTTGCGCTTCATCGCGCCTTTTTGCATCCGCTTGAGTTTGGATTCCCATTCGCCGGTCATTTCCGGGGAACACAACTCAGTCGCACCGATGCCGCGCAAAAGCGTGATCAACGCCAAACCTTTGGCGGTCGCAATCAATTCGCGGCCCTGACGATGGACGTAACCGTCGTGAATCAAGCCTTCGATAATTGCCGAGCGCGTGGCCGGCGTGCCGAGACCTTTCTCGCGCATGGCTTCGCGCAGTTCCTCGTCTTCCACGAGTTTGCCGGCGCCTTCCATTGCTGAGAGCAGCGTCGCTTCCGTGAAACGCGCCGGCGGTTTCGTTTCATTTTGGGCAACTTCGATATCAAGCCCTTTGGCCGGTTCGTTCGGTGAAATCGCCACCAGCGACTCCTCGCCCTGCTGTTCTGAGGCCGCCTCGCGCCCGTAAACGGCGAGCCAGCCCGGGTCCTTGATGATTTTGCCTTCGGTCTTAAACGCATCCTTCTCGACCCGGGTGATGCGTGTCGTCACTTCAAATTGCGCCGCGGGGAAAAAGCCGCTGATAAAGCGGCGCACAATCATGTCGTAGATTTTTTGCTGCACTTCATCCAGTCCGTGGGGCGCGGTCCCGGTCGGGATGATGGCGAAGTGATCCGAAATCTTGGCGTTGTTAAAAATCCTTTTCGACGGTTTGACCCAATTGTTGTCGAGAACGGTGCGGGCATGCGGATTCTCGATTCGGCTCAAGGTCGATTTTACCGTCGGGATGTAATCCTCCGGCAAATAGCGGGAATCGGTCCGCGGATAAGTAATGACTTTGAAGCGCTCGTAAAGCTGCTGCGCAATCTGCAAGGTGCGTTTGGCGCTGAAGCCGC
>Ga0209056_10003829_pt1 | contig 15934 bp, 14 predicted proteins | sample GraSoiAngelo_114_FD_185876 | JGI IMG/M metagenome (GOLD analysis project Ga0209056, IMG submission 185876) | Grasslands soil microbial communities from the Angelo Coastal Reserve, California, USA - 14_0903_13_40cm (SPAdes) (version 2) | ecosystem: Environmental > Terrestrial > Soil > Grasslands... | reverse complement strand
CCCGGCCATTGGTGACCGAGCTGCCCTTCGATCCGTTCACCACCGGGGCGATGCTCTTTGGCTCCGTCTTCCCGCGCACCGGCACGTTCACCTACTCGGTGTACGGGCAGGTCATCGACCAGTTCAGCGCCGAGCCCGAACCGCAGCCCGTGGACCGTAGCGTCGGGGGTCGCCTGGAATACGCGAGCCTCGGGGGATGGTCGGTCGGCGGCTCGTACCTGGCGCTCACCGCGCCTCGCGCCGGTCTGCCCGAGGCGGGCGAAGCGCCGGAACGAGGCGGAGCCGCGGCCGGACACGGGGGCGGCTGGCGCCACTTGACCGGCGTAGACGCGCTCTGGCAGCGCGGCCCGTTCGAGGTTATGGGCGAGTTCGCCTTCCAGGAGCCGGCCCGCGGCGCGGGCCGGCAGTGGGGCCTCTACGTGCAGCCGGTGGCGGAAGTGCTGCCGAGGTTCTACCTTGTCGGGCGCTACGAGCACTTCGACCAGCCGGCGCCGGCGCCGGCGGTGAACATCGGTGTCCTCGGCCTCGCCTACAAGCCCTGGCCGTTCGTCGTCCTCAAGGGCGAGTACCTGTTCGCCGATCACCGCGCCGAGCAGTCCCCGCCGGGTGTCAGGACGTCCTTCACGGTCCTCTTCTGAGGTGCGGCGGGTCGGGGCGCTCGTCTGCGCGGCGATCGCCTTGCTCGTGCCTATGCCCGCCGTCCCGGAGGAGCAGGCGCTGGCGATCGTCGTGCACCGCGAGCGCACCGAGGCGCTCGACATCGAGGACGTGGCCCGCATCTATCTGCGGAAACGCCGCTTCTGGGAGAACGGGGCGCCGATCGTGGCGCTCCACCGCGAGCTCGGGACCGCGGCGCGCGCATCCTTCTCGCGCCGGGTCCTGCGCGCCGATCCGGGGCAGCTGCGGGCGTACTGGGACCAGCAGTACTTCGCGGGGATCTTCCCGCCGGAGGTGCTGTCTTCCGATGCCGCCGTCAAGCGGTACGTGGCCGCTGATCGGGACGCCATCGGCTACATCGAATGGAGCGAGGTCGACGACTCCGTGCGCGTCGTGCTCAAGATCGAGTGAGCCGACCGGCGTGGGCGCGACACGGGCCCGCGCCTCCCGGGCGCCCGGCCCACTCTCGACTCGGGAGATCGGCCTCGGATCCCGAACGCGCGGGAGGCCGGAGGGCTCTCGCCCCCGGCCTCCCGTTTCGTGGGTGTCGCAGTGCGGCCACCCTGCCCGTCCGGATGAAGTCGACCGCGGTCGTCCGCACCAGCGGGCCGTTCAGGAAGTGGCGATGGCCTGGGATTTCCTCCTGGTACGGATCCCGGGCGGCCGGCGGCGCCGGCCGCCCGGGATCCGAGACTCCCGCGTGGTAGAGACCGACCACTTCCCTACGGCGCCACCGTCAGCAGGACGGCGGGATGGGCCAGGCTTCCCTCGCGGGAGTTGTAGATTACGCTGTCGGTGCTGACGGTGTCTATGGCGAAGCAGTAGACGCCGTCGCCCGGGATGGCGGGGGTCACGTCGAAGTCCGCGAGCTGACCCGCCGCCACCGCGCCGAGCGTCGCCAGCGCCGGCCCGTCGATCGCCGGTTGCGTGTTCCACGTCATCGTCAGCTCGTTCCAGCTGCAGTTCGATATCGCGTGGATGCTCCCGCCCGTGACGCTCCCGGAGTTGGTCACGTTGGCGACCTGGAGCTTCAGGTGGGCGCCGGTGACGTGGCTCGGGCCGACGCCGCTCACGCTGACGCGGAGGAAGGTATGCTGCACGCCGGTGGTACCCGGATTCGAGGCGACGCCGTTGTCCACGAAGATCTGAGGTTTGGTCCCGAAGTTCGTGGTCGGCAGGTCGGACTGGACGTAGGTGTCGGCCACCACCGTGCCGACGGCCGCAGCGACGGGCAGAGTCGTCGTGGTCGTGGGCGCCGGCGGCGCCGTCGTCGTGGTCGTCGTCGGGCCGGGCCCGCACGGGCAAACGGCCGTGACCGCGACCTGCGGCTTGCCGACCGTGGCCTCGCGGGAGTTGTAGAGGGCGCTGTCGGTCGAGAGGGTGTCGAGCGCGAAGCAGTAGACGCCGTCGCCGGGGACGGCGCTGGTCACGTCGAAGTCCACCACCTGCCCCTGCGCCACAGCGCCCGTCGTCGCCAGCACCGCGCCGTCGATCGGGGGCTGCGTCTGCCAGGTCATGGTGCGCTCGTTCCACCCGCAGTCCGTGATCGGATGGAGGCGGCCGCCCGAGACGCTCTGGGCATTCGTTACCTTCGCCACCTGCAGCCGCAGATGGGCGCCCGTGACCTGGCGGGGGCCGACGCCGCTGACGTTGACCCGCAGGAAGGTGCGCTGCACGCCGGTGGTGCCGGGATTGGCGGCGACGCCATTGTCCACGGCGAGGAGGGTCTTGGTCCCGAAGTTAGTGGTCGGCAGGTCGGACTGGACGTAGGTGTCGGCCGTGACCGCGGCGAGCGGCGTGTTGGTCGGGCAGAACGGCGGCGGCCCGCCGACGCACACGCCGCCCGCGCAGGTGTCGGCCGTGGTGCAGGCGTTGCCGTCGGTGCAGGGCGCGGTGTTCGGCGTGGTCACGCAGCCCGTGGCGGGGTCACAGGCGTCATCGGTGCAGACGTTGCCGTCGTTGCAGTTGGGCGCCGGGCCGCCGACGCACACGCCGCCCGCGCAGGTATCGGCCGTGGTGCAGGCGTTGCCGTCGGTGCAGGGCGCCGTGTTGGGCGTGTTCAGACAGCCCGTGGCGGGGTCGCAGGCGTCGTCGGTGCAGACGTTGCCGTCGTTGCAGTTGAGCGCCGGGCCGCCGACGCAGACGCCGCCCGCGCAGGTGTCGGCCGTGGTGCAGGCGTTGCCGTCGTTGCACGCCGCCAGGGTGGGGGTGCCGCCGCCACACACGCCGGCGCCGTCACACGTGGTGGCGGTGAGGCAGGGGGTCGGGCTCGCGCAGGGCGCTCCCGCCGGCTCGAACTGGCAAGTGGACGAGCAGCAGTCGCCGTCCAGCGTGTTGCCGTCGTCGCACTGCTCCCCGGGATCGAGGAAGCCGTTGCCGCAGATCGAGGCCTTCTTCCCGAGGACGGACCACAGGTTCGTCTCCACGCCACCGGGCGGCAGCCCCGGCCCCTCGACCCGTAAGAAGTTCGTGCCGCACGGGCTGCCCGTGATCGTATGCAACACCGCCGGATCCCCGATGAACCCGGCGGGCGGCGCCGGCGGGGTCGCGTCCCACTGGAGCCAGGTGCTGACAAAAGAGAACGGGGCGAGCGGGGTCGTGAAGGCGTTGAACCCCGTCGGGGACGCCGCGCCGCAGGTCGGAGGAACCGAGAGGAGACAGTCGTCGGTGAAGTCGATGCTCCGCCGTCCCGGGCCCGCCGCGTGCAAGACGTGGACGCCGAAGGGGTGGGTGATCGTGTAGTCGCCGGCCGCCGGCGTGTCGATCCGGAACCGGATGCGGCTGAAGGTCACTTGGTCGCCGGGGACCACCGCCGCGGCGGGGCCCCCAAAGGTGCCCAGGACGGAGTACACGACGAGCCCGATGGGTACGCCAGGTTGGCCGTTGGGGGGCATCGGCACGTCCGCCGTCACGAACGTGTAGAGGTTCTCATCGAAGAAGTTGCCCGTCGCGATGTCGAGGGGCGCGGCCGGGTCGGGCAGCGGCGGCAGGCCGCACAGCGGGTTCGCCGGATCCAGGCACTGCCCCAGCGCTTGGCCGTTCTGATCGACGTAGTATGCCGGGTATCCGAACGTGGCCGCGCTGATCGGGCCGAAGCTCGCCAGCCCCTGGTGGGGGCACTGCGCGTCGACGGCCGAAGCTACAGCTAGGTGAAGCAGTACGGAAGTGATTCCCAAGATGCGTCCTGTGAGCGTCATGAAACGTCCCCTCCTGTTTTGTTGGTCGGACCGAATCAGCAACACGGGCGGTCCATACTAGAAAGCGAACGAGCCTGTAAATTGGCAAATACCCGCTGCGCGCTTGCTGTATACCGATGCAAAACCACGCGCGGCGAAACCGCCGGGCTAAGAGTGACGAAAGGTGTGAGTTTAGGAGTCGACCGCGACGGCGGTCAGGGCCGCCTGTATGGCGCAGGGCGGATGCTACGAACTAGCTAGATTGCGCCCCGGCCCCACCTTGTAGGCGGGTGACCCGGGGCGAGAGCGGATCACGCTTGGTGTGCTTGTTCTCTCGTTACGGTGAGCTTCACCGCTCGGACTCCTCGGGCAAGGATCCGATCCCGCCGGCGGAGCTGATCCGGTCCGAACACGCCTTGACAGGGCACCGGATCAGTTTCCCAGCCAGCTGAGCAGGCACACCGTCCCCCAGCCGAGGACGACCCCGATCGAGGTTCCTGCAATGAGCGAGACGCCAAAGGGGTCAAGCAGTATCGTCAACATGTTTCCTCCGAGTTCTCATCTCCGCACCGCGTCATCACTGCCGACCGACACAGCAAAGCCCTTGCCAGTCCGTGCCCGTTGAACGGACGCGGCGCGCTCCCATCGTGCGCGGCGAGGCCCCTGCAATGCGGTGCAGCGGGTTTCCCCGCAACCCCTGAAGAAAGCTGCAGCGCCCGGCCTAAGAGCCCATGGCGCGGCGTGGCCTTAGGCCCGGAACTCGGCGGCGACGATCAACCGCTCGAGCCGGTGGCGCTCGTCCCAGTCCGCGCCCCACTGCTCGGCGACGACTCGCGCCGGCGAGCGGCCCATGGCGAGCTGCTCGCCCATCCGCTCGAGATAGATTCGCTCGTCGCGGCCCGAGGCGTCGAGCTCGTGCTGCCGGCGAAGGCCCTCTTCGGCGATCGCGTACAGCTCGCGCGCGAGCTCGAGCACGCGGACCCCACGGAAGCGGGCGAGCAGCGCCTCGCGGTGCACCTGGCGCCAGAGCCCGTCCGTCTCCTCGTACGTCCAGCGCTTCACGAGGTCGTGGGCGGCGGCGAGGCAGTCGGTCTCGTAGAAGACGCCCTTCACGAGCGCCGGCAGCGCGAGCATGCGCTCGGGCGGTTGGCTGTCGGCGGAGCGGAGCTCGATGTAGCCCTTCAGGCGCACCTCGGGAAACAGAGTCGTCAGGTGCAGGTTCCAGTCGTCGAGCGTGGCGCGCTCGCCCGCCGCCCCATCGGCCAGGAAGCGCCGGAAGGGCGTGCCCGTGACGGTCGTGCGATACCTCCCGTCGCGCAGGATGAAGTAGAGGGGGACGTCCAGAGCCCACTCGACGTAGTCGGCGAAGGTCGCTCGCTCCCGGAACGCCAGGCGCAGGAGGCCGCAGCGGGCGGGGTCTGTCTGGGTCCAGATGTGCCCCCGGAAGCTCATGTAGCCGTTCAGGCCGCCGTCCGAGAGCGAGGAGTTGGCGAACATCGCGTTCACGAGGGGCGCGAGCCCCATTCCCACGCGCAGCTTCCGCATGGCGTCGCGCTCGTCGGCGTAGTCGATGTTCGCCTGGACCGTGGCCGTCTGCTTCATCATGCGAAGACCGAGCGTGCCCACCCGCTCCATGTAGGGCGCCATGATCCGGTAGCGCTGCTTCGGCACGAGCTCGATCTCCTCCAGACGGCTGACCGGCTGCATGCCGAGGCCGAGGAACGCCAGACCGAGCTCGCTGCCGACGTCGACCAGCTCGCGCACGTGCGTGGCGAGCTCCTGCTGCGTGCAGTGGAGCGTGCGGCATTGCTCGCCCGAGAGCTCGAGCTGCGCGCCCGGCTCGAGCGTGATGGACGCACCGCCCCGCACGAGCGCCACCGTGCGCCCCTCCTCCTCCTTGGGCTCCCATCCGAAACGCTCCGCGAGCGTGCGGAGCACGGTCTCGATGCCACGCCGCCCCGAGAACGGCGCCGCCCGGCCCGTCGCGCGGTCGACGACGACCTTCTCGTACTCCGTGCCGATCGCCCACTGCGCGGACGGCTTGCCGGCCCGGTGGAACTGCTCGACGAGCTGGCCCACGCTTTCGATCGGGACGGCGCGATCGCTCTGCCGGAAGTCGGTCATGGACCGAAGCGGCGTACGTTAGCCAGGCGTACCGGCTGTCGCAAGATCGCGACGCCGTCTCAGGCCGACGCGCCGCGTGACGAGCGTCCGTCGCGCATCGCAATCAGAAGGTGATGACGCCGCGGGCCACCTCGCCCCCCTCGAGTGCCGCGAACGCCTCGTGGACCTCGCCGAGGGTGAAGCGGCGCGTGACGAGCTCGTCGAGCTTCAGCTTGCCGGCGCGGTAGAGAGCCAGCAGCCGGGGCACGTCGCGCGCCATGTCGGCCGAGCCGTAGAGCGACCCGACGAGCGACTTCTCGGCCAGCGGGAGGAGGAAGCCGGGCAGCGAGACCATCGCGGCGGCGGGTGCGACCCCCACGACCACCGCCTTGCCGCCCCGGCGTACGGCGAGAAACGCCTGCACGATCACCTCGGGCCGGCCGATCACCTCGAAGCTCACGTCCACACCGCGGCCGCCGGTGAGCTCCTGGATGGCGCCGACCGGGTCGGCCGAGCCGGCGTTGACCACGTGCGTGGCGCCGAAGGCGCGCGCGAGGCCGAGCTTCCGATCACTCAGGTCGACGGCGATGATCGGATGGGCGCCGACGAGCGCCGCACCCTGCACGACGTTCAGCCCGACCCCGCCCGCACCGAAGACGGCGACCGATTGTCCCGCCTCGACCCGAGCGGTGTTGATTACCGCGCCGACGCCGGTCATCACGCCGCAGCCGATCAGGCAGGCCCGGTCGAGCGGGATGTCGGCGTCGATCGGGATGCAGCCGCTCTCCGGGACGACGGTCCACTCCGCCATCGAGCCGACCCCCGCCAGCTGTCCGACCGCACTGCCGTCTCGGCTGAACACCTCGGCCGCGAGCGCCTTCACGTAGCCCATCTCGCAGAGATGCGTCCGGCCGGACTCGCAGTACCAGCACGAGCCGCAGTACGGCACCCAGCTGAGTACCACGTGGTCGCCGTCCTTCACCCGGCGCACCCCGGCACCGACCGCCTCGACCACGCCTGCACCCTCGTGCCCGAGGACCGTCGGCAGCGGCATGGGCAGGTCGCCATTGATCACGTGCAGGTCGCTGTGACAGACGCCGCTCGCCCCCAGGCGCACGAGCACCTCGTCGTCGCGCGGTGCCCGGAGGGTCAGCGCCTCGACACGGATCGGCTCGCGGACGGCGTTCACGACGGCGGCGTGCACGGTCTTCATCGGCTCACCTCTGCCGGCCCTTCTACGGCGGGCGCCGCGGCGCCGGCAAGGGTGGCGGCGCCGTTCGCGTCTGAACCCACGTGTCACGGCACCGCCGCGCTTGCCCTGTGCCTGCCGCCATGCGGACGTTACCCATCTCCATTCCCGCCACGGCGGCCAGCCGAACGCCCGGCAGGCACGCAACGTGCTCCAACGGTCGCCACCGCGGGATGACGTGGTTCGGGTCGACCGCAGCGCGGGGATGATGTGGATGGCGGATGCGGACCGGGCGGCGGAGCGGGGTGTGGACGCGGTGACCTCAAAGCCGGGAGGACGGCGGCGCCGGTGACGGCGCCGCCGCTCCCTCCTCCCGAAGCAGCCGCCGCCCCAGAAGCCATGCGAGGCTTCGCCGAGCCCGGCGCGGGTCGGGGCGTGCGGCGGCAGCCGCGCGGGCGTTGGAGCGAGGCGCGCGCAGTGCGGGAGCCGCGCACGGGCATCTGGCGTCGGGACGAGCGCAAGCGCAGGCCACAGCGCGGCTTCGCCGCGCGAGGCGCCCGCTCCCCAAAACCTGCGGAGGCCGGCGCCGAAGGCGCCGCGCTGGCCGACGGGGCCCGGGGCGCGCGGCGGCAGCCGCGCGGGCGTTGGACCGCAGCGAGCGAAGCGAGCGAGCACCGCACGGGCCCCCGGAGGAGTTAGGAACGCGCATCACGGCGCGGCACCCAGCGCGGCACCCGGCGCAGGTACTCGCCGTAAGCCGCGCCGAAGCGGTCCCTCAGGGCCGGCTCCTCGACGCGCACCACCCATAGGTGAGCACCGGCGGCGGCCGCTGCCGTGGCCACCCCGATGCTCCAGGAGCGGAGCGCGAGCGCCGTGCCCGCCAGGCCGAGCAGCAGCCCCGCGAGGAGCGGGTTGCGCATGCGGAGATAGGGTCCGGCGAGGATGAACGGCGGTCGCGGCCCACGCCGCGGCCGCCCCCCGCCGCCGAGGAGAAGCGCGCTTCGCACCGCGAGCGCGAGGCCAGCGACGGCGAGCCCGACGCCCGCCGCGCCCACCTAGACGGCCGCCATGCGAAGGATCTCGGCCCACATCGCGGCCGGGACCGGCATGACCGACAGACGCGGGAGCCGGAGAAGATCGAAGCCCGCGAGCTTCGGGTTGGCACGCATGTCGGCCAACCGGGCGGGCTTCGCGAGCTCCCGTACGGGCTCGAGGTCCACGACCACCAGACGCGGATCCTTCTTCTTCGGGTCCGGGTAGGGGGCGCGGACGACGCGCGCGATGCCGACGGCGGCCCGCTCCGAGCCCGAGTGATAGAGGAGCGCCTCGTCACCCTTCGCCATCGCCCCCACGTGCCTGAGCGCGAGGGGGTTCTTGACCCCGTCCCACACCGTCCGCCCGTCGCGCGCGAGATCGGCCCAGGAGTATGTCCCCGGCTCGGTTTTCAGGAGCCAGCGATTTGCCATCAGGCGTAGTGGCTGCGGCGCTTCACCACGAGTTCGCGCTCGAGATAGAAGATCTCGACCTTCCCGGCCGCCGCGCCCTTGGGCCCGAACTTGTGGCCGTGGAGCACCGTGTCGAGCACGCCGAGATCCGGCCGCCCGGGCAGGTCGCGCAGCGCGCGGATCTCCGTCGACGCGAAGACCGTGTCGCCCGCGAACACCGGCGCCGTGTGGCGGCCGGTCGCGTAGCGCAGGTCGGCGAGCGCGTTGTCCGCGACGTCGGCCGACGAGAGCCCGAGGCACAGGTTGAACGGGATGCCGCCGAAGACGATCAGCTGGCCGCCCACGTAGCGCTCGGGCTGCTGGTCGATCATCCACTGGTTCGAGTGCACCTGGGAGGTGTTGTCGAGCATGCCGGTCAGGAGGATGTGATCGGTCGTGACCACCCGCCCGCGGGAGTGCTCCAGGACGTCGCCCGGCCGGAAGTCCTCGAAATACGTGTCCGGGCTCGAGAGGTGCGCAAGGTCGCGGTAGGGGCGGCTCGGCTCGTACGCGGGAAGACCGAGCGAGACGGGAATCTCGCGGGGAGGGACTTCCCCGTCGGCGACCGTTGCCTGCGGGTCGCGCTTCCAGACCTGGACCTTGCGCTGGAACGTCAGCACCACTTGACCGTCCTGGTTGTGTCCCGTCGTCTGCACGTGGACGACCCCGAGCGTCGGGTCCCGCGTCGACGCCCTCACGCTGAGCACGGTCGTCTCCGCCTCGAGCGTATCGCCCAGGTAGACGGGGACCCCGAAGCGCATGTCGATGTACTCGAGGTTGGCACGCGCGTTCTCCGAAACGTCCTCGACGCTCTGGCTGAAGACGACGGCCATCACCAGGCCGGGAGGGACGACCATGCCGCGGAACCCGTACGCCTTGGCGTAGCGCGCGTTCTTGGAGAGCGGGTTGGTGGTCATCGAGAAGTCGGTGAAGACCGCAAACAACCCCTCGGTGATGGTCTTCCCGCGCTTGTGTCGAAAGACCTGACCGGGGCGGAAGTCGTCGAGGAAGTGGCCGTGCTGCTTGCGGATGACCGCCATGCCGTCCTAGCGGCGGCCGCCGGTCGCCCGCGACGTCACGCCTTGCCCTTGGCGGCAGGCGACGCGTTCGCCAGGGAGGACGCGGTGGCGCTCATGACCGACAGGAACGTCCTCCGCTGCCGCTCGGGCAGTTCGTTGTAGCGGCGGATCAGCTCCTCGACGCCAGGATCGCGGGTGAGGGGCAGCACCTCGAAGCCCATGTCGCCGACGGGGGGCGAGACGTTCCGCGTCTCATCGAGCATGCGACGGAGCTCGTCGTTCAGGATGGACGGATCGAGCCCTCTGAGCGCCCGCAGGAGCGGCACGTTGATCTTCATCAGCACGAGGAGCGGCGTGGCGAGGCCGCGGCCGGCCTCGAGCCGGCTGACCGCGCCCTGACTCACGCCGGCGAGCCGGGCGAGCTGCTCCTGCGACAGGCCGACGAATTCCCGGACACGACGGATGCGGGCCCCGAGCTCGCGCATCCACTTGGCCCAGTCGATGCTCGGTCCCGCTCTCTGCGTCCAGCCCGCCGGCCCTTGGGGACCGGCGCCCGGTGACTGGCGCCTGGCAGGCGCGGCGTGCAGCTCGAGGGTGCCGCTCGGATGGTCAGCGCGCACGTGAGATCGTCCCTATGCGTACGCTTCCTGTCTAGACGCCGGCGAGATGTCAAGCGGACGGCCCTCAGTGGCCGCGCCCCGCGGCCGCGTCGGCCTGCGCTTCGGGCACGGCCACCGCGAGCACCTTGCCCACGCGTCGTCCCTTCATCTCCATCACTCGCAGCTCGTATCCCGGCAGCGCGACCTGGTCGCCCCGGCGGGGAATGCGCCCGATGCGCGCCGTCACCAGGCCGCCGAGGGTGCTGACGTCCCCGGGACGAGGCAGCTCGACCTGCAGGCGTTCGGCGGCGTCGTCGATCGGCGTCAGACCGTCGAACACGAAGCCCTGCGCGGTCTGCTCGACCTGCGGCGGCTCGCGGTCGAACTCGTCCTGGATGTCGCCGATGAGCTCCTCGATCACGTCCTCGAGGGTCACCAGCCCCGAGGTGCCGCCGTACTCGTCGACCACGATCGCCATGTGCGTGCGGCCGTCCTGGAAGTCGCGCTGCAGCGCGTCCAGCGGCCGGCTCTCGGGGACGAAAAGGATCGTCCGCTTGAGCGCCGCGAGATCCTCGGAGGAACGTAGCTCGCTGCGGCGCTGAAAGAGGTCCTTCACGTGCACCATGCCGACCACGTGGTCGATGTCGCTGCTGGCCAGGGGGAAGCGCGTGTGCGCGGTCCGGGTGATGACCGCGAGGTTCTCCTCGAGCGGCTGCGCGAGCGACAGGTAGGCGATGTCGGCGCGCGGGATCATGACGTGGCGCGCGGTGCGCTCGGTGTAGTCGATGACGTTCTCGAGGAGCTCTCGCTTCTGCCCCGAAAGTGCGCCCACCCGGTGCGACTCGGCGAGCAGCATGCGGAGCTCCTCCTCCGAGTGCGCCAGGTCGCCGCTCGTCTCCGCCGTCACACCGAGCAACCGGAGGGTCGCCGCCGCGGTCCGCCCGAGGAGCCAGAGCGCGGGCGCGAAGACGAGCTGGAAGACGCGGATCGGCAGGGCCACCCAGAGCGCCACCCGCTCGGTGCGCCGGATCGTGTAGGACTTCGGCACCAGCTCTCCGAGGACGATGTGCAGGAAGGTGATCAGCGCAAAGGCCACCGTGATCGACGTGTTCTCGATGACGCGCTCGGAGGTGATGCCGAGTGCCGCGAACACGGGCTCGAGCAGGTGCTGGAAGGCGGGCTCACCGATCCAGCCGAGGCCGAGGCTGGTGAGCGTCACGCCGAGCTGCGTCGCCGAGAGGAAGGCGTCGAGGCGTCGCTGCGCGGCCGCGACGGCCTTGGCGCGCCAATCGCCGGCCCGCGCGAGCTCGGTAATGCGCGTCACGCGGACGCGCACCATGGCGAACTCTGCGGCAACGAAGAAAGCGTTCAGGAGAACGAGCCCGAGGGCGACGAAGACGAGAACTGGGTCGGACGGCATTCGGGAAGGGGGAACTCCCGGCGAATGCTAGAGGAACCGCGCCGGGGGAGGCAAGCCCGTTGCATGACACCCAGGCCGGACCAGTGTATTTTCGAGTGTATTCCCCGTTCGGGCGGCGGTGGGAACACCGCCGGAGGAGGTCGTATGCGACGTGGTGTGGTGGCGATGGCGGTGGTGTGGGCGGTCGTGCTCGGAGCGGCCCGGGTGGGACTGGCGCGCGGCGAGCACGAGATCGACGACGACCAGCTCGAGATCGAGATGGCGCGCAACCGGGCGCTCGCCGCGTACGTGGCGCGCAACGGCAAGCCGGACGTCGCCGAGAGCCGTGAGCTGGCCGACCGGCCGCCGTGGGACGATCACGAGGTGACGCTCTACTATCTCGGCATGCGCAAGGAGATCGGGTTCGCGCGTGCCTGGATCCTCGGGCGGCCGACGGTTCACCTGGAGCGCTACGAGCGGCCGCTCAGCGATGCCGACGTCGCGGCGCTGTCGAAGCGGGCGCGCCAGCGGCCGGCGGACAAGGGCCGGCCCGCGAGCGTCGATCCGGTCCCGGGCAGTCCGCCTGCAGCCGCCGGCGCCGCGGAGCACGCCGAGGGCGCTGCACCACGGGCGGAGGCAGCCGCCGGCCCCGCGGAGCGCGCCGAACAGGCCGCGCAGCGGGCGGAGGCGGCGGCGAGCCGCCTGGAGGCCGCCGCGGCCGAGGCCGAGCATGCAGCCGACCGCGCCGAGGCGGCGTCCGACGCGCTGGAGACCGCCGTCCAGACCGCCCGCCGGAAGTGAGCCTGGAGCGTGCGGGCGCTTCGCTGGGACGGCATCCGGCTGGCGCTCGCACGCGACGTCCCTGAGCCGGTGCCGGCACCGGGCGAGGCGCTCGTCCGCGTCCACCTGGCCGGCATCTGTCGCACCGACCTCGAGATCACGCGCGGCTACCTCGGCTTTCGCGGCACGCCGGGGCACGAGTGGGTGGGGCACGTGGTCGCCGCGGAGGAAGCGGATCTCGTCGGCGCTCGGGTGGTCGGCGAGATCAACTTTGCCTGCGGCGTGTGCCCGACCTGCGTCGCCGGGCTCGGCCGTCACTGTCCGGTGCGGCGGGTGCTCGGCATCGTCGGCGCCGACGGTGCGTTCGCCGACCTCGTCCTGCTCCCGGCGCGCAACCTGCACCGCGTCCCAGACTCCGTGCCCGACCGGGCCGCGGTGTTCACCGAGCCGCTGGCAGCGGCCTTCGAGGTGCTGGAGCAGGTGCCGGTCGGGCCCGGCCTGCGCGCCGTCGTCCTGGGCGACGGGAAGCTCGGTCTCCTCGTGGCGCAGGTGCTGGCCGGGGCAGGGGCCGAGGTCGTCCTCGTCGGGCGCCACGAGCAGAAGCTCGCGCGGGCGCGGCACCTCGGGATCGCGACGGGCTCGGCGGCCCCGGGGGCCGACCTCGTCGTGGACGCGACGGGCTCGCCCGGAGGGCTCGCCGCGGCGCTCGCGCTCGTCCGCCCGCGCGGGACGGTCGTGCTGAAGACGACCGTCGCCGGCGATCACCGCCTGGACCTCGCGCCTGCCGTCATCAACGAGGTGACGATCGTCGGTTCGCGATGCGGCCGGTTCGCGCCGGCGCTCGCCGCCCTCGCCGGCGGCCGGATCACCGTTGCGCCGCTCGTCGACGCGGTGTATCCGCTGGACGACGCGGTGGGGGGCCTTCGCCCGCGCCGCGGAGCCCGGAGTCCTCAAGGTGCTGATCGAAGCCGGAGGCTGAGATGGCGCGCCCCGCGTCCCGCGTTCCCGACGTCGTCCCGCTCACCGCCGCCGAGCGGCGGCTCGCCGCATGGCTTCGGTTCTTCGCGGCGATCTTCGCCGCCGGCGCGGTCATCTTCTTCGTCCGACCCGAGGGGACCGTCGCCGACCTCAACCGGGTCGGGTTGCTGCTCGGGCTCACGCCGCTGCCGCCGGCCGGTGGGCCCGTCGCGGCGGACTTCTGGCTCACGCTGGCGGTCGCCAACATGGCGGCGATCGCGACCTGCGCCGGGCTCGCCGCCGCCGACGTGCGCCAGCGGCGCGCGCTCGTCTATCCGCTCGTGGTCTCGAAGCTCACGTCGTCGGGCACGGGATTCCTCCTCTTTGCCGGCACGGTGCACGCCTTCCCGTACCTCGTGGTGCCGCTCGTCGACCTGCCGATCGCGCTCGTGCTCGTGGTAGCGCTCCGCGCGGCGAGGCCGCTCGAGCCGTGAGCACGCGCGACGAGCTCCTTCGCATCCTCGTCCGCCGCTCCTATCTGCGCGAGCCCGGGAAGCAGTTCCGTCTGGCCTCGGGCCGGCTGAGCGACTACTACATCGAGGGCTCCCTCACCACGACGTACCATGGCGCGCTGCCGCTGATCGGCCAGCTCGTCCATGCCCACGTGCCCGCCGAAGCCGTCGCCATCGGGGGGCCGACGATGGGCGCCGATCCGATCGCGGCGGCGGTGGCGTACTACAGCGCGGGCACTACGCGCCCGCTCTCGTGGTTCTCCGTGCGCAAGGCCGCCAAGGAGCACGGCGCGCGCCGCTGGCTCGAGGGATCGGCCGCCCGCGGCGACGGCGTCGTCGTCGTGGAGGACGTGATCACGAGCGGCGGGTCGCTCATCGACGCGGTCCGGAAGTGCGGCGACGAGGGGCTCCGCGTGCTTGCCTCCGTCGTCCTCGTCGATCGCGAGGAGGACGGCGGGCGCGCCCGCGTCGAGGAGGCGCTCGCCACCATCGGAGCGCGCTTGTACGCGCTCTTCACGCGCTCCGACCTCGAGCGCGCGTGGCAGGCCGCCCGCGGCGGCTGATTCAATCGGGCGCGGCGAGCGCCAGGAGACCCGCGCCCGCCTGCACGGCGACCAGCGGCCGGAGCGGGAGGACGACGAGGTCGCTCTCGCGCTCGAGCCGAGCGGTGAGCTCCGAGAGGCGGGCCCCGAGCGCGCCGGCGACGGTCGGCTCGCCGACCATCTCGGCCAGGCGGTAGACCTCGCCGAGGTAGAGCGCGTGGTAGAAGGGCTTGCAGACGGTGGCATCGATCGCTTCGGCCCGCGAGGCCTCGCGGCCGTATTCCGCCGCCGCGGCGTGCGCCCGCTCGGCCGCGAGCCGCCGGGGCGCCTTCGCGAGGTAGTCGCAGACGGAGCGGGTGAGGCGGTGGTCGGGCACGCGGCCGGCGAGCGCCGCGAAGCTCGCAGCACACTCGGCATGAATTGCCTCGGCGCGGGCGACGCCCGCGAGCACGGTCTCCCGGCGCGTCGAGCCCGCCGGGCGCAGGTCCTCGAGCGTCGGTGCGGTGTAGTAGGGCAGCTCGCAGACGAGCGAGAAGGCTTGGGAGACGTGCCGCAGCCAGTCGTCGGAGCTCGTGCCGGCCTCGATCACCTCCGCCGGATCCCCGTCGAGCGTGGCGGCGAAGTAGTCGTAGGCCTCGTCGATCCCGAAGAGACGGTAGATCGCGGGCGCGAGCGTGCGCAGGTAGGGCACCTCGGGCTCGCCGCGGTGCAGAGGCAGGCCCTGCTCGGCCACCAGGCGATGTAGGCCCTCGTAGAGCTCCGGCCGGTCGCGCGAGACGTAGAAGTAGACGCCGCAGAACCCCGCGTTGTGGAGCGAGTAGAAGAAGGCCGGACGGACGCGCTCCATGACCCGCATGAGGACGGCGGTCTCGGGCGCCGGGGTGGTGAAGCGGAGCGTCTTGTACTCGACCGGGAAGCTCCACTCGACCTGCTCGCGGTGCGGCGGCCGGTAGTAGTTGAGGGCGTAACGGAGCGGCGAGAACGCGCCCTTGAACCACCCTTCGTTCAGCACGAAGCCGTCGGGGTCGGCGACCGGGATGGCGTAGAGCGTCGTGTCGAGTCGAGCGCGCAGCTCGGCGTCCTCGCAGAGCAGGCGGCAGAGGAACTGGAGCGTCAGGGTGCCGATCGGCTCGTTCGGATGCGGCACGCCGACCAGGAGCGCCGGCTGCCGCCCGTGGCCGACGGTGAGGAGATCGATGGGGCGTCCCTCGGCGGACGTGCCGATCGTCTCGAGCCGGGCCAGCCCCGGAAACGTCGCCACCAGGGCGCGCGCCTCCACGCGGAGCTCCTCGAGTGTCAGGAACTCGCGGAAATCGGGCACCCGCGCCAGGAGCGGGGCGAGGTCGAGGCCGGCTACGACAGCTCCTTCGAGGAATAGCCCAGGATGCGGCGGGCGACGATCATCTGGTTGATCTGCTGCGTGCCCTCGAAGATGTCGTTGATCTTGGCGTCGCGCATCCACTTCTCGAGGAGCAGCTGGCGGGAGTAGCCGAGCGGCCCGAGCATCTCGACCGCCT